>Ga0194129_10000598_pt1 | contig 67447 bp, 56 predicted proteins | sample TA2KigCa35mmetaG_FD_150862 | JGI IMG/M metagenome (GOLD analysis project Ga0194129, IMG submission 150862) | Freshwater microbial communities from Lake Tanganyika, Tanzania - TA2015038 Kigoma Deep Cast 35m | ecosystem: Environmental > Aquatic > Freshwater > Lake | place: Tanzania: Lake... | reverse complement strand
TGCGAGGCGAGGATGACGGCGAGCACGCGCAGCCACATGGCCGCGCCCTGCACAAGGCCGCCCACATTGACCCGCAGCCCCCACAGCCCATCGACGACGATCCAGCGATCGGCGTCGGGCTCGTCGCCGAACAGACCGAAGGACAGCGCGATGAACAGCGCAAGCCCCCACAGCTTCGTCACCTGACGGACGAGCCGTCGCGGCGGCAGGCCCACGATGCCCCAGAGGACCGCGAGGCCCAGCGCCACCCCGCCACAGTGCCACCACCGCGGCAGCACAAAGACGCCGACCGCGACGACGAGCAAGAACGCGACCCGCACCGGCGCCGACACCTGCATCAGGGGCACGATAGCAGCCCTTCGCCGTCGGGCATCGTCCTTCCGTCGGAGCCGCGCCGCCCGGCGGGGTCGAAGCTGGACAAGTCCCGGGTGTCGTCGTCGCCGCCTACGCTGTAGAAGGGTTGGCGAGATCGAGAGATGTTGGAGGCGTCCCTCTCCCTGCTGGTGCTCGGCGTGCTTGCCGTCGTGACGGCGGTGTTGTTCCGTCGCCGCAGCGTGCAGGAGCAGAAGGGCGCCGAGCAGCTGCGGCTGGCGGTAGCCGAAGGGCAGACGGTGCCGCTGTCGTTGCACCCGGTCATCGATCCGACCCTGTGCGTCGGCAGCTTCAGCTGCATCAAGGCCTGCCCCGAGGGCGAGATCATCGGCGTCGTCGACGGCGTCGCCACGCTGGTCGAGGCGGCCCACTGCATCGGTCACGCGCGCTGCGCGGTGGAGTGCCCGGTGGGCGCCATCAAGCTGGTGTTCGGCACCGCCGAGCGCGGTGTCGACCTGCCCGACGTCGACGAGCAGTTCGAGACCAACCGCGCGGGCGTCTACATCATCGGCGAGCTCGGCGGCATGGGCCTCATCAAGAACGCGCTGCGCCAGGGCCTTGTGCTTGGCAAGGTGCTGAAGCAGCGCCTGAAGAAGAGCGACGCCGAGAACGGCGGTGTCGACGTCGTCGTCGTCGGCGCGGGCCCGGCGGGGATCGCGGCGGCGGCGGCCTTGAAGGAGCAGGGCCTGACCGTGCGGGTGTTTGAGCAGGAGACGCTCGGCGGCGCCGTCGCCCACTACCCGCGCGGCAAGGTCGTGATGTCCGAGCAGATCGTGATGCCGAACTACGGCGCCTTCGGTCGCTCGCTGCTGTCGAAGGAGGAGCTGCTTGAGGAGATGCGGACGCTGGTGAAGGCCAACCGCGTCGCCGTCGAAGAGGGCCAGAAGGTCACGAGCATCGGAGGGACGGCGCCGCGCCTCGTCGTCATCACCGCGCAGGGCAAGCGCGTGCCGTGTCGCGCGGTGGCGCTGGCCATCGGCCTGCGGGGCAGCCCGCGCAAGCTCGGCGTCGACGGCGAGGACCTGCCGAAGGTCGTCTACCGCTTGATCGACCCCGAGCAGTACCACGACCGCAACGTACTCGTCGTCGGCGGCGGCGACTCCGCTGTCGAGGCGGCCATCCAGCTCGCTGAGGAGAGCACCGCGAAGGTCACGATCTCATACCGGCAGGCGGGCTTCGGCAAGGTCAAGCCGCGCAACCGCGAGCGCATCACCGCGCTCATCGACGACGGCCGCGTCAAGGCGCTGTTCAACACCGAGGTCAGCGCCATCGAGCCGCGCCACATCCGCCTCGCACCCGCCGGCGACAAGCCCGAGAAGGCGCCGGCGAGCCGCTCGAGCGCGGCCGACAAGGCGCCCCGGCGTGAGGAGCACGACCCCGGCGTGCGCGGGGTCGCGCCATCGTCGGCGCAGCCGCCCACGCGCCCGGTCAACGCCAGCGACGGCGACGCCGGGGACGACGCGGTAGGCGCCTTCGGCGCTCAGGCCATCCCCGACCCGCTGCGCGCCGCGATCGCCGCGCTTCCCGATCGCAAGGGGCCGATCCACGACCGCGCCACCGTCGTCTTCGACGCCGCCGCCGCCCGCGACGCGCTCGCGGACCGCAAGCCGCCGGGGGCGGGCGACGGCGACGTCCGCAACGCCCGCACCGTCGTGTGGGACTCGCGCAGCGGGGCCGACGTGCGCGAGGCGAAGGCGGCGCGTTCGGCGTCGACGCAGAAGCGCGACCTGAACATCACCGGCTCATTCCGGGCGCGGATCCTCGACGAGCTGAGCGGCGCGCGCCGCCGCCCGGCCCCATCGCCGGCGGAGGTCGAGGCCGCGGCGACGACGGTGCCCGAGGCCGACGACCCGATGCCGGCGCCGGCGACCCGCGTCCGCGAGGTGAGCGCCCGGCTGTCGTCCTCGATCTCGCGCGTGGTGGGCCACGGCCGCGCCCAGAGCGTCGACGGAGTCGAGGCGCCCTCGGCCGGCGCGAGCGCGAGCCTCGCCGCCGTCGCAGGCCGCAAGGAGACCCGGCTGCGCAACGACGACGTGATCGTCTGCGTCGGTGGCGAGCTGCCGTCGGGCTTCCTGACCGCCGTGGGCGTGCAGACCCGGCGCTATCAGGGCGACGAGCGCAGCGCCTTCGGCACCCGTAACCGGCCGTCGAAGGCCGAGCTCGAAGAGAAGGGCCGGCGTCGACTGGCGCTGACGCTGTTCGCCGTCGGCGTGTCGATCCTGATGGGTCTCGTGCTGATCGGGCGCGAGTACTACTGGCTGCCGCTTGAGGAGCGCGAGGAGTCGCCGCTGCACGACCTGCTGAAGCCGTCGGGCCTGTGGGGCCACGGCGTCGGGCTCGCAGCGACGACGTTCATGCTGGCGAACTTCCTGTACGCGCTGCGCAAGCGTTGGCGGCCGCTGAAGGGCAAGGCGTCGATCCGCACGTGGCTGACGTTCCACATGTTCGTCGGCATCATGAGCCCGCTGGTGATCGCGTTCCACGCGGCGTTCCTCGTCAACAACCTGCTGGCGGTCTGGACGTGGATCGCGCTGACCGTCGTCGTCGGCACCGGCATCTTCGGTCGCTTCCTGTTCCGTCTCGTGCCGGCGCAGGCGGGCAAGATCCTCGCGGTCGCCGAGATCCGCGAGCGCGTCTCCGACATGGAGAAGGTGCTGACCCCACACATGCAGCGCACAAAAAACGTCGCCGAGGTCACGCGCATCTTCGACCTGGCGAAGACGCAGCCGGCGGAGAAGACCGTCGTCGGCGCGATGCTGCGCGAGCCGCCGGCGCGCAAGCAGCTCCTGAAGAGCATCGAGGGCGCGCGCACGCACTTCGACGACCAGGGCGAGTTCGACCTTTTCAAGGAGTCGGTGCTGAAGATCTCGTGGGCGAAGACTCAGATCGCGCTGTACGCCAAGCTGAAGCGCGTGTTCCGGCTGTGGCTGGTCTTCCACGTCGTGATCGCCGTGTTCATGGTCGTGCTCATCGGCCTGCACGTCGCGGTGACGACCTACCTCGGCTTCGGCGACGCCTTCCGCCCCGGCGCATGACAGGCGACAGGGCTCGACGCGGCGGGCGCCTTCGTCAGCGGCCGAGGCACGACAGGTAGCAGCCGTTCACGGCGCCGAGCGCGGGCGACGACGACGGCGATGCGGACTCATCGAGGGCGTCGAGCTCGGGCAGCTTGCCGAGCTCGACGAGGCACGGCAGGTCCGGGCACCAGCGCTGCACGTAGGCCACCTTCGTCGTCGCCGGCGACTTCGGCGGCAGCGCCTGCTTGCGCTCGCGGGGGGCGCCCTTCTGCCAGGGCGCCACGGCGACGAGCACGACGAAGATGAGCACCAGCCCGAAGCCCAGCGCCGCGTCCCGCCACACCGAGTCCGTCGTTGACCGTCGCTTGCGCGGCGGCTGCGCCCCGGCAGCGGCGAGCGGCTGCTTGACGACCACGCCGACGTCGGCGCGTGGCTCCCGCGCAGGCGGCGCGGCGGGCTCGGCCCGACGGGGCGCGGCGGCCGACGACGCCGACGACGCCAGCGACGGCACCCGGGTCCTGGCCGGCGACGCGCTGGCCAGCGGCGGCGGCGACGGGTCGTCGTCGTCGTGCGCCGGGTCGCCGGCGCCGGCGAAGACAACGGTGGGCTCGGCGGGGGCGGCTGGCCGGGGCGACCCCCTGCGCCCGCGGGTGGGCAGCTCACGCAGCGCCGCGTCGCGGTGACCGGTCGCCGACGCCGTGGGCTCGCGCGCCGGCGCCGCGCGCGTGGAGCGCGAGGCCGCGGCGCTGGCCTCGGTGGAGCGCTCGGTGCCAGCGAGGCGGACGCGGTCGGCGAACAACGCGCGCAGCGTGGCGCGCAGCTGCGCCGCGTCGGCGTGCAGACCCGTACACGCGGCCCAGGCACGCAGCTCGTCGGCGAGCTTCCCCGCCGACGACGTGCGCTTCTTCGGGTCGGCGTCGAGGGCGGCCCGCAGGATCTTCTGCAGCGGCGCCTCGAGCTTCTTCCAGGCGCGCGGCAGGAACCGCCCCTCGGCCGCCGTCGTCAGCACCCGCTGCTGCGACAGCCCCTCGTAGAACCGCTCATGGGCGAACAGCTCGTAGATGACGACGGCGGCGGCGAAGACGTCGGCGCGGCGGTCGAGCTCGGCGCCCTGCACCTGCTCGGGCGACATGTAGGCGACCTTGCCGTGCACGACGTCGGCGTCGGTCTTCTCGAGCTTGGTCGTAGAGAACGCGAGCCCGAAGTCGATGAGGTGCACGCCGCCCTCGACGCCGACCATGACGTTGTGGGGCGAGACGTCGCGGTGCACCACCCGCAGCGGCTTGCCCTCTACGTCGGTGGCGCGGTGGGCGTAGTCGAGGCCCTCGAGCAGCTCGACGGCGACGAACGCCGCGAGCGCCGGCGACAGCGGCTGGCCGGCGGCGAGGGCGGCCGCCCACAGCGCGCGCAGGTCGACGCCGTCGACGAGGTCCATGGCCAGATAGAAGACGCCGTCGAAGTCGCCGGCGTCGAAGACCGGGCAGATGTTCTTGTGCGACAGCTGCATCGCGAGGCGCGCCTCGTCGAGGAAGCGGCGCACCTGCCCCTCGTCGTCGGCGCGGTCGGCGTGCATGGTCTTGACGACGCAGCGCTTCTGCAGGCCGTGGGCGCCGTCGACGCGGGCCAGATAGACCTGCCCCATGCCGCCCTGCCCCAGCGGCTCGAGCAGCGTATAGCGGCCGAGGGTGCGCGGCAGCTGCTCGGGCATCGCGGAGTTCCTCGTGCGTCGTCGTCGGTCTGGGCGCTGGCGTGGTCGATGACCATAGTGACGGCGGCAGACCGGGGCAACGCGCGGCGGGGCGTGAGCGGCCCCCAAAGAACGCACGAGGCGGCCCGCAGGCCGCCTCGTGCGTCAGACGATCCGGGAACCGGGCCTCAGAAGCCCATGCCGCCCATGCCGCCCATGCCGCCCATGCCGCCCATGCCGCCGCCGGCGGGGGCCGCCTTGGCCTTCTTGTCCTCGGGCTCGTCAGCGATCATCGCCTCGGTGGTGAGCAGCAGAGACGCCACGGAGGCGGCGTTCTGCAGCGCCGAGCGGGTGACCTTGGTCGGGTCGATGACGCCCCAGGCGATCATGTCGCCGAACTGCTCGTTGGCGGCGTTGAACCCGAAGCTGCCCTTCTCGCCGGCGACCTTGTTGACGACGACGGAGCCCTCCCATCCGGCGTTCTGCGCGATCATCCGCATCGGCTCTTCGCAGGCGCGACGGATGAGCTTGACGCCGAAGGCCTCTTCCGTGGTGACCTTCAGGCCCTCGAGGGCCGTCAGGCAACGCACGAGCGCGACGCCGCCGCCGGGCACGATGCCCTCTTCGACGGCCGCGCGCGTGGCGTGCAGCGCGTCTTCGACGCGGGCCTTCTTCTCCTTCATCTCGACCTCGGTGGCCGCACCGACCTTGATCACGGCGACGCCCCCCGCGAGCTTGGCCAGACGCTCCTGCAGCTTCTCGCGGTCGTAGTCGGACGTGGTCTCCTCGATCTGGGCGCGAATCTGCTTGATGCGCGCCTGGATCTCGGCGTTCTTGCCGGCGCCGTCGACGACGGTGGTGTTGTCCTTGTCGACGGTGAGCTTCTTGGCACGGCCGAGGTCGCCGAGGGTCACGTTCTCGAGCTTCTGGCCGAGGTCCTCGGAGATCATCTTGCCGCCGGTCAGCGTCGCGATGTCCTCGAGCATGGCCTTGCGGCGGTCGCCGAAGCCCGGCGCCTTCACGGCGCAGACGTTCAGCGTGCCGCGCAGCTTGTTGACGACGAGCGTGGCCAGAGCCTCGCCCTCGACCTCCTCAGCGATCACGAGCAGCGGCTTGCCGGTGCCACGCACCGCCTCGAGCACGGGCAGGAAGTCCTTCATGTTCGAGATCTTCTTCTCGAAGATGAGGATGTAGGCGTCGTCGAAGGCGACCTCCATCCGGTCGGCGTTGGTGACGAAGTACGGGCTCAGGTAACCGCGGTCGAACTGCATGCCCTCGACCACCTCGAGCGTCGTCTCCAGGGCCTTGGCCTCCTCGACGGTGATCACGCCTTCCTTGCCGACCTTGTCCATCGCGGAGGCGATGATCTGGCCGATGGTGTCGTCGCCGTTGGCGCTGACGGTGCCCACCTGCGCGACCTCGGCCGAGTCCTTGGTCGGCTTCGACAGGTTCTTCAGCTCGCCCGTGATGGCGACGACGGCCTTGTCGATGCCGCGCTTGATCTCCATCGGGTTGTGGCCCGCGGCCACCAGCTTGCTTCCCTCGCGGAAGATCGCCTGGGCCAGCACCGTCGCCGTCGTCGTGCCGTCACCGGCGTTGTCGGAGGTCTTCGAAGCGACCTCCTTCACCATCTGGGCGCCCATGTTCTCGAACTTGTCCTCGAGCTCGATCTCCTTGGCGACGGTGACGCCGTCCTTGGTGATCGTCGGAGCGCCGAAGCTCTTCTCGATGACGACGTTGCGGCCCTTCGGACCGAGCGTCACCTTGACGGCGTTGGCGAGGGTGTCGACGCCGCGGAGGATCTTTTCGCGGGCCTTGGTGTCGAAGATGATGGTCTTGGCGGCCATGTTCAATGTCCTTTGAAAATGAGCTGTAGAGAGAGTCTGACGATGTGAGTCATGCCGGCGCTCCGTCGCGGAGCGCGACGACGCACGCGATGCGCGCGCCGTTCAACGCGCTTCAGCGCTCGATGATGCCGAGCAGGTCATCCTCGCGCAGCAGCAGGAAGTTCTCGCCGCCGATCTTGACCTCGGTCTCGCTGTACTTCGAAAACAGCACGCGGTCGTTGGCCTTCACCTGCAGCGCGCGCACCGAGCCGTCCTCAAGCACGCGGCCGGTGCCGACGGCGATGACCTCGCCCTCGAGGGGCTTCTCCTTGGCGTTCTCGGGGATGATGATCCCGCCCTTGGACGTGGTCTCGGATTCGACACGCTTGATCAGGACGCGGTCGTGCAAGGGGCGAAGCTTCTGGGCCATGAAATCCTCCCGAAATGAGTCGGCAGTCGTTCGGATGCGGTTTCGTTGCGGTTCAACTTGTTGGCACTCGGGGGACCCGAGTGCCAGCGCGGTTGTAGCCCCGGCCCCTGCCCGGTCAATCCCAGATCCACGAACGGACGCCCGTGCCCCGGGCGGCGGGCCGGCCGCCAGCCGGTCGTCAGCCCGCGCTGGCCGACACCGCGACGTCGCAGGAAGCCGGCCCCTCGGGCGGCGGCGTCAGCGTCAGCGTGCCCTCGACGCGCCCGGGCGCCGTCAACTGCACGCGAAAAGGCACCACCAGCGCTCCCTCGGCGACAAACGGCGCGCGCCGCAGCGTGAGCGCCGGATCGCTGCCCGCGACGAACACGGCGTCGACGGTCACGGCCCCACCGCTCTCGTCGGTAACGCGGAAGGCGTGGTCGAAGGGGACGCCGACGACGAGCCCGGTGAAGTCCGCCGGCAGCGAACCACCCGCGCACGGCAGGTCGTCGACGACCAGCCCCGCCGGCGCCGCCGGCTCGCAGGCCCCCGAGACCACGGCGGCCACCCAGACGAGCAACGGCAAAAGGGCGCGGATCACGGCAGCAGGCTCCGCAGGTCGTTGAAGAGCGCGATGAGCATCAACGCGCCGACGAACAGCATCCCGATCTTCGTCGCCCGGACGCGCGCCTCGAGGCTCAGGCGACGACGACGCACGGCCTCGAGCGTGAACAGCATCAGGTGCCCGCCGTCGAGCACCGGCACCGGCAGCAGGTTCAGGAAGGCCAGATTCACGCTGATCAGGCACATCGTCGCCACGAAGGTCTGCACCCCCGCACGCGCCGCCTCGCCGGCGAGGTTCGCGATCAACACCGGCCCGCCGATCTGGTCGAGCCCCACCTGCCCGCTCAGCAGCATCCAGTAGCCCGACAACACCACCCGCGCGCTGGTCGCCAGATCGCGCACCGCGCCGCGAGCCGCGTCGACGAGGCCGACGTGACGCGTGAACACAGAGGCGTCGCCCTGCGCCGACGCCAGCCCCACGCCGAGGATGCGCGCTCCGCCGAGCTCGCGGCGCGTCGCCTTCTGCATCCGGAACGCGAACACCGCCCCGCGCCCATCGCCGTCCACCAGCCCCACGACGTGGATGGCGTCGGGATCGGCCTGCAACGCCTGCGGCAGGTCGCCAGCGATCCGCAGCGCGCGGCCGTCGACAGCAACGACGCGGTGCTCCGCCGCCTTCACGCCCCGCACCCCCGCCGGGCTGTCGGCCTCCACCGCTGTCACCAGGCCCTCGAGCGGCGTCAGCCCGCGCGACGCCCGCTGGCGCTGCACCGCCACCACCACCGCCGCCCGCGTCGCCTCGACGCGCCCGGCGAGCTCGGGCTCGGCGAGCTCGGTGTCGAGCACCGCGAAGCGCAGCGCCGCGACGGCGGCGGGCGCCGGCGCCGGGATCGGCGCCGGCGTCTCGCCCGGCTGATCGAGCCGCGCTTCGAGCGCCGCGGTGCTCGAAGCGCCCGCGGTCGTATCGGCAGCACCGGACGCAGCGACGACGGCGCCCGGGACGACGAGGGTGTGCTGCGCCTTTGTCTTCTGCCCGTCGACGGCGCGCTCGACCACCAGCGTCAACGGCGCGGTGGGCGCGGCGGCGGCGAGCGCCGCCTGCAGCCCCGCGGCGTCGACGACGACGACGCCATCCACCGACAGGACGCGGTCGCCGCGCAGGAGCCCCGCCTTCGCCGCCGGGCTGTCGCGCAGGACGGCGACGAGCGGCAGCGGCCGCGTGGGCAACAGGCCGATGCGACCGATGGGCTCCGTCACCGTCGGGTCTGGTGACTTCGCCGCCGTAGGCGTCAACGTCACGCTCAGCGTCGTCGACGACGCTTTCGCGGCCGCGGCCTCAGCCGCGGCCGCGGCAGGGCGCTCGAGCGTCAACGTCGTCGCCCGGCCGGCGCGGACCCCGATCGCCTCGACGAGCGCGTCGAAGTTGGCCACCGGCTCGCCCTCCACAGCGACAACGCGGTCGCCGGCGCGCACGCCGGCGGCGGCCGCCGGCTCGTCAGGCAGCACGGTGCCCACGCGCGCCTCGAGCGCCTGCTGCTCGCCGAGACCCAGGGCGAAGAACAGCGCCAACGGCAACAGCAGGTTGGCCACGGGACCGGCCAGCGCGATGGCGCTCTTCACGAGGAACGGCTTCTCGAGGAACGCGTAGCGCCGCTGGTCGGCGGGGACCTCCTCGTTGGCGTCGTCGCCGTACATGCGCACGTAGCCGCCGAGGGGTAGCACCGACAGGCAGTACTCGGTCTCGCCACGCTGGAGACGCAGGAGCTTGGGACCGAAGCCCAGCGAGAACGTCAGCACCCGCACGCCGGCGAGCTTGGCGACGATGAAGTGGCCGAGCTCATGGACCGTGATGAGGACGCCGAGCAGGATGAACAGGGCAAGCAGCGACATTGGCTGTCAGCATCGCCACCACCGGCGCCGGCGGCAAGGGCCGGCGCGCACGGATCGCTGACGGAGGCCGCGCCACGACGTCACCGACGCCGACCGTCCGTCGGCTTGTCCGCGTTCCGTCAGCGCCCGTTCTGCGCCCGTTCTGCGCCCGTTCTGCGCCCGTTCTGCGCCCGTTCTGCGCCCGCTCTGCGCCCGCTCTGCGCCCGCTCTGCGCCCGCTCTGCGCCCGTCAGCGCTGGCCGAGCAGGTCGGTCAGGTCGACGGTGCAGGGGCTCCCACGGTCGTTGCCGCAGCCGAAGACGCGGATGCCCGCCGGCGCGAGCGCGGCCTCCAGCTCATTGACGGCGTCGATGGATAGGTTGCCGTTGCGCGCCAGCAGCACGGCGAAGTTGCGACCCGGGGGCACCAGCGCGAACTGCAGGCTGGCAAGGCCGAGGACGTCGACGAGGTTCGGGTTGTCGACGATGGCGATGCCGCCGGCGACCATCGACAGCGACTGCAAGCCGTCGAGCGTGGTCACGTCGGTCTCGGACACGATCAGGGTGTCCTCGACGCGCTGCAGCCCCGAGAGCCGGCAGAGGTCGCCGAGGGCGAGGGACGCCCCCTCGTCGTCGAACAGACGCAGGCGACCTCCCACGGTGGTGACGTCGGCGAGCTGCTGCAGGTCGGCCTCGGCCTTGATGTCGAGGCTGCCGTCGAACGTCCGGCCGGCCTTCACCGGCCACGACGGCGCCGGACACTCGCCGTAGTCGATCACCGGCGCGCAGCGCCCCACCACGACGCCGTCGTCGTCGGCCTCGCCGTCGAGCAGGCAGAAGTGGTCGATGGGGCAGGCGGCCGCGGTGGAGCAGAGCCGCCCGATGCCATCGCGGTTGTCGGTGATCGGACAGCCGCCGCCGACGACGACGACGACGATGGCGAGGGCGAGGAGCCGGGTGGCGGCGGGCGTGCTCATGGCGCCTCCGGGACGAGCAGCGCGGCGGCGATCGCTCCGCCGCCCGCCGCGGCGACGAGGAAGCCACCCCACGCCGCGTAGATGCCAGCGTTGTTCCACAGACCCTGCAAGGCGACGGCGTCCTGCTGCCGCTCGCCGGCGCGCTCGACCAGCGCCGGGTCGCCGCCGCTTGCGACGTAGTCGACGCGCAGCGTGCGCAGGCCGCCCGCCGCCCCCGAGTACAGCACCGCCGGCGTCACCCCGAGCGCGAGCGCCAGCACGCCGACACCGGCGCCGACGCCGCCGGCGACGAGCAGCGACGACTTCGCCCCCGCCGGCAACGTCGTCGGCCACGGCGGCGCCGCGCCGGGCGCGCCGCCGCCGTCGGGCTCGCCGGACGAAGGCGCCGCCCCGGTGACCTGCGTGCCGACCTCGTCGATGACGGTGGTGACGCGGGCGGCCAGATCGTCGAGGGCCGACACCTGCGCGGTGCCGCGGCCGCTGGTCTTGCCGCCGCGGTCGACGAGCTGCAGCGTGAACACCGTCGTCCCGCCCAGCTGCCCCGCCGTGGCGACGGCGAGATAGTCGACGTCGAGCGCCCCGGCCACCTCGGCCAGACAGCCGCCGTCGTCGCCGGCGCAGCCGGCGGCCTGCTTGTCGGCCTCGACGTCGACGAGGCGAGCGAGGCTGTCGCGGGCGACGACCTCGAGTCCGTCGAAGCGCGCGAGCCGGGCGGTGACCAGCGCCGTCAGCGTCGCCCGGGCGCTCGGGTCGAGGTCGCCAGCGACGTCGAGGACCAGCACGCGCGGGCGCGGCGGGGCCGGGGGGCTCGCGACCGACGCGGCGGTCGACGCGTCCTTCGGCGCCGCGGGCGGGGACGCCACGGTGGAGCTGGACGCGGGCGGCGTCGGCGCCAGCGGTGTCGACGCCGGCGTCGCGGCGGCCAGCAGTGAAGCGACGCAGAGCAGCGAGGGGATCGACATCCGGGTCACCATGCCACGGACCACGGGCGGTGGGGAGATGACCGCCGCGTGCGGTTCTGGAAGGGTGCGCGCGTCATGAACAAAACCGATGCCGCCCCCGCCGCGGGGCCCGTGCTCGAGCAGCGGCGTGCGCCGCGGGTGCAGCTCGACATCCTCGTGCAGGTGCGCACGTCGTCGATCGAGGAGTTCCGCCAGCTCCACTGCGTGAACATCAGCACGTCGGGGATGTTCCTGCGCACCGCCGAGCGGCGGCCGCTCGGGGTCGAGTTCTACTTCCAGTTCACCGTCGCCGGCGGCGGCACGCTCATCGAAGGGCTCGGCAAGGTCGTGCGCGTCACCGACGACGGCATGGGCATCGAGTTCGTCAGCCTGCTCGAGCCATCGGCGAGCATCGTCCAGAGGCTCGTGGAGGAGCGGCTGCGCGGCACGACCCCGTAGTCGCCGCCGCCGCCATCCCCCCGCGATGCTGCCGCCGCTCTCTTCGTGGCACGCCGACCGCCTGCAGGGGCTGCCCTGCCGCGTGCTGCTGCCCGAGCCGTACGACCCCGACCAGCGGCGCTATCCGCTGGTGCTGTCGCTGCACGGCAGCGGCGAGCGCGGCGATGACAACGTCGCGCAGCTGAAGAACGGCCTCGCCTCCCTGTCGGCGCCGGGCTTCCGTCGTCGCCATTCCTGCATCGTCGTCGCGCCCCAGGCACCGCGCGGGCACACGTTCGGCGGCAGCTGGTACGGCGGGCGCACGCCGCTGCAGGACACGTTGGTCGCCCTGCTCGAGGAGCTGCGCGGCCGTCGCTCGGTCGACGCGAGCCGGGTCTATGGCGTGGGCTTCTCGATGGGCGCCATCGGGCTTTGGGATCTAGCGCGGCGCCGGCGTGACCTGTTCGCCGCCGTCGTCCCCATCGCCGGCGACGTCGACGTCACCGACGCCGTCGTCGATGAGCTCGCCGGTCTGCCGGTGTGGGCGGTGTGCGGGCACGCCGACGCGCTGGTGCCACCCGACAACACCCGGGCGCTGCTCGCCCGGCTGGCTGGCCGGGGAGACGCGCGCTTCACCGAGCTGCGCGACGTCGGTCACGACGTGTGGCGCCACGCCTTCGCCCACGACCCGCTGTGGGACTGGCTGTTTTCGCAAAGGCGACCGGGGCCCACGCCGTAGGAGAGCGACCAGGGTCCGGCGTCGACGGCGCCGGGCCCTTGTCGCCGTCGGGCGCGCCGTGCAACACGACCCCATGCGGTGTCTTCGTCGCGTCGCCCCGGTCCTGCTCACTCTGCTCGTGCCGTGGATGGGCGCCACGGCGGCCTGCCCAAGCTACACGGTCATCCCCGACGACGCGCGCGCGCGCCTCGACGAGCGGCACGCCGGCGAGCTGCTGTACCTGAAGCAGTCGCTGTACGCCGGGCGCTTCTACGACGACGACCGCTACCGGCTGGTGCACCCGCGCCGCTTCGAGGAGCTGACGTACCTGCGGACCGTCGAGGGCGCCCCTCTCGTGCCGCCGCCCGCCGATGAGATCATCCCGGCGGGCACACGGGTGCGGGTCGAGCGGCTCGAGTGGCCCGACGGCGACGCCGTGTTCCGTCGACCGCTGTACACGCCGCGCTACACGACGTGGATCTTCCTGCGCGTCGCCCGCGAGCGTGGCTCCGACGTCACCGTCGAGCGCAACGAGCGCCACATCCTGCTGTTGCCCGGCGGCCTGCACGACGAGGCGACGTTCGAGGAGTGGTTCGCGGCGTCGCTCTCCGACACCGACCCGAACCCTTGGCTCGTCTCGCTGCCCGACGCCTGGCAGGTCGGCATCGAGCAGAAGAAGCCCGCCCTCGGCATGACCTACGAGGCGCTGACGTCGGCGCTGGGCTTCCCCGACCGCATCGAACGGCGCCCGCAGGACGCCGACGGCGACGGCGGCGCACGGCGGACCAGAGAGACCTGCCGCTACGGGGCGCTGCAGATCGAGCTGGTCGACGGCGTCGTGACGTCGTTCGCCGAAGCCGCGCCCGTCCTCGACGCCGAGCATGCCGCCGCGACCGCCCCAACCGGCGCCAACGCCGAGGCCCGCTGAGATGTCCGACGCCGCGCAGGCAAAGCTGCAGGTGGTGGCCACGCCCATCGGCAACGTCGGTGACCTGTCGTCGCGCGCCGTCGAGGCCCTGAAGCTCGCCGCCGTCGTCTGCGCCGAGGACACGCGCCACACGCGACCGCTGCTTGACCGCGTCGGCGCGTCGGGCGCGCGCCTGCTCAGCGTGCACGCCCACAACGAGCGCGAGCGCGCCCCCGAGGTCGTCGCCCTGCTGCAGCAGGGGACGCGCGTGTGCTTCGTGTCCGACGCTGGCTGCCCCGGCGTGTCCGACCCCGGCGGCCGGCTCGTCGAGGCGGTGGCGGCCGCCGGCGTCGAGGTCGAGGTGCTGCCCGGGCCGTCGGCGCTGACCGCGGCGCTGATGGGCGCCGGCGTCGACGTCGCGCGCTTCGCGTTCCTCGGTTTTTTGCCGCGCAAGGGCAAGGAGCGCGAGACGCTCGTGAAGGCCGCCACCGACGCCGGCCTCGGCGTCGTGCTCTACGAGGCGGCCAACCGCACCGACGACCTGCTCGTCGACCTGCACGCGTGGTGCGGCCCCCGCCGGGTCGTCGTCGCCCGCGAGCTGACCAAGCTGCACGAGACCTTCCACCGCGGCGCGCTGGCGAAGCAGGGCGCCGCGGCGCTGTCGCCGCCGTTCGTCGACCGCGGCGAGGTCGTCGTCGTCGTCGAGGCCGGCGCGGCGAGCGCGGCGCCGGCGCACGTGCCGCTCGACGTCGCCCGGCTGGCCGCCGACCCGACGCTGTCGCCGAAGGACAAGGCGCGCCGGCTGGCCGAGGCGCAGGGCATCCCCGTGCGCGAGGCCTACGCGCGGCTCCAGGCCGCCCAGGACGGCAGCGGCGCCGGCGAGGTGAAGCGCGCGCTGCAGCAGGCCGCCGACGCCGCGATGGCCCTGCTAGCCGCCGACGACCGCGCCCGCGCCGCGCGCGGCCTGCCCGACGACGACAGCCCGGCGGCGGGCAGCGACGTGACGGGCGCCGACGCCGCGCTGCGGCTGCTGGCGCGTCCGTCGGCGCTGGCCGCTCCCGTCGAGGGCCACGCCGCGGCGAAGGCGCTGCTCGCCGCGCTCGCCGCCCTCGACGACCTGCGCGAGGCGCTCGTCGACGGCGGCCGCGACGCCGGGGACGACGCCGACGACGACGACGAGAGCAGCTGACCGCGCGCGCGCGGCGCTGCGGTCACCGCGTCGGCGTCGTCTTCACCGGGGGCTTTGCCGCGCCGAGCGGCCGCAGGACCTCCTGGGCGTACTCGGGGCCGTCGCCGCGCCCGCTCTCGATGCCCGAAGGCGGCGCCGTGCGGGCGGCGGTCACCGCGTGCTGGGCCGCCCACGGCGTCAACGACGGCGTCAGCGTGCGCTCGAGCGCCGGGCCGTAGTGCTGCGGGCTCCAGCCCGCCTTCTTCAGCAGGGCGACGGCGATGCGATCGACGTCCGGCTCGTCGTCGGCGACGAACCGCTTCGCCAGAGCCACCGACGCCGCCGACGCCAGCGTCGCCGACGCCACCTTGGCCGACGGCCCCGCGGCCTCAGGGCCCGGTTGCGTCGCACGCAGCGCCGGCGCGAGCTGGCGGGCGGCGTCGCCGCGGACGACGTGGGCCAGCGCATGGGCCAGCAACGCCGCGAGCTCGCCCTCGGTCTTCAGGCGCGCGAGCATCGCCTGGTTCACGACCGCGGTGCCGTCGGGCAAGCAGAACAGAGTGGGCTCCTGGCCGCCAACGACGACCACCGCGGCGACTTCGGGTGCGACGCTGCCCGCGAGGCCGGGCGCGAGGGAGCGCGCCACGCGCTCGACCGCAGCAGTGACGCCGTCGGCCGGCCGACGGCCCCCGGCGGCGGCGACCCCGTCGGCGAGCCACGCCCGGTTGACGGCCTTCACGTCGGTGGGCTCGAGCGCGGCGCTCGGCGCCGACGCCGTGAACCAGCGCAGCGTGGTGACCACCGCGACGCCGCCCACGAGCGCCATCCCCCACTTACGCCACGCGGGCGCCGCATCCGGCACCTCGGCGGCGCCTCGCTGTGGACGATGGCGCGACGGGCCCGAGGGCTCGGCCGACGGGTCGAGGGCGCCCGACCCGGGCGTCTCGCCCTTGGTCGGGCGCGACGACGGCCGCGCCGGCTCCAGCGACGACGAGACCGCGCGCGTCGGGCTTGACGTCTCACCCGTCGTGGGGCGCGTCGATGGCCGCAGCGGCGGCAGCGGTGGATCCAGCGACGACGGCGACGGCGTACCGGACGACGGACGCGGCTGCGCGGCGCGGGTCGGCGCGGTGACGTCGACGATCCCCCGCACCCCGCCGGGGACGCTCGGCGGCGATGCCGTCGGGGCGCGCGTGACCGCGGTGCCCGCGGGCGCCGCGGGCGTCGAGGTCGAGAAGCCGCTGAGCTCGGCGAACGGCTTGAGTCGGGCGGGCGCGGCGACGGGCGCGGTCACGTCCTCGACCACCCGCGGCGCCCGCGGCGTCGACGCAGCGGAGCCCGGGGGCGCGAGCGGATCGCGGGTGCGGTCGTCGGTCATCGGCGGGGCTCGCTGCGCGTCACGATCGCGAGCATGGCAGGACGTGCGACGCGCTGAGGGAGGTCAAAAGGTCAGTGAGACACGAGCCTGAAACCCCATCAGCAGCGACTGCTCGATGCGCAGGCGCCGGCCCACGGTGTCCAGGGCGGGGTTGAAGTAGACGTTGCGCTCGGCGGGATCGCGCAGGTCGACCTTGTCGTTGGCATCGTCGAGGTCCCGACCGAAGTCCTCGATCGTGAGGAAGTGCTCGGTGTCGTAGTTGAGGACACCGCGCAGGTCGATGCTGACGATGCGCAGCGCGCTGTACACGAACCCGATCTCGCCGCCGGTGCGCAGGAACTGGTCGGTGTAGGTCTGCTCCCGGAACAGGTCGGATACCTCGGAGTAGTCGCGGCCCTCGCTGAAGTAGCGCGCCATGGCCTGCACCTCAAAGGCGACCTTCTGCTGCCGCTGCCTGTCCTCGTAGGGGACGATCTCGAGCCCGGCGATGAACGCGCCGTTCTGCCGGGGGAACATCCCGAGCAGGTGCTGGTCGCGACCGCCGGTGAACGGGATCGTGTACTCGACGAGAAAGTACGGATCGAGCAGGAGCACGCGCTTGGACATCGCCACGCTGAAGTGGAAGCGGTGCAGCCCGTTGGCGACGGGGCCGGGGCTCGCCGGGTCCTCGAGCGCGTCGGTGGTCGGGTCCATGAAGTCGAAGAACGGCGCCGTGTAATCAGCCTGCAGCGTGATGGTCGGCTTGGTCTCGTCGCGGTGGTTGCTCGTCGGCGACCAGCGCAGGCCGAACGTCGGGTTGTCGAGGCCGCGGCGGTACCCCGCCCACGTGCCGTCGGCCCCGACCCGCCAGTTGTTGTAGCCGTTCTTCGGAAAGCCAAAGGCGGTGTCGACGCCGGTGCCTTCCTGGATCTCGGGGCGGTTGTTGCCCGCACCCTCTACCTGCGGCCAGTCGTCGACGGTGGGCGAGGCGTTGGGCGCGAGATCGCGGGTGAGCGTGCTGTTGGCGCTGGTCGTGCCGTCGGTGAACTGCGTGGTCTGCGCGTCCCACAAGATCACGGGCCACTCGGTGAACAGCGACAGGTCGCGAAAGACCCCGACCTCAAGCCGCGGCTTCAGGCGGTAGCGCAGGCGCTCGTAGGCGAGCTCCTTCACGTTGGCCGTGCGCGGCGCGCCGTCCGGGTCTTCGGGCGCGGGCTGCGTGTTCTCGCGCGTGATCACCCCCGTGTGCCGCAGGATGTCGAACGAGACGTCGGCAGCGATGTCGATGGGGTTGTCCTCTTCGGCGGCGTCGGCGACCTCAGTGATGCCGGCGGCGCGCGCCCCCGGCGGCGAGACCAGCGCCGAGAGAGAGGCGACGAGGACGAAGGGACGCACCGCGCGAAGCATACGGCACGTTAGGGAGCCGCCCGACGTCGGGTCAAGTTTGCGGCGGCGTGGCGTCGTCGTCCTCAGCGCTGCCTTCGCGGCTGTCGTCGCGTCCGTCGTCGCGTCCGTCGTCGCGTCCGTCGTCGCGTCCGTCACGCAGGCCGAGCTCCTTCATCTTGATCTGCAGGCTCTTGCGCGAAATCTTCAGCCGCCGCGCGGCGTGGGTGACGTTGCCCTGCGTCTCTTCGAGCGCCCGCGTGATCAGGTCTTTCTCGATCTCGGCGGTCGCCATGCGGACGATGTCCTTCATCGACCCGCTGCCCGCGCCCGACTCGAGCGCGGCCTCCTTCAACCGGGTCGCCAGATCGGCCGCGCCCATACGGTCTCCAGCGACCTCGTGGACGACCTTGGCGCGCAGGTCGGGCGGCAGGTCGTCCACGCCGACGACGTTGCCGTCGCAGAACAGCAAGGTCCGCTCGATGATGTTCTCGAGCTCGCGGATGTTGCCCGGCCATGGGTAGCGCTGCAGCAGCGCCATCGCCTCCGGGGCCACCGCCTCGATGTTGCGGTTCAGCCGCTTGTTGAGCTTCTTGCGGAATTCTTCGACGAGGAGCGGGATGTCCTCGACACGCTCGCGCAAGGGCGGCAGCTCGATGGGCACGACGTTGAGCCGCCAGTACAGGTCCTCGCGGAAGACGCCATCGACGATGGCCTTCTTCAGGTCGCGGTTGGTCGCTGCGATCAGGCGGATGTCGACGCGCAGGGTCTTGATGCCGCCGACGCGCTCGAAGGTCTGCTCCTGCAGCACGCGCAGCAGCTTGACCTGCATGTCGACGGGCAGCTCACCGATCTCGTCGAGGAACAGCGTGCCGCCGTCGGCCAGCTCGAAGCGGCCCGGCTTGCTCGTCACCGCGCCGGTGAACGCGCCCTTTTCGTGACCAAACAGCTCGGCCTCAATCAGCGTCGGCGGGATCGCGGCGGCGTTGATGCGGATGAACGGCTTGTCCCTGCGCGGTGACCGCTTGTGTAGCGCGAGCGCCACCAGCTCCTTGCCGGTGCCGCTCTCGCCGGTGACGAGCACCGTCGACGGCGAATCCGCCACCTTGTCGATGATGTCGATGACCTGGCGGATGCGCGGCGAGCTGCCCACGAGCGTGCGCTCGTCGTCGGCACCGCCGCCGCTGCCCACCATGGACGGCTCGCGCTCGTCGCGGTCGCGGTGGGCGATGGCCTTCTTGACGATGGCCACGAGCTCGTCGCGCTCGTAGGGCTTGGTCAGGAAGTCGAAGGCGCCCTGCTTCAGCGCCTGCACCGCAAGGTCGACGGTGCCGTGCGCCGTCAGCATGACCACCGGCAGGTCCTTGAAGCGACGCTTGACCCGGGCGAGCAGCTGCATGCCGTCGAGACCGGGCATGCGCACGTCAGAGATCACCAGCGAGAACGGCTCGCCGGTGTCGGGGGCCAAAGACGCCTCGAGCACGTCGAGGGCCTCTTCGGCGCTCCTGACAGTGACAACCTCGTAGCCCTCCTTCTTGAGCGCAGAGGCGAGCACCTTGCGCAGCGAGGCTTCGTCGTCGGCGATGAGGACGCGGTCGGACATGTCGTCCGGTTAGCACATCTCAGCGCGACGGCGGCGACGTCGGCGCTGGGCGCTCGGGATCCTTGTCCTTCTTCTTGTCGCGCCGGTCCCTCTTGTCTGGCTTGTCGGACTTGTCGGGCTTGTCCTTCTTGTCACCCTTGTCGACAGCGCCGCGGACGTCGTCAGCGAGGACGGGCTTGTCGGTCTTGTCCTTGTCGCGCCGCGGCAGCGCCGGCAGCCGCACGATGAAGGTGGCGCCGTGGTCCCTGGCCGGCGCCTCGACGGAGCGGACCTCGATCTGCCCGCCGTGGTGCTGCACGATCCGCTGGCACAGCGCGAGGCCGAGGCCGGTGCCGCGCTCCTTCGTCGTGAAGAACGGGATGAAGATCTGCTGCTGCACCGCCGCGGCGACGCCCGGCCCATCGTCCTTGACGACGATCTCCACCGACCGCGTCGGCGCCTTCAAGCCGAGGAGCGCGGCGTCCTTGAAGCTCTCGACCACCCGCGTCGTCAGCTGCACCCTGCCCTTGCGGTCCGTCGCCTCGGCGGCGTTCAGCACCAGGTTGATGAGCACCTGCTGCAGCCGCTCAGAGTCGCCGCTCACGTCGGGCAGGTCGTCGGCGAGCTCGACGCCGATCTGCATCTCGGCCAGGTCGTGCTGCATCAGCTGCGCCGTGCGCTTGACCGCGTCATTGACGCTCAGACCGACGAACGTGCCGCGAAACGGGCGCGCGTAGTCGAGGAATTCGCTGACGACGCCGTTCAGCCGGTTTACCTCATCGATGATGATCTCCATCAGCTCCTTGTCGTCACCCTTCAGCTTCCTCGGATCGAGCTCCTGCGCGGCGCCCTTGATGGCCGCCAGCGGGTTCCTGATCTCGTGGGCGAGACCGGCGCTCATCTCGCCAAGCGCCGCCAGCCGGTCGCGCTCGCGCAGCACGCCGAACAGGCGGCTGTTCTCGACGTTGATGGCCAGCTGGTCGGCGACGGCGATCAGCGCCGCGATCTCGTCGGAGGCGTAGGCGTCGGCCAGCCGCTCATCGCGCAGGCACAGGAAGCCGACGACGTTGCCCTGCACGCGCAGCGGCACGACCAGATCGGCGACGAGCGCGTCGAGCCCGGCGACGAGCGCCTTCTCCTGCGCCAGCGGCTCCTGGCTCTTGTCGTCGTCCACCAACCCCTCGCCGGCGGCCAGCCGACGGGTCAGCGCCTCGCGCAGCAGCGGCGTCTGTGCCTTCAGCAGGAACGCGACGAGCGCCGGGTGGCTGTTGCCGTCGAGGGTGCGCACCGGCTCGGGCCCGCGGTGGTCCTGCAGCGTGAAGGCGACGCCGCGCTGGTCGAGCAGGTAGATGCTCGCGTGGGTCGCGCGCTTGGCCTCGTAGATCTCGTCGAGGATCGCGGCGAAGGCGTGGGGCAGCTCGATGGTGGTCATGAGCCGCGGCACCAGCCGGCGCAGGCCGCGCGAGAACGTCAGCTGCTCGCGAAAGAACACGCGCGCCGCGGTCTCCTCGAGCCGGACCTTCACCGGCTCGAACAGGATGAGGATCAACGACGACGCCACCAGCGTATTCGACAGGAAGAACCCGCGGCGGTCGCCGACCCACAGGAACAGGAAGCCGTAGACGACGGCGAGGATCAACGCGAGCGAGCCGAACACAAGCACCTTGCCGAGGAGCTCGTGCAGGTCGAGCAGGCGCGACGACAGGATCGCCTGCGACAGGAAATAGACGTACAGCGCAGCGATCATGCCACCGATGGTCGGCACCGGCAGCCCCGCCAACGCGAGCAGGTCGAGGGCCGAGAACAGAGCCGCGATTATGCCGGCGACGGCGAGGGTGCGCAGGCGCGTACGCTCGGCCGCCGAGTCGATGCGCCGCGCCTGTCGCAGCACGGCGGCGAGGCGGACCCACAGGAGGCCCACCAACAACGTCGACAGCGCCGCCGTGACGCCAGGGAGCTCGAGCGCCGGCGTCAGCGCCACCAGCGCGATGAGCACCGCGGTGAACAGCGTGCGACGACGACGACGCACCGCGAAGCTGCGCTCGCCAAGGATGCCGTCGAAGAACGAGTCGGCGGCGACGACCACGCCGGCGGCCAGCGGGATGCGCACCGACTGGTACAGCGAAGGGTCGCCGGCGACGGCGGCCGCGAGGAACGACGCGTGGTAAAGGCCGACGGCGGTGGCGAATCCGGCGAAGCGCACCGACGAGCCCTGCGTCGAGCGCAGCAGCAGCGCCACCGCCGACGCGACGCACACGATCACGGCGACGAGCGAGGACTGGGACGCGAGGGTGTCGAACATGCGGGGCGGCGCGGCTCCGGGTCGTCTCGGACGCGCGCGGTTGGCGCGCGTCTCTCGGGGTCGATACTCTCACGCTCGACCCGTGTCTGGAGCCTGCGCCGTCCGGTCCGTCGTCGGTCCCCCGACGCGCCGGAGCACGACGCAGCCCGGGCGGGGCGGCCGACGCGGTAGCCGCCCCACCCCGGACGACGACGCGGGGGGGCGGGGGCCACAGCACGGACGCACCGCGCCGCCCCTTGGCGCGCGCCGGTGGTCCAGACGGGTCCGAAGATGTCCGCGATGACCATGACCACGATGCCCACCGCCGCGCTGCCCGCCGCCCTCGAGGCCCGCGTGCTGGTGTTGAACCGCAGCTTCCAGCCTGTCGCCGTCACCCGCGCCGGACGCGCCTTCGGGCTCCTGTGCTCGGGGGCCGCCCGCGCCCTCGACCGCGAGTTCCGGCTGTTCGACCTGTCGAGCTGGCAGGAGCTCGCCGCCGAGGTCGGCGACGATGTCATCCGCACGCCGCGCATGGTGCTGAAGGTGCCGCGCGTCGTCGTGCTGCAGGCCTACGACCGCATGCCCAAGCGGCAGATCCGGTTCAGCCGCCAGAACGTGTACCTGCGCGACAACTTCACCTGCCAATACTGCGGCCGGCAGTTTGCCCGCGCGCAGCTGAACCTCGACCACGTCGTGCCCCGCAGCCAGGGCGGGCGCACCAGCTGGCAGAACGTCGTGTGCTCCTGCGTGCGCTGCAACCTCGACAAGGGCGGCCGCACACCGGCGCAGGCGGGGCTGAAGCTCCTGTCCCAGCCGAAGCGGCCGTCGTGGACGACGCTGGCGCAGCCGTCGTCGGGCAAGGTGCCCTACGCCGAGTGGCTGCCATTCATCGACCCGGTGTCGGCGAGCTACTGGAACGCCGAGCTCGAAGACGAGTGACCGCGCAGCAGCGGGGGACGCCGGCGGTACGCCCGGCGCGCCGGCGGCCTCACCGGCCGTCGACCACCGCGCGCGCTGCCCTCAGCCCGCTCTGCAAGCACAAGGGCACCCCACCGCCGGGGTGCGCCGTGCCCGACGCCAGGTACAGGCCGGGCACGCCCGTGACGACGTTGGGCGCGCGGGCAAACGCGCTCTGCCGCGTGTTGCTCGCCGCCCCGTACAGGCTGCCCTGCGACCCGAAGAATCGCTCGGCCAGCCCGCCGCTGGTGCGCTGCCAGACCACCGCATCGTCGTCTTCGATCATGCCGGCCTGCAGCAGCCGCGCGCGCGCGCGCGAAAGCAGCGCCTCGCCATCGTCGACGACGCCGTCTTGCAGCGCCGGCGCGTTGGCCATGACGAACAGCGGCTCGTGGTCGGGCCAGCCGGTGCGGCCGTGGGCGTGCTCCTGCGCGCACACGTAGACCGTCGGATCGCGCGGACTCTGTCGTCGACGAAAGATGTCGTCGAACTCGGCCTGGTAGTCGGCGGGAAACAGCACCTCGTGGGCGACGCGCGCGGCTGGGCCCGTGCGTCGACGGGCCTTGAGCACCATCGTCGCTCCCGACATCGACGGCGCCGAAGGCTTGGGCAGCGCGCGCGCGCTCGACGGCAGCAGCGCGCCGGTCAGGTGGGCGACGTCGGCGTTGACGACCACGGCCCGGGTCGCGAGCCGCTCGTCCCCGTCGAGCACGACGCCCGCGACGGCACCGGCGGCGTCGACGTCGATGCGTCGGACGCGCGCGTTCGTGCGCACGACGACGCCGACCTTGTCGGCAGCCCGCCGCAGCGCGCGCGCGATGGTCATCATGCCGCCCGAGACGCCGTAGCCTCCCAGGGCGAGTTCGACGTGGGCGATGCAGTGCAGCGTCGCCGGCGCCGAAAACGGGTCGCTGCCGTTGTAGGTCGCGTAGCGCATCAACAAGAGCCGCAGGTCGGGGTCGGTGATCTTGCGCTGCAGCGCCCCCTGCATCGACGACAGCGGGTCGACCTTGAGCATGTCGAGCGGCCGCGTCAGCGCCAACCGCAGCAGCGTCGCCACCGACGGCGCCGGACCAAAGACGAAGTCGTCCTTCGACGTCTCCCAGATGTCCCGCGCGTACCACAGGAACGCCGCCAGCTCGTCGCGGGCGCGCCGGCCGAGCGCCCGCTCGACCGAGGCCAGCGTCTCGTCGACGGCCACGAAGACGTCGAGCACGCGCCCGCTCGGAAACCGATAGCGGAACGCCGGGCCCGGCCGCACCAGCACGACGTCGGCAGCGACGCTCATGCCCGCGCGCCCGAGGATGTCGTCGAGGATGTCGGGCAGCGTCAGCACCGACGGCCCGGTGTCGAAGCCGACGCCGTCGGCGACGACCTCGCCGACCTTGCCGCCGACGTCGTCGCCGGCCTCGAGCAGCACCACCCGGCGCCCGGCCGCCCCCAGCGCGATGGCCGCCGAGAGCCCGCCCATGCCGGCGCCGATGACGACGACGGCTTCGTGCGCGGTCGTCGTGGCCGTCGTCCTCGTCATGCGCGCCCCGCGGCGAACGAGCGCACCAGGCGCCCCACGCGGCCCTGCGCGTCACCGACGAACAGCGGGTGCCACGGCGACAACGCCTGCGGCGCCGGCGGCGTCACGCGCATGCGCACGAACGGGCGCTGCCACGGCACGTCGACGCGGTGCGGGGTGACGGTCTCCATGACGCCGTCGGTGATCGTCGACGACGGCGGCTGCGCCGTCGTCGACGACGCGCACAGCGCGCGCGCATAGAACGGCCCGTCGTCGACGACGTGCAGCGCGCGCACGTGCACGAAGGGCACCGGGGCGTCGTCTCCGGCGAAGGCCACGAGCTCGTCGATGCGACGCAGACCGAGCCAGTTCACGGGCGCGCGACGCACCTGGAGGCGCAGGTCGGGCACCACGCGCGAGCCGCGGTCGTCGACGACGAGGCCGAAGGCGCGGGGGGCGCCGCCGCGGCCGATGCCGTCGGTGGGCCACAGCGCGTAGAGCACGCGGTCTTCATGCGGCAGCGACGAGCGCACCCAGCACCAGTGGTCGATGCCGAGGTCGTGCAGCGGCGCGAGCGCGCCGTTGCGGTCGTGGTAGCCACGGCCGGCGACGACGACGCGCCTCTCAGGCCAGCCGGCTCCGGCGTCGCCCAGGGTCAGGTCGACGGCGCCGTGGGCGTGCAGGATCTGGGGGCACCAGTCGTGGCGCGGCGCCTCGGTCGCGGAGTGCGGCCGCGCGCCGTCGGCGGCGACGTCGAGGGCGTCCTGCTCGGCCGGACCGCGGGCGCGGCCGCGAACGACGACGGTGCCGCGGGCGCGCCCGTAGGGCAGCGCGACGTCGAGGGTGGCGACGAATTCGGCGACGTCGCCCACGACGCGGCGGGCGAAGCGGCAGTCGCCGAAGCGCTGCTCCTCGATCAGTCCGTCTGCGCCGGCGCCGGCGTCCGCGGCGGTGCTCCACGATGAGGACGAGGGCGGCAGCTCGAGCAGGCCGTACCACGTGCAGCGGCCGGCCTCGTAGACGGCGAGGTTCACCGACGGGCGCGCCGACGGGACGACGGGCGCGCCACGGCGCGCGGCGCCGGCCACGCCCGGCAGGAAGGGCAAACCGAAGCCGGCGATGACGACGACGCCGTTGCCGGCGGCATCGACGACGTCGGCGTACCACCAGCAGAAGCCGCCGCCGGTGTCGAGGCAGGCGCGGGCCAGCGCAGGGCCGGGGCGGGTCAGCGTGATCATCGTGTGGTGTTGGATGCAGGTCTTCCGGCAGCGGTCACGGTCGGGTAGGGGGAGCCGCGGTGAAGCTCAAGGACGTCGCCTGGATCCCGGTGAATCTCTTCCAGCTGTTTTGGCTGGGAGCGTTCACGACGTTCTGCTTCTTCCCGGCGATGTTGTCGGTGCTGCTCACTGGCAACCCCGAGGCGGCGTTCTCGCTGGGGCGGACGTTCTGGGCGCCGATGAACCTGCGGATGGGGTTCTCGACGTTGACCGTCGAGGGGCGCGAGCACCTGCCGGCGGGCCACGACGGCGTGGTGGTGATGATGAACCACCAGTCGATGATCGACATCCTCGTCGCGTGGATGATCCTGCCGACGGGGCCGCGCTTCGTCGCCAAGAAGGCGCTCAGCTACGTGCCCGTGATCGGGATGTTCATGTGGGCGATGGGCATGGTGGCCATCGACCGCAGCAACCGGCACGCGGCAATCAAGGCGCTGCGCAAGGCCCAGCACGTCGTCCAGCAGGGCCGCATCCTCGCCTGCTTCCCCGAAGGGACGCGCACCCGCGACGGCCGGGTCGGGCCGTTCAAGAAGGGCGTCTTCGTCGTGGCGCAGAAGACGGGCGCGCCCATCGTGCCCATCGCCCTCGAGGGCTGCGCGACGCTGGTGCCGCGCACGGGCTGGCGGCCGCGGCCGGCGGCGCTGCGGGCGAAGGTCGGCAAGCCCATCGATGGCACCGGCCTGAAGCGCGACGAGCTGATGCGGCGGGTACACGCGGCGATCGTCGACCTGAACGTCGAGATCGGCGGGCCCGGCGGCGACAAGACCCGCCCCATCGCCCAGCACGACGACAGCGACGACCGCGACGCCGCCGGGCGGGCGGCGCGCGGCGATGACCAGAAGGCCGACAAGGCCGGGTCCGCAGCGGCCTGAAGCCGGACCAAAGCCGGACCCACGCTGAAGTCGCACTGAAGCCAGCCTGAAGCCCTATCTGGAGCGCGTCAGCGCTGCGTCTCCTGCACTTTATCCTTCGATTCAACGACTTCGATTCGATGTCGCGCGATCGTTGCTTTGCCAACGGCACCACCTGCGCTAGGTGTCCCACAGATGTATGCCTCTAGCGCACCTTGGCTGCCCCCGCGAGGATCGACCATGCGAAGCCTGCCTTTTCCACGTCGTCTCCAGCTCGTGAAGCTGCTCCGCGCGCATGGGCTACGCGACGTCGAGCGGCTGCGAGAGGACGAGCTGAAGGACGCGCTGACGAAGCTGTCGGTGCTGCTGCCGGACCTGCAGCGTCAGCCGCCGCCGGCGTCGATGAGCGGCGCCGCCCACGCGCCCCCCGAGGCGGTGTCGACGGCGACGACCACGCCGCCGCCGGTGATCGACGACGATGAGAACGCCTGGTGCCTGCCGCGCTTCCGCGAGCCGCGCCTGTTCGTGCCCGAGGGCGAACGCACGTTCCTGCGTCTGGTGGCGGTGAAGCCGCGCCTGTTGTTCTTCACGTGGGAGCTCGGCCGCGACGTCGAGCGCACGCAGCACGCGCGTCTGGAGATCGCGCTGCGCGAGTTCCTCGGCGAGGCGCCGTCGCGCGACGCGCTGCTCGAACAGACGGCATCGCTGTACGTCGACGTCGATCTGCGCTCGTCGGGCGGCTGGTACGTCGAGGTGCCGGCCGAGCGCTACGCCGTCGTCGCGCGGCTGGTGCAGGCCGGGCGGGTCGTGGCGACGTCGAACCTGGCCTTGACGCCGCCGGCGCGGCCGGCGCCGCCGGGACCTTTGTGGCGGGCGACGCTGGCGCCAACCATCGAGCGCAGCGCGCTGCGCGGGGGCGGCCTGCTGAGGCCCGAGGCGCTGCCCGAGGGGGCGCAGCTCGAGACGGTGGGCGAGGTGCTGCCCGAGCCGGTGGCGATCGAGGTCGTCGTTCCGCTGCCCTCCTCGGGCGAGCACCGGTTCAAGTTCACATCACCCGCCGCCAGCCCCGAGCGCGAGGCGCCATCGTCGTCGTCGCTGCCGTCGCGGTCGCAGGCGCCCGTGATCGGCGCGATGGTGTCGGGCAAGCAGGTGGCGCGGCCGGGCTTCGACGGCGTACCGGGAGCGCCGTCGTCCTCGACGATGCCGCTGGCGCCGTCGTCAGCCGGGCCGTCGTCGTCGGCGGTAGCCGCCGGGAGGAAGTCGTGAGCGGCTCGCTGGTCATCGCCCTGCACGGGCACCTGCCCTTCCTGAACCACCCCGAGCACGAGGTCTTCCTCGAAGAGGACTGGCTCTTCGAGGCGATCAGCGACTGCTACCTGCCGATCCTGCTGATGCTCGACGGCTGGCAGAAGGACGGCGTGCGCGCCCAGATCACGATGGGCCTGTCGCCGCCGCTCTTGTCGATGCTGGCGCTGCCGAACCTGCGGGAGCGCACGACGCGGGCGCTGGACGCGCGCCTGTCGTTGGCCCGGCGCGCCCTGCAGGAGTACCCCGCCGACAGCCCGTGGCTGCCGGCCCTGGTCGGCGCCGTCGACGAGAGCGAACGCGTGCTCGCTCGTTGGGAGTCCTGCGGCCGCGACCTCGCCCGCGCGTTCGCCGAGCACCACTGGGCCGGGCGCGTCGAGCTGATGACCTGCAACGCGACGCACGGCCTGGTGCCGGTGCTGCTCGACGAGGCCAGCGTCAAGGCGCAGGTGTCTGAGGCGGTGAAGACCCACGAGCGCCTGCTCGGCTTCCGCCCGCGCGGCATCTGGCTGCCCGAGTGCGGGATGCACCCCTGGGCTCTCGACGTGCTCGCCAAGGAGAACCTGACCTTCACGTTCTCCGAGGACCGCGCCGTGCGCTACGCGTGGCCGCCGCCCGAGCACGACGTCTTCCGCCCGATCTTCTCCCCCGAGGGCGTCGCCGTGTTCCCCCGGGACCCCGGCTCGGCGAAAGAGGTGTGGAGCGCGCAGGAGGGCTACCCCGGCGACTTTCGCTACCGCGAGTTCTACCGGGACCTCGGCTACGACGCGCCGGCCGAGTGGCTCGACAAGGTGCACAAGCAGGGCACCGGCGACCGCAAGAACGTCGGCGTGAAGCTGCACCGGATCACGGGCCGCGTCGGCCTCGACGAGAAGCTGCCATACGACCCGCTCGCCGCCGCCACCGCCGTCGCCGAGCACGCCGCGCACTTCGCGCGCCGCCGCACCGAGGACGCGCTCGAGGTCGAGAAGGCCATCGGTGCCCCGCCCTGCATCACCGCCGCCTTCGACGCCGAGCTGTTTGGCCACTGGTGGCACGAAGGGCCGTGGTTCCTCGACAAGTTCCTGCGCACCCTCGCCGAGGGACAGGTCGAGGGCCGCCCCTGCCCCCGCCCGGTCAGCGCGTACCAGTACCTCGTCGACCAGCCGACGCAGCAGGTGGCGTACCCGGCGGTGTCGTCGTGGGGCGACGGCGGCGCGTTCGAGGTGTGGGTCAACCAGAAGAACGACTGGATGTGGAAGCGCATCCACGACGTGCGCGAGCGCCTCGGCGCGGTGGCCCGCCGCTACAAGGACGAGCGCGGCACGATCCTGTATCGCGCGCTGCAGCAGGCGACCCGCGAGGTGCTGCTGGCGCAGTCGTCGGACTGGCCCTTCATCCTGACCATGGGCACGCAGACCGGCTACGCGACCAAGCGCCCGGTGACCCACCTGGCGCGCGCCCACCGGCTGCTCGCCGGGCTCGAGCAGGGCTTCGTCGACGAGGCCGATCTGCTGCAGATGGAGGAGCGCGACGCCGTGTTCCCCGACGTCGCTCCGTCGACGTTCGCGTGAGCTTGCCGCTTGCGATAGGGGCGGCAGCGGGCGGTGGGCGGCACAGCCCGTCGCAGCTGTTCCCCGCCCCGTGGAGCGCGTGGAGCGGGATGTAGCAGGAAGGCCCTGCACACCATGGCCACGAACATGCTCCCGCCGTTTCTGCTCGACGACGAGCGCGCCCTCGTCGGCCCGTGGGTGCGCTGTGGGCGCCGTCGTTCGCTGGTGCGGCGTCGACACCGCGGACCCGAGCGTGCGGCTGGCCATGCTTCCCTGTGCGACGCCGCTGGAGCCGGCGACGCGGTACGGGCGAGAGCGAGTCGCTGACGACCTTGCGTGGCTCGCTGGCGGAGCGCTGCCGGGCACCGCCGCGGCTGGCGAAGGAGACCGCTGACGCGTTGCGCCGGGGCCCGAGGTCGTCGTCGGGGACGTCGATGAGCTCGCGGCCGCGTGCGCCCCCGCCGACCGGGGCGACCTGGCCGTCGTGGTCGGCCCGGGCGGGCTCCCGGTGGCCCAGCCCACGACCCGGGTCGCGAACCTCGCCGAGGCGCGGCGCGCCTGCGTGCTCGTCTGCGCCGTGGTCAACGGGCTACTGGAAGGGAGCCAGCACATCGAGCTCGACGACGTCTGACACCTGCTCGCGTCCGGCGGCGTCGACGTCACGACGCATCGGGTGCTGGCGCCATCGCTGGACGCGGCCGTCGACGAGCTCGCGGCGCGGGTCAGCGCTCGTCCCCGACGGCGCGGCCTACGCCTTTGCTCCGTCGCGGTCGAGCGCACGTCGCTTCACGAAATGAACGAGGCCCTCGAGCGCCTCGGCGGCACGCTCTGCGACGATGTCGAGGTCCTCGTTGGCTGGCGCGCGCGCGACCGACAGCTGGGCATCGAGGCCGTCGCGGTCCATGGGCGCGATCCCCGCAGCCGCTGACGGCGAGACGCCGACCCGATGCTCCGTCAGCCTCTCAGGGCCGGCTCGTCGTGCCGGTGACGGCCTGGTCCGGGGCGACCTCGACGGCGTGGCGGGCGACGGCGAAGCCGCGCGCCTTCAGGTGCACGAGCAACGCGTCGATGTGGTCGACGACGGCGCGGCGGGCGGCGGCGTCGGCGACGGTGAACGTGGCGACCAGCCCCTCGGCGGTCTTCTGCAGCCGCAGGTGCAGCCCGCCGAGCACGCTGGCCTTGAACTGCAGCCGGACCTCGGGCACGCCCGCCGCGCCCTCGTCGTCGGCGCCGACCAGCACCATGTCGACGAGCTCGCCGAGCAGGTCGCCGTCGGCGCCGTCCGCTTCGTCGGCGTGGGTGTCGTCGCCCGCGACGACCTCGGCCTCGGCGCGGCTGCGGAGTGCCGGCGGCGCCCGCAGCACCGCCGGCCCGAGGCGGAACGCGGTCAACGGGGCGGCAGCGACAGCGTCAGCGTCGCGACCGAGCAGGCGCCGCAGCGCTGCTACCGCCCGCGGATAGCGCTCGTCACCGGTCATTCGTCGGCGCCCGTGATTCCGGCTCGGCGGGCGATGAGCCAGAAAGACTTCCGGTCGAGCAACGCCTCGCGCGCCGCCGCCGAGACGTTGCCCCTGTGGCGGGCCAGCGCCCGGCGCACGTACTCACGCTCGAAGTGGTCGACGACACGGCGCTTGGCGTCCTTGAACGGTGGCCCCGCGTCGAGCACCGACGTCCCGTCTTCGCCGGGGGCGTCGAGGTCGTGCACGATCTCCTCGTTGGACAGCACGACCAGCTGCTGCACGCGGTTCTCGAGCTCGCGCACGTTGCCGGGCCAGTCGCGGGCGCACAGGCGGGCAATGGCCTCGGGCGAAAACCCCTGCGCCTTCTTGTCGTACTGCCGGCGGAACTGCGCGAGGAAGAAGTTCGCCAGCAACGGGATGTCGGCGCGGCGCTCGCGCAACGGCGGCACGATCATCGGCACGATGTTCAGTCGATAATAGAGATCCTCGCGAAACGTTCCTTTCAGCACCATCTTCGGGAGGTCGCGGTTGGTGGCGGCGATGATCCGCACGTCGGCGTGTTCGCTCTGGGGCGAGCCGAGGGGCTTGTACTCCTTGGACTGCAGGAAGCGCAGCAGCTTGACCTGCACGCTGAGCGACACCTCGCCAATCTCGTCAAGAAACAGCGTCCCGCCTTCAGCCTCGACCACGAGGCCGGGGGTGTCACGGTGGGCGTCGGTGAAGGCGCCGCGCTTGTAGCCAAACAGCTCGCTCTCGAGCAGCGTGTCGGAAAGGGCGCCGCAGTTGACAGTCACGAAGCGCAGGTCCTTGCGCTTGGAGAGCTCGTGGATCTTGCGAGCGAAGAGCTCTTTGCCGGTGCCGCCCTCGCCGGTGAGGAGCACCGTCGCGTCGGTCTGCGACGTCATCGGCAGGCGGCGCAGCAGGTTCTGCAGCACTGGCGTGTTGCCGACGATCACGGTGCCGCCCTGCGCCGCAGCGATGGCCTGCCGCAGCTCCTGCACCTCGCGGCCGAGCCGCACGCGCTCCAGCTGGTGACGCACGCGGTTCAAGAACACCCGCTGCTCGATGGGCTTGGGGATGTAGTCGTCGGCGCCGCGCCTCAGCATGCGCACCGCCTCGTCGATGTCGGGCTCGGCCGTCATCATCAGGACCGGCGTCTCGGGCGACTGGCGCTTCACCTCGTCGAGCAGCTGCTCGCCGCTGACCTCGGGCATGCGCACGTCGGTGACGACGACATCGACGACGCCCTCGCCAATCCGGCGCAAGTCCGCGGCGCCGCCGCTCACGAACTCGGCCACGAAGGCCTCGCCGCGGACGAACACCTTCAGCAGCTCAAGCGTCAGCTCGTCGTCGTCGGCGATCAACACGCGCATCGACTTCACGGTCCCCCCCCTCGGGCACCGTCAGTTTTCGCACCATCCACGGTTTTGTCGAGCCGGGTCGACGAGCCCCGCCGCAGGGTCCTGCGCGAGCGCCTTGTCCACCTTCGCGACGGCCGCCTACGGACCGCCGCCGAGGATCCGGGCCGTCGCCGCGTCGAAGGCCACCTCGGCGCGGCGCACCTCCAGCGCGGCGTCCATGGCGGTCAGCCGCGCGTCCACCGTCGCGCCCTCGCGCAGGTTGACCGTCAGCAACGTCGCGTCGCTGACCTCGGAGCGGGCGCGCTCGGCGTCCTCCACCGCGGCGGCGGCGGCGACCTCGGCGGCGACGGCGGCGACGCGGGCCGCCGCCGCCCGGGCAGCGAAGCGGTCGTCGTCGACGTCGATGTCGACCCGGTCGGTCAGGAGCCGCGGCTGCGGCGCCGCGCGATCACGCTGGGCGGCCGCGACGGCGACCCGGCCGCGCGCCTGACGCAAGGGCACGGGCAGGTCGAACGACAGGCCCACCTTGACCTCGGGCACCGCGCGCGTCTTGCCGTCGGCGCCCCACGCCGTCGCTGACGAGGGCGACGTCGCCGACGGGCCGAGGTCCTGCAGGACGCCCGCCTGCAGCGCGAGCCCCGGCAGCAGCAGGTTGTCGGCCAGGCGCGCATGGACACCGAGCGGCTCGACCACCAGGCGTTGCCGCCGCAGCTCGGGGCGCTGGTCGCGGGCCTCGTCGAGCACAGCGCGCCGATCCTCCTCGCGCGGCCTGGGGGCCACAAGGGCGCCCCGATCGCCGCCTCGGCGGCGACCGGGGCGCCGTCGCGGTCGCGCAGGAACAACGACAGGTCGAGGGCGATCTGGTCGAGCGCGCGCTCGGCGGGCACCAGCCGGGCCCGGCGCTGGGCGACGAAGCGGTCGTTGTCGCGCTGCTCGATGGCCGCCAGATCGCCGGCGGCGGCACGATCCGCGAGCTGCTGGTCACGGTCCAGCGCCAGCGCCACCACGCAGCGGGCCACGTCGACGCGCGCGCCGGCGGTCACCCACTGCCAGTAGGCGAGGGCGGCCACGCGCCGCAGCCCGAGGCGCGCCAGCCGCACGGCCTGGGCCTGCACCTGCTGCTCGAGCGCGAGCTTCTCGATGCCGGCGCGGCGACGGTTGATGAAGCGGTCGCGCAGCAGCGGACCATGGCGATGGGCGGGTGATGGGCCTCCACCGCGGCCCAGACCTCGTCGAGGATGAGCGGTCGCTCCGGCGGCGCGGGGAGCGCGACGCGGGCGAGGACGCTGACGACGACGACGGCGTTCGCTTCATCTTGTCCTGTGCCTTGAACGAGCCCGGGTCGCCGGCCTTGTCGCCGACCGGCGCCTGCTTCAACGACGGCGGGAAGGCGTTCAAGCGGCGCCAAAGCTCGGAACCTACGGCGACCCGCGCGAGCAGCGCCCAGCCGTTGGCCCGCACGCCCTGCCGCAGGGTCACGCCGTCGGGCCACGGCTCCAAGGCGGTGGGTACGACGACGACGCGGAAGCGGCCGGCGCCGTCGTCGTGGGCGTCGACGAAGGCGACCTCGCCGCCGAACGTGCCGCGCGCCGCCTTCGGCCAGCCGGTGAACTGCAGCGCCGGCCAGCCCTCGAACTGCAGCGGCGGCGCCGAGCTCGTCGACGCAACGCAGCACCCGTCGTGCTCTGCCAGCCCCCCCCGCCGACCGGGCCAGACGAGTCACCAGGGTCGCGAGCTCGAGCGCCATCGTCATTCGACAGCGCCCGCGGCGGGGACGGCGGCCCCGATCGTCGAGGCAGGCACGGGCGCAGGCGCGGTGGCCCGGAGCGACGTGAGCGCGTCATGCAACGCGGCGACCTGCGCCGTCTCGTCGGCGAGCAGCGCGTAGCCGCCATCGAGCCACGCCGGCAGGCTGGCCACCGTCAAGCGGTAGAACACGTGGCGCCCCTGGCGGCGCTCCTGCACGAGGCGCGCGGCGCGCAGGCGCGCCAAGGCCTGGGACACCGCCGTCTGCGGGGCACCGGTGGATTTGACCAGGCTGCCGACATCACGCTCGCCCTCGGCCAGGCCGGTGAGCAGGGCGAGGCGCAATGGGTGGGCGAGCAGGGAGAACAAGACCGCAAGCTCGCGCTGGGCCACTTTTCGCATCGGCACGATGACCTCCAGACGTTTTTACATGCAAAGATGCATACGATTTCACATCAGCGAAAAGATGACGATCGGTAGCCGGCGTTGCAACTTGGTCGGATCGGGCCGGAGCCCGCGGGCGACGCCGTCGACACTGCCCCGGGGCTCGTGGAACAAACGAGCCATGCCCGAGCTTCTCCTGCTGAACGCCGACACCCCCGTCCTGCGGACGCCGTTACACGGCCAGGCCGTCACGGTCGGCCGCAGCGTGGCCAACGACATCGCGATCCCCGACGACACGCTGCCACCGTTCCTGTGCTCGTTCGAGCCGGTGGGCCAGGGCCGCTACCGCGTCGTCGACCGCGGCGGCGGCGGCATCGTCATGAACGGGCGGCGGATCATCGACGAGCCGGTGGTCGACGGCGCCACCTTCCGCTTCGGCGCGCTCACCGCGCGCTTCGACCGCGGTCGCGACGAACCGGCGACCGCCGGCGCCGGCGGCGGCCAGCGCACGGGGATCCTGCGCACCCGCGCCGACGGGCAACTTACCCGCACCGACGTGCGGCTGCGCCTGCCCTCGAGCCTGGGCGGCGGCACGCGCGACCTGCCGCCGCACGGCCTGCGCATCGGCGCCCTGCCCGACAACGACCTCGTCCTCGACGACGGGTTCGTCAGCTCGTTCCATGCCCAGCTGTTCCTGCGCGGCGAGCGCCTGATCGTGCGCGACCTCGACAGCACCAACGGCACGTTCGTCAACGGCGTGCGCGTCGTCGAGGCCGAGGTGCCCGTCGGCGCCGAGCTGCGCTTCGGCAAGACGAAGATGACCGCCGAGGGCAAGGACACCGACGTCACGCTCGTCGGCGACAAGGCGCCCGGCAAGGGGCCGTGGCGCTGCGGCGACCTGACCACCGCCGACGCCGGGTTTGGCAAGACCTTCGCGCTCATCGAGAAGGTCGCGCCCCACGACGCCAGCGTGTGCATCTTCGGCGAGACGGGCACGGGCAAGGAGCTTGTCGCCCACGCGATGCACAAGCTGTCGGGGCGACGTGGCGGGCCGTTCGTACCGCTCAACTGCGCGGCGTTCCCCGAGGAGCTCATCGAGAGCGAGCTGTTTGGCCACGAGAAGGGCGCGTTCACCGGCGCCGACCGCCAGCGCAAGGGCGCCTTCGAGGAGGCCGACAAGGGCACGCTGTTCCTCGACGAGATCGGCGAGCTGCCGGTCGAGATGCAGGCCAAGCTGCTGCGCGTGCTCGAGACGCGCTCGGTGCGCCGCCTCGGCGGCCGCGGCGACATCGCCGTCGACGCGCGGATCGTGTGCGCGACCCACCGCGACCTCGCCGCCCACGTGCGCGAGGGGCGCTTCCGCGAGGACCTTCTGCATCGCATCTACGTGATCCCGGTGAAGCTGCCCGCCCTGCGCGAGCGCCCCGTCGACATCGTGCACCTGGCGAAGCACTTCGCGCGGTCGCTGGCGCCGCAGGCCGCGCCGACGTTCTCGTTGGCGGCGGAGCAGAAGCTGAAACAGCACCCGTTCCCCGGCAACGTGCGCGAGCTGAGAAACGTCGTGCAGCGGGCGATCATCATGGGCGACGGCAAGACCATCGACGCCGACGACGTCGCCTTCGTGCCGGTCACCCTCGCCGAGCAGAAGGACGGCGCCTCGCTCTACCGAAAGGGCATGACGATGGAGGAGGTCGAGAAGACCGCCATCGCCGCCGCCCTCGCGGCCCACGGCTCGATCGGCGAGGCCGCCCGCGCCCTCGGCGTCGCCAAGACCACGCTGTGGCGCAAGGCCACCGCCTTCGGCCTCGTCAGCCGCGACGGCCCCGAGGAATGACCGCCGGGCCGCGCGCGCTCAGGGCGGTCAGCCTCGTCGTCGTCAAGGGCCACGACGCCGGCGTCACCGCGCGCGTCGGTGCTGGCCACTGCGTGATGCTCGGGCGCTCGCCGCTGCACGGCGAGCAGGCGGGGCGCCGCACCGGCATGCTCCCCGCGCAGTCGCAGCAGCGGCTGCACATCGAGGACATCACCGCCGTCGAGCGCCACCTGCAGACACGCAACGGCGGGCACACCCACGCCACCGACGCCTCCGCCACATTCGAGCGCGATGTCGACCTCGTGCTCGCCGACGAGGCCGTCTCGGCGTGCCACGCGATGGTCTGCGTCGACCACGCCGGCGCCTCGCTGCACGATCTGGGCAGCACCAACGGCTCGTTCGTGAACGGCGCCGCGGCGCGCTCGGCCGACCTCGCCGACGGCGACCTCGTGCGCCTCGGCGAGACCCGCGTGTCGGTGCGCTTCGGCGGCACACCGTGACGGCGACGGCGGCGGTCAACGTCGCGGTGGTCGTGCCCTGCACCGAGGCCGAGGGCCCCGGCCGGCGCTTTGCGCTGTGGGTGCAGGGCTGCCCGCTGCGCTGCCCCGGCTGCTGCAACCCCGAGTTCCTGCCGTTCGTCGAGCGCGGGCGCCGCCCGGTGGCCGACGTCATCGCCGAGCTGCGCGCCGCCCACGCCGCCCACGAGCTCGAGGGCATCAGCCTGCTCGGCGGCGAGCCCACCGCGCAGGCGGCGGCGCTGGCCGACGTAGCCGCGGCAGCGCAGAGCCTCGGCCTGACGGTGATGGTCTACTCGGGCTTCACCCTCGGCGAGCTGAAGGACCGCGGCGACGACGGCGTCGCGCGGCTGCTGGCCCACACCGACCTGCTCGTCGACGGGCGCTACGACGAGGCACGGCGCACGACGACGAGGCGCTTCGTCGGCAGCGACAACCAGGTGCTGCATTTCCTGTCGTCCCGCTATCGCGACGACGATCCGCGCCTCGTCGCCGCCAACACCGTCGAGCTGCGGCTGAAGGTGGGCCCCGACGGCGGGCTGTTCATGCTCAACGGCTGGCCGGTCCACGGCGCGAGGACCCGGTGAGCGATCCCACGATGTCGACCGACGCCCCGACGGCTGACGCACCCGCCGAGCCGGTGGCCGACGCGTTGGTCCGCCCGCTGACCCTGCCGGTGGGCGACGCCGACGTGGTGATCGTCGCCGAGCTCTTGTGCGGGCGCGCCCGCGGCGAACGCTTCAAGGTCGCGCCGTCGTCGGCGACGCCGTCGCCCGACCTGCGCCTCGCGCTGGCACGCACGCTGGCGGTGGGCACGCTCGGCTGGCTCGTCGACGCTGGCCAGGCGCCCCGCACGGTGCTGCGCGCCGGTCGGCCCGTCGAAGGGCGAGCGTGGGACGCCGCGCTCCACGTGGACGACGCCGGCGCGCCGTTCTCGCTGCGCTTCTCACCGGCGCCGTTGGCGTTCTTGTTGAACCTGTGCGTGCACGTGCTGCCGCTGGTCGTCGCCGGCCACGGCAGCACCCAGCGGCACGCGCACGAGCTGGCGACGCGCGCGCTGCAGACCCGCGCTCGCCCGACGCCAGCGACGATGCGCGGCGATCACGCCTTCTACGCGCTGGCCCACGAGAACGCCGGGCGCCTCGGGCTCGAGCATGGCGTGGCGCGCGCCCTGCGTGCGGTGCTGCGACGGGCGTCGCCGCTGTCCGCGCTGTTTGCTCCCGACGATGTGACCGACGGCTGCGACGGCGGCGATGACGACGTCGCCACGCTGGTGGGCCCCGGCGCGGTGCGCGTGCTTGAGCTGCTCGAAGGCCCGCTCGGCCTCGCCTGGGCGCGCACGCCGCGCGCCCTGCTCGGCGCTGCCGACGTCGACGAGCTGGTCGCCCGCGCCGACGCGACCGTCCGACGCGCCGGCGCGCTGGTGCAGGCGCTCGACGTCGCCCGGCGGCTCGACCTGCTCGCCCCGGTCGTCGCGCTGGTGACGGCGCTGCCCGAGGCCTGGGCCGGCGACGTGCGCGCACGCCTGCTGCGCGTGCCGGGCGCGCAGACGATGGCCGACCGAGACCGCGGCGTCGACGCGCTGCGCCGGTTGGCCGACGTCGGCGGGCTGCTCGACGACGTGCGCGCGCGCCTCGGTGAGCTGCGCTATGGCGACGAGCGCTTTGCCGAGGCGCGGCTGACACTGGCGCTGCTGCGCGACCGCTTCGCGCCCCACCGCGACGCGCTCGCCAGCGCCGTGCGCAAGCTGACCGGCGTCGTGGGCTGACGCAGGGGCCACCGGGCGACGGTGCGGCGGACGGTGCGGCAAACGGTGCGGCAAACGGTGCCGCAGACCGTGTGACCGACGGGCGACGCGCCACCATGCGGCGGCCGACGAGCGCGAGCATCCAAGCAGCAGCTCCGAGGTGCCCATGCCCGCCGCCGTGTCCGCCGTGTCCGCCGTTGCCTTCGTCGCCCTCGCCGTAGCCTGCGCCCTCGGCGCCGCCGGCGACGCGTCCCTGGGCGAGAGCTTCGCCCGCGTCCTCGCCGACCCCTGGGGCCGGACGATGGTCGTCGACCTGAACGTCGGCTTCGTCGCCTTTCTTGTGGTCGTCTGGCTGTTCGAGCCGCGGCGCGCCGTCGCCGTCGTCCTCACGCTGCTGACGCCGGTGCTCGGCAACTTCGTGCCGCTCGGCTGGCTGATGGCGCGCGCCACCCTGCTGGTGCAGCGCGCGCGCCCCGGTGGCTGACCGATCCACGCGCTGCCGCCGGCGTCGTCGTGGCCGTGCCTGTCACCAGTCGACGACGGCGCCGAGCAGGGCCACGCCGGTGACGGCCCCGGCGCCGCGACCGCCGAGGTCGTAGCCGCCCGACAGCGTCAGCGTGGCCGCCGCGCGCGGCACCACGAACCAGCGCACGACGCCTCCAAGCGCGCAGCCGAGGCGGCCGTCGATGCCCCCGCCCGCGGACGTGTCGAAGGCAACGACGGGGACGAGCTCGGGCCCCGCGGCGATGGTGAACGCGTCGCCCAGGTCGTAGCCGACCTGGGCCAGCAACCCGGCGCGCGCACCGATGGCGACGTCGTCGACCGTGGCGACGAACGGTCCGAGCTGCACCGCCTCGCGCAGGAACAGCCGCTCGCCGAAGCGCTGCTCGAGCACCGCGCCGCCGAGCAGGGCGACGACGCGGCCATGGAGGTCGAGGCGGGCCTGGGCGACGGGCTTTACGTGCTCGAGGGCGCCCATGGCGAGGCTGTCGAAGGTGGCGTCGACGACCACCACCGGCGGCCCAAAGGACTCGACGCCGAGGCGGACTCCCAGGCTGCCGTCGGGCTGGGGCATCGTCTGGGCGCGCACGGCGCACGCGCCGAGCAGGACCGCGACGACGACGAGGCGGGGGGACCTCATGGCTGCATTACACCTTCGACCCAGACCTGCGGGTCATCGAGCAGCGTCGCGCCGACGGCATCGCCGTTCAGATCGAGCAGCATCGCGTCGACAAGAAAGAGCGCGCGCGACCGCGCGAGGGCGGTAGCGATCGGGCTGGTCGTGCCTTCGCGCTCCAGGTTTTCTTCGGTGGGGTCATCGGTGAGCTGGAAGTGCGTCAGGCCCTCGACGACGGCGACCGTCGTCATCGCGCGGAACTCGCGCGCGCCCTCTTTGACCTCGTCGACCGAGATCAGGCCGTCGTTCTGCCCGGCCACGGACAGGACGCGCCCGCTGGCCCGTGTGACGTCGACGCCGGGGTTCGGCACCGACGACAGCAGCACGAGGTGCGTGACGCCAGCCTCGTCACCGGCGAAGGCGTTGCTGGCGACGACGCCGCCTAGGCTGTGGCCGATGGCCAGCGCCGGGCCGTCTTCAACGCGTCCCTGCAGGTAGGGGTCGTTGCCGCGCGCCGCGCGCCGCAGCGCCCCGAGCGTATCGAGCCCGTCGCCCTGCGAGAAAAACGCCAGATCGAGCGCGTGATGCGGCGCCACGACGATGACGCCGCGGCTGGCGAGGTGGGCGGCCAGCCAGTGGTAACGCTCGACGGTGACGGCGCCGCCCTGCACGAGCAGCGCCGGCGGAAATGGCCCCCGGGCGACCGTGACATCGTCTTCGGTGGGGGCAACGATGTCGACGGCGACGGCGCGATCGCCGCGGACACGCAGCGCGCGCGGCACGAGCAGCGCGCCCCACGAGCCGTCGTCGCCGGGCGCGCCGATGCGCGCGTCATCGTGGGGCAGGAGCAGCGTCGGCGGCGGCGCGCAACCGAAGCCGGCGAAGACCAGGGCAGCGAGCGCCGCAAGCCGCCAGCGCGAGGAGGCAGAGGACATGTTCACCCGGGTGGGATGCCGAGGCGCGCGCGGGCTGGCAACGCTTCGCTGTCGGATGGACGGCCGTCAGGGTCCGAGCTCCTTTGCGGGGGAGCACCTCGGGCCCCTCAGGGGCCCTCGACCGGCGATGCCCATCGTTGCTCCCAGGCGAGCACCCGCAGCGGCGGCTGCTCGCCGTCGGGAGCTGCGCACAGGGCAAGGTGCGTGGCGCGCGCGTCGCGCACCAGGTGGCGAAACGAAGGACTCGTGGCGAGCTCCCACTGCACGTCCGCGAGGGTGCGGTGTGTCCCCCAGCGCGCCTCGCGGACCGACGACGGGAGGGGCGCGGCGTACGGAGTCTGCTCAAGCGCGCCGTCCTTTTTCATCGCCTCGTCGCGGGCGCACGCCGCGCCGTCGAGCGTCGCGCCCCGCGTCCACGGCGCGAGGTCGGCGCCCTTGCGCACGTCGTCGAGCAGCGCCGCGACCGCCGCCTGGGTGAGGGGGCTCACCGGCGACGCGCCGATCCGCTCGAGCTCCTCGTGCTCGGTGCACAGCGCCGGCTCATCGACGCCGACGGACAGGTGGACCAGGCCTTGCGCGCGATGCTCCGGCTCTTCGCCGAGGAGCCGCCGCGCAGCTCGAGGAACGCGCGCCCGGCGAGGGGCCACGACACCGCCGCCTCGAAGCTGCCGTCGTCCGCCGGCTTCAACGCCGTCATTGTCGTCGTCCCGTCGGGCTGAAGGACGTAGAGCCGCGGTCGCGTGAGGGGATCGAGGGCGCGTCCGCGCAGCCGCAGGGTCAAGCTGGCGGCGACGTCCTCGGGAAAGGGCGACAGCTCCACGACGTCGCTCACCACGACGAGGGCGAGGCCGGCGCGCTTGCCGAGCGAGACGCGCGCGAGTCCGAAGCGCGCCCGCAACACCGGGTGGAGCGCGCTCGCCCACTTTCGCAGCGCCGCGCGGTTCGTGCAGTCGCGGTCGCGACCGCTCGCCCAGGCGCCTCGGCATCACGCAGGTCTTTGTCTCCACCCGATGGGTCACCGCAGCTACGCCTCGACCTCACGGCTGACGCTCTGGCCGTCGCTCGAGCCGGCGACGGCGATGATGCGCGCGAGCTGGTCGAGCTTCGGATCGTGCCGCAGGCGCGCGGCGTTGGCGGCGGGCAGCCGCTGCCGGAACTCGATCCGCTCCGGGGTGACGTCGACGCTCGCCGGAGCGGCAGCGAGGGATCGCCCCCTTGCGCGACCGTCGGCAGGGTGGCGCGCTGGCTGTCGGAGGGCTGGTGCACGCGACCGTCCGCGCCGCGCTGCACCGAATTGCATCCCACGCCGACCCTCGTGAGCACGAACGCGCACACGACGCACACGACGCACACGACGCACACGACGCGCTCGAGGCTTCCGACGTCTTCCGACGGCTCGTCCCCCGGCGACGCCCTGCCTCACGTTGCTTACGCGGTCTCCGCGTCAGGCGCGTGTCTTTTACACGAGCGCGGCGGTCTGTCGAAGCGCATCGTCATCCCGGCTGCCACAGCGCCTCGTCGTGGCCGTCGTCGAAGAAGATCGACCGCACGCGTCGTGGCCCGGGCGCGGGCGCGGGCGTGAGCGACAGCGCGCCGGCGTCGACGGGCGTGGGTGGCGTGGGCCCTGACGACGGCGCAGGCAGCAGGCCGCCCTGCTCGAGCAGCACCTCGGCGCGACCGGCGGCGAGGTCGTCACGGCCGACGAGCACCACCGCCTCGGCGCGGGCGCCATCGTCGCCGAGCAGCTCGACGCCGGCCACCAGCCAGTCGCCGCCGGCGGTGCGGACCGTCGTCGCCGCCGCGACGCTGCGGGCACGGGCGGCGTCGCCACGCCGCAGAGCGTCGGCCCGCAGCACGCCCGTCTTCGCGTCGGCGGGACGCGAGAGCGGCCCGACGACGACCGCGCCGTCCCGGTTGACGAAGGCGAAGACGCCGTCGCCGGCGATGGCGAGCTGGCGCACGCGCGGCGCCTTCGGCGACCACGGCGCCTCAGGCTTGCCGACCAGCTCGGGAGCGACGGCGAAGACTCCGCCCCCGGCGCGGGCCGAAAACAGCCAGCCGCGCGCGCCCTCTTCGACGGCGTTGGCGTCGAAGACCACGCGCCCGTCAGCGAGCAGCACCGCGTCGCCGAAGGCCTGCAGCGTGGTGCCGTCGAGCCCCGACGGCTCGGCGCCGGTGCGCGCGACCTCGACGAGGGCGCGGGGGTTGTCGAGCTGCCCGGCCAGCAGACGGCGCGGGTTCATCGTCCACTGCGCGCCCGCGAGCTTCGTGCCGGCGTCGACGCCGCCCTCGAGCACCTCCTCCTCGACGACGACGGCGCCGCTGCCGTCGCCACGCTTGATCGAGAAGCCGTGGCTGACGTTGGCCGCCTCGCCCTTCTTCTCGGGGGGGTCGACGACGTCACCGGCCTTGCGCACGACGAAGGCCGCGCCGCCGCCGGCGGGCCGGGCGACCAGCGCCGCGGTGGTCTTGCTCGTGCGCGCGTCGAACAGATCGGCGACGACCAGCAACGCGCCGCCGGGGCCGGTGGCGACGTCGCGCAGGCCCTGCAGCTCGAGGTCTCCGACGCGTGCGCCGCGCGACAGCGCCTTGTCGTGGGTCGCCGGCCCCAACGGCGAGGCCGTGACGAGCTGGCCGCCGCCGAGCACGACGGCGACGAAGCCGTCGCTGCTGGCCTCGATGCGCGTGACCGGTCCGAGCGCCGACAGCGCGGACAGCTCGACGAGCCGCGGGGTGGCCTGACCGCCAAAGCGCACCGACCAGACGACGACGCAGACGTCGCCGTCGGTGGTGACGGCGCCGGCGGCGACGGTGGCGGTGGGGCGGCCGCCGGCGCGCGGCTGCAGGCCGGCGGGCAACGACAGCGTCGCCGCCGGTCCCGCGTCGACGACAGGCGTGCCGCCGTCGGGCGCGGGCGTGCCGCCGTCGGGGCCGGGCGCGGGCGTCTTCGGGGGCGCTCTGGCGTCGTCGGGGAGCAGCCCGCCCTGCCGGGCGTTGTCGGCGAGCGAGGGGCCGATCCCCGGCAGCGCGCCGAGCAGCGGCAGGGCCGCCGCCGACAGCTCTTGCGTCGGGCTGGCCTGCCCCTGCCCGAGGTTGACGAAGCCGGCGAGGAACACCGTGGTCTGCACGAGCACGACGAGGAACAAGGCGATCAGGCGACGCAGCAGCACGCCTTCGGGGCGCTTGCGGCGGAGCGCAACGGCGGCGCGGGCGGCGAGGAACGACGGCAGCACCCAGGCGAGCGCGAGCCCGACGATGAGAGCGCCGACTGCGCCGAGCAAGGCCCCGGCCCAGGCGGCGAACGCCACGCCGGCGAGCAGCCCGAAGAGCACCCCGAAGGCGACGGTGGCGATGAGCAGTCGCAGGCGGCGGTCGCGCGCGCGCGTGGGCGGCGATGGTGCGGCAGTCGGATCGGCGTTCATCGGTCTCCTCGCTGGTCGCGGCGCCCGGCGGCGAAAGCGCTGGTCGTGGGGCAGGATAACCGCAGCGGCTGGCGCGCTACCGCTCGACGCTGCGACAAGGGTTCGGCGGGGATCTTCGTCGACGACGGGGCCTTGACCGGGGGGGGAGCGGTACCTACGGTCCGCGCGGTCAAAGACCGCAGCGGCCGGCGGCTTCCTGCCGCCGGCTTCGTTGCCGGGTCCGTCGTTGCACCCTGACCGCGAGCGTCTGCATGGGCTTCTTCGCCAAGATCTTCGGCACCAAGAACGAGCGCGAGCTGAAGCCGCTCATCGCCCGGACCGCCGCAATCGGCTCGTACGAAGACCGCGTGAAAGGGCTCGCCGACGACCAGATGGCGCGGCGCATCCTCGAGCTGAAGGCCGAGATCACCAAACAGGTGGTCGAGCAGAAGAAGCCGAGGCTGGCGAAGAACGAGGACCTCTCGCGCGACGAGGTGAACGCGATCCTCGACCCGCACCTGAACGAGGTCTTCGCTCTCGTGCGCGAGGCCGGCAAGCGCGTGATGGGCATGCGCCACTACGACGTGCAGCTGATCGGCGGCATGGTGCTGCACTCGGGCCGCGTCGCCGAGATGAAGACCGGCGAAGGCAAGACCCTCGTCGCCACCGCCCCCGCCGTGCTGAACGCGCTCACCGGCGAGAGCGTCCACGTCGTCACCGTCAACGACTACCTCGCCACCCGCGACGCCGAGTGGATGGGCCGCATCTACCGCTTCCTCGGGCTGTCGTGCGGCGTCGTCGTGCCGCACCAGGGCGACCGCCAGAAGCGCGAGGCGTACCAGTCGGACATCACCTACGGCCAGAACAACGAGTTCGGCTTCGACTACCTGCGCGACAACATGAAGTTCTCGTTCAAGGACTACATGCAGCGCGGCCATGGTCTGGCCATCGTCGACGAGGTCGACTCGATCCTGATCGACGAGGCGCGCACGCCGCTCATCATCTCGGGCCCGTCTGACGAGAGCATCGACGGATACAAGACCGCCAACACCATCGTGCCGCAGCTGCGCAAGGACGAGCACTACACCATCGACGAGAAGGGCCGGCAGGTCATCTTCACCGAGGCCGGTGTGCACCGCGCCGAGAAGCTCGTCGGCGTCGACAACCTGTACGACCCCGTCAACATCGAGACGCTGCACCGCCTGACGCAGTCGCTGCGGGCGCACACGCTGTACAAGCGTGACGTCGACTACGTCATCGAGAAGGGCGAGGTCGTCATCGTCGACGAGCACACCGGCCGCCTGATGTACGGCCGCCGCTGGTCCGACGGCCTGCACGGCGCCGTCGAGGCCAAGGAGAACGTCCGCATCCAGCCCGAGACGCGCACGCTGGCGACGATCTCGTTCCAGAACTACTTCCGCATGTACAGAAAGCTCGGCGGCATGACCGGCACCGCCGACACCGAGGCCGAAGAGTTCGCCAAGATCTACAACCTCGACGTCATCCTGATCCCCACCAACAAGAAGATCCTGCGCGTCGACGAGCAGGACCTCATCTACAAGACCGAGCGCGAAAAATTCGACGCCATCGTCGCCGACATCGACGAGGCCCACGGCAAGGGGCAGCCGGTGCTCGTCGGCACCGTCTCCGTCGAGAAGTCCGAGGTGCTCGCCAACCTCTTGAAGAAGCGCGGCATCGACCACCGCGTGCTGAACGCCAAGAAGCACAAGGACGAGGCCGGCATCGTCGCCCAGGCGGGCAAGAAGGGCGCCGTCACCATCGCCACCAACATGGCCGGCCGCGGCACCGACATCCTGCTCGGCGGCAACCCCGAGTACATGGCCCGCCAGCAGGTCGCCGAGCACATGGGCGGCACCGCCGAGCAGGTCGCCGAGTACGCGTTCCTCACCGGCCGCGCCGACCTGATCAACATCGAGAAGCTCGCCGAGCGCGACAGCCGCGACGCGCGCTTCCTGTCGGTCTGGGAGGAGCGCGCGCGCGAGTGGCAGGAGGCCGTCGACGTCGCCGCCGGCCTCGGCGAGGACATCACCGGCAACCGCCCCGCCGACCTGCCGTCGTCGATCGACCAGGCGCGCCTGAAGGTCAAGGACGAGCGCCTCGCGTTCTACAAGAAGTGCGTCGAGGAGTACGAGAGCGCGCTGGCGAAGTTCGAGGCCGAGTGTGCCCGCGCCAAGGACGAGGTGAAGACCGCCGGTGGCCTGCGCATCATCGGCACCGAGCGCCACGAGAGCCGCCGCATCGACAACCAGCTGCGCGGCCGCGCCGGCCGCCAGGGCGACCCGGGCAGCTCGCGCTTCTACCTGTCGCTGCAAGACGACCTGATGCGCATCTTCGGCGGCGACAAGATGATCCGCCTGATGGAGATGCTCGGCATGAAGGAGGGCGAGCCCATCGAGCACAACATGGTGACGTCGTCCATCGCCGACGCCCAGAAGCGCGTCGAGGGCATGCACTTCGACAGCCGCAAGAACCTGATCGAGTACGACGACGTCATGAACCAGCAGCGCAAGTCCGTGTACGGGCTGCGCAAGAAGATCCTGCAGGGCTCGGGCCTCAAGGACCTCGTCTACGACCTCGTCGAAGAGGCCATCGTCAGCTCGGTGCAGCGCGCGGCCCCCGAGAAGGCGCCGCCGTCGGAGTGGAAGACCGCCGACATCGTGCGCGACATGGACGAGGCGCTCGGCGTCGCTGTCGACCTCACCGGCCTGCGCGACCGCGACGACCTCATGGACAAGTGCTTCGCCGAGGCGCAGCGCTTCTATGACGAAAAAGAGAAGGCGCTCGGCCCCGACATCCTTCGTCAGATCGAGAGCTTCCTGTACCTGCAGGTCATCGACGAGGCCTGGAAGCAGCACCTGTCGACGATGGACCACCTGCGCGAGGGCATCCACCTGCGCAGCTACGGCCAGAAGGACCCCAAGCAGGAGTACAAGAAAGAGGGCTTCAACCTGTTCGTCGGCATGAAGGCCCGCGTGCGCGACGAGACCCTCGACAAGGTCTTCAAGGCGCAGGTCGTGCGCCGCGAAGAGGGCGAGGCCGAGATCGCGCGCCTGCAGGCCGAGCGCGACGCGCGCCGGGCGGCCTCGCGCAAGGCCAACCAGCGGGCCAACACCCGCTCGGCCATCGCGCCAACGCCGGGCCCTGAGGTCTCGGCCCGCGCCACCGGCGGCAGCGCAGCGGCCGCGCCCGCGCCGACGCCGGCGACGACGCTGTCGGCGTCGACGTCGACGGCGGGCAGCTACTCGATCGCGGCCAGATCAAGCGTCGCCGGCGGCTACGGCGGCGCGTTCACCTCAACGGCGTCGACGGCGTCTTCGCCGTCGACGACGGCCTCGTCGCCAGTGGCGAAGGCGCCGGCAACGACACCGCCGTCGCCGGCGGGCAGCGGCTCGATCAAGCCGATGTCCGCGCCCCGCCCATCGCTTCGGGCCGAGCTGTCCAGCGCCGCCGACGGCGACGACGGCAGCGGCATGAACCGCGCTGATCGGCGCCGGCTCGAGGCGCAGAAGCGCAAGACCGAGAAGCGGCGCTGACCGGCACGCGACGGTCGGCCGCGCGCGGCTTGACGGCCGTCGCCGTCCGCCCAGCCTGGGTCCTTCCCGACTGAACGAGGCGTGCAGGCGAGCGCCAGCACGCGGCGTACTCAGGGGCGCCGAACGACGCCGCCTCGAAGCCGCGGCTCGCAAACCTCGTCGCCCGCTCGATGGGCGCATCGGCGTTGGCGATGGTCGGATACCTCTGTCCGAGGTCAGCGACCTGCGTCGACGACAGCGGGCCCGTGCCGGCGTCCTTCTCGAAGGCCTTGCGCGTCGCCGCCGACACACCGCGGGCGAGCCCGTGGCCGACCAAGAAGTCCAGCGCCGGCCCGTAGACACTGCCCTGCACCTCGGGGGCGAGCGGCCTGCAGGAGGCCGTCGATGAGCGAGTGCTCGGGCGAAAACAGCTCGCGCGGCGCCGGCTGCGCCCGGCGAGCAACGCCATCGTCCGGTAGCCGAGGTCGGCGCGGCTCATGAGCTGGCCGCCGATCCACAGGCCGCGCTCGCCCTTTGGTCTGTCGACCTCGACGAGGCTCGACAGGCGCGCGTCCAGCGCCGCCCACGACCACGCGTCGCAGACGCCCTCCCAGTGGTGCCCGCGGATGGCGTTGTCGCCGGCGGGAGCGACGTGGTGCACAACGTCGTGAGCGGGCCGCGGCATCGGCGCGGCGGCGACGTCGACCAGGGCGCGGGCCCGGGCCTCCACCGCCGGTGACGCGAAGCGGCCGGCGGCCGCGGCAACGAACGCCCGCGGCGCCGGAGGCGCCGCGGGCGCGCTGCGGTCGGCGCCGCGCGCCAGGCGAGCCGGCCCGTCGACCGCCGCCGCGGAGACACCGCCGTCGGCCAGGGTCTCGCGGGGCTTGCAGGTCAGCAGCACACCGAGGGGGCGCACGGCGGTCATCGGTTCACCTCACGGATACGACGTGTGTTTCGCGGCCGAGCGCTGCGGCGTTGTCGGCTGATGTCACACGCAGCGGGGCCCGGGCGCACGACCGACCCGCCACCCGGCATCCTCCGGCGGTCCGAACCACCGGCGCGCACCACGGCGGTGCAGCTCCAGAGAAAACGCTCGTCGTCGACAGCGAGATCGATTCTTTTCACGTTGACTGCCCCTTGGCCGTCGGTACAGTGCAGGCGGTTTGGAAATGGCGGCTCCGGCCGTGTCCCCCCGAAGACCCATCAGGCCTCCGGACACCGGGGGCGCGTATCGACCGCCGCGGAACTGGAAGCGACGGCCGTCGAGGCTGTTCGTCGAGCGGAGGACGTGATGCGGCTGTACCGGAAGATCATCCCGAAGATCGCACGCGAGATCGTGCGGACCCTGCACAGCAAGAGCGAGGTCGAGGTCGAAGACGGCCGCATGGACGAGGCCGAGCTCGATCTGGCCGCCGTGATGGTCGAGTACATGAACGAAGAAGAGAAGCTGGTGAACGAGACCAAGGAGACGATGGCTCGTCGTGGCTTCTCGCAGGACCGCTTCGCGCAGGTGAAGAAGTCGCTGGCCGAGGCCCGCGGCTTCAAGCAGGGCGACGACGGCGTCGACTACGTCCTCAGCCAGATGCTTGAGGCGCTGTTCAACAGCAAGAACATCGCCGAGGTCTACGCCGACGACAAGACGCTCCGCCTGTTCTTCAAGCAGGTGTTCGAGAAGTACACCGGCGTCGACGAGGAGCTCGACCGCGAGGCCCGCTCGCGCCTAAAGAACCTGCGCGAGGGCACGTCCGAGTGGGAGATCGAGTACCCGCGCGTCGTCGCCGCGCTGAAGCGCCAGAAGGGTCTGGTCTGAGCCGACGACGCGGCTCATCGCTCCTGCGGTGCGCGGGGCCGACGGCGACGTCGGCCTCGTCGTCGAGGCGGGAGGCCGTCGCCGGGTCGTCGTCGGATCCGGGTCTGAGGAGCGACCGGCCCCGACGAGGTTCGTGAGGAAGTCCGTTGACACCCGGCGTCGCAGCCGGTTTGCTCCGCAGCGAGAGCCCAGCGCGAAATCAGATCGCCCGTCCGGGAGGACGCGCGGACAAGAGGTGAGTCATGGCGGGTCGTTACGCAGTCATCGTCGCCGGCGCGAGCCAGCATCAGGTCATGGAGGGCGAGAAGCTCAAGATCGACCTGATCGCCGGCAAGAAGAAGGGTGACAAGCTCACCTTCGACAAGGTCCTGCTGCTCGGCGGCGAGGGGGGCACCAAGGTCGGTCAGCCCCATGTGTCCGGCGCCAAGGTCGAGGCCACGGTCTTCGACAACGGCAAGGGCGACGATGAGGGCACGGGCTTCAAGGGCCAGAAGCTGTGGGCGCTGAAGCGCCGCCCCGGCGACTACGTGAAGCACAAGGGCCACCGCCAGCGCTACACGATCGTGTCCATCGACAAGATCTCGGGCTGATCACTCCATACACTCTTTCTCCTCGTCGAGACGACGAGTACAGGTGCAGACATGGCGCACAAAAAGGGCCAAGGCTCCACGCGCAACGGCCGCGACTCCAACCCGAAGTACCTCGGCGTCAAGGCTGGCGATGGCCAGCTGGTGTCGGCGGGCAGCATCATCGTCCGCCAGCGCGGCACGAAGGTCGCAGCGGGCAAGAACGTCGGCGTGGGTCGCGACCATACGCTGTTCGCCCTGATCGAGGGCCATGTGAAGTTCGGCCGCGACGGCAAGACGAAGAAGCGGGTCTCCATCGTCGAGCCGGCGGCGGCCGCCGCCGAGTGATCTCGCTCGTCGCCGCGCCTTCGCGCTGGTGACGCGGGATGGCATCCAGCAGCGAGCACAGGGCGACCCGCGGGTTCCCTGTGCTCGTTGTGCTTTCCTGTCGTCGGTGGTCGGTCCCGCTGCCGTCGGCGACATCGCATCCTCCCCGCCCGTCGACGACGATGGGCCTGCAGTGCGCGGGGTGACCGCGCAGGACGTGTCCGATGTCGTCGTTCGTCGATGAAGTGACCCTGTACGCGAAGGCCGGCGACGGCGGCAACGGCGCGGTGGCATGGCGGCGGGAGGCTCACGTCGCCAAGGGCGGCCCGGCCGGCGGCGACGGCGGCGACGGCGGCGATGTCGTGTTCGTTGGCGATGACGGCGTCCACAGCCTGCTGGACTTCAAGTACGCGCCGCGGCTCGTCGCCCGCGACGGCCAGCCGGGGCGCGGCAAGAACCAGGCGGGCCACTTCGGTGAGGACGCCGTGGCCAAGGTGCCGCTCGGCACCCAGATCTTCGACGCCGACACCGGCGAGCTGCTCTGCGACATCGTCGAGCACGGCCAACGCTTCGTCGTCTGCGAGGGCGGCTCGGGGGGCTTTGGCAACAGCCGGTTCGCGACGCCGTCGCGGCAGGCGCCGGAGTTCGCGAAGCCGGGCCTCGCCGGCGGCGAGCGCAACCTGCGGCTGAGCCTGAAGCTGATGGCCGATGTCGGGCTGCTCGGCTTTCCGAACGCGGGCAAGAGCACGTTCGTCGCGCGGGTCAGCGCGGCGCGGCCGAAGATCGCCAACTACCCGTTCACGACGCTGGTGCCGCAGCTGGGCGTCGTCCGCGTGCCCGGGACGAGCAAGGCCGAGGGGCGGAGCTTCGTGATCGCCGACATCCCCGGCCTCATCGAGGGCGCCGCCCTGGGCGCCGGCCTCGGCGTGCGCTTCCTGAAGCACCTCGAGCGCGTGCGCGTGTTGCTGCACCTCGTCGAGGTGCCCCTCGAGGTCGCCGAGGCGGCCCTTGACGGCAGCAAGGTCGACACCGGCTGGCCCCACGACGCCACCCGCGGCCCCCTCGATCTCGTCGAGCGCTACGAGGCGCTGCGTCGCGAGCTGGCGCAGTTCTCCGACGAGCTCGCTGCCCGGCCCGAGCTCGTGGCGCTCAACAAGACCGACCTGCTCGTCGCCGACCCGTCGTCGCTGGCGGCCGTCAAGAAGCTGAAGAAGCACCTCGACAGGAAGGGCGTGCCGCTCTTGTTCCTGTCCGGGGCCGCCGGCGCCGGCGTCGACGCGCTCCTCTTGCAGCTGTGGGCGCGCGTGCAGGCCGAGAAGACGCCGTCGACGACGAGCAACGACTTCGACCCTGCCCGCGCCCTGCGCTGAAGCCGGGCGTCAGGCTGGCGACAGCGCGTTGATCGCGTGACAGAGCGCGACGTCGCGCGGCCCGACGCCGCCCTCGTCGTGGGTCCACACGAAGAGCGTGACCCGTCCCCACGTCAGCTCAACCAGCGGGTGGTGATCCTGCGCGTCGGCGACGGCGCCCGCGGCGTTGACAAACGCCAGCGCCGTCTTCCAGTCGGGGAACGTGAACGTGCGCGACAGCACCGCCGTGCCCTCGCGCGACACGCGAGCCCAGTGATCGACGTGGAGCTGGCTCACACTCACGGGGCGCTCGCGGTCGTCACCGTCGTCGTCGTGATCGTCATCGTCATCGTCATCAGGCCGACTGCTTCTGGGCGAACGTCAAGGTAGGGCGGGCCGCCTTCAGGATCACCTCTTCGGTGACGACGCACTCGACGATCCCCGGCAGGTAGGGGACCTCGTACATGATGTCGAGCATCGCCGCCTCGAGAATCGCGCGCAGGCCGCGCGCGCCGGCCTTGCGCTTGATGGCCTCTTTGGCCGCCACCCGCAGAGCGCCGTCGGTGAAGCTGAGCTTCACGCCCTCGATGGAGAAGAGCTTCTGGTACTGCTTGACCAGCGCGTTCTTCGGCTGCGTCAGGATGTGGACCAGATCGTCCTCGGTCATGTCGTTCAACGTCGCCACGACGGGCAGACGACCGACGAACTCGGGGATGAGCCCGAACTTGATGAGGTCCTCGGTGTTGACGTCGCGCAGCACCTCGCCGAGCCGCCGCTCGCGCCGAGGCGCGCCGCCGTCAGTGTTGCTCGCGCCGAAGCCGATGGCCCGCGTGCCGGTGCGACGCTCGATGAGCTGCTCGATGCCGACGAACGCGCCGCCGACGATGAACAGGATGTTCGAGGTGTCGATCTGCACCGTCGACTCCTGGTGCGGGTACTTCTTCTGCCCGCGCGGCGTCACGTTGCACTTCGTGCCCTCGACCAGCTTCAGCAGCCCCTGCTGCACGCCCTCGCCCGACACGTCGCGGGTCACCGAAGGGCCCTCGCTGCGTCGCGCGATCTTGTCGACCTCGTCGAGGTAGACGATGCCCTTCTCACAGCGCTCGATGTCGTTGTCGGCGGCAGCCAACAGGTTCTGGATGATGCTCTCGACGTCCTCGCCGACGTAGCCGGCTTCGGTCAGCGTCGTGGCGTCGGCCACCGTGAACGGCACCTTGAGGAACCGCGCCAGCGACTGCGCCAGCAGCGTCTTGCCCGTGCCCGTCGGCCCGATGAGCAGCACGTTGGACTTCGACAGCTCGATGGTGTCGACGCCGGGCTTCTGGCCCTTCTGCGACGTGCGGGTATTGATGCGCTTGTAGTGGTTGTAGACGGCGACCGAGAGCACCTTCTTGGCGTGCTCCTGTCCGACGACGTAGCGGTCGAGGAAGTCGCGAATCTCATGCGGCGTCGGCAGCGCCAGCTGTTCGGCCGTCGTCCGCTCGGTGGCGTCCTCGGCGATGATGTCGTTGCAGAGGTGGATGCACTCGTCACAGATGTAGACCGTCGGGCCCGCGATGAGCTTTTTCACCTCCCGCTGGCTCTTGCCGCAAAAGGAGCACTGAAGGTTCGAGCCGGTTTCTCGACGCGTGGGCATGGTCTGGTCGTTTTCGCCTCTCCGCCCGTCGAACGCAACTCGATGGCCGCGACGACGACGACCGCGGAGATCCGCCGGCGCGGCGCGCCATGCGAAGCGCCCCGGCACGCGTCGACGAGGGCTACCGCTTCGCCGCCTCGGTCAGCGCGATCATGCGCTCGAGCGCGGCGCGGGCCTCGGCAGCAAGGACGGCGCGGCTCGCCGCGTCGAGGCGCTCGCGGTGGCCGGTGTCCTCGTCGACGACGTCGCCCGCCTCGACGCGGTTGAGCGCCGGCGCCCTGCCCTGCCGCAGCAGGTCGAGCATCGCCACAAGGTGGGGCGGGTCGTTGCGGCTCATCGTCGCGCAGCCGCAGCCGAGGCCGGCGCCGGGGACGTCGGCGACGTTGACGACGATGACACCCTTGTCCTTCGCGTAGGCGATGGCGTTCTTCACGAAGTGGCCCTCGGTGCCGATGGCCAGCTTGTCACCGGGCTTCGCCTGCTGCAGGGCGTCCCACAGGTACTTCGTGCTGCCGGCGCCATCGGCGGCGTCGACGACATCGACGGTGCACTCGGGGTGCACGAGCACACGGAAGCCCTGCCGCCGCCAGTGCTCGACCTGCGTCGTCGTGAACACCATGTGAACGCCGCAGTAGCTGCCCCACAGGAGCAAGCGGCTGCGGTCGAGCCGGTCGCGCTCAGCGCCCGACAGGGCCGACAGGGGGCGGCGCGCGCCCTCCCAGCCGCCCGGAAACAGGAAGGTCTCGTCGTCGCCGATGCCGACCTTGCGGCCGGAGTTGCGGCCGAGGTGCTGGTCGGGGACGAAGAAGATCTTCTTGTTCTGCGCCACTGCCCACTGCATGATCGTATAGGCATTCGACGACGTACAGATGGCGCCGCCGGTGCGACCGGCCAGCGCCTTCAGGCGACCTGACGTATTCATGTAGCAGATGACCATCAGGTCATCGCCGTATCGTTCGTGCAGCTCATCGAAGAGCGGCAGGACCATGTCCTCCTTGGCCAGCGCCTCCATCGTGCAGCCGGACTTGGGGTTCGTGATCCAGACCTGTTGGTGGGGGTGCTTCAGGATCGCGATGGTCTCGGCCATGAAGTGAACGGCGCTCTCGACGAAGACCTCGACCTCGGGGCGGCGCTCGGCCTGCAGGGCGAGCTCGTAGCTGTCGGCGATGCGCCCGCCGTAGCGCTCAACCAGCTTCACGATCTCGCCACCCATGTAATAATGGGCCAGCAGCATCAGCTTGGGACCAAAGTAATCCAGAGCCGGAACGATGTAGCGGTCCATCCACGGCAGGACGGTCTCGGGCGTGCGATCGGGCAACGACAGGTATTCCTGCACGTAGGGCTTGAACTCTTCCTGATACCAATCCAGCGGAAGATCGGTCTGGCAGATGTTCATCCCGGGGGTCAGCGTGATACCCGAGCTGTGCATCGAGCGATCGACCTCGAGGACGCGGGACTTCTTGATCTGCACGAGCGACGACGACGTCACGGGCGCCTCCTGTCGGGATCCGCCGGCCCCGGACGGGCCCGCCGCGCCCCGGCTCCACGCCGGCTCGACGCCGGGCGGTTCGGGGAATGCCTTGTTTTCTTGCATAGGATTCAGGGCCCGCCACCACCCGCCTCCCTTTTACGGGTGGGGTCTTCGTTGGCTCGCGCGGCGAACGGGTCATCGAGCGCGTTCGAGCGCGACGGGTCGCAGCAATGGTCGACAGATCGGCCGCGATCGCGCCGGATCGCGGGCGGTCCCGCGCGGCCTCGCGTGCGGTCTGCGGTGCCATCCGCCTGTTGACCGAGGGGATTTGGCACCACCTGTGCTGCGGTGGGCGTGACTTTTCGCGCGGGCGTGCATCCCACGCACGCTGCGTCGTCCCTGTGCCTTGTCGTCGCCCCCGGAGTCCCATGCGCCGCTCCCGTCTGCCGTTCGCCGCCTGCACGCTCCCGCTGGTCGCCTCGCTCGTCGCGCCTGCCGCCCTCGCTGCGCGTCCCCAGCGGACGCCACCCGCCAAAGGTCACGAGAACGTGGTCCCTGTCGACGATGCGCTGATGCAGAGCGACCCGGCGAACGCCCGCGTGCTGCACAGCAAGCGCCCCGGCGTCATCGACCGCGCGTGGATCGAGCGCACAGCGATGCCGCGGATCCCGGCGACGGTCTTCGACGATGTCGAGGCCCACGCGCCGCCGCCCGCCGGCGACCGCGTGCTGCGCTCCCCCGAGGCGCCGCCGCTGGTCGGCGGAGCATTTGCGCCGCAGCTGCAGGGACGCGTGCTGATCGTCGAAGGCACCAACAACACCGTCGTGAACGGGCAGAACGGCATCGGGTTCAACCACAACAACGGCGCGTTCGACATGCTGAGCGTGGTGCTGCGCCAGTTCGGCGACACCATCGACTTCGTCACCGTCTTCACGACTTTCGCCGACGCCAACGTCGCCGCCTACTATTTCCCCATCAAGCAGGACACCGACGGGCTCGGCGAGTGCAACTTCAACCAGGGCAAGACGTTCGGCTGCCTGTTCAACCAGGCCGAGGGTCAGCTGGAGCAGCTGCAGGGTTTCGTGTTCATGAACTCGCTGGCGACGTGGCAGGATTGGGATCGCAACTACGACGGCGTGGTGCACCCCTTCGACAGCTTCGACTCGGCGGTGTTCTCGACGCTGGGCCAGGAGGTCGCGCACCGCTGGGGGTCGGGCCTCCGCTTCGTCGACCCGCGCACGGGCTCGGTGTCGAACAAGCTGCTCGGGCGCGACGGCTCGCACTGGGCGGCCTTCGTCGACACCGACGCCTCGGTGATGGACGGCTGGGACTGGATCGTCGACGGTGACCGGTTCGATCTGGTCGGCGACATGGACCGCTTCAACACCCTCGACCTGTACACGCTGGGGGCGAACCCCGTGGCGTCGGCGACGCCGTTCTTCTTCATCGACGGCGCCCGCTTCGACGTGCAGGGCCGCGACCTGATCGGCATCGACGGGCAGGCGATCCCCGGCGACGCGGTGCTGCAGCTGCCGTCGGACGCGCTGCTCGAGGCCAACGGCATGCGCATCGGCGCGACGGGCACGAAGGTCGGCGTCACGATCCAGGAAGTCGTCGACGCCGAGGGTAACCGCTGCCCCGACCCCGACGCGACGCAGAAGACGTTCCGGCAGGCGGTGGTGCTGCTGACGCGGCCGGGGCAGACCCTCGCGCAGGTCCAGGGGATCGCCGACGACCTGAACCTCGCGCTGGCGACGTGGGAGGACTGGTGGCTCGACCGCACCGAGAAGCGCCTGCGCCTGTGCACCGACATGAACGAGGACTGCCTGCTGGCGCAGATGGACCTGTCGGGCGGTGAGCTCGCTGTCGACGGCGACAGCCTGCAGCCGGGCGCCAGGGGCACCGCGACCTTCACCGTGACCGCGAAGTACGCCGACGTCGAGGGCGCCATCCTGCGCGTCTCCGTCGACGGCGATACGGCCGAGCACGTCAGCGTCGACGCCGAGTTCGCCATCGGTCGCATCGCCGCTGGCGAGCAGAAGACCATCGAGATCCCGATCGAGATCGCCGCCGAGTATCCGTGCGGCACCTCGACGGTGCTGTCGCTGGCGCTCGAGGCCGACAACGCAGCGACACAGCGCGAGGAGCTGAACCTGTTCCCCGGCTACCGCACGCTGTACGCTGAGGAGTTCGCCGACGCGTCGCACACCTGGGGCGTCAACCCCGACGGCAAGGACGGCACGACGGCGCGTCGTCAGGGTGCGTTCACGTTCACCGACAACGTCGAGATGACCTGTGACATGAGCAAGCGCAGCCCCGAGCGCGACGCGAGCCCGGGCAACAAGGGCGCGTTCGTCACCGGCCAAGGCAACGACCACGTGCCGAACCTGCTCGACGACGACCCGGGCGAGGGCGGCGAGCTCGACGGCGACACCTCGGTGTGGTCGTCGGCGATCAGCCTCGCCGATGCCGCGGCGCCCGAGGTGCGCTTCGCCTACTGGTTCGACGGCGAGGACGGCGACAAGCTCGAAGCGCAGATCTCGGGCGACGGCGAAAAGACCTTCGTCACCGGCAAGACCATCACCGACAGCTTCCATGGCTGGGTCGTCGGCCGCATCGACGTGCGCGCGACCCTCGGTGAGGTGCCCGAGCAGATCACGATCCGCTTCATCGCCAGCGGCAACGGCAGCCTCGAGGCCGCCATCGACGACGTACGTGTCCTCGACTTCGCCGGTGCCTGCGCGGTCGGTGGCTGCGGCTGCGACACCGGCGGCCGCTCGTCGCCCGCGGCCCCGCTGCTGACCCTGTTCGGGCTGTTTGCCCTGCGGGGCCTGCGCCGCCGCCGGGCGGGGCACGCGTGAGCCTCTTGCAGCGGCTGCCGCCCGGCCTGCTCGACGGCGTCGACGGGGTCGTCTTCGACCTCGACGGAACGCTCATCGACTCGGAGAAGGCGATCTGCGCCGCCGCCAGCCTCGCTTTCGGCGACATCGGCCGTGACGTGGACGAGGCTGCCGTCGCCGACCACCTCGGCGCGCCGCTCGACGAGCTGTACGCCTGCTTCGTCGACGACGCCGACCCGGCGCGCCGCGCGCACTTCGTCGCCCGCTACGTCCACCACCACGACGAGCACCCCGACAAGAACCCGCCCGCCCTGCCCGGCGTCGTCGACGGCCTCGCGCTGTTGCGCGCCCGCGGGCTGCCGCTCGCCGTCGGCACGACGAAGCCGACGGCGCGGGCGACGCAGCAGCTGCAGGCCTGCGGCCTGCTGCCCCACTTCGCCCACGTGCAGGGCACCGACCCGCCGCTGCGCCCCAAGCCCGCCCCCGACGTCGTCCAGGTCGCCTGCCGGGCGCTGGGTGTCGCGCCGGCGCGCGCGCTGATGGTCGGCGACACCGCGCGCGACGTCGACGCCGCCCGCGCCGCCGGCTGCCGCGCCATCGTCGTCGCCTACGGCGCCCACCGCCTGCAGGTCGCCGCCCGGCTCGGCGCCGACGCGGTCGTGGATTCCCTTGCGCTGCTCGGCGCGACAGCGGCGGCCGCGCGCCCGCGGGTGACGTCCACGTCCACGACGTAGCCCGCGCGGTCCGCGTCGCCGCGTGGCCGGCACGCGCTGCGGCCGTCAACGACGAACGCGCGCGGCGTGGCTGTCGGCGATGGCGTAGACGCCACGGACGTCGGCGGTGACGAAGCGGGCGTCAGCGTCGGGGGCGAGCCTGACCCCGTCGCGCAACTCGAGACCGATGGGGATCGCCTGCCGCTCCGCCAGCGCCGCGGTGAGGTCGCGGAGCGACACCGTGGCCGGCAGCGGTGAGGACGAGGGCGCGCTGACGAACGGGATGCGCACGATGTCCTGCCCGCGCTCTTCGAGCAGCTCGTCGTAGATCTCGGCGACGCCAGGCACGAACGACGAGTGGACCATGAAGTAGGACTTGATGGTCTCCTTCGCGATCAATGTCAGCCGCACGGCTTCGTCGTGAGCGAACCCGCACCGACGCGCGTTGACGTGACGCTGCACGTGCTCGCCTTTGTCGACTGAGAGGAACTCGGCGAGCACGTGCAGGCCGTCGCCGCGGGGGACGCGGCCCTCTTCGAGCGCGCGCACGAACCGCAGCACGCGCATCGTCGTGCGGGCGTCGCGGTCGCCGCCTTCGGGCTCGGACAGGAAGACCGCGGCGTCGACGGCCTCGCGCATGCGGGTGACGGCGAAGTGGGCCAGATCGGGCGCGTCGTGGGTGAAGATCTCGAGCCGTCCCCCGTGCTCGAGGCTCAGCACACAGCCGTCCCGGCCCGGCAGCGCAGGGTCCTCATCGAGCCCCACGCGCAGCGCGGCGAGCCGGCGCGGAAGCGGCACGCGCTCGTCCCCGCGCGCCGACAGGAAGAGCTTCACGTCGACGCCGGGCACGAAGCGGGCGAGCTCGTGCAGCAGCGACGGCAGCGCCTCGGAGTAGCCGATCAGCGCGACGCGCGATGGTCCACGCGGCAAGCCCTGCAGGCTCGCCGACAAGGTCGCCACCACGTCCGCCGTCGGCGGCGGCGGTCTGGTCGGCAGCGGACGCTGGGCGACGACGGCAGCGGCAAACGCACGCACCGGCAGGTAGCCCGATGAGAACGCGATGACGCCCCGCAGCTTGTCCGCGGGGACGGCGCCGCGGCGGCCGCCGAGGGCGAGGAGGCGGGGGTCGTCAACGTCGGCGCCAGGGTTCAGCCAGCGCACGAGGCCCGCCATCGGCACGACGCCGCGGGCGTTCAGCGTCACCGGCTGGGCGCCGACGTAGACGCCCACCAGCGCGATGCCGTGCTCGGCGGCGCGGGCTACGAGGTCGTCCCACGCGAGGCTGCCGCCCGGCGACGCCAGCGCGACGTGATCGGCGGCGTCGACGTAGATGTGCGTGTACAGCTCGCTGCCGTCGGCGGTGAGCAGATCGCGGTACAGCCGCTCAACGCCAGGGATGAGCAGGTGCTGGCACAGGAACAGCCCGAGGAAGCGCGGCAAGTCGAGGGCGACGGTGTTGTCGCCGCCGACGTCGAGCAGGAGGTCACGCGCGCCGGCGTCGTCGACCTCGGCGTAGATGTGGCAGTGGCGGTTCTGGGCGCGCAGCGCCGCCACCGTCGAGATGGTGAGGGCGTCGGACTCCCAGCCGAGGCGATGGTGGGCGAGCACGATGGCCCGCTTGGCGGCGCCGGCGGCGACGCGGCGCAGGCTCTCGGGCTCGCTCTCGTCGCCTTGTCGGTAGACCACCCAGCGCATGATCGGCTCGACGAGGTAGTCGGGCGGCTCGTCTTCGCGCGACAACAGCGCGACGCGCGGAAACGTGCGCGGCCCCGACGGGCGGGCGTAGCGCAGCCACGTCCACAGGCGCTCGGGCGACGGGATCTGGCGGTTCTTGGCGTACATCCGCACGAACTCGCGGACGAGGTCCTCGCCGGCGTGCACGGCGCCGACGACGACGGTGTGGCCGCGGTAGGCGAGCACGCGGCGGCGCTCGGCGCGCACGACCTGATCGACGATGTTGGCGCCGACGCCGATGATGAACGAGATCAGGAAGACGCCGGTGAGCGTGAGCCCCAGCGACAGAAGCGTCAGCACCGGGTGGCCGCGCAGGTGCTGCACGAGATTGTCGGCGCTCTCCAGCTGGCGGAACGACCACCACAGCCGCTCGACGAACGTTGCGGCGCTGAGCTGGTCGCCCACGTCGATGGCGAGCTGCGACAGGATCACGGCGGCGACGAACGACAGCACGATGACGGCGCCGGTGACGAGGCTGAGGGTCTGCAGCTGCTCGCGCCGGGTCAGGATCGCGTAGATGTCGCGGGCCAGGTCGCGAGCGAAGCGCACCAGCAGGAAGAGCCGCGTCAGGCGCAGCAGCGCCAGCGCCTGCACCGCCGAGCCGGCGACGACATGCTCGAGCGGCAGGAACGACACGAAGGCCAGCGCGTCGGCGACGCCAAACAGCACGCCGGAGGGCGTCGTCGACCGCGTGCCCCGCCGCCACAGCGCGAAGCGAACGGCGAGCTCGCCGCCGAACACGAACAGGAACAGCGGGCGCAGCGCGAGGTCGAAGGCGCCGAGGGGCAGCAGCGAGAGGATGACCAGGATGGCCAGCAGCACGCGGGCGCCGCGGGACTCGACGAACTCGTCGAGCCGCTCGGGCCACGGGCGGTCGTCGGGCGTTGCCTGGTCGCCTTGCACGGGGCGCAGGATTGCCGCTTCCGGCGGGGGATGAAAGAAAGCGGCCGCTTCGGTCCGGCGATCGATTCAGGGAGGCGAGCCGCGTCGCTACGACGCGGGCTTGTCGCGCGCGGGCGGCGCGGCCTCAGAGTCGACGGCTGGTACGATTGCCGCCCGCCGCTGGGCACGCTTCAACGCGTCCTCCTCGAAGATCGCCTGCAGCTCCTCGCGGGACTGCTTCGCGGTCTGGATGAGCTGCTGCTCGTCGTGGTGCACGGCGAACTGGCGGGCGAGGATCTCTTCGTCGCGACGGACGAAGAGATCCATCGACTCCCGAGCGTCCTCGGGTTCCATGCCGAGGTCACGCAGTACCCGCTCGGCGGCGTGGGCCGCCGAGTAGAAGGTCTCGCGGGTCACGAGCTGGACGCCCAGAGCCATCAGCTTGTAGGCGTGCTGCCGGTTCCGCGCACGCGCGTAGATGGGCAACGACGGGAAGTTCTGCTTCACCACCGTCGCGGTGCGCACGCTGGCCTCGACGTCGTCGATGGCGAGGATGAAGGCGCGGGCCTCCTCGGCGCGCGCGGCCCGCAGCAGGTCGAGGCGTGACGCGTCGCCGTAGTAGATCTTCAGGCCGAACTTGCGGAGGAAGTCGATCTGCTCCGTCGACGATTCGAGGGCGGTGACCGTGTACCCATGCACAGTCAAGGCGCGGCCGACGATCTGCCCGTAGCGGCCGAAGCCCGCGATGATGATTGGGTGATGTGCGTCGTCGAGCGAATCGAACTCGCGCGTCGGCGCGTGGGCGGCGAACCGCAGAAGCAGGCGATCGACCACGAGCATCGCCAGCGGCGTCGCCGCCATCGACGTCGAGACGATGATCACCAGCGTGTTGGCCATGTCGGCGGTCATGACCTGCGCGCTGGTCGCCGCCGCGAAGAGCACGAAGCCGAACTCGCCCCCCTCGGCCATCGCCACGGCGACCAACAGTCGGCTGCGCGACGACCAGCCGGCGCGCCGACCGATCTCCCAGACGACCAGCGCCTTGACGAGGAGCAAGCCGACGACGCCGCCGGCGATCACGAGCGGCTTGACGAGGAACAGCCCCACGTCGGCGGTCATGCCGATCGACAGGAAGAACAGGCCGAGCAGCAGGCCCTTGAACGGCTCGACGTTGGCTTCGAGCTCGTGCCGATACTCGCAGTCGGCGAGGAGCACACCGGCGAGGAACGCGCCCATCCCCATCGAGAGCCCGACCGACGTCATCAAAGCGCCGGCGCCGACGACGACGAGCAGCGCGACGGCCACCGAGATCTCGTGGACGCGCGACGTCGCGATGAAGCGGAACACAGGGCGGACCACGACCCGGCCGCCGACGACGACGAGGCCGATCGCGCCCAGCCCCTTGGCGAACGCCCACGCCGTCGCGCCGAGGCTCGTCGAGCCACCGGCGCCGGACAGCAGCGGGATGGCGGCGAGGATCGGGATGACGGCGATGTCCTGGAAGAGCAGGATCGCAAAGCCGCTGCGCGCCGCCGGCGAGTGGCCCTCGCCCCGCTCGGCGAGCAGCTGCAGCGCGATGGCCGTCGATGACAACGCGAGACCGGTGCCGGCGAGGAAGGCGGCGGCGGGCGCCACCCCGGCGACCAACAACGCGCCGCCGATCACCGCCATCGTGAGCAGCAGCTGGGCGTTGCCGAGGCCGAAGACGCTGCGGCGCAGCTCCCACAGGCGACGCGGCTCGAGCTCGAGGCCGACCAGGAACAGGAAGAAGACGACGCCGAGCTCGGAGAAGTGCAGCATGCTCTCGGCTTCGCGGACGAAGCCGAAGGCGTGCGGCCCAAGCACGACGCCAGCAGCGAGGTAGCCGAGGATCGCGCCGAGCTTCAGCCGCTTGAACAGCGGCACAGCGACACAGGCCCCGACCAGCAGGACGAGCGCATCGGTCAGGAGTTCCACCGTCGACCACCTTCCCCGGCGAGGCCCGCCGTGCTTCCCATGGCGTCGACAGCGTGACCCGCTGGATCGACGCTGGCCGACGACTTCGAACGTCGTGGCGTCCTTGCGCCGTCAGTGTGTCGCGTTGGCGGGCGGCGTCGACAGCTCGAGCAGCACGCCGCCCGTCGACTTCGGGTGCACGAAGGCGACGCGGCAGTCGTGGGCGCCCGGCGACGGCGGCTGCGCGATGCGCGCGCCCTTGTCGGCCATCTCCTGGACGTCGGCGTCGACCGTCGGCGTGCGCAGCGCGATGTGGTGGATGCCGCCGCCGCGGTCGGCGAGGAACTTGCTGACCTCGCTCTTGTCGTGCAGCGGCGCGACCAGCTCGATGCGGGTGTCGCCGACGGGCAGGAACGCGACCTTGATGCCGCGGGCGGGCAGCTCCTCGACGTGGGAGCAGGTCAGACCGAGCTGCTGCTGCCAGAAGGCAAGAGCGACGTCGAGGTCGGGACAGGCGATGGCGATGTGGTCGAGGGCGGCGATCTTCGGCATGTCGTGCTCCGTCGTGGTGGGTGGCCGGTGACGGTCAGGAGGTCTTGACGAACACGGCGACGGTGCGCCAGGCGCGGGCATCCTCGATGGCGACGTCGAGGTCGAGGGCGCCGTAGAAGCGCGCGAGCGCGAGGCCGTGGGCGTGGGCGTGGGCGACGAGCTCCTGCGGCCAGATCATGCGCAGCGTCGCGTGGTCGATCAGCGTGCGGCGCGCCACGCCGGCGGGCGTCGTGTCGGTCACCTCGGTGCGGGCCTTCACGGTGTAGGTCTGGGCCACGAGGTGAATGACCGGCGGCTCGTCGATCCACGACGTGAAGACCTCGAGGGTGCGGTCGCCCTCGGTGGCGGTCATCGTCCAGCGCGACGGCTCGAAGTGCGCGCGGGTCCAGAAGTCGTCGGGGTGGTTGTTCTCGACGACGTAGACACCGCCGGGCCGCAGCGCGCGGGCGACGCAGGCGAAGTGCTCATGCAGCGCCTTCGTCGACGTCAGGTAGCTGATCGAGGTCAGCAGGTTGCACGCGAGGTCGACCGGTTGCGACAGGCGGAAGTCGGCCATGTTGGCGACGAGCCCCTCGACGATGACGCCTTCGCGGGCGGCGCGGGCGCGCGCGCGCTCGATCATCGGGGCCGAGAGATCGAGAGCGACGGAGCGCAGGCCGCGTCGCGCCGCTGCCCCCGCGTGGTAGCCGGGGCCGGAGGCCAGCTCGAGGAACGACGTCGTGGCGCCGGTGCCGTGGCGGCGGGCAGCGGCGAGCAGGAATTCGAGCTCGACGTCCACGTCGCGGTAGCCGAAGGCGACGTCGTAGGCGTGGGCGTCGTCGTAGTAGGCGTGGTGGCCCGGCGGGCGGGGCGGGGACGAGGTCATGGCCGCTGGGTGGTAGCGCATTCCGGAGCGCGGGCGCACTTCTCCCGAAGGGCCCTCCCTGGGCAGTGGTGTCTGCGCGCGGCCCGCCCCCACGCACGCCCCGACGACGTCGAGGGCGAGGCCTCGACGACTTCGGCGTCCACCTGAGGCACCGTCCGCACGGCGCCCCGTCGCCAGACCCGCGTCCGAAGGCGCGCTGGCCGCTCCATCCTGTGGTCGCCCCGCCGGTCCGGACCGGCGGAGACGCTGCCACCGACGCAGCCGCCGTGCCCACGCGCCCCAGCGACGCGCCCGCACTGGAAAGCGCCGGTCGGTCACGACCAGATCGGCGCCGTTCCAGACCCGCCCGCGCGACGCTCGCCGCAACGCGACGGTGGCGCTGTCTACCTGTCGGACCCGCGGTCAGAACAGCTGGTTCAGGTAGTGCAAAGCCTGCCGGCGCCACCACACGTAGTCGTGGCGGCTGTCCTCGCCCCAGAACGCCAGATGGTGGGGGATGCCCTTGTTCTTCAGCCAGCCACCAAACTCGGCGGTCTCGCGGATGCAACCCTCTTCGTGCGCACCGCGGCCGACAACGACGGTCAGGTGTACGCGCCGACGCACGTACTCGAGCGGCCCGCCCGACAGGTTCGGCAGGAAGGCGAGGGGGTCGTTGAAATACAGGTCGTCGTTGGAACGGTGGAACATGCTGCTCGCGCGGTAGCGGCCCGACAGACACAAGGCCTGCTCGAAGACGTCGGGGTGCTTCAGCGTGAACATCGACGCGTAGAACGCGCCCATGCTGCAGCCCGAGGCGACCATCGGCACGCCGGGCATCTGGCAATCGCGGCGCACGAACGGCACCAGGGTGTCGAGCACGAAGCGCTCGTAGGCCTTATGGTGGGCCATGCGCTCTTCGACGGAGCCTTCGCCCGTGAAGGTCTTCGAGACGTTGGTCTCGGGGCAGTAGATCTTCAGGCGGCCAGCCGCGAGCAGCGGCGACAGCGCCTCGATCATGCCGCCCTTCTGCCACTCGTGGGCGACGCCGGCGTTGGACGGGAAGACGATGAGCGGTCGGCCGACGTCGCCGAAGGCCCACAGGTGGACACGGCGACCCATGGCTGGGCTGTCGAGCAACAGATGGCGAGCAGTCATTGGCGGCAGCTAGCACGCGCAGACCGATCGATCGAATCGCTGGCCACCGTGACCGCGGCGTCTACGTCGTGCTCGGCAGGCTGGCGCGGGCGAACCGTTCGGTGGCGGCGAAGACGACGTCGGGGTCATCGCCTTGCAGCGCCGAGACGACGGCGACGAAGGCGGCGCCGGCTTGTACAGCCTCGCGGGCCCGCTCCTCGGTCGTGATGCCGCCGATTGCGACCACGGGCAGCGTTGTCGCCGCGCAGGCCGCCCGCAGGACGTCGACGCCTGTGACGTCGGCGTGGCCACGCTTGGTCGGCGACGCCCAGATCGGGCCGAGAGCGAGGTGGCAGGCGCCGCCACCGCGATCGGCCTCGACCAGTTGGGAAAGCGAGTGCGTCGACGTCCCTACCAGCGCCTGCGACCCGAGGATGCGGCGAGCGAACGGCGGGGGCAGGTCGCGGTCGCCGACGTGAACGCCGTCGGCGCCGGCGGCGAACGCCAAATCGGCGCGATCATTGACGATCAGGGGCACCCCCGCCTCGCGGCAGCGACGCAGGACCGCGTCAATCCACTGCAGGCGGTCGCGGTCGTCGCGGTCGTCCTTGATGCGCATCTGCAACCGCACCGCGCCACCGCGGACGATGGCGTCGACACGACGAAGGAAGGCCGCCTCCTCGCCAGCGAGCCGGGGAGGCGAGACGATGGCGTAGAGCCCGCGACGGTGCGCATCCATGCCTGCACCCTGTCGGAGCGCTCCTCGGCGCGGAAGGCCCCGTCGAGCATGGCAGCGTCGCCATCCACCGCGGCGATGGTCAGCGACCGCGCAGCGTCGACGGCAGCCCGAGGTCGAGCCGCCCGGGCCGTGGAAATACGCCATGCACCGCGCGGGCGCGCTCGACAGGCCACGCCGTAAACCGGCCGCGCACGTCGGCCAGCGCGCGCAGGTTCGCCACCGCGACATCGACATCGTCGAGGCGCCAGACGTCCTCGAAGCCCGGCTGGTCCACCACCGCCTGCCCGGTGCGCGACAGCACGACGGTGCCAAACGGCGGCACGCAGCAGCCCAGCAACGACAGCGTCGTCAGCAGGCGCGCGGCGACGTCGACGCCACCGACGGAGTCCATCGTCACCAGCGCGATGGCCGGCTTGCCGACGAACTCGGGCCCGGCCTCCCACGGCGTGGCCAGCTCGAGGAACCGCTGCAGCGGCGAGCCCCACGACGACCAGTAGGTGCCGGTACCAAAGACAAAGACGTCGGCGGCGACGAGGCGGGCACGGATCGCGTCGAGGTCTTCTTCGCAGGTGGCCAGCACGAGCTCGTCGACCTCGTCGCCGTGGGCGGTCAGCGCCGCGCGCGCGCGCGCGAGGGCGACGGCGGTGTCGCCGTCGGCGCCGCGCACCGAGCCGTTCAAGAGCAGCGCGCGCATCGCGAGGTCAGCCGCGCCGCTCGCGGGCCACGGTGATGCCGTCGGCGATCATCGCGTCGAACCAGCGGTCGATGGTCGCCGCGTCGTGGGGCGCGCCGTGCACGCCCGGCGTGGCCTTGCCGGCGACGACGTCGAACACGGCGAAGCTCGCCGGCACCGACACCAGGTAGCCCATCGCGCTGCGCTCGGCGTTGCCCGCCTCGTCGAGCACCCAGGCGTCGTCGAAGACCACCTTGCCGGCGCCGTCGACGGCCCGCAGCCCGACGTAGAGCACCACGCGGTCCGGCTCGCCGCCGTCGTAGCTGTGGGCCTTCCACAAGTCGTCGGCGAGCTTCGCGAGCTCCGCGTCGGACAGCGTGCCCACCTTGGCAAAGATGTCCTTCCACGCCGTCGACCAACCCGACAGCCGCAGCGTGCCGCGCACGAAGGTGTGGAGCGGCCAGGCCTTGTCGAAGGCGTACTCGTTGACGTAGGGCATCGAGTCGCGGTTCGGATAGGCCTCGAAGCCCTCGCCCCGCGTCATGAAGGTCTCGATGGCCTCCCACACCCGCGGCACGTCCTTGACGACCCCACCGAACATCGCTCGCGCCGGCGAGCGCAGCGCGCGCAGCACGCCGAGCGGCGACCACGAGAACTTGTACTTGAAGTCGTCGGGGTGCCTCGGGAACCCGCCGCAGTACGAGCGGAACGACAGCGTGTGCGTCGGCGCGTACGCCTTCGACGCGCGGTACGCGGTCACCAGCCGGTGGGCGAGCATGTGGTCGAGGCCAGGGTCGAGCCCGCACTCGTTCAAGAGCGTCAGGCCCCTCTGCTTCGCCTCGGCGTCCAGCCCGCGCATCGCGTCGGAGATGTAGCTGGTGGTCACCAGGTGGCAGCCGGCGTCCAGGCAGACGCGGGCCACCTCGGGGTGCATCGGCGCCGGCAGCATCGACACGACGACGTCGCCGGCCTTCACCGCGGCCTGCAGCGCGGCGAGGTCGTAGGCGCGCACGTCGGCGTCGGGGGCGATGTCAGCGAGCACCGCCTTTGCCTTGTCGACGGTGCGGTTCCACAGCGTGAGCGGGATGCCCGAGCGGGCGACGCGACGGATGCCGGGGCCGGACGACAGGCCGGCGCCGAGCCAGTGGACACGCGACATGGAGACTCCGGCGAAGGAAACGGGTGCGGACGAGGTGGTGGCGGAGTACGACGACGACGCGGACGACGACGACGCGGACGACGACGACGCGGACGACGACGACGCGGACGACGACGACACGGACGACGACGACGCGCACGACGAC
>Ga0194129_10000592_pt1 | contig 68016 bp, 104 predicted proteins | sample TA2KigCa35mmetaG_FD_150862 | JGI IMG/M metagenome (GOLD analysis project Ga0194129, IMG submission 150862) | Freshwater microbial communities from Lake Tanganyika, Tanzania - TA2015038 Kigoma Deep Cast 35m | ecosystem: Environmental > Aquatic > Freshwater > Lake | place: Tanzania: Lake... | reverse complement strand
GGAAGATAGTGAATCTAAATGATCTTAAAGTAATAGTTCACGAAGGAGATGTGTATGAAGCTGTAAGATGGATCAAGGATAAAATTGGCAAACATGAGGTTCTTAGTTTGAAAGAATATTTTAATGGGCAAGATGTTTACGGGGTCTATTTGGAAGGAGATGAGAAGTTTAGATACTATTATGAGTGCATTGGGAAAGGACGATATACGGTATTCGTTATAAATGAATGAGAAATATTTCTAATGATTTTCAAGTTTAACTGTCTAATTATATAATATGAAAGCTGCTATCTTAGCGTTAATTTTGTTAATAGTTTCTGCCGTTTTTGTTTTTAGTGAAGATGGTATTAAGCTAACATTTTCAAAAAATTCATCTGGAGAATTAATTTTAACTGTAGAAGGCCATACCACTCCTGTTATTATTAGAATTGGAGATAATACAGTTACTCTTTACGTAGAAGAAAATAAAGTAAATCTTACCGCCCTGGGAATTAATGAACTAACTGACATTTCTGTAGAAGAAGTAGATACTGCAGCAGGCTCTGAAGCTTCAACTGACACTCAACCCACAGCAGCCCCTATACCCCCTGTTAATCCTCTTATAAGTCCTAACCCTCCCCTTTCTACACCTTTTTAATGATCGGTAATATTAGCCGGTAGCGCCCAATCGTCTATTACAAAACTTTTCTCTATTTTTATCTTATAAGTCTCTTCTGACCATTTCTTCATTACATCGTTATAAAATAATTTATTTCCTGAGGGCCCTACATACATAGTCCCGTGATTAGTATCATATACCCAAAGTTTATTTTTGTATTCAAATATACATACTGCATGGCCAAAGACTAATGCGGCTTTTTTACCATTAATAATAATATCGTCTGCATGTTTATAGGTATATCCAAAAATAGAAGAGTAAATATCGGGGTTAGTCTCAGATTTTAAAACTAAGTTTGCCCGTGAGGCATGAATTAAAGCTTCCAAAAAACAAGAGTTAGGAAGTTTTGTGTAATCATACGTTCTAGAGGTACTATTCTTACCCAGATAATAACCAGACTCTAAACTCACGTAGGCTGATCCTAAAAACAAGCCTATTATACCAACCCACTTTAAAGCACGCTTAAGTTTCGTATAATTATTTAGGCTAAAATGTCTTTACCTTCTAGGACTATCTGTCTTAATTGAGAAATTGTTTTACCCGTTTTATATTCAAAATGAGGATAATCTTTAAACGATTTCCAACTACCACCCCATTCAATACCGTATTTTTCAGCAACAGTAGCGGCTTTTCTATGAAAAGCTTCTGCCTCCGAAGGCTTTGAACCGTCTAGATATTTCCCATCTCTAAAAACACCCATATCTACGGCAATTCCGTAATTATGATTACTAAACCCCGGTTTCGCGTTAGTTACTATTTTACCGGGTGCTGTTCTCCCCTGTGCATAAATTTTAGCCTGTTCTTCCCATGTTCTATTACCTGAAATCGCCTTATATTCGTAACCATGGGCTTTTGCTAAAATTTGACATTCCAAAATCCAATTTCTAAAAAGCTGTTGTACCTTAGTATGGAGTGTTGCCACATTTTTAGCACTTCTTTCATCTAACCCGGCTAAATCTGTTTTTTCTTTGTTTAAAGGCTGTTTAACTACTGTTTTCTCCATAGGCTTTGGTGCTATAGGTGAGGGAGAAGATGTGGGTTTACTGTTTCTACGTAAATTATTATCTCTAGATGACCATCCCATATACTATTATTTAAAAGAGTCTTCTGTAAATTCTCTAGTATTTGCATCTTCTGCAGATTGTAGAGTTGGTTCGGTATTACTACTAAAGGGGCATTCTGCTGGACCACAACCGGTTAATATAATTAATGGCAAAAAAAGTATGAGCTTTCTCATACTAATATTTATATTACTTTACAAGATCTTTTGCTTTATCCCAAAGAGAGTCTGATTCTACACCATCTTTACGCCACGAATTTAATACCCCATAATATACAAAATGTTGGGGGTCTATTTTATAAAGAACATTACCATGTTTATCTACGTAATTAGAAATACCATCATTTTTCTTTAATTCTACACCTTTAAACTCTTTAAATCTTATTTTATACTGTTCAATAAGGTTGTTATAACGTTCAACACCAAAGGATGTTATAATTCCACTACCATCCTCAGTAAAACCAAGAATTCCTGAGTTTAAATTGTCGTAATTAACCGGTGTAGTTGAATCAAAAGAAGCAGTTCCATCTTCTACTTTATCAGGGGTAATAGTAGCACAACCAACGAGTAAAAAGCTACTCAGACAAAAGCTTGCGAATAGTTTCAATGTCTTTCTCCTTAACTGCTTTCTCTAATCTATTTTGAAAGTCAGTTTCTTTTTGTTTTATTTGTCTGTCTTTCATTTCTTTGGTATTTTTATGACCAAAGAGATTGTTTATAGCTTGAAATATTCCAGAAATGGCGCCTATGATTGCTTCGGCTATACCAGGCATTAGTTTACGTATCCGTCAGTAGCTGTCTTACAACCTTTGGCAATAGCATTAAGAACATCTACACCAAGCTTTGCATCACCATCAAGCTTTGAGAATTGTGCAGCATAAATGTCCTTTACAACTAAAATATACTTTGCCCAATGCGTCTTCTCAGCAGGTAAATAATCTAAAAGTGCCTTTTGTAGCTGATCGGGTGTAGGGGTTGCACCGCGCGTTAAGCTTTCAACGATTGTTGCAACTTGATTAATCATCTTAGCTTTTTCAACCCTATCTTCTGAAGATATTGCTTGCTCTAATACAACAGTACAAGCAAGGGTTACTGCCGGTGCAATATAAGGAAGAGCATTCTCTACAGCCTGCTTAGGGGTAGTACCACCTACATCAGAACCACCATTACCACCGTTGTTGGTAGCACAACCGGCTAAAATTACTGTTAAAGCTAAAGGTAAAAATATATTCATATAATTAATTAGTCTTTTCGTTTAACAGTTCAACCTTTTTATCTTTTCTTTCTTTTTGCATACGACTTATAGATTGATCTATAAAAGCACGTACAGCTATAAGTCCTTGAAGGAAAAAATTACTGATTATAAGAACTATGCCTACTTGTGAAATCTCGTTAAATGATTTAAACTGACTAATATCTGTAATAAGTGCAGGAATTGCGGCAATAAAAAAATAAAGTGCTGCTCTAAAAACTGCGTTATCTCTCATAAAATTATTTATTCTGTCGCTCACTTTAATGTAAGTAAGTATTTTAACTTATTTAAAACTGCAAGCATTTCATCACGAATGTTAAGAAGATCGGTATCCTTACTGGAATCTAATTCATTAGAAAGATTAGAAAGATAAGAAATGTGATTATCAATATAATCTAAATAATTTTCCGTTAAGTTATCTAATTCAATATTATAGGTTAATTTAGCTTTTACCCGGCCGTTTTTACCCATATATACTTCAACAAAATCATCTATTAATTCTCCCATCTTACTATATGCTTCACCAAAAGCTACATGCTGTGAATAACTTTCTGTTTGCCAATGAAAAATTCTTAATTGGTTATGAATTTGTAATAATGGAGGGACTAATTTCATTTGGTAGGGTTAATTACGCCGAATGCTTCGCATATCAACGCAATAGTTGTTTGCTCTTTATCTGTATAATTAAATGATTCATAGTCACCATATGGATCAGCAGAACTTGCAGTAAGAGATGAGGAAGATTTTTTAATTTTTTCTGTTATTAAAACTAAAAGCTGATTTAAAACCATATCTGAAAGCGCTGCCTTTACAAACTCAACTATATCTTGATATTGGAATTTACCTTTCAAAACTTCAAACGGGTTAGCATATACCCCAAACACATAATGCGGAATATATTTTAACGTTATTTTTGCACAATCCTGAATTACATGAAAAGCTGCAGGGTTGTTAATAGTAACGCCTGTCTCCGGGTTCGTACTGGCTTTTGATGCGGGTCCCATTAGCTTTGCTTCTTTAGCTTGACTGTTCTGTAGTAAAATATCAATAAATTTCATTTTTTATCTTATTTAATTCCTCTAATATTTCGTCTTTACTAATACATTTATGCTCTATATTATAAAAATCTAGAATATCTAATCCGCCTTTGTCAAAATCATATTTTAAAGAATATATAACCTTTTTTATACCGTAAGCGGCTATAGATTGCGCGCAATGTGTACAGGGTTGAAGAGTTACAGCTATAGTCTTTGCCTGGCCAGGATGAATTCTTGCAAGAAGATTGGTTTCAGCGTGAATCATAAACGGTCTTCGTTTGTCACGGTCGACCCAAAAACTATCTGAAACACTTTTATTTGGAGCCAATCCGTTGTACGCAACCCCTAAAACTTCATTATTATACCCCAATGCAGAAGCACCGACTTTCATGTAAGGGTCCTCACTTCTACAAGTTGCAGCCCATGCTAATAATAATGCATGTTTATCCCAAGAAATTCTTCGCATAGTAATCTAATAATACTGCTACATCTGCTCTAAGGTAAGGTGTTGGATAATATAAGAAGTCCTTTTCTTCTTTATTATAGTATATAACTCCGAGTTGATTAACATTTCTACCTGTCATTCCTTGATACATAAATGCATAAAGGGATAGTTGTAATGCATATGTGGTGTATTCGCAAGCTGTTAGGTGAGATAGAGGGTGTAGTAGATACTCTGAATACTGATTATATAGATTAAATTTTTTATTAGTCTTGAGATCAAATACGCTAAACCCACCCTTATCTTCTATTCTAATAATATCTGCAGTGCCTGCTAATTTAAAAGTATGATTATATAATTTCTCTTCAACTAGCAGTTTATCTTCAGCTCCAATAATACCTAGATTTTTATATGAATTAATAAGGTCTTCGTAACCGCTTGTCACCATACCCGCGCTATTGTAATCTTCTAATACACCATGAATTTTTGATCCATACACTTTACTATCAGAATTAAGTTTTTTCCATCTTTCCTTTATTTCTTCCTGCGAAACACCTTCTTTTTCAGCTACTTTCTTAGACATCTTCTCAACATCAAAAGGCTTTTTAAATTTAGATAAAAGTTGAGTTGATGAAATGTACGTTTCTTCAGTAAAAGGATTTACATATGAGTGTGAAATAGGATCAAACTTTAGCATTATTATATTGTACAAGCTAGAAGTTAAAAATCAAATTCTAGGTATGTAAGCGCAAGTGAACCCGTTGCCTATCTGAGACTTATGTATTCTCTTAAAACCTATCTCTTTTAATCTATTATCTAAAACAGAAAACCATTCTTCAGATACATTGACAATAATACTGTTATTTTTACTGTCGATTAAAACCGTATCAGTAAATTCTTCACACACCGCGGTGCACATGGACACCGATTTCATACATACAATTATTTATTCTTCTTCGTCTAAATTATAATCGTCCTCTGTATCAAAAATATCTGAGTCAAATTCTGCTTCTAATTCTGCAGCACCTCTTTTAAGATAATTTATTAAAACTTCAGCTTCATCATCTTTTAAGTAAAGAATACCGACATCTTTATTATTAATTAAAATCTTTACATGTACGAACCCTGGGCCCGTGGAGTGCACTTTCTGCAAAGTAATTTTATTCATTATTGCTTAGAATCACCATCTACCTGTTTAACAATACTAGAAATTTTATCATATATTCCACCAAGAAGTGTATAATCTGAAGCTCTAACTAGACCTTTAGATGCTACTAAATCTATAATATTATTTATTATCTTTAAATCGTTTATTGTCAAAGAAGTAGAAATTTCTTTTTCTTCAATATTCATTTTATACCTCGCAAAAACCGCTCTCTAGAGAGTAGACAACTGTACCTTCGTAGTTCGATATCTTATAGATGTCTTGATTTAGTTCATTGCAATGTTCTAAGCTTTTTTTATGAGCTTCGTAGACATCATTTGCATCAATTTTTATTTTCTTACTTTTTTTTCCTGTAAGGTCTTTTATTAGTACTGAGTACTTTTCTATGAACATATAAATATTATATACAACGAAATTAATTATTCAAGCTCATCTTTATGCATTTTTTTGAACTTATCCCTACTGCCAAAACCCTTGCATGGCTGAAAAAAAATAAAATATGTTTACCTTCACTTCAATCTGCGCTTAATATGCTTTACTGTGAAATAAGCCCAACAAAAAACTTTAAACTAACTAAACTAGTATTGCAAGTTGATTACATTCATGATTCAAGCGCATATTATTTTGGAACAAACAAAATTTATTTGTGTAGCGACCCAGATCTTTTAGCTAAATCTAGAAAACAAAAAAACTTTGTAATCTTTCTCCACTTTTTACACGAATTTCGCCATTGGATGCAATCACAAGTTTTTGGCATAAAGGATAAGCAACTTCTCTACACAGAGGATGATTATAAGAAAAATTCAAAAAAATATTGGAATGATAAATTTGAAGTAGATGCAAGAAGATTTGAAAAAAAACACATAAGACGTTTTATGAAATATTATGTTTTGTTTAGGAAGTCTTATCGATAATTTTTTTATACAGATAGCAAAGAGAAGGGTAGGAAAACCAAGTTAAAAATATAAAATGTTTAGGTAGATTAAACAGTAAATATAAGTTAAGACTTACTATAAGAGATGTCCAGAAAGAAAAACATATATAACAACTTAAAAGCTTACCTAACCAAGCATTTTTTAAGAGTATAGCAGTTTCTACCTGATCATTAGAGTAAAGGTTTTTATCAATTAGTAGTTGACCGAGTGTAACTTTAAGAGGACTATAAAACCAAATTAAAACTATAGTCCAAGTTATGAAGAGGCCTTGGATATAAGAGAAGATATAGTTTTGGTCCATATAGCACTAACGTATTTTGATTTAATATTTAATTTCTGACACTGCGTACATCCACTATTAGATGCTTTTTGAATTTCTTTTTCATAAGCTTCTCTAAGCTCTTTACAAAAAGGTATTTGCTCCGGACACGGACGCCCGGTGTCAAAAAACTGTATTATAATTGCATCATTCATTAAAATTATTTATTATTCGTATTCCTTAAACCAAGTATGCATACAATGATGAACACCATATGCGTTTTTCTTAAAACTATAATCTGTAAACATAGGGCTTTCCCCTAAAAAACAATTATTAAGATCTTTTTTATACAATTCGTATATTTTACTTAATAAAAACGGCCCGGATCGAAATAGCGTTGTATCTACTTTGCATAAAGGAGCACTAGAGCTATTTTTTGTAATTTTAAACAAAATATCATTTTGTAAGAAACCTATTACTTTGCTAAAAAATATAGACTCTTTTTCTGCACCAAAAACGCTATTACCAATTATATCTCTACTTCCAAATACACTAAATAGATTTTCTGTCTCTCTAAATAAAAATAGTTTATAAGAATTAAAATTTTCTATTTCTTCAAAAGGCTTAAACACCTCATAGTCTAAATCAAAATAAAACCCTCCATACATATGCATAATGCAATATCTAAATAAATCAGCTTTTTCTCCGTTATTGGTGCAATTTAAGTATTTCTTATATATAATTGGATAATATTGATTTAATAAATTTTCGCAGTCAGAGTCAGTCCACAATTTATAATCCCATCCTTTGAAATTGCGCTTAACGCTTTCAACATAACTATTACATGCCTTTGGGATTTTATTGCCAATCCATGTTTGATGTATTAGCTTAGGTATCATACCTATTATAAGTATATTTATGCAATATGCAATAGTTTATGTTTTTGACAAAACATATATAAAATATTTTGAACTATCTCTCTATACTTTACTTTTAAATAATAATGAAGATAATTTTGAAATAGTCATTTTATATACAAATATAGAAGATATTAAAGATATAGAAAACATAACTAAAATATATAAAAAGAAAATTATTTTTAAACAAATTTTATATAAAAATTATTTAAAGAACAAATATGCATTTAATCCTTTTTATCGTCTAGATTTATTTACTTTAAATAATTATAAAAAAATAATCTTTTTAGACTGCGACACATTAATAGTTAAAAATATATATTCTCTATTTTTAAGTAATATAAGTTTTGGGGCTTGTAAATATAATACCAATTCTAAAAATGATAAAAATTATTTTAACGCAGGTGTCCTTATTATTGATAAACATTATCTTAGTGACAATGTGTATAAAGCTCTTTTAGAGAAAATGCCCTACTATGAAGAAGAAGAAAAACTATTAAACAATTATTTTAAAAATGATGTTTTTTTTATAGAACCTAAATATAATTGCTCTATATTTACATCAAATGACTTTAATTTAGATAGTACATACATTTATCATTTTGTGAGCTACACTAAGCAGATATATAATATAAAGCAGTTTTTAAAAAATTTATATAAATTAAAAAACTCTGTTTTAGAAAATAAATTGTTTTTAAATGATTTTTCTAGAGAATATAATTCAAAAATTTTTTTAACCCTTTATTTTATTGTTTTTAAAGTAAAGTCGCAATATAAATCTTTTATAAAACAAATTAATAAATAGCCATATATGGATTTTCTTTTAATAACGCAAACCAGGTCAGGCACTCATTTTTTATCTCATATCTTAGAGAAGCACCCTCAACTTTATTGGAAATGGCAGAATAATTTTATAAATTTATTAAAAGATGTGTTAAGCAATTATCATAATAAAGTTAGAGGTAAAAGCGATGAAGATAAGCGCGTTTCAGAGCTATTATCTTATATTTTTGATGATCAAAAAAGAGAGTCGGTCTTGAATTATTTACCACAATTTAAATTTTCACAAAAAAATATTTACTTTTTTATTTATTTTGCTCTAAAAAATTTATATAAGAATTTTAATTTAGATAAAAAAATAGGAATAACAACACATTTTCAAACTGCGCTAGAGTATGGTTTACTAGATATTTGCTATAAAATAAATAAAAACATAAAAATAATTTTACTAACTAGAAATAATTTATTAGAACGATATGTAAGCCAAATTATTAGACAAAAAAGAGAAAACGAAATAGGCTATACTAATCAATTAAATTTTGAGCCAACTTCTAAAACAATAGACTGTAGCATAAACGATTTTAAAATATTTATAAAAGATTCCTATTCTGATTTAAATAAAATTAAATCTATTATCTTAAACAAAAAAATATCTTTTATTGAAGTGGAATACTTAGATTTAATTAATAATACTACTGATACATTAAACCGTATAAAAGTGTTCTTAGATTTAACTAAAGAATTTAATGGTAAAACACCTTTTTTTAAATTAGAAAAAAGGCCTTTAAATAAAATTATAAATAATTGGGATAGTTTTTTAAGCGATTTAAAAAAAGAAAACCTTAATGAATACTTCAGCGATAATATTTCACTATAACAGACCTTCTAAAATATATCTTATTTTAGAGCAACTTAAGAAATCTACACCTCTATATAAATATTATTTTTTCTCTGATGGGCCTGCTACTGAAGCTGATAAACCTAAAGTCCGTAAATGCAGAGAATTAGTAAGAAAATATTTTCCAAATGCGGTTTTTAAAGAATATGATACAAATCAAACATATAGATATCATTTTATCGATGATATAAAGAATGTTTTTCAATACCAGGAAGCAGCAATTATTTTAGAAGATGATTGTTTTTTTGACAATACTTTTATTGATACTTCGTTGCATATTTTAAATAATTACAAAGATGATAAATCTATTTTTTGTTTTAAAGGGTATAATAATTTAATAGATGTAAACGAAGACTGTTATTTAAAAACTAATCTATTTCTTCCCCCATGGGGATGGGCTACTTGGAAGAGGTCTATAAATAGCTTAATAGATTTTCGTAAAAAAAATCTCTTTAATGTATTGTTATTGAAAAAACTTGAAAAACAAGCAAAAAACGATACAATTAAAAATTATTATAAAGAATGCGAAACATTAATAAAATATTTTACTTGGGATAATCATGTAAACCTTACTATACAAGTAACTAAGCAGTATGTTTTACTGCCTGGAAAAAACCTAATTAAAAACATTGGTTATGATAATGAAGCCACCGGTACATTTCCTGCGCCTGGCGTTTTAAAATATTCTAATAATAAAATTTATAACGATTTTAATTATAAAACTACAATTATTAAAGATATGAATAGTATAAATGAGTCTAACTTAGCAGAAATAATGTTAGATCATAAATATGCACTAAACATTTAATTTGATAAGATTTGCAATTGTAGATTTATATTTTTTATTAATAACAGCGAGCCTGAAATCAAGCGAAACTCTCAAATGATTGTTTGTCGAATCAAGAGACCCGTGAAGTACGTCTTTTGTAAATAAGGCAACATCACCTACATTTAAATTTTTAGCATAAAAGACATTACCAAAGCTCTCTTGATTATCCCAGCTTTTAATTTCGTCTTCATATTTTTCAAGGTCTCTCGATTTGAATAATTCTTTAAATTTTATATCAATATTAGTATCTTTACTGTGAAACGCCTGCAAATTTACTTTTTTAATAAAACATTCTTTTTTATGAAGAGTATTTTCATTTCTACCTATTATTGCAATAGGACCAGCATCTAAAGTAACATCAGTAAGAGGAGTCCAGCAAGTAAAAATATCATAATCAAACGCTTCGTTAACAAACGTGACTAAATCTCTATGAAGTCTTGACCCTGTATAGTTTTTAGAATATCTAAGTACTATAGAGCTTACAAAAATATCTACATTCTTAGAGCTTAGACTTTCTATTAGCTTACTAGATAAAATTTGAGGTAAAATTAAACTATGCTCTTCCGTCCCTACATAAAATTCTTTATAGCCTTTAAATGAGCTTAATTTTTCTATATAATTATTATAGTTGAAATTAATCTTTATTTGGTTATTAACAAAACATAAACCTGTATTTTTTAAACTTTGTTGAATATCTGATACATTCGAAAAATTTACATCTGTTATGTTTACATGTTTACCTAAAAACGAAGGCATAAAATTATTTAATCTTGTTAAATTTATAAACTTTATAAATATTCTTGTGAAAGTATTTGTAGTTAAAGTAGGCAATTGCGAAGAACTAAATGATTGCGAGCGTGTTTTAAAAAATTATTTTAAAAAATATAATTTAGATAGCTTTTTTTTAACAGATAAAATTGCTAATTGTCATCCGTCGTGGTATAAGTTAAAAGCTTTTGATTACGTAAATGATGATTTTGTTTTATGCTGGGATTTAGATTTATTACCTAAAAAAAATGCTGATTCTATAGTTCCTTTTTTAGATTATAACAAAATAAATCTTGCTATAGATACAGCTGTAATTTTAAAAAATTTAAGTTTTTTAAATGGGCAAAAATATTTTAAATATAACTGTGGCTTAATGGGTATACCTAGATCCTTTAAATCTTTTTGTGATGAAGTTTTTGAATATTCAAAAAATAAAATACTATCATTAGATTTTCCTAACCCATCACCTACAGAGCAGTATATAATAAATCAAAAATTATATGAAACCTACTTTAAAGATGTTCATGAAATAGAAAGCAAGTTTAATACCTTATATTATACTTGTAAGGAAAACATAAAAAATTTATTAGATGCTTATTTTATTCATTATACAGCTTTTAATATTACCCCGGAATTAAGACGTGCAGCTATAAAAAAGCATGTTACAAATTATTTTTCACACATTTAATTTAATCTATTTTCTTAATTATTTTGAATGCTTCTGAATATTTTAAGCCTGATTGCATTCCTCTAAAAATAGCTGTATTAGTTATTCCGTATTCAGATCTAGGGTGAGGCGCGGGTTTAAGTTCTTCTTTGTAGCAGTTCATCGCCCGAATTTTATTTTTAAGAATATTTTTATCAATCTGAATATATAAATTAGGATTAAAGTTACATTCTAAAGATGATCCAGTACTGCTAATTATTTCTCCGCAAATATATTCTTTAATACCAACTTCATCATTTCTACCGATAACCTTAATTATATTAAATAACCCTCTATGTTCTTGATGCTGATCATTATAAAAAGGCATATAAAGGGTAGTAAAGTTATTTTTCTTTACAAACGTCTCTATCTTAACTACCGTATCTAATGTAAAGTTATATAAATCCTCTTCAATATTTAATTTAATTAAATTTTGATAGCCTAAATATTTTTTAGCGCATTCTACCCTAGTCTCTTGAATTTTTGCTCTTAAATCTAGCGATTTTTTAACTATACAGACAGTTACAACATCTTTGTTCATTACGTGCTTTTGAATTACCCCGCCAAACCCTAACACCTCATCATCAAAATGAGGCACTATTACTAGAATATTTTTCATAAAGCTCGTTTAAAAATTTATCTTTAAGTACATATTCATTACAAAATTGAATGCTAGATATAAATTTTAGTTTGTCAGAATCCGGTATTTTAAGAAGTTTTTCTAAAAAAATGTGGTTTACCGGGTGTATAGATAAAAAATCTTTAGTTATGTCCATATTAAATTCTGTAAATTGTTTAATATCCAAATATTTAAGAGTTTTAAAAGAGCTTAAAAATAGCCCCATGGTCATATCTTCGCCTATATAATTATCTAGATGCTGTATAAAATCTTGCTTTACATATTTACTAAGAACCATTTCAACCGCATTTCTACTAAGTATATAAAAACTACCTTCAGGATAATCAACATTTATAACTTGTTTTGGTTTTATATGCGGGGTATCTTTCATTTTATAATAGTGTATATGCTTAGCTTTAAACATATCTTTATCAGAAAAATTAGCATAATCATTTTTAATAAAATTGCCTATAACATCGTAAGATAAAAAGCTACTAAATTTTTCCTCTAATTTTTTTATGTCTAGTAAGCAATCATCATTTATTTTAATAAAAAATTTTTTATTAGTAGTTAAAAAATGGGATAAGCAATTAAATGTTTTTAGGGGTATATTTTCATATTTTTCATCATCATTAAAAAATAACGTCGGGGAGCTAAAATTATTTTTGTTTAAATTTTTTGTGTGGTAAGCGAAATAAAATTGAATATTATTTAATATTTGTTTTTGAACATTACTATAGCGATATCGATTAGTAGTTGTATATATATACAAAATTGCATTATTCAATATCATTTAACCCAGACCTATTTGTTTGTTTTTATTGAAAAATCTTTCTACAACTTCTTTAATATCTTTTTGTAGATCTATAAAATATAATAGTCGCGATTTATAATTTATTAAATTATGTTCTTCTAATACTTTTTGCTGCTCGTCTACAGTTAAACCTATTAACCTAGTGTATAGATTTGTATGAATGGGATGAATAGAAAACCATCGCTTAGTAACTTGTAAGCAGTGCTGTTGAGTAAATTCTGAAATAAGATTAATATTTTTAACTTTTATCGGTTCATTATTTAGAAAGTAACCAAATAGCTGATCTTCGCAAATTATATTATCGTCAAATTTATTCAATAAGTGTTCATTTTTAAGAATAGCTTCTACAGAACGCTTGCTCAAAAAATAACAATCTCCAGTTGCAAATTGAAATGTTTGTTTAGATAAAAAAGATAAAAAAATTTCAATTTTTGATTTTATTAAAAATTTATTTATATTTATATCTATATCAGGAAAATTTAAATTAGAAATAATTCTACCTATATAATCAGCGCCATCTAACTCTTTAAAATCGATTAAATCTAAATTTAAAAATGTATCGTCATCTACTTTACATATATATTCAAAATTATAATTGCTATATATGTTTTTTAAGGCTAAAAAAATTTTTTTATATAAATTAGTATATTCTTCTTTTACATCCACATTTATAAACTTGTAGTCGGTATTAGGAAACGGTTCGTTTTTTCCTAAAACAAAAATAGGGAATATTTGATGCACAGACAGTTTTTCTTTATAATAGTCTAATAGTTTAATAAAATTTTTAATTCTTTGCTTGTTTTTATTACAAACTGTAATTAAAAGAATAATTTTCATAGTTTTATTTACTAAATAGATAATAGTTATAAAAGGTATTAAGTTTTTTAATTAATATTATAGGCTCAATAGCGCTATTCAAGATTTTGTTTTCTATAACACATTTATTATTTATTTGTTCTTCACCTTTTAAAAATTTTAATCCCGCTTTTTGTGCTTTTGAAATCATTGACTTATAGTCTACAGGTTTGTCACCAAAAAAATTAATATGCGCTCTATAGTTTTTTCTGCTTTTAATATTTACAATACAAGATTTTAAAAAATCTGAAGTAACAGAAAGATCTAGAATAAAACATAAACCGCATGGCTTTAATACTCTTTTAATTTCTAAAAATGTTTTGTATTTATTATATGAGTGCGAAAGGCTTTCAATACATAAAACTCTGTCAAAGCTGTTACTCTTGAAAGATAAATTATCAAAGTTTTCTACAAATATATTATTAAACCTTTTCTTACGTAAATGGCTTTCTACTAGAGTTACACCGGTGTAAATGTTTTGAGGTCTCATATTAGAGAGATTTTTCAATACTTCTCCAAATCCGCACCCCGCTTCTAATATATTTAGATTAGACGTGATATTAGCTAATTCAATAATTTTATTAAAATGAGCTGCTAAATCGCTATTAAATTTAAATCCTTCTATAAGGAAAGGGTAATTAGAATATATTCCACATAAATTTCCTATCTTATTATAATAGGATTTAGTTTTATTATAATAATCTACAGACATCATAACACAATATTTATTAAGTTAAATTTATCCCTATATAGGTCCCAATATACAGCAGTTTTATTACCTAATAAATATGTCCCGAATAAACAAGGATCAACACCGTATATATTTTTAATATTATAGATATTATCTAATATTTTATTATCAAAATTATTCTTTATACCTTCTATGACATTATTAACATCTTCATAAATTAAAATAATTTTTTTTGGATTATGTGTATATTCTAAATATTTAATTTTTTTAGAATCTTCATTAATTTTAAATAATTCAAGCAAAGATGAAATATGAGATTTATCCCTTATATAATAATATCTTTTTTGATATATATTAGCGATATCGTTCTCTACAGATAAACCAGAATCTACATCTGAAAGATTAATATTAAGAATTTTATCATTATTATTAAATTTAAATTCTGGTTTAAATTTTAAATGAAAGTAGTTAGTATAATTTTCTAATATATCTTTTTTTATAGCAATTGAATTATATGCACATCTTGTTGAATCTATACTTTCAAGATATTTTACATAAATATCTTTAATTTCAGTAAACGGAAAGGTATTTAATTTAATATTTTTTTCAAAATTAAAATAAAGTTTTTTTAAAGCTAATTTATTATCCTTAAACCCTAACCCCACACCACCAAACCAATCAGATAAAAAAGAATTTTCCTTTGCAATATATTCACAACATTTAATAAAATCTGTAAAGCTATTAATCATATAAATTTAAAAGAGTTTTATAGATCGATGAATGTTTATTTATACCATAACCGCTAGCTACAAATGCACCGTTTAACTCTGTGTCAAGATCATACGCTACAAAGTTTGATGGAAGCTTTTTAATTTTTATATTAGATTTAAATTTTTGAAATGCTCTTAAAAACCAATAAGAATCGGCGTACCACTCTATTTGGTTTAGTATATTATCTTGAATATATTTAAAATATGCTTTTGTAATGTCATTATTTTTTACTATAAAACAACCCTCTCGAAACCTTCTATCTTCGTTTTCGAGATTAATCATACTTATGTCAAAAGCATTAAAATTATTTTTTCTTAAATTAAGTTCATTTCCAAATAAAGGCTCATCTCTATATCTAATTAAAATATCAAAATCATCATTTTTTAATTGTTCAAAATTTAATAAATTTTTTAAAACTATATTATCTGCATCCATGTTTATAACATAATCATATTTTTCCGTACAAAGAATATTATATATATTATAGACTTTTTTTAAATTAGCATAAGCACCGGAGTATGAAACAACATACTCTTTCAAATGAGAAGGAGCAAAACACTTTTTAATAGGCTTTTTACCTTCTGTATCAATTTTAGTTTGAATAAATGTAGTGTTTAGAAATGTTTTACTGGTTTCACAGTTTATTAAATCTACTAATGCGTAGCAGTTAGGAGAGTTCTTGTTTAATGAAAAAAGCCCTCTCTCTAAATAAGAGAGATATTTTTTGTTACAACTATAACTTATACATATGTTATGCTTGTTTTGCATAAATGCATTTTCTGCAGATGGTATTAAGCGATTCGTCATTAAAACCTCTTAAAACTTTTTTATATTCTTCTCCTTTAAATATTTCATTATAGCTCATATTATTTAAATTTCCAAGTATATGTTTCTTTTCAACATCCATGCAGCACATAACCACATCACCTCCAGGCACTATCATTTGTTTTCTATAATAGTTCTCAGAACAAAAAATTCTTCCAGGTAAATAAATAGGCTTTAATATTCTATTACTTTTTACTGGTGCGTCTATTCGCTGAAAAGGTATTATAGGGTTAAGTAAGTTCTTTAAGTCATATTTTTCTAACAAACTAATAATATTTACATCCAAATTTTCTCCCAGAAATGAAAATCTGTATTCTTTTGATTTATCTGTTTGTTTTTTCATTTGTTCTAAATATCTTTCGAGATAAGAATAATAAGTACTATTAAAATGTTTTTGATTCATACTACTATCTTTTAAATGTACAGTGCGACCTTTCCAGTATTTTTCCGTTAAAAAAAGTTCTAAATTATTTTTATTAAGTGTAGGGAGAGTTGTAGCGCAAAGAATATTATAGCCATTATCATAAGAATACTTTACTACATTTTCTAAATCATCATATAGCAACGGTTCACAGTATCCAGCATATATAAGATACACCCCGTTTTTTGGTACAGTTGATAAGTATTTTTTATAATCGTCAAAAGACATATATTTAGTGCTACATTTTTTATTAAGCGTGTTCTGCGCACAATAATCGCATCCAATACTGCATCCCACATAAAAAGAAAATTCTAGCATAATACTAAACTCAAACTTTCTACAATTGTAGTTTGGATTAGATCTTTTGTTTAAAAAGAAATTAGACATTAACAACGAATGGATTGGGTGTTAAAATCACCGGCCAACAATTAAGAACCAACTCTTTGGGCGTATTTATATTAGAAAGATCAATGCAATTTACCGAATCATCTATAATTTCTTTAATTGCTTTTATTTCTTCTAAAGTGCCTAAATCATTATTATCAATATATTCTTTTGCTTCTTGATCTACTATTTCTTTAGCTTTTACGACTGACAAGCCTATAGCTTTTTTAAAATGTTCACGGTTAACAAACATATTTGAACTACTATCTAATTGTTTAATGTCTTTAATGTTAAACGGTATCATAAATAATGAATTTTTAAAATCTGTGTAAAGAACAAATTTTTTATCATGGGTATATAAATTTTTTAAATTTTCTGTAGCATTTTTAAATAGACTTATTTTTTTAAGAATAATTTCTTTAGTTCGATTTAAATATTTTGTTTGTGATTCTTCAAACCAAGAGATTCCTAAAATCTTTTTCTTTTCAAGAATAATTTCAGTATTTTCTATAAAATTTTTTCCCGTTATTGTAGTATCAGTGACTTGTAAATAGTCTTTACCGCAAAAAGGAAGAGATAAAACAATATCATCTTCTTCATTATAACTTACAAAAACCTCATTATTTTTATGTGTAGTAACAAGCTCTTCAATTAATGTTTTCATTAATTTTCGTTCCAAAATGTTTGACCTGAGGTACGCGTACCTTGATAGGTTATGAACGATTCTCCATATCCCACTTCAAAGCATCTAACTAACCCCATAGTTATAGAATAACTAGTATTAGCATCAATTACATCAGTTATAGTTAAAGAATAATCACCTTTAGTAAGATTTCCATTCCAAGACCCTTCTAAGTCTGTCCATGTAGCAGTGCCTCCGCTAGTAATAACTCTATTACCAGTCATTCCATCTAAATTTATATTACCACCGCTTCCTCCGAAAACTGACAAACTAAGAACACCATCGTTTTGATCATGATAAGGACCATTACTACTACAAGGTTCAAAAGAATTAATTAGAACTCTAAATACCAACCCTCCACGAAATTGACTAAATCTATAAGGCGCGGTAGTCAGTGTGTGATTACGTGCATATGCTTTAAAAAAATTAGCTATTTCAAGAACGCCTGTTTGTGTGTTTATAGTCGCGCCAGTTCTGTAATTTCTTAAAGTATTAAAACTTTGGCCACTTCCTGCAGCACTTCCTATTGACAAAGGACCTGTTGGATTAATATAGCTATCTGGCATATTATTTTTCCTCTATTTTTTTCGCTAATTCTTTTATAGCTTCAATCAAGAGAGGTATTATTTTATCATAGTTAACTGCTTTATAACCTGTTTCTTTTCTTGTAGTTACGATCTCTGGAAGTACTTTTTCTATTTCTTGCGCAATAACCCCATAATCTTTTCCAGATTTTCCTGACTTTTCATTCCAATTAAACGAAACACCATTTATTTTTATGAGTTTATCTAACGCACTATTGATTGGGATAATATTATCCTTTAAATTTATATCAGAAGAATAAAACGCAGTTATATCTTGTGTTACCTGTAAGCCACCAGAAACCGTAACATTTCTAGTTGTACCACCTGAATCGAGGACAAAATCATCAGGCCCAGGTACATCAACAGGATTATATGTAGATATCAATATTCTATTTGCATTAAGTGAAATAATACTGGAAGGACCGTTAGAATAATCTACCAGTAACCTACCATTACCTATTAAGGGATGTTGTGTTAAACGTAAATCACCCGAAATATCAACATTATAACCATCTGAAAGAGTAGCATTGTAAGGTCTATTAATAGCTATATATTGTCTTTCCTTTACTTGTAAAATAGGAAAGTTTGTATATGTTCCACCTTCAATAGCTCTTATTAATGTCTGGTTTTGTGCTGCACCCGAATATAGCTGCTGAACAACAAGAGCGGGATCCTGTGCATTATTCATTACTACGCTTAAAGAGCTCGTAGTTGTAACAAAGGTATCTAAATATGTAACGTCACCGAAGACAGATAAGTTACCGTACATCGTAACATTTGAATCAGCATCAAAAAATACATTCTTACGAAACACTGATGCACCTTTAAAATCAAAATCAGGATAACCATAGCTTCCAGCAGACACAGCAGAAAATGTGGTTGTTATGGAATCACCATTGTTAACTATTCTAATAGCTTCCTTATCGCCTGCAAATAAGCGTAACCTATCATGTGATCTAACTTCAAAGTCTCCACTAACAGCTTCTATTAAGCTCGCTCCTGAGTTACCAGGTTTATTTGCATAAATTTGAACTTGATATGGATTAAATCTTCCATTAACAAATAAGGAATTTAAAACATTTACAGTAGCCGCAAGACTGTTATCTACAGTCTTATTTCTTATATCTCCAAAGTGCCAGCTTGCAGGTTGGGTAATAGGAAAAGCGCATAATGAAAGATATCTACTATCAAAATCAATACGATTTTTTATATTAGGAAGTGAAAATAATGTTTCTGCAACTTCGTCTTCATATACTACAGTTAGACCGCTTGGAGGTGTGGATACAGGCTTACTTATTGCATTAGCAGAGATAAAATTACTGGCAATACGCCATTTACCATCAGGAGCTTTCTGAAGGTTAACTATTCCATTTTCTAGAGAAGTATAAGGTTTAGGATGAATATCGTACCATGGATTAAGTGGATCTGTTCCCGAATAGGCATATAGAACTTGAGACGTCTCATTACCTAATCCATCAGTTTGATAAGCCAAATCACCTTTAGCCGCTAAAGAGTTAAAAGTATCGATTAGCGTTGCATCACCGAGATATTTTATACCCACAGAATTACCACCCGGGGTAATACCATCACCGACATAAACTCGTTGAGAGTCTATTGTATACCCTAATTCACCTTCTGTTAAAACCGTCTGCTTTCTTTCAGAATCCGTACCTCTTCTAACAAGAATTTTTACTACCGTATCGGATGTGATTTGAATAGCCATATTATGGTATATTTACTCTTAAACGGCCAGAGCCGTCTACCCATAGTCTATTGGGAATTAAATTACCGCTTCCATCAGTAGGAGCAGCACCCGGTAGATTTTCAATAGATAGCGTAGTACCATCAATTGTTTGATTTATAGATTGTATAGAACCTAAAGCTATAACCGAAGGATCTACATACATTTCTCCAGAGGCATTAAGCTTAATTGTACCTATAGTAGGCTCTAATTTAACACCGAAAGGACCATTAGGAGAAATTCTTTCTAAACCTCTTAAAGGGTCAATAACATTATCATTTAAATTGTCTGCTTGTACACCCTGCACTTTAATTGATAAAGCACCGGTAGTATATTCGATCGATTCATCGTCTACTCTTGTTCCAATAAATGCATAACTTGCAGGATTAATATAATTAGGAAAATTATTAATATCGTAACCAGTAAGAACATACAATCTGGTATCTAAAGTATTAAAAACTATATCACCTACTTGAGTTGTAGAAAAAATTTGAGGGTTATTTGTAAAATCACCTATATAAAATTTTGTACCAGCAGGGTTACCACCTTTTGTACTGCCATCGCCCACAAATAAACGTCTTGAAGCCACATCTGTAACATAGCCTATTTCACCTAAATCAAGAGTTATCTTTTTTCTATCCGTATCGGAGCCTCTTCTAATTTTAATTTTTACTATTGATACACTCGCCATATCAAATATTTATTAAAACCTGTTAATTTTAAACTAGTAAACAATGGTAAACGGTTCTTTTGCCCAAACTGAATATACTTTGCCAAATTCTAGTGAATTAAATCTTAAATTTAGTTCAGAACCTGGAAGATAAGAGGCCCAAGAATTATCTTCTTGCTGTTGATATACAGCTATTAATTTGCTATTATAATCGCTAAGATTGATTGGGGAATTACCTGTAAATGTAAATTCAGGACTTCTCCCTTCGTTAAAATTGAGATTTGCCATATTAATTTATGTTAATGAGGGTGTAACTGTTGACGTCGGTGTAGGTGTTTCAGTAGGTGTATTAGTTGGTGTCTCAGATATTGTAGGTGTGTTAGTTGGTGTCTCAGATATTGTAGGTGTCAGGGTAGGTGTTTCAGTAGGTGTGTTAGTTGGTGTCTCAGATATTGTAGGTGTCAGGGTAGGTGTTTCAGTAGGTGTGTTAGTAGGAGTATGAGAAACATCTACAGTACATGATGGTGTAATTGTCGGTGTAAAGAAAGGGAATGTAGGTTCAGGTGTAGGAGTAAAAGTTGGAGTAGGTGTTTGTGTACCGGTAAAGTTTTCTGTCTTTGTGGGTGTCTGAGTATATGTAGGTGTTAAAGTTGCAAAAGTAGGTTGTGGAGTGAAGGAACAAGTAATAGTAGGAGTTATAGCAGGTGTTCCTGTGTTTGTAGGCGTGTGTGTTGGGGTTTCATTAGGAGTTAAAGAAGGTGTAGGAGTATAAGTAGGAGTTACTGCAGGAGTAGCAGCGGGGGACGTTTCTAAAGGCGTATTAGTAAATGTCACGGAAGGGGTGTTAGTCGGGGTGACTGAAATTGTAGGTGTTGGGGTATGTGTGAGGCCCGGAGCACCAGTGATAAATACATCACCGTCTATAAACGGCCTATAAAACCTAGGTGAGGAGGGGTCGAATAAATTAGCGGTAAAAGCGAATATTTGATTATTTTGGGCACGTGAAAGATCAAATACTACTCGAGCTGTTTCAACTCCATTGTAATAAATTTTCATTATACCAGGTACTATGATTAGTACATCGCCTTGAAAATAGATTCCGCTACTTGTATTAGATGTATAAATTATTCCATAATCTTCATTAGTTCCTGCTCCACCTACAAAATACTGAAGAGGTGTTAAAGTTGGAGTAGAAGTCTGAGTTCTTGTAACGGAAGGTGTAAGTGTATGGGTAGGCGAATTCGAGGGTGATGGTGGGGGAGGCGGTGGGCTACCTGCTCCAACCTTAGATCCTATACCCTGGGCTTGAAGTTTATTAAACGATGCAAACTCAAGTGATTTAGCAGACTTTTGACGCTCTAAATCTTTAAAATCTGGAGGGTTAGCCATATAGTTATTTAATATATTAAACTGTATTTTTCTATAAACAACATATTTTTAAGGAGTAACAAATAACGCATCACGTGGGAACACATAGCCAGAGTTTGTTGGGAATATGCTTGTAACTATTTGATAGTATGTAGGACCGGTTGGTGAGAACCTAAATCCGAATAACGTACCTTCTATTGGTGCATCTGATTGATAATCAACACGTGCAGTTTCCTTAAAGCCTGTTTGATTACCACTAGTAATAGGAGCAGGTATAGTACCATCATATATATTCATACTAGCTGCTACCGTTCCAGCGCCACTAAAGTTAAATAAGAACACTTCATTATTAGGAGGCGGATCAATTGCAGTAAACAATACACCTACAGCCGAGTCGAACTGTCCAAAAAGAATATACGCGAAGGACGGTGTCAGAGTTCTCGTAGGAGTTCTAGTTTGTGTCGGTACTGGTGTTCTCGTTGGAGTAATAGTTCTCGTTGGCGTCTGAGAAGGTATTACGCCGGTTGATGTAGGTGTACGTGTAACAGAAATTGTAGGTGTTGGCGAGGGTGGCGGAGGAGGTGTTCTAGTCTGCGTTCTAGTAGGCGTGGGCGAGGGACCAATAGTCCTTGTGGGCGTGGCTGTTCTTGTAGGAGTTCTAGTTTGAGTTGGCGGCGGCGGAGTTCTTGTCGGGGTGCGAGTAGGCGAAGGAGTAAGTGAAGGTGTTCTAGTATTTGAAGGGGTAAGTGTGGGTGTTCTGGTTTGTGTAGGTGTGAGTGAAGGGGTTCTTGTAGGAGTAATAGTAGGTGTAGAGGTACGTGTCGGTGTCGATGTTTGTGTAGGTGATTGAGTAGGCGTATTCGAATTAGTGGGCGTAATAGTAGGTGTAGTGGAATTAGTAGGCGTAACTGTTGGCGTTCTTGAATTGGTAGGTGTTTGTGTTGGTGTAATTGTTCTGGTCGGGCTATTAGAAGGTGTTTGTGTTGGCGTTCTTGTATTTGTAGGTGTAATAGTAGGTGTAATAGTTTCTGTAGGAGTTTGAGTAGGTGTTTCAGTTGGAGTGGGTGTTTCAGTTGGAGTATTTGTTGGAGTGACAGAAATCGTTGGAGTTGGAGAGGATGAAGGTGTAGGAGATGGTAAGTAAGGAGAAATGGGTAACACGCCTTCTATACGATTAATAGTAAGTCTCTCACCTTTATGTACATGAAATATAGGAGGCATTAAATTTATTTATTTGTTGTATTCAATAATATACATCATAATTAATTATATGGATGCTTTAAAATTATCTGAGAGACAGAGAGATATAATTAAAAGACTTGAGGACTCCATTGGTGATATTAATTCTGTCGAAAATTGGCTATCTACACCTAACAAGTTATTTAGAGGCAGACCACCTATAGACCTACTTCTATCTGAGAATTATGATTATTTTGAAAGATTTTTTGTTAAAACCGCTTAATTGAAATAGATTTAATTTAACCTAAATAATATAGTGAATTTCATAAAAGCCCTTATAGATAGAAGAATAGAGCTAGAGTTTTTAAAAAATTCTGAAATTGAAAATGTAATATTTTGCCGTCCATTTGAGGATAATCTTAGAAACATATGCCTTTTTCAAACTAAGAATAGAGACTTTATACACAAATATGTATTTGAAGGTTCTGAGAGATTTATTATTACTGATATAATTCTGGAAGATGGTAGTTGTTTTAAAAATGTAAAATTTAAGTTAGTTGTAGTAAATGATGATAATGTACCTCAATGTTCCTTGAACCTATTAACATTAAACGAAGAGACTAAAACCTTTGTTCCGATTAAAGATAAAAAAGAAATAATAATAGAAAAAATAGAAGAAAAAGAACCTCCTAAATCTTCTACTGTTGTAGAAGTTTCTGAAAATGTTCCTGATTATACATCAATTATAGAAAAAGTTAATTTTATAGAAAGAGAAAAACGAGTTTTTGAGGAAAATCAAAAAGTTTCTAGAAGATTAGAATCACATAAACAAGATATAGTAAGCGAAATATTGTATGCTCTTTTTAATAATAAAAATGAAAAGAACAGACAAACGACTAAAAAGATTGTCGAAGAAAGTGTTCGTAATGAAAGTAAAGCATTAAAATACTTTTTTGCTGAATATCTTAAAAAAGAAGCATCAGATTTTAAGAAATTAATTTCAGAAATTTACGACGGTTATATAGAGAAATTTCCTGAGATCAATAACAACATCGATAGCGCGGCTCAAAAATTAGATCAAATTATTCGTGAGCAAAAAGAACTTTCTAAAGCGAAAGAAAATATTTTTAAAGAATTAAAAGAATATATTAATACATCCGTTCGCCAGTACTCACAAAGAATTTTAGAGCTGGGTTCGGGGGGAGGTACAAATGCAGTTCAATATTATAATGGAGGTAATATTTATGGTGATATTTTCATCGAAGGCGATATTCACGCAAACAATTTTGATAGTCTTTTTTCTACAGTACAAACCAACAGCGCGTTCTGGTCAGGAAATGAAAGCCCTATCTATGACTCAACATACACTACAGTATTAACTTTAAGTAGCGGTTGGCAGTCCTCTTATACAACAGTAAAGCAGTTGAGTGCAAATTGGGAAACTGCATACGATCAAATAGATAAAGTTGAAAGTATAATTAATTATCTCTCAGGTCAAATTGATCTTAACGTTTTTCAAAATATTAATTCTAATTATGAAACGCTTTTAGATTTTACTAGAAACTCTCATCCTAATGTTTATAACGGTTACACCGTTACAATGCTTAATAATAAGAGAGTATATATATTTGCAGGTAACGATCAAAATAACCCAAATCATTATATAGAATTAAATGCCAATCCACATAAACCCATATACTTTGAAGTGCCCTTAAGTGCAGACGGGCATATAATAGATGCCTTTGATTTGAGTGACTTTAGAAGCGCAAAATATACTATACAAATTCAAACAGATTACAATAGTGATATATATTATTCAGAAATTAATGTTGTAGGCACTGCTGTTGGAAGCCAAGCTGTAGCAAGTGAATACGGCCAAATAGCTACAAATACTTTAATAGATGAATATAAAGCATATGTTTCTACAGGAAAAGTGTATCTTAGCGCGGCATTTTTGAATCCGATTGGAGATCCTAATAAAAAGTATATAATTAAAGGTCTTAGAACTAATTTTTACAAAATATAATTAAAAAAAAATAATTTAATAAGCGTCAAACAATAAATATCTATATGGCGCTTAATCGTGAGTTTCGAGTAAAAGATGATATTAATGTATTAGGAAGAATACTTTCCGCCGGCGAAGATCTTTATAATATTTTTAGTCAGGCTACAGCTAGCTTTGAAGTATCAGCTTATAACAGTACATTTTATGTTTCCGGTGGAGATGCATTTAAGATACAAGGCGGAAATGGTATAGATGTAAGAGCTGATACACTATCTGAAACATTAACAATTTCTGGTATAGATGCAGGGTATTCACAAAAAGGTGTTGCATCATTTAGTAGCTCAAACTTTACTGTTACCAACGGTGCAGTTTCTGTTGCCTCTCAAGGTATCGGAAATACTAACTTAGCGTATACTGCGGTTAACTACAATGTAATCGATCCAACACAGATCGTTTACGAAGACGGTGCCATTGATTTTACAGTGGGTGAAGGGTTTTCTGCAAGAGTAGATAACGACACAATTGGCATTAACGGGTCAAATCAACTTTATATTCCAACCGGTGGTGTTGATAATACACAACTAGCTACGGATGCGGTTACAAAGGATAAGATTGCCGATGCAGCGGTAGGTAAAGATGAAATAGATGAAACAGATTTTCTTTCAGGGACTCCAAACGGATTAAGCTTTACTCAAACCAACGGTCTTTCAGCAAGAGTTGATAAGACTACAATTGATATAGACGGTAATAACGATTTATATGTAAAGAGTATACCTGCTATTGTACCAATTACAGTTTATGGTCAAGGTGCAATAATTCATAATACCACATCTGGTCTTTCGGCTAATGTAGATAATTCTACTATTGAAATTGCTGGTAATGCTTTAACAGTTAAGACAAGCGGTATTTCTGGAGCACAGCTTCATCCGGATGTTGTAGATAATGTTACATTAGAATATTATAATGCAGGTCAAGAACTTAGAGTAAGAGATGCAGGTATATCAAATTCAAAACTAACTGCAACTGCAGTACAAAAAAATGTAATAGATGCCTCTGCAATAGTATATTCTCAGGGTGCAATTAATTTTACTAATGCAGCAGGATTTTCAGCTAGAATAGATGATGATTCGATTAAGATTAACGGTAATAATGATCTTTATGTAGCTGACGTTGATTGGGGTATTGTTACCGGTAATATTGTTGATCCTAGCGGTGCAATAACAAATGGTGTTTACGGTCTTTCGGCTAATGTAGATAATTCTACTATTGAAATTGCTGGAAATTCTCTACAGGTTAAAGACAGTGGTATAACAAATACAAAACTTCAGTATTCTTATATTACTGTAACCGCTGATGACGACTCACAAAATGTTAGTCTTGGCGAAACCATTTCGATTCTCGGAACTACTAATCAAATTAATACAGTTAATACTTTAGGATCAGTTCAGATAAGTCTTGCTAGTAATTTAGATATACCTGGTAATCTGTATGTAGATAGTGGTGAAACTAGAGTTAACACATTAAGCGTTACTGGCAACCTTTTTGTTGCCGGCTCTGCAGTATTTGAAAATACTGTTGTAACAACAACAAGCGCACTTAGTATTATTAATACTGGTCCTTCTCCCGCACTCTTTGTACAAAACACTAACGAAGCTTTTGATATTGCATCTTTCTATGATAGTGAGAATATAGAAGTACTACATATCGGCGGTGGAGGATTAGGCGGAGGCGCAGTTGGAATTAATGTAGGTTCACCAAGTAATGGTGGCTATCAACCCACACAACCCGGTCTAACCGTTAATGGAATAATTTCTGCAAGCGAAACAATCTATACATTAGAAGATTATTCAAGTGTTGAGTGGGCAAGCACTTATACATCTGTTTCAACAACTAGCGCAAGCTGGAATTCAGTATATAGTCTCGTTCAAGACTTAAGCGCCGATTGGAGCGGCGGTGGTAGTCTTTATACAGCAGTAACTGAAACTAGTGCAAGCTGGGATAGTGTTTATTCTAGCTTTAACTCAAATTCTGCACAATATCTAAAAGATAATACTGATGTTAGAGTTGATAGTATTACAGTTCAATCTTCTTTCGCCGGTCCGTTAACAGCATTAACAGTTAAAGATGTATTCTACAATTCTGATAATAACGATCAAATTACCGTCAGTACGTTTGATAAAACAAAAGTTACGAGTGTTAAATATCATGCACAAATTAGAAAACAGTCTACAAGCGAAAGAGCTGTATTAGAAATACTGGCAGTTAAAAACAATACTACCTGGGAAGGTACAGTCTACGGTATAGTAGATCAGGGCAATTCACCAGAAGGCCTCTTTAGCGATGTACAGATTGATGATTCAGGAGCTTACCTTACATTACTCTTTACTCTTAACGGCTCTTCTACATATCACATTACAGTTATCGGCGATGGTGTCAACGAAATAGAATAGTAATAACATTAGATTTTTTCTTTTTTTCCATAAATAAATATGTATGCTCCCCTTTAGGACTACATCATCTAAAGCATTAAGTTCCATAGTCGTAGGGAAATACCCAGATTTTGAAACGAGGTTAAGTGTATTCGGTAATATAAGTGCATCTAATGTTGTTTATGGTAGTGGTTCTAACAGTAATAATTGGGGTTCATCATTTACAACTCTTTGTGCTATAAGCGGTTGGAAAAGCTCAGATTTAACAACAGATCAAGTTGGAGCAATTCCTCCTAATACATCTATCTCTTTAGGAACAGATGCAATTACAATTTTAGAAGATATGCTCTATTCATATAAATCGCCGTTATTTTTAAATTTTGACATTAATCTTCCTGCAAATAATTTATTAGATTTGGGTGAAACTATTAATAATGGAACGTATGCTGCTACATGGTCTTATGGAACTTTAGGCAATAACAATTGGTCTGCTAATAGTATTGGTATTGCTCTCGAGACTCAGGGTCTAGTTGGGAGTATTAGTTACAATACAACTACTACAAACGTTTATCATCCTAATAATTATTCATATTCTATTCCAACTGATTTAACCTTTTATTTATCAGGAGGTCAAACAGTGGGAGCTAATATTATATCTTCTGATGTTTACTCATGGAGACATAGAATATGGTATGGAAGAAGCGCATTAGAATCTCTAGCTTCATACTCAGACTTTAGTTCATTTTCTAATATAAAAACTCAAGGTAAAGAATCTTTTGATGAATATAATTACTCGTTCCCTGCAACCGATAATACTCCTAGATATCTCTATATATTAACCCCATCTTCTCCAGGTAACTTTGCTTCTTCTAATTATAACTATTCAAAATTTAAGGATTTTAATAGCGATTTGATATGGCCTTTTAACCCACCTACAAGCCTTGGGCCAATTGCTTGTCTTAATAGTGTAAATATTACATATAATGTTTATAGATCTGTTAATGCAACTGCAGGCTCAGTAACTATAGCAACATTTAGATAATATGGCAATAGATAAAACAATTCCTATTGGAGGTATAATAGCACCTAACAGTGTATATGACACTTACCCTGTCACCGATCCAAAATATGGTTTAGGAGGATTAAGAACTGTTCACAGTGTTGCTGATCTCTCGTTAATACCCTCTGATAGGCGTCAAGAAGGGATGTTAGTTTATGTAAGTGCTGGCGCAGTTCCTAACTATTACTCATATATCAATAGTGAATGGGTACTTTTAAATTCTTTAAGTACATTTAGCGGTAATTGGAACTCAACATATACTACTACTAATTCTAATAGTGCTCTATGGTCTAATTGGTCCACAGTAAGTGCTAATTATGCTCTGGGTTCACAGTATGTAAAACTATCTGGTGATACCATGACGGGGGCTTTGAGTACTACTGCGTTGAGCGCCAACGATATTTTTCTACAGGGTAGAACCCGTATTACCTCTAGAAACGTTACCAACATCTTCATTGGCAATAGTACTACAGGAAATGATAATGCCACAGGCAATCATAATTTTGCATTTGGGTTAAGTGCAGGCAATGCATTAACGTCGGGGACCAGTAATGTATTTATTGGTAGTTGTGCAGGTAGAGTTAACACCACAGGCAGTTGCAACAATTTCATTGGACCAAATGCTGGCCTTAGCAACACCACAGGCAATTTCAACAATTTCTTTGGATACAATGCTGGCCGTTACAACTGCACAGGCAATTTCAACAATTTCATAGGAGTAAGTACTGGTTATAACAACACCACAGGCAGTAGCAACAATTTCTTTGGAGCTGATGCTGGCGGTAGGAACACCTCAGGCAATAACAACAATTTCTTGGGATATAGTGCTGGCTGTTGCAACACCACAGGCAGTAGCAACAATTTCTTGGGAAATAGTGCTGGCCGTTACAACACCACAGGCAGTTACAACAATTTCTTTGGAGAAAGTGCTGGCCGTTACAACATCACAGGCTGTAACAACAATTTCTTTGGAGTAAATGCTGGCCGTCTCAACACCGCAGGCAGTTGCAACAATTTCTTGGGATACAGGGCTGGTTATAACAACACCACAGGCCGTTTCAACAATTTCTTTGGATTAAATGCTGGCCTTAGCAACACCACAGGCCGTTACAACAATTTCTTGGGAAGAAATGCAGGATGCACTAACACCATTGGCTCCAATAATACTATTATTGGTAATTTAGCCAATGTAGCCACCAACAGTTTAAGTGGGGTAGTAGTATTCGGTACTGGTGCTATTGCCACCCAAACCAATCAAATTATACTTTCCAGTGCTGATATTTCCATAAGAACTTTGAGAGGCACCAATGCCGGTCCCAACGTCTTCATTGGCAATAGTACTACAGGAAATAATAATGCCACCGGCAATCATAACTTTGTATTTGGGTTGAGTGCAGGCAATGCATTAACGTCGGGGACCAGTAATGTATTTATTGGCAGTTGTGCAGGTAGAGTCAACACCTCAGGCAGTTTCAACAATTTCTTGGGAAGATACACTGGTTGTAACAATACCACAGGCAGTTTCAACAATTTCTTTGGACGTAATGCTGGCTGTTGCAACACCACAGGCAATTTCAACAATTTCTTGGGATACAGAGCTGGCCTTTGCAACACCACAGGCAGTAACAACAATTTCTTGGGAAATAGTGCTGGCCGTCTCAACACCACAGGCAGTTACAACAATTTCTTGGGATACAATGCTGGCCTTTGCAACACCACAGGCCGTTACAACAATTTCTTTGGAGTAAATGCTGGCCGTTACAACACCACAGGCTGTAGCAACAATTTCTTTGGATTTAATGCTGGCCTTTGCAACACCACAGGCCGTTTCAACAATTTCTTTGGATTAAATGCTGGCTTTTGCAACACCACAGGCCGTTACAACAATTTCTTTGGTAGACTTGCAGGATGCACTAACACCATTGGCTCCAATAATACTATTATTGGCAATAATGCTAATGTGGCCACAAACAGCTTAAGTGGGGTTATAGTTTTGGGTACTGGTGCTATTGCCACCCAAACCAATCAAATCATACTTTCCAGCGCTGATATTTCTATAAGAACTTTGAGAGGTACCAATGCCGGTCCCAACGTCTTCATTGGCAATAATACCACCGGAAATAATAATGCCACAAGCAATCATAATTTTGCATTTGGATTGAGTGCAGGCAATGCATTGACCACAGGCAGTAACAACAATTTCTTGGGATACCAAGCTGGCCTTAGGAACTGCACAGGCAGTTTCAACAATTTCTTAGGATTTAATGCTGGCCTTTGCAACACCTCAGGCAGTTGCAACAATTTCTTTGGATTAAATGCTGGCCTTAACAACACCACAGGCCGTAACAACAATTTCTTGGGAAGTCATGCTGGCTTTTGCAACACCACAGGCAATTACAACAATTTCTTTGGATCAAATGCTGGTTATAACAACACCACAGGCAATTACAACAATTTCTTTGGATCAAATGCTGGCCTTTACAACACCACAGGCAATTACAACAATTTCTTAGGAGTAAATGCTGGCCTTTGCAACACCACAGGCTGTAACAACAATTTCTTTGGATTAGCTGCTGGTTATAACATAGGCACGTATGGTGCAGCCAGCCGCAATGTATTCATAGGCCAAGAAGCTGGCAGAGGTGAATATGATTCTAGCTATACACCAACATATGTTTTTGTTAACAATAACGTGGCCATTGGTTACCGGGCTGGATTCAAATTAAAAGCCCATACCTACAATACCAATTATCACTTTGCCACCCAACACAACATATTCATTGGTGAAAAAGCCGGTTACAATAGCACCACCGATAATTCATATGGCGCCGCTATACACAATATATTCTTAGGATATAATGCTGGTCGTAACAACACCACAGGCAGTAGCAACAATTTCTTTGGACCAATTGCTGGCTATAGAAACACCGCAGGCAGTTACAACAATTTCTTTGGACGTAGTGCTGGCCTTTGCAACACCTCAGGCAGTTTCAACAATTTCTTGGGATACAGAGCTGGCCGTTGCAACACCACAGGCAATCACAACAATTTCATTGGATATAGTGCTGGTTATAACAACACCGCAGGCAGTTACAACAATTTCTTTGGACGTAGTGCTGGCCTTTGCAACACCATAGGCAATAGCAACAATTTCTTTGGATTCCTAGCTGGCCGTTGCAACACCACAGGCAATCACAACAATTTCTTTGGAGAAAGTGCTGGTCGTAACAACACCACAGGCAGATACAACAATTTCTTTGGAGGAAATGCTGGCGTTAGCAACACCTCAGGCAGTTGCAACAATTTCTTTGGAGAAAGTGCTGGTCGTAACAACACCACAGGCAATCACAACAATTTCTTGGGAAGAAATGCAGGATGTAATAATACCATTGGCTCCAATAATACTATTATTGGTAATTTAGCCAATGTGGCCTCCAACAGTTTGAGTGGAGTAATAGTATTGGGCACCGGGGCTATTGCTACACAATCAAACCAATTAGTGTTAGGTTCATTATCTAATCCATTAACAGGAAATAGTATTCTATATGGTAATTTATCTATACAAACAAACACTACTGCTCTTTCTACAAGAGATGGTACTAGTGATCAATGGAACTCAACATCATTAGCATTTGCTGCAAGTGACGAGTCTTCAAATGTTACTACTGGAAATAATAAAATTTTATTTACAATTCCTTATAATTTTGTTTTAACTAAAGTAAAGGGTGGGTTAAACAGAGCTGCAACAGGTTCAAGTTTAATATTTTCCTTAAGTTCACAGACTAATAATAATACTGCGGCTACCATCACCATTCCTGCAAATAATTTATTTGCTGATTCTTCAGCTTTAACTTATAATTTAAATGAAAACGATAGAATGTGTATTAATATCACGCAAGTTGGCTCTACTCAACCAGGAATCGGATTAAAAATATATTTAATTGGCAGATTTAAATGATTCTAACCACAACAACTTCGCATTTCTTACTTTCATCCATTAAGCAGGTAAATCATGTAAGTGCATCGAGTTCCACCCCGGGCCCCGGTTTTGTACAAAATATACCAGGGTTTTATGGTACAGATAGACAGGGGTATTTATCTGTAATAGCTCCAAATACAAATTATGGCAGTATTTCCGCGCATGCAGCTATCTATTCGGGAAAAAAAGGAATTGCGGCAGTTTCAAACTATTTTATTTATGATGAATATAATGGTATTGCCCCTTCTAAAGGCCTCTCTAATAACTTATATTATAACCCACGTAAAGGACCTCTAACCATGCATAGCTTTAGTGTATCAAAAATTTCCAATTCTTTTTCTTTATTTGGGTTTAATTCTTTTAAAGCTTTTAGAAAAAGAGATGTGAGTGGCGGAAGTGTTTTTAATACAAATCCTAATTTTTTATTTGATGAATTTAATCATTCTATTTTTTCTTTAAACGGATTCCGTACTGGTATAATAAAATTTTTACTTGCTAATTACCCGTATTCTTCTTTACCTGATTCTTTTTCTGTACGGTTGTTTATAAGCTGGGGTAAATGGGTTGAAAAATATAGGAAAGCCCCTCCTTGTTTTTGTGGTGATTCGTTATACGCAATGCGTAAATACGCCTTGGGTAATCCTCAAGGTTCTGCAGATTTAGGAATAGCATATTTACATTCAGTTTATCTGTATAAATAGAATAAATAATTACAGTTCTTTCCCGGCCCTTATTGCTTTAATTCGGTGAACCTCTCTCTGAGACAATACCGAGCCAAGCTAGAAGCGCTTTTCTAGAAGGTGTAGAGACTACTGGAGGCATAGGACGCCTTAATGACCAGCACGAACAAGCAACATATTAAAAATGAAGATATAGTCCATTCTTTATGGCGACATAAAGTGTAAAAAGCTTAGCATGGCAGATGCAATTTGGGTCAACTTTTTTAATAAACAGTTTACTTAACGTCTAAAAATAACTGTTCAAATTGAGTAATTATTTCAGTATTATTGAATAAATCTATCATTTTATATTCTGCAGGACACTGATGGCCTTGGGTAAGCAAAGGATAAGGATCCAGATAACTCTCAATGTTTTCAGAATGCGGTAAATTTGCTTTTAAGTTAGAATGTAATTCATACCCATACACCACCGGGCTATTACCAATCCAAAATACCAGGCTTTTCTTATCATAAGCGGCCATGGCATGTTGGACAAATGAATCAATACCCACGGCTCCTTTGCACTGAGATAACAACAATAATACTTCTCTCAAGGACAGATCCACTTGTTGTACCCCTTCCAGGGCAATTTGACCAGGATTCTTAATCTGTACAAAATGAAATTTTTTAGAATATTTGTTTACCAATTCTTGAGCATACATGGGAGGTAGGTCCCGGAACCAATTAAAATTAATCTGGTTTTTCTTGTCCCCCATGCCCCCATTAATTTGAATGGCAATAACCGGTTTGCCATTGTTTACAGAATTAAAAATAACTTGACTGTTTTGTTTTTCGATATTATTAAAATAAAGTTCAGGACTATTGTTATCAAATTCTAAATACAGACTGTTACACCATGCCTGGGCCAGACTACATTTTCTGTTAATAATATCATTACTGTTGTATGGTTCATGTTTAAATACTAAACTATCTTTGTCATGAATAAAATCTTCATAAAAATATGGACACATCCCGGTTTTATACACCCGGTAAATATGAGGATTATGAAGAAAAACTTCTGGGTAAGGAGATACTACAATTAATTTTCTGTCTGGGTATGTTTTCTTAATATTACGGACCACATTGGTGGCCGCAATATTCTTACCAATACCCCCATCAACATGAAATATACTATACATTATCTTTTTCTGGAACCGGGAGGGTTTTAATCCTGTCTTTGGCACTAGAAACTGCAGTATTAAGAGTGGTTGTTTGCTCTTCAGTCAACACACTGGTATACTCTTCTTTCTCTAAGCACTGTTTAATATGATCTACGTTTGCTTGAAGAACCCCTCTACCAGGATTATCCTCTTTTTGCAAAGCTTGATTTATAGCATAAACACTGTCAAATAATACTTCTACTTTAGTTCTTTTACTCATAATAATATATATTATCTTTAATCAAATTTGCAAACTGATCGTGTAAGTGACCTAATATTTCTTTACTATCATCTTTTACAGGCTTTATTTCTGGACGGATAGTATGAAGATCAGTAAACCCGTGTTCGGCATCATTTTCTTTTGTGTATTGAGGTATATTATTAAAATCATGGTTATAATATTCTTTAGCTAAAAATCTATATACCCCTTGTATAACCCGTTTAGGGGTTTGAGTCAATTCATCAAAATCTACAAAGTGAAATTTATCTCGGTGTCCCCGCATGACTGCATCTCGGATAGTATTAAATGTACTACCTACCAATCCCTCTTGACTGGTCCAGGTGTTAATACGACCTTCTAACGTGCCTAAATTTGGCCCCGTTTCCATAGGACTGTTGATGAGTTTAATTTCTTTACGGTATAGTTTTTCTAAAGAAGAAAGAATACAGGTAATTTTCCTAGTAGTAGTTAGAATCTTGATAGGATGGCCCAGGACATTCTCAACCAATTCAACTAAAGTACTCCACCCCCTGCTTTTATTAAACACTGTAGGACGGTCCGTGTCTGAGTGGTAACTTTGAAAAAGATCTTTAATAATTTGTAATTGTTTTTCAGGGGTTTCAGATGCTTTGATAACTGGGTTCTGTTTCCAAAATTGATGAATACCCCGGACTAATTCACTTAAACCACTAGTCGGTGTTACATGGAAGTCTGGATTTTGTGCTAATATATTACAAAGCAACGTACTCCCCGAACGAGGCATACCATTGATAAAATATATCTCTTTCACTATAATTTATATTAACTTATAAAAACATATAATCAACTTATAAAGAATAAATAATAAGATGGAAGTACAAACGGCTACTCGACCAAAATACTCTACAATTTTTGGTTTTGACACTTCCCATAAAGTATCAGCAAAAGCCACTGATATAATCTATTGGATTATAATAGGGGCTGCTTACGCTTTTGCATATCATGCATTAGATCTTGTCTTATATTCATGGAATTGGTTTTTAGTAGCCATGACAGCTCTGGGTGTAGTTGGGCTTCCTTATTGTGTTAAAATTATATTGTTTGGAAGAGATGAATTTCCGAAAAAAGCTGCAATTTTGTGTGTATTCTTAAGCTTACTCCCTACTATTTTTGATTTTACCGGTCTTTATTCTGAAACCGGATTACAGGATAGTCTTAAAACCAGTAAAGTTCAAATACTAGAGCAAGTTAATAATTTTGAGGCATCTAGTAAAAAAGCAGCTCAATTATTAGAAGATCAGATTAAAGAAAATGAAAGGAATAGGTTAGCTGAAATTGATGCTTCACATTCAAGAAAGCTAGATGATATTAACAGACAGATTAATGAGGCAAATCAAAAGGTAATAGATGAGAAGTCTGGAGTGAGAGCCGACTTTACTACAGGTAAGCCTGGAGAAGGCCCGAGAACTAAAGAGCTTCAATCTGCAGTGAGAAGATTACAAAGTGAGGCTGAAATTGAAAAAGATGCATCACGTCAAAAAATTGAAAGGGAAGCTAATCTCGCCCGTCAGCAAACTAAGGATGAGGTTAAAAAACTACAAGAAGCAAACAAGATGATTGAAGAGAGATTTGTAGATATTAAAAAAGAGGTAAACAAAGCTAGAAATTTCGGTGAGCTTGAATTAGCTAATATTCAAGTAAACGGGTTAATATCTTCCGTTGCTTCTAAAGTTAATGTAGAGTTTAAAGCAACAGAGATTACTGGTTCTGATAATATTATAAGGCTTGCTTTTGATGCTCTTTTAAAGTTTGAAGTAACAGCGTTGGTGTGTTTTCTTCTAGCATTACTTATGGAGATAGGTGATATTGTTATAGTTTATGTAATTCGTCATAAAAAAGAGAAAAAAGAACAAAATATTGATTTACATAAAGATGTTGCTTTTCCTGTAAGAGTAGCTATGTTTAAGAAGACATATGAAGGTTATTAGAAAATTTATAACCTGCTCTTGTGAGTCAGAAGCTATTTTGTTAGAAAGATATAAAGGCGAAGAAGAGATATACCTTTCTATTTTTGGAAGAGGACTTAATATTAAAAGATATAATATAAAAGACAGATTAAGACATATCTGGCAAATTATAGTAAAGGGATTTCCGTATACTGATGAAATCGTTTTAAAGAAAGAGAAAGCTAGAGAATTAGCTCAAATGCTCTTAAATCTTTCAAAATGAAAATCAATCTTCTTAATAAAAGTAATATATTTGTCGAAATAACCACACCTTCAATTATTTTACATAGAAAAGAAGAACAAGAAATAGAATGTGGCCCTTATATTACAGAGTTAAATACAGGAATTTTTTATAGTAAATATGATTACGGTTATATGTTAAAGATTCAATTTTTAGGTTTTGGATTAGATATTTGGTGGATGCTTTAAATGGGCAAAACCATAGTGTAAGGTGAAATAGTATATCCCTGAGGAATTTGTGCCCAAACTTCTTTGTCATTAATTCTTAGCATTCTTTCTCCAGCTATAACTGCCGAACAGTCGTTACTTCTAACAAGTCTAGTATTTCTATAAGAAACTAAACCATTAATAACAAATTTCTGACCATAATTTAACCAACCAAGGGGTATTTCTTTTTTGTCCATAACATTATTATAGGTGTTAAAAAACATAATACAAGCTTTTCTTGACATTAATTAAAAATAATATAAAATAATTTTATGGAGTTAGAAGATATAGCCAAAGAGTTGGAAAAACTAGCTACATTAAATGGAGTTGAGCTTTATATTGACGACACCACTCTTCAATATTCATTTATTCCTGTAATTAATGATAAAGGAGTTGTAGGTGCTGTAGGTCAATATCTTGAAAAAAATAAAGTTAAAATAGGATTTTTTATATTAAATGATTCAGTGGTAAGATATGCGTTAAGCGAGGGGTTTGAAAAGGATCAAATTTATAATTGTTTCAAGAAAAAGCTCTTTAAAGAAACTGATAAAAGCGAGTTTTTTAAAATAATGGTAGAAAAGAATAATTGATTTTATTTTTTTTTATAGTATAATTTTTATATGGCTAAATTATCACCAAGCAAATTACAAAAACTAATCGCAAAGGGAAGAGTAACTCCTGTCATTCAATCCTCACAAGACGGTAAAAATTATTTATTGGGGTACAGGCGTTCAAGTAAGCGTAGCTCTAAGATTAATGAAAATTATATGTTTGCTGAACCTATACCTTTAGAAAAAACAGTTGATTCTTCTAAACAATAGTTTATTATTAAAAGAATGAAAGGGGGTAATACAATGATCGATTATAACAGCCGCGATCTTCAGCCGAAGACATTCTTCGTCAAGATCGAGCGTAGCCGCAATGGCTCGTTCACCGTTAAGCGTGCGAAGCTTCTTGAACAGAAGAACCAGTTCGCCCGTTCCATCCGTCGTGTTGATGCCCGCGATCTAACTCGCGCTATCAACCGTACTGGTGGTCTTAACGTTGCTTAATTTTCAACGTTGCAAATTGAGCGCCGTTTCCTAATAAGAGCGGCGTTCTTTTTTTTCTAAAAAAATTTACTTGTCTATTATAAAAATTCAACTATAATAGTTGTATGCTTAATAAAGATGAAATTAATGCAAGGCTCAAGAAAAGCTTACAAGGGAAAACACCTAAACTTAAATGCCTTATATCTGGTGCAGAGCGTATTACAAGTATAGATTACCTTAAAACAAAAGAGGAAAAATTCGGTTCTATAGATAATTTTATAAAAAATTATATTTCAAGTAGTGCTATTAAATTATATAAACAAGGTAAATCGGTAGAAGAAATTAAGCTTGAGCTTAATCCTAATGGCAATCATAATATAGATATTAACAACATATCTGAAGCTATTAAGTACTATGAAATTTAATAATCCTCCTTTTCCTATAGGGTTAAAGAGACCAAAAGCAGATTTACCTCCTGAAAAATTGCGAAACCGATTCGGTAGAATGGTTTATGGGCACAAGACCGCAGGAGCTATTGAAATAATGACTAAAGATTGTTGGGATAATAATAAAAAATATTTTATTCCGAATGGTGCCAGAAGCTGTGTTAAAAACTTTTCAAAAATAACCTGAATGAGACGCTGGAGAATCACTACTGGTACAATTGATATAATTGGAGTAGAAGCGGACTCTCCTATGGAAGCTGCTACTAAAGTATTCGAAATGATTCATAAAGAAGGTAAAATAGAAAAATATAATAGAATGTATAATGTTGGGCTTCTTACTGAATGCACAGACATAGATAACTATAAGAAAAACCCAGATAATAACATTTTTTATGTATTATCTTCAAAGGTATTAGCGAATGCTGGCTTGCACAATATTAGTAAAGAGCTAGAATTAGCGGAAAGGAAGATGAAAAATGGTAAAAAGAAAAGACATAGATAATGTTACTAATAAAATAGTTAATATTACTCAAGTTATAGGTAGAGGTCAACGAGTACCTTTAATCGAATTAGAATTTAAGGCAAACGGTTTTACAAAAAATAATGGGCATAAAGTATATATAGATTATAATTGTGCTAAAGAGCTTTTGAACAAAATTAATAATAATATTGATATTATGCAATCAAAATACTTTGTAAATGAATATTATGAAAAACTCACAAAGCCCAAGACTGAGAAATTTTTCTGAGGAAGTAAAAGAGCTCGAATTAGATAAACTAATTGAGCGCAAAAGAGATATCGATACTGCTCTTGAATACGGTTTATTTCCTGATTGGGCTATATATTCTTCTTCTACAGCAAGTTCTAAATGGGAATTAAATTACTGGGATATTAGTGATATTTTGAGATATAGAAAAAATGTGTTGATGGAAATGCTTGATAGATGTAAAGATTTTGAATTATACCCTAAGCTTAAATTTTATTTTTGACTTGACCGATTTTATATTTCCATTATACTAAACGTATGAACATTAAGATGACCTCAACGAAGTTTCAGCCGGTTAATTCGGTTGTAATCCCTGAAGTATTTAACCGTCGTATGAAGACAGGTAATGAGAAGATTGATGCCGCATTCGGTAACGGTATTCTTCCTGGTAGTGCTATTACTCTAACTGCACGTGCAGGCATGGGTAAAACTACCTTTGTATTACAATTGATTGAGAGCCTTCATAATAACGGATATAAAGTAGGGTACTGTTCTTCAGAGGAGAGTATTGCACAACTTGCAATGACTTGTAAGCGTTTGCAGGTCAAGAATATCCAGGTTTGTAACGAATCTGATGTAGATGTAATTTCTAAGTACATGGAAAATATGGATGTTATTGTTGTAGATTCATTTCAAGGTCTTGTAAAGGGTAATAAGCGTGGACGTGATTTAGAGAAATATTGTATTGAAAAGCTTGTCGTACGTGCTAAGGAAACTGAATGTGCAGTTATTCTTATCTGTCATAATACTAAAGCAGGTGGTATTAAGGGTAGCTCTCTTATTATTCATGCCGTAGACGTTAATATTAGTATTAACCTTATTAAGGATGCTGAAATGAACGCCCGGTGCATTCGTTTTGATAAGAACCGATTTGGACCTGCAACCGATATTGAATGCTTTATCGAGTATAGTGGTTATGACTTTGAAACAGAGGTGGTTGTCGATAAGAAAGAGAAAGATGATCGCCCTTCCAAAGCTGATCGTAAGAAAGAACAGAGAGAGGCAATTCTTAAGCTAGATAAAATTACTCTTCCTGAAGTTTGTCAAAAGCTGGGTATTGATTCTACTCGCGCTGGATTTTTAATTCGTGAGCTTCAAAACGAAGGTAAGCTTGTTAAGAATGGACGAGGCGCAGAAGCGTTCTGGACTAGATCTAATCTACATATTACAGTTGTAGAGTCTAAATAATAGTATGTGTAATTTTTTGATCTGTAATACTATCTATATTGAGAGTAGTACCTAAGGCATTTACTGTAGTATTGGAATTTCTTAGTACAGCTTTTCTTAAAGGAAATGCTTGCGCTATTAAATTATTAGTTCCAAAGAATCTATTACAAAATAATAAATCACTAATGTTAGCGGTATTGTATGTAACGTCCCCGTTTTGTAACCTATAATTTGAATTTGTTTGCATACTAGAAGAATTTGATCCAAAAGGTAAGTTATGTACAGTTGTGGTTGTACCGTTATAAGACGATACTGCAACTGTAGTCATTTCTGTTTGCATTATGTTACCTGAAACAGCATTAGACAACAACCAAGATTTAGCAGATGCGGGGGATGAAGAGGGAAACTCAGACAAATAAGTAGCTAATATCCCGGCTGCAATTGGACAAGCAGAAGAAGTTCCATTAAAAAATTGATATTTGTTATTGTTACTTACTGTAAAAAATTCACCAACACCCGGGTTTGCAGCTTGATTACTAAGTGCAGCCCATGCACCATTACCTGGAGTATATATATCAACATCAGGACCAAAACTGCTATAAGCAGATTTTATAAAAAATGGACCTGATAGTGTGTTATATCTTGTAGAATTGTTTATTAAAATTCTAGATTCAGAATTAGTACCGGATAATACTGTATAAGCTGCTAATGCGTTGCCAGCTGTCCATATTTGATTTGCAGCTGCATCATTAAAACCAATAGGTATAATATCACCAACATAAATTATTGGGTAGGTTGCTTTACCGCCCGATACATTATAGCCTATATTTGGAGAGCCATACCAACTGACTGTACCATACAATAATCCAGTTGTGCTACCTGCTAAGTAACTACCGTATTCAGTATTGAGAGTATAACTTGTATTATTTGTTAAAGTTCTTAAAATTACAAAATTAGATCCGAATTTTCTAAAATTTATGCAATTAAAGGCAGATACTGAATTGTTGGTTAAGTATATATTATTATTTCCTGCTGCAACTAATGTATGTATTCCGTTAGATATTGCTGATCTAAAATAACTATCAGCTGAAGAATTTTCACCTTGTAGACGGTTATAATTAAAAAACCCTGTAGTTTTACCCCCGCCAATAGAGTAATAAAAATCTAATGTATTTTGTTCTACTCCTGTTACGTCGTTAGATATATAAGACCCAACATACCCCCAACTGTTAGTCCATATTGTTGATCTTGTACTACTTAAACCATGAAGGTTATTTTGTTTTGCTAATTGAAAAGCTATAGCCAATCTCATACATTGAGTAATAGAAAATCCGTCTGCTGTTGCACCTAGCTCATTTGACCTTAAAGCATAAATTTTTGCATTTTTAGCAAACCCACATCTCTTACCTGCTACTAAACTTGCACATGCTGTGCCGTGCCCATCTGAATCTTGATAATAATTTGCAGATTGTGTAGTAACGATTTGAGTTCCAGAAACAGGATTACCTTCTCTTAATAATGTCCAATTAAAATTTACAACAGTGCTTGTATCATTACTATCTGTTAAATCAGGGTGAGTAGCATCTACTCCACTATCTAATACTAATATATCTACATTACTGCAGTCAATAGAAGATAAAGATACAAACATACCACTAGTAATACCGGTTTGGGTATAATTTAAATTATAATCTTGACAATAAAGAAGATGATTTGGAATACAATCGGTAACACTTAATCCGTTGAATGAAGTAGTTTTAGAAGCTAATCTAGGTATTCCATTTTGAGATGTCTTGGTATACCAATGTGTAACTTCTTGACTATCTTCATTAATTCTTATTATCTTATCGTTTTTATTTAATGTGTCAATCTCTTTCTGCGTCAAATCAAATTCCATTACATCAGGTAAAATTTCATGTGAATCAATGCAAGTTTTTTCACCTGATAATACAGAACAACCACTTAAAGGATTAGTCAATAAGTCATATATAAAGTCAGAATCTTCTCTATCTTTACATAATATAGATACTCTCATAATATTATTTAATTAAAAAACTGGTTGTTGATAAAAATGTAGTTTGCAGGAGTAGCAGTAGGAGTTTGCGTCGATGTTGGTGTGGGTGTAGGTGTTAATGTTGTTGTGGGTGTTGGTGTCGGTGCAGGTGTGCTAGTGGCTGTTCTAGTAGGTGTATTTGTTGGTGTTGGTGTGTTTGTAGGTGTCTCAGTAGGTGTACTAGTGTTTGTTGGGGTTATAGAAATTGTAGGGGTTAATGAAATTGTTGGTGTGTTTGTGGGTGTTTCTGTTATTGTATAAGTAGGGGTATATGTAGGGGTTCTTGTGATAGTAACTGAAGGGGTGTTAGTACGCGTTAAAGTCGGTGTATTAATGGGTGTTCTCGTGGGTGTAACCGTAGGAAATGGGGTCTTTGTAGGGGTCTTTGTGGGAGTAATGGTTACGTTTGGTGTATTAGTTATAGTAAAAGAGGGGGTAAGAGTTAAGGTCTGAGTAAAAGAAGGTGTTATTGTTATTGTTTCTGTAGGGGTTGTAGTTGTAGAAGGAGTAAACGTTATAGAGGGAGTAATAGTAGGTGTAATAGTAATAGAGGGAGTAACTTTAGGAGCTCCAGAGTTATTATTATTTTTTCTAGCAACAAAGCTACCAAAAGATAATGCCCCTATTGCATTTAACTTATTTAAAGATGAGAAATTGGTAGAATTAACGTATCTCTTCTTATTGGGATTACTACCTGCCATTTAGATATTTATACCTATAAAACTTTAATTAAATAGCCCTTATCTGATAGTTTTGCAAATCCTGCTATATTATACACTATAATATCATATAAGCCGGGGTTATTTAAATTAGCTAAATATACATTTAACCGGTTCTCATCAATAATATTATAATTATAATACCAAGTACCAGAAAATGCTCCAAATTTAGTATTGTTAATAGATGTAATAGGCTGCATATTAGTAAGAGAATTTGCGCTTAAAAATACATTAGTCGTCCAATTAAAACTATACCCCTCAAACGCAATTGTTGTTGACACCGCTGGTACATAGGTAATGTAGTTCATTATAGTATTTATTGATTTTTTACATTACTAAAATAGAATAAAGTATGAGCGCAGGTAAAGGAAGTAAGCCAAGAAATTGTTTTAGTAAAAATTTTAAACAGAATTACGAAAACATTAACTGGATTAATAAAGAAGAAAATAAAGAAATTAAAAATTATACAGTAAAAAAAAGCAAAAAAATATACAAATATCCTTGACTAAAAAATAATTTCCTTTATTTTTTTTTCATGCCTTATAAAAGAATAAAAAAAGGTGAACCTTTTGTATTTCAAGAACTTGTTTTCTTCTCTCCTCGACAGTTTGATCAACCTCTAGAAATACAAGATAAAGAATTTATTTTTAGACTTAAAGTATGTGTAAATTCTAGTCGCTGTTTTACCGGACCTTTTTATGATGAGGTTATTGGAGAAGAAGAATTAACCAAAGAAGAAGTAGACAACGTTCTTGATATGGTCAATAAAACACCCGGTATTATTATTACCGGAAGAGAGTATACTAGGTTTGATGATTATGGGGGTCTAAAAAAGCTTTACTCTTAACTTATTCGCCTAGTAGTCCAATGGCAGAGACAAACGACTTAAAATCGTTCAAGTGTCAGTTCGAGTCTGACCTAGGCGAAGCAAATCTTGAACAAATTTAAAATTCCTTTATATTACAATTATGGACATTGATTATTATTTAGAACAGATTGAAATGCACAATTCTAGCTATGAATGGATTGTAAGAGAATCTGAAAAAGTTGCTGTTGAACTTAAAGCTTTAGATAAGCAAGAAGAATTCGATTTTGATAAATATGAAAAGATTACTAAGCGCTTTATGGAGTTAGAGGATCGTTTTAAGCGCAATAAAAAAGATTACGACGCTGTAGTAAGTCAAGTAAGAGCTTATTTTAGTGATAAGCATGGTATTGATTTAATGGGCTTACTAGATGATCAAATATAATTTACCTCCGTCGTCTAACCGGTTAAGACCCTACACTTATAATGTAGTCGCTCTAGATTTGGGCAAAATGAAGGTTCGAATCCTTCCGGAGGTACAATTTTACTGCACCTATAGCTCAACTGGATAGAGCAACGGATTTCTAATCCGTAGGTTTCAGGTTCGATTCCTGATGGGTGCGGGATATATATTGATGGACAGATGGCAGAGTGGTCTAATGCGTCTGACTTGAAATCAGAAGTACCAGCAATGGTACCGTGGGTTCGAATCCTACTCTGTCCGAATTTTGCTCAGTAGCTCAGCGGTGGAGCGGGGCACTGTTAATGCCTAGGTCGTAGGTTCGATCCCTACCTGAGCAGATGGGTAGATACCGAAGTGGCCAAACGGGGGAGACTGTAAATCTCTTGGCTTACGCCTTCAGTGGTTCGAATCCACTTCTGCCCAATATTGAATATCAATGAGTTAAAATTTACAAAAAAAACAGTTGACTGTTTCCTAGTTTCAGCCATAATATATGAACAATGAGCAATACATTGATTGAACCGACGGTTCGCAAGAACCCGGCTAACCGAGAGGGCGCCGCTAAGTCTTCTCGCCAGGTGACCCCTCGCCTGGTGTGCATTATCACCGGTAAGTCTCGTCTTACTAACGCCAAATATTTGGCTTCGAAGCCCCAGGGTTTCGTTACTAACTATATCAGCCGCCCAGCTCTTAAGCTTCTGCGGACTGGTAAAAACGCCCAGCAAGTTCGCTCTGAACTTGGTGTGACAGAGTCCCTTCCGACGATCTCGGATAGCGCTCTTGAGAACGCTATTAAGATCAACGGTAAGTGGTCTAAGAGCTAATTAATAGCTTAAGAAGGGCCTGAGTTAACTAAAAAAATATAACGAAACCTCGTACCGAGTTTAGCTCTTCTTATCGGTACGAGGTTTCTTTTTTTACGATGAAAAAAGAATTTAAAAACGAAGAATTGCTAGATAGAAAAATCTTGTTTGCGAATGTCACAACAAATAGATTTCTAGTACAAGAAGGAAAAGTAAATGAATTTTCTCCTTCTGGTAGATATATAAAAATTAATCATGAATGGTATTTTGTAGAGAAAATTGCTTTTTTAGAGGTATTTTCTAAAGAAGAACGCCCGAGTATGAAGTTTGCTTAAACAGCTAAAGCGTCGCCTGCCTCTGTAGTAAGAAAGTCATTAGAGTCGGTTAAAAGTAAATCATTAAGTCTGGATGAAGTCAATGTCCAGGGAGCAGTTCTGTCAGATGCATATATATAATATGTCCTACCTGGTTCAAAGTTAACGAATGTAGGATCATTTAATGAGCTTCCGAATTGATAAGATTGAAATGTACCTGTACCTCCTGTAGTAAGTTGTTGACGAAATATTCTACTCGTTGTTCCTAGTATAGATTCAAATGGAGCAATAGGTATAGAAGGTCTATTCGAATCTAAAGATACAATAGCCCAGGGAGCTGTGACATTAATTGATTGCGGAGGTGTAACAGGTGTGCCTGCTTCTGTATATGAAAAGGGTCGTTTTGCTACTACTAGATAGCTAGATATAGAGGTAAACTGGGTTAACCATCTATTTAGTGCTGATCCAGGCAAATATGATTGAAGATTAAAATAAGGAGGAACTGAATCATATGCAGGGGTTTTAATAATTTCGATATTAACCGTTGGATTTAATGAAGAAAAAGCTATAGGCGTACTATAAGCATACTGAATTAAATTAATACCTTGAACCAAATTTATAGTAGCCATATAATGTTATTTATTCATAAACGAAACAAAATACTAAATAGTATTTAATTTGTTTAGAACGAGTTCAAAATTAAACGGCTTTACATTATTTCCTCTGTCAAAGCTTTTAACAAACGTATTTGCCTCTTTAGCTAATGGTGCTTTATATTGAGCTGTTTTTTTACCTCTCTTTATTCCTACAAAAGCATAATCAGCTAAAACACTTACGTAAATTAATCCACGAACTTTATCCTTTATAGAATTAGCTATAGGACAGTTACTAGGATCAGCTATTGTACCGTTTTTAATATTTGATTTAGTTATATTTAGTTTAACCTTTTTCATATAAATATTTAGTCGAATTAACCTAAAAACTCATGTTTTTTAACCTATATTTGAATAAATAATTTTATGAATTTAGATGATCGTATTTTGTTTGAAAAGTATTATACGTCTAAAAAAATGGTTTCTGAGAAAAATAAATCAGAAGAGACAGAAGTTATTGTTAAACCTAAGAGCGAAGAGACAGAAGAAGAATATCTTGCTCGTAGAGATGCGGCTATAAAGGCGTCTATTGCAGCTAAAGAAGAATCTGAAGAACAACATGCTGTAAAGTCACATTATAATGTAAGTCATCATGCTCTAGATTTAGTAGATTCTCTATTAAGTCACCCTCATAAGTATTCTAAAGCTGATGTAATTAAAATCTTACAAATAGCTAGCGATAAATTACAAAACAAAGTTTAACTTGCATTAAGCAAGTTTTATAATATTATTAATATATGTCTAACGAAAAACCTATCGTACGTAAATTAAAATGCGGTGGTCACGGTGTCTACACTATAGACTCTAAGACCAAGCAACTAGCTCAAACCGGCTATATCGGTCCAAATCTTTCCCTCGAAGCTTTCCTTCCCAAGGACGCAGTTATAGAAAAGTGAAGACTAAATGCCCTCTTATTAATAAGGAATGTATACAACATCAATGTGAATGGTACATTCAGATAATGGGTAAAAACCCTAACACTGGAGAGGATTTAAATAAGTTTGGATGCGCTATATCTTGGCTTCCAGTACTACTAATCGAAAATGCAAAAGAAGTAAGACAAGGTGCAGCAGCAGTAGAAAGTTTTAGGAACGAAATGGTAAATGATAATGCAATTTTCAATAAACTTCTTATGACAAAAGTTCAAGAAAATAAGAAATTAGAAAATACTAACGGTGGAATAGATAATTTATTAGAAAATTAATTTTTTGTAGCAATAATTAAATCAACGTAGCTAACGTTAAAATCTAACGTATTAAAAGATAAAGTATGACTATGTGCTGAGGATGCATTAAACGGCCCCGCTGTTCCTGTAGTCTGACTTCCATCGCGGCTCCTAGCACTTCTATTACCATCACATCCTCCTCTCGATCTCCAGCAACCTCCACAAGTTTGTCCGTGGGTATGATCTCTTAGCCCACTTTGATTTGCAGTCAATACTGTTCCGCCTGCGAATCCAGTAAATGTAACGTTACCGAAAGGTAAATTCACTGTTCCTCCGCTCGTTACACTACCGCTTACCAATCTTAAAGAATTACCATTAAAAGTAGTTACTTTTGTCCACCCTGTAGGAGCAGAGGTTTGTTGAAATAACCATCTTGTTCCTACTGGAAACCCTGCTATACTATTTACAGAATCTAAAGATGCTTTATAAGTAAGATTAGTGTTATTAGTTAACACTAGAGAATCTGTTCCTAGTGGAGTAACTGTCGATAATCCAGAACCTATGCTTATAAAGCTCATGTTTTTGTTGCAAGAATTACATCTACATATGTTGCTCTAAAATCATAATTATTTAGAGACAATGGATGTGTGTGTGCTTCTGATGCATTTCTTGCACCTCCATTTACACCAGAAGTTTCTTGTGCGTAAGACCCACCATTTCCGCTTGTATTACCGTCACATCCTCCTCTCGACCTTAAGCACCCTCCCCAATAAATGAGATGTGTATGCGATACCAATCCGCTTTGATTTGCTGTTAATACAGTTCCTCCAATTGATCCCGAACCATCAGAGGGCTGTCTTACATTAAAAATTGAAGAGAAGGACGATACTCCACCAGTACCTGCATTACCACTTACTACCCTTAGGGCAACGTCGTTAAATGTTGTGTTTTTTGTCCATCCAGTTGGAGCAGCAGTTTGCTGAAAAACTGTTTGCGTCCCTGAAGGTAATCCACCTATGTTTGCTAATGAAGTGATTTGTGTTCTATTATTAGCATTACTATAGTAAAGTAGACTATGAGCTAATGAAGGTGTTCCTGTAGGAAGAGATGAAATTTTAATATTAGACATATTAATTTTTACTTGCTATTATTGTATCAACGTATGATACAGAGAAGTTCATAGGGCTCATTGCTATGGTGTGTGTATGTGCTTCTGCAGCATTTAATGCTGAATTTGCATATGAATTTTGTGCACCAGAATAACCTTGAGCGTTATTATTTCCACCTTCACATCCTCCTCTAGACCTTCCGCATCCTCCAAAATATTGTTGATGGCTGTGAGCTGGCATACCGGTTTGTGTAGATGTTAAAAATACACCTGCAACAGAAGCCGATACTGGTCTTGAAGTAAAAGCTGATGAAAAAGGAAGCGATCCTCCAGAAGAAGCTACTCCATTTACAACGCGTAATACTGCATCATTAAATGATGTTATTTTAGTCCATCCAGTAGGGGCACTGTTTTGTCTGAATAATGCTCTGGTGCCTGAACTAACACCTCCTAAATTTGACATCGATGCTTTAAAGGTGTCAGTGGAACCTCTAGAAATAGGAAATACATCAGTACTTGCAGGAGCTGCAACCGGTCTAGTTTTTATGATACTATCTGGCATAGTATTATTTATGATAAACTAGGTTGAGATACTCCTTAAATCAAATGTAATTGCTGTGTAGGGGGGATATCGGCGCTTGTAATTAAATTTGATTTATCTGATTGAGGCAAAGGGCTTTTTTTCTTTTTATTCTTAAGAATATTAAGCATATATTGCTTAAATGTCATAGAATTATTTATCTGAGCTAAGGAATAGAACCCTAGCTCAGATTAGGGAACTATTACTTAGAGAAGTCGCCCAGGTCTCTCTCGAACGTATATTCGCCCGGATTCTTAACCAGGGTGTCGAATACTTCGTCGGTAGCACCAGCCATAGCTGCAAAAGGAGATGCAACTGCGAAGATTCCAAAGCCACCAACTGTACCAACGGCTCCTAGAGGTCTTACAACAAGTACATCACCGATAGCGGCGAACACACTCTCAGCAGTTACATCGTCATCATCATTGCAAGGACTGCAATTTGACGACCCTGAATCTGCCAAGGACATGCTAGCTAAGGCAAAGCCTGCTACTAGCGGAGTAATGAATTTATTCATGTATCTATTTATAAATGAAAAGTAGAAAAAATCAAGAAATATTATAAATAATTGAAGTGTATATAGTTTGCTCATTACCTCGCACTGGTACCTTGTCAATGACTAGCATGGCAAATACTGTTGGGTTAAAACCAAAACATATAGGAAGCACTGCAACATTTGATTTTATTACAGGTGGAAAATATAACTTTTTTTCAGATACTCCTTTTTATTCACCTACATTTTTACACATAATAAAAAATGTAAATTTTAAATTAATCTATATTGAAAAAGATCCTAAGGCTATTTATGAATCATGGAAAAAAATAAATTTATTAGTCAATTTTAAAAAAGGAGAAACTTTAGTAAAGAATAACAACTACGTTGAAGCACAATTTTTAGATTATGCATGTTATCTAGAATTATTTAAAACAGTAGAAGTTACAGAAGAAATTTTTATAAAAGCAGTAAATGATCATAAGCAAAAAATTAAAGATTTTGTAAATTTTACCAATAAGCCCATTTTATATTATAACTTTAATATGGGGTGGGAGCCATTTTGTCAATTTACTAATACACAAGTTCCCGCTGAAACAGATATTCCAAAATTAAACGTAAATACAATGTTTGATAAGATTGTCTAATAAATAATTAAGTGTAGCTTTATAATAACAATAATAGGAACGTCAATTTTAAGCTTTTTAGGTATAAAAAGAAAAAGCAAGAGATAAATAGTTTTATGAAAAAATTGTTGGCATATTTACTAGTCTCGTTGTTGGCAGCATCATCTTATGCAGCGAATTTAGCCGTATCAACAGATGCTGACTATTATATGTATTACGGTACGTTTAATAGTACAAGAACACCTTTATATATTGGTGTAAACGAGCAAACCGCTGGTAATCCGTATCAATATCATTTTAATGTTGCAGGTATTGAGATAAATGATATTTCTGGCTTTAATACCGGTAATACCGGTTTACTTAAATTAAATCTTCAGCGTTTTAGAGTCCCTGGAACTGTAGTTCCAGGGTATATGGGGCCCCCTACTTATTCCTATCAAACATCCGGGGTATCCTTTACTATAAAGGCTGTAGCGTTAACAGATAGTTTTTCTAATATTGAGATAGCATCAGATCCTTTAGCTTGGTACAATACAAATCTTTTAAATAGACCTGCATTAGATATAGTAACCTTTAATCAAGCGGGAGAAGTTCACTTTAATATTACATCTGCATTAAATGAATGGAAGGTAGATCCTTTAAAGAATTTTGGTATAGGGCTTATAGGAACATATTCTTCAGTGACAGGAACAACAGCGCAGTTTTATTCATTAGAATATACTACAGATCTTTCAAAACTCCCAACAGTAGGTGTCATCCCTGAGCCTAGAATAATTGAATTTCTTTTAGCAACAGCTTTTATATTACTACTCTTTAAAACAGTTTTTAGACATAAGTGAAAGCGTTTACTATTGTCGAGCTCTTAGTAGCAATAACCATTATAGGTTTATTAGCAGGCCTGGGGTTACCCACTTTAAATAGCGCATTACAAGCAGGTAAAAAAGCAAAAGAAATCGCTGCATTAAAAAATCTTATAGTTGCGTATAATACATATACAGTTGATAACAATAATATCTTAATGAAAAGTTATGATAGAACAGGAACTGCTAATGATATAAATGGTAACCCTATAGGAGGAGAAGACAGCCATGAAGCGCACCGCTGGCCATGGCGCTTAGCTCCATATTTTAATTATGGATTTTATGGAACTACACATGTTAATGATATAGAATCATATATAATGAGCCAAGGCGGATTATCACAAACCTATCTGGTAAGTGTAATACCCTCCTTTGGTTTAAGCCTATATTGTGGAGGCAATGACTATGAAGGTAAAGCTCAACACCCAGTAGCTAAAAATATAAATCAAGTTCAAAAGCCTGGTCAATTTATTGCTTTTGTATCTTCTAGAAGCGTTGCAATCGGCAAAAGATATGAGGGGTTTTATTATGTAGATATACCTCGTTCACAGAAATATGATAGTAAAGGCAATCCTAAGAGTTCGGGTAATATATCTGCTCGGTATAGCGAACATGCAGTAGTAGCATTTTTAGGCGGAAATGTGTCTGTCTTGCAATATAAAGATTTAGCTTCAAACAAGACGTTTTGGTCTCCCGAATAGTATTGATAATTTTCTATATACCGTAAATATACACATGGTTATAGATTATTTCTTTCTGAATTTAATTTTAAAAGAGAAGATACTAATTGGTCAGGTGGGACGTGGGGTAATGCTATTTACATAAAGAGGTAAAACTGGTTTAGTATGAAATTTTGTAAAAGAATTACTCATACCTATAAAGGTATTAATAATATTGAGACTACAGTAGATTATATTAGAGAAGATAATGTTCTAACTTTTCACGGAAAAGAGTTTCTCTCTTTATGGCTTAATTTTATAAAAAACAAACCTACATTTTATATTGATCAATGTAAATGTTATTATTATATTGATTATGCTTTTGCAGCTAGACAAACAGATAGCTTTCTTAACCCTATAGGATAAAATATTTTATGATTTGGCATCTAATAAAAGTTCTTACAGCTTATCGGCCTAATAAGCTATCTAAAAAAATTAAAGCAGAAACAAAAATAAAGCATGATTTAATTGAGAAGCATCCTTTTATTAAATCTATGATAGATGGCTCGCTGTCTGATACAAAATATGCTATATATTTAAATAACTTACTCCCAATTTATAAATCTGTTGAAATGTTATTGTTTAATAAACGCTTTAATAATTTAGACATCTTTCAATCTAAAAAAATTTTTAAAGATATTAATGAATACAAAAAAACACTTAATATTGATTTAGATGATACTAATTTACAATTTAATGAAGAATGGTTAAATCATTTCTATACCAAGTCAGAGTTTTTAAAGAAAACAGATTTATATATAAGATGGTTAGCAGATATGTATGGAGGGCAAATAATAAAAAGAAATATTAAGTACAATACAAAATATAATTTTAAGAATTTAAGAGAATGTATTATAGCAGTAAGGAAGTACATAGAAATGGATTTAACAGAAAACAATGTAAATGATTTCATCAATGAAGTTAACATATGTTATGACTTTCATTATGATATTGTCGAAAAAATAGAGAAGCTTGATATTTAAATTTTCGTAATAATTTTTTATATGGAAGCCGAAAAAATAATTCCTTCAGTCTACTCTTCTTTATTTACAAGACTTAATAACAACTTACAACAATTAGAAGTAGGTCTTAATGAATCTAAAGAAGAATTTACATGGATAAACAATATTTTCTATAGCCCGTCTATAAGATATGGTCATCTAGAATATTTTAAAGGGAGAGAAGATAAAATTGAAGTAGTTCATTGTGTTTTATGGCCTTCCTATTTTAAAGGTATTCCTATTTTTGGGTTTGATATTATAAGACTCGGAGAAAAGGTTACAGGTGTATTTTGTGATTACACCCCATCCCCCTTTAAAGTAAAAGAATTATCAGACGTTTTGGGTGATGTGTTTTCTAAGCTTAATAAATATAATAGAGGCCTTCCTGAGCAGGCTAAGTTCTTTTCATCTCATTTTATAGCTGTACAGCCGCAATGTGAAGAAAGCTATAACGATATTGAAAATGGTTGCTTTGATTTGCTTGATAAATATTTATCCTATATAAAAAAGGCTGATAAAGATAATTTCTATTTAAGAGGAGATGATATTATCAATCATATAGAAGGTCAGAACAACTATAGTTTAAATCAAAGAAAGAATACCAAGACACAAAAAGCATTAGCAAAATATGTAGGTAAAGAAAAAGCAGAAAGTTTTATTAATAATATTCTTTTTCCAGCTTACAAAGCTTAAGAGGCCACTATTACATTATAAGCTACAGGCTTAAGAGTCTCATCAAATATAGCAGTAGCGTGTCCGACTTCTTTTACAACAATCAAGCTTCACTAAATTACCAGCTGCTGTGTTTATGTCTAACCCTGCCACTAAAGCAGGACCTAATGTGGGGTTGCTAAATAAAAAAATTAATATGATTATTGAATAACAAATCCATTCTCAAAGACCAAATCTCTGTCTTCAAAATCTTCACCTGTTTTTATGGCATACACTAACAAATCTTCTAAGAATGTGCATTTGTAAATTTTTCTTTTTTCTCTATTAACTAATCTCTTAAAATTATAGAAATTATTGACATCTGCAACCAAGAAAGAATCCTCTAGTCTTGCAGAAGTTATTATAATTGAGTTTTCCATTTCAAACACTGGTATGACTCTGAACATGGGTACACCTCCTACCACATTTGTAATATCAACACCAGATGTGTTGTTGCTTTGCTTATGAGTTATACTTAAGAATATTCTACTTCCTTGTAGGAAAGAATAAATCAAAAGTTTATGATTTTCAAAACCTGTGTATGCACCAGGTGCAATCAATCTGTGTTCACCTATAACATTAAAATCATTATCTATTTCAACTCTGTACAGAGAAAAATCTGTCAATGGATTGTAATTATCTAATGTTTCTTCTGTTAATTCTGGGCTTTTAATATAAGAAATAAATTTTTTATCTCCTTCTTCTGAATAAACTGGATTGCATTCGATTTGATTTGCGAAGTTAAATAACTTTTTATCTTCATTGGTTGTCAAGTCTCTTGCATATATTGATTCAAAGGAGATTTTTCTGTTGTTGCTAAACACAGTTGGTTCACCTCCTTTGGTAAGCAGTAAAAATTTATTGTCATTTTTTTTAAACAAATAAGGTTGATGGTTTTTCATATGTTTATTTAAAGAAAAACATGGTGGTTGCTCCCATGCTTGGAGCAGAAGCTTGCACGGTTCCTACAATTTCAGGTTCATTGCCTCCATTGAAGTTTATTCCTATTCTGCTTCCAACCAGATTGGAATTTACAAAAAATCTGCCAATGATGGGTGGTACCTTGCCCCCCACGTAAAAATCTCTGATCATTTTATAATTGCCCAATTCATTAGAAGCAGTTGCAGTTTTAACAAAAAACTTAACATTGGGGTATGATTTTCTGTAGCTGTTGGGATCATGATCTCTCTCATAATCAAAATCATACCCCACACCATTGGCACCCCATGTACCCACACTATCCCACCATCTGGTAGAACTCTGAACTCTTTGTGCTGGTCTTATTTTTAATGAAAAATCTTCTCTATAAGATAATGGTACTGAATTTATATCATAACCAATACAAAAATTTTGATCTGTAAATTGGCCTGCCATCTGCACAGCGCTGGTAGCTTGAAGGGCATTTAAATTTAAGTCTGTTTTAAATTTATTAAAGTATCTTAAGTTACAAAACCCCATGGGAGCTGTCCACCCATAAGTAGCATCAGGCACAGGAGCTGTTGCAGAAATAGGGAAATTACCGGTACTAGATAATGGTTTCCCTAATGCTACTCCTAAAGAGCATGCACTGTGAACTCCAAAGGTAGTATGATAAAATTTAATTAATTGAAAATCATTACTTCCAGGGCCTCCAGCTCCTGCAGCAGTTTGCCAATTAATAATACCATAATCTGTATATGTAGCAGATATAGGCCAAGTTCCTATTGCATTATAAGCTGCTGCAAAACAATTGTAAGGGAACATCCAGTTTGGTCTTGCACAGTAAGTGCCTGAATCAAGGCTATCATAATTAGGTATAACTGTTCCTTTTCTATAAATGTCTCCCAAATTTGGATCCATGATAAATTCAGAGAATCCCTTAGATACTCCTCCAACATAAAGCGCATCCGAGGGTGGTATATTGGTTAATATAAAAGTATAGGTAAATGCTGAAAGCATTATTGTATTTGCACCAAAATCTGCACTGTAAGAAAGCATTAATTTATTTGTATTTGTAGGGATAAACCACGACTTCATTTCGTCTTTACTAATAGCGTATTTCTTATACTCCACATTATTTGCAGATACAGTTGTTAGAGTAACATAGAATGTGTTACTAGGATCATCTTTTGGAATAAAAATAATTTTACCTGAGATGGCAGGATTGTTTGTGCATTTATAAAACCAAACAGCCTTGTGATCATGAGAAGGACCTGCTTTAAATCCTGGATAGTTTGGGTTAAGATGATTATAAACACAACCATATCTCATGGTCCAGTTGGCATTTACATTTCTTAAATAAGAAGATATGTCCATGTATATGCTTGAGTTATAAACACCAGTGTAAGGATTGTTATTAAACATAATAACATGGCTTCTGTAATAATCGCCAAAATCAAAAATATAATCTTCTTGATACCAGAAGCTGTTGTCATAATCAAAAGAGGGCATTGCAGGTATACTTGGTGTAGTAACTTTATAGATAGCAATAGCATTTTTTCTGGATAATTTTGTGCAGTCAAACTTTACAGCTTTTCCATGTTCAAATTTTACTAAAATATCTTCAGATCTGATTCCGTTTATATACAGATTTACTCCATCATGATCATCGAAAAATATAGTGTCTGATATAGCTTGATTATTTCTGTATGTGGATGGTTCGCTAGAAGGAGATGTTGTGAAGGTGCGGTTATAAGGGTTTACTTTTAAAAACCAGTTTCCTCCTCCAATGTTTCCTGGTAAAAAATTATAATATTGTTCACCATTGTTAAACAATAGATTGCTTGGCTTATAGTTTACTACTGAAGGGGCTGCTCCTCTGGAAGGTACTGCAGGTGCCAGGGGAACCAGAGGATTTGGATCACCAGCTACTGGTGTATACGGGTTAGGGGTTACATAGTCATTTTGCGTTGATTGTGACATGTTAACATCACCTTCTGCACGATCTGGAGGTCTACCTAACAAGCTAAATAATGGGGCATCTCCGTAATTTTCATTTGGCCAAGCATTGAATCTAGCAACGTTGGCCAGATTGCTGGTATTAAAATTCTTGTTATGATTATTCCATACGTTTGTAAAAGTTGTAGAACCAGTTTGAAGCCCTAGCAGTGTGCTAAATTTTGTAAGTAAATTTTTTACACTTTCTTGTGCAGCTTGCCACAATCCCCAAGCAAACCTTGCAGGAGCAGTTCCTGACCAGCCGCCCCCTCCTCCACAGCCTCCTCTGGTACTACTTGTTCCCATTTGTGGTTGTAGTGGTGAGCCTGGGCTATTGAGATCTACCATAGGTGATAATCCAGTTTCTGGATAAACAGACTTACCATTGTCTTCTGTGGCAGTGGGATCATAATTGGATGCATCTTTATCTGGTGACCCTTTATTATCATTAGCATTTTTAGCAAGAAAATATTGACGGGCACTTTCCTTACCATCCAATAAATCTTGAGTTTGTTGAAGTAATTCTTGTTCACTCTTGTTAAGATTTTGATAACCTACCCAGATATTAAAAGCTTCTATTAATCTGCCTATTTTTTTCAAAAGCGAATCATTTTGATTTACAGCTCCCGGAGGAATTACAGGACTATTTTGTGACAAGATTTGATTTTTTTGAACTTGAAGGGTATCTATCTGATTTTGAAAATTAGTAACTTGCTGACTGGCCCATCCATATTGTTGTCCAGCAGAAATCATTTGTTGGTTTAAAACTGAGATTTGTTCTTCAATGGTCCTTGCATTTTCTGGTGTTAAGGGATTTCTCATACGGGCAACCACTCTTAAACCTGTGGTCACATATGATTCTTGGGCTTGTTGAGGAAAATCACTCATGTTAATATTTAGCTAGAGTTACGAAAGAAGAACATAGTGTAGGAAAATTTAGGTTATATTTTAAAAGATATATATTTTGATTATCAATTGATGGAAGTATTAGATGTGAACTAAGAGGCAATCTCCAGCTTGTAACAGGTGGTAAAGATTCAGATGTGCCCAGATATTCTGATCTGCAATTCACAAGCAGTTCTTGATTTCTGTATCTGCCTATAAAAAATTCATAATCTCCACATGAAACAACCATAAATCCTGTTGAACTAGTAAGTACAAAATTAGTTACATTTTCAGTTGCAAGAACTGTAATTGTATTTCCAGAATTCAATACGCCTGGAACAAAGTAATGTACAGCTGTAGCGGGGATTTTGTAGGTGCATTTAAATTTTATATATGTTAATTCTGAAGGAACAAATTTTTGAGAATATTCACTATAATTATCTACTTGTGATCCTGATACATAATATGTAAGAAAGCTGCTTAATGAATTGTTATTTACATCTTTTGTAAGACTAAGATTTATTGGTACGCTATTAAATGCACTTTGAATAAAATATGCAGTACAATGCTCAAGAGATAGTGATGGTTTTAATACATTATTTAAATATATTCCTCTTTGGCCCACAACTGTAAAAAAATCTATATCAGTATAATGGGGATCAACAATTAAAAAAGGGTTGTTAAAAGGCTCCATAGGATGATCATAGAAATAATGTTGACCAGCTACACCGGCATATCCTGAAGGTAGCCCCGTATGTATTAAAATAGGGTCAGGCATTAGCTTATCACCTCATTGTTAGAACTATTTATAATGGATACTATTTCATTATACTCTGTTTCAGTAAACACAAACCCTGGATCTATAGAATCTATAGAAGGTGTTGGAGAAGGAGTAGGTGTTATAGTGGGTGTGGGAGTGATGGTGGGAGTAGGTGTAGCAGAAGCATTAGGAGTAGGAGATACCTCAAATATATCTGTTAAAAAAACATTGCCCGGAGCAAACGTTCTATTAAAACGAGGTGATAAAGGATTACTTACATCAGGAATAAAAGTATAGGGTTGACCGTTACGCGAAGGGCTTAATGTTACTAAAGCTATTAAAACACCGTTATAGTATAAAAACATATCAAATGGTGTTGGGCTACCGCTAGCAGTTCCATTGAAGAACAAGCCACAATTATTTTCAGTTTGAAATCCTACCCCTTGTGTATAAAGATTACCAGGACCTATAAGCTGATTTAAAAATCCTGTAGGAGTAGGAGGAGGGGCGGCCACAACCTGAAATTCTAATGTATAATTGGTATTAGACCCTAGCTGCTGTACTCTCACTGTATAATTGCCAGAATTGTAAGGTGCTGCAACTGATAAAACTTCTTGATTTATATTTCCGGGTCCAAAATGTTGATTAGCTAACATTAAATTAGGATCAATTCCTGCAGTCCATGCAGAACCAGATTGAATGCCCAACCAAGCAACATTGTCAGAAGAACTGTAACTTCTAAGAAGAATTTTATTTAATATTTGATTATTCCCTACAGTGAACTTAAAGTAATCACTATTTCCAGCTACAGAAGCAATAACTAAGCCGTTACCGTTATTTAAAGTTACAGCAGTTGGTAAACCTGCAGAATTAGAAAGAGATCCATTTATGCTTTCATTCCAAATAGTATATGCTGTATTTGTAGATGTGGGTGTAACGGTCGGCGTTTTAGTAGGCGTTTCAGTAGGTGTTCTAGTATTTGTAGGTGTTGCGGGAGGTGTTCTAGTATTTGTAGGTGTATGGGTAGGGGTAATAGAAATTGTTGGAGTATTACTAGGTGTAATAGAAATTGTTGGAGTATTACTAGGTGTAATAGAAATTGTTGGAGTCTGGGTAGGGGTCTCTGAGGGAGTGGGGGTAATAGTTTTAGTAATTGTATTAGTAATTGTATATGTAGGTGTTTGAGTGTGTGAAGGAGTAATAGTAGTTGTAATAGTATTAGTAATGGTATATGAAGGTGTATTTGTAGGCGTAATGGTGAATGTAGGTGTAAATGTAGGTGTAGGATTATTCGAAGGAGTTATAGAAATTGAAGGAGTTACAGATATGGTAGGCGAAGGTGTAGGTGTTTGTGATGCAAAAAATGGCATTCCGGGTAATCCTCCGGAACCCGGTCCAGATTTAGCTTTAGCTTCTAATGATAAAAGCTTTTGAACTTCTCTTGTTTTTCTTCGCTTAAGATCGTCAAATGAAGGGTATATAACTGCCATATTAGATATTTATTGATATATTTTATATTTCATGTATATTAATGAGGGCCTATAGCTCAGCGGTCAGAGCAGGGCACTCATAATGCCTTGGTCGGGGGTTCAAATCCCTCTGGGCCCAAAAAAAATATATGAAATATATACTCTTATTAGTAATAGCAGTTATTTTGACGAACTGTTCATCAGTTAGGTATCAATCTCCTGAAGACTATTACAGAAAAAGAACGGCAGAAGATTCTATAGATTGGGGTCCTAATTCAAACAACAATATTCTTGATTCACAAGACGGAAGTACTTATTATAATAGAAGAGTTGAAATCTTTGGAGCTACATATTAAATAGTGTTATGGGAATGTTTGACACAGTTATAGTAGAAGGATTAAAGCTTAAAGCTCCAAAAGAGGTTACTAGCTTTTTAAAAGATAATAACGTTAATTTTCCTACTGAATATCAAACTAAAGATTTAGTCTGCGCACTTCATGTTTATAAGATTAAAGATAACGGTGATATATTTGAAGAGGTAAGAAAGTCAACTGGTAAAAAAATTCCTTATAAACCGCCTTTTTTAGGATGGAATAATAATAGACCATACTTAGAAAAAATTTATTGGTATTTTAAAAACAAGAAATATTCGACTCCTCTTCCTGAGTTTGTTGATGAAACAAAAGCTGTTTATGTAAAAACAAAACTTACTGATACTTTTGCAATGCTCTCATATGATGAAGTAGGGGGAAGATATATTTCTCTAGATTATGAAGTTAAAGCTGTGGAGGGTAAAGTCAAATCTATTAAGCTATTAGAATGGTCTATAGAATCTGAAAAGGAATCTTTAAATAGACATAAAGAAAATAAAATGTTTAATGAAAAAAGAGATGCATCTTTTGCTAAAAGAAAAGCTTTTCAATCTAAATGGTATTACCCTATTTTAAAAGAAGTATATAATCCATTTCTATTTTTTTCCAAATTAGTAGTTCAAAACATCTGTAATATTCTCGTTCGCTGGAGTTATAGATGGACAGGTGTCTAATGAGTTACACATTAAAAGTCGAGCGTAATGAAAATACAGATGAGTACTATATTATTCTTCCAGAAAAACTTTTAAAAGAAATAAATTGGAAGGCAGGGGATAATATTAAGTGGACTCTTAAGAAAGATGGGTCTATTCTCTTAAAGAAAGTCAATGAGTGATACATTTACGTCCGGAGCACAAAAAACTCATACTATAGATTATGATTTTTCTAAGTATGATAAAAAAATTGAAAAGCGAATTTTAGAAATAAAATCACGATTTGGAGGAGAGCCTGTATATTCTAAATATCCCATTATAGAATCAATTTGCTTATTTTTTTCTAAATGGTACTATACTCTTACTAGTGAGCTTTTCTTTAAATTAAAGCATTTTTTTCAAAGACAAATTAGAGGCTATGATGATTTAGATAAATGGAACGCAGCTTGGTATATATCTAGAAAAGCTATTCCTGTTTTAACCGCATGGCGAAATGGTAAAATTATGGGAACCTCTATTAAGAGGCATTATGAGAATAGACATGGTGAGGTTGTTGAATTTCCAGATAATTTAACATCAAATAGCGAAATCCCAGAATCGTTTACTGAAGAAGAGTGGATCAACATTATAGATGATATTATCTTTGCATTTAAATTTGTGTTAGACGATGACACAATAAACTTTGACTATAGCTCAGAGCAATATAATAAAAACTACAAACGATATAAAAGGGGAATGAAACTTTTAAGCATCTACTTCCTCTCTTTATGGGATTAAAGAAACTTATCTTGCGCACAGCCCATTAGTAGTGCCAAAAACAAGCGTTGAATTAATTAGTTTAGTGTTTATTAATTTAGAATATGTTAAATCGAGAGAATTTTCACATTGCATATTACTTAAATACCTTTATTATAATTATTTATGACTAGAAATGAAAGAATGGTGTTGTGTCATGTAGACTCACTGACATCTAACTATGATTCAAATCTTTTAAAACTTTTCAGTAAGCCGGTATTAGAGGGTGACAGCATAACATCGACTATTGAAAATAAGAAAATAGCTTTTATAACAAGACATTTGCTTACAGGAGAAAGTACTCATTCTCTTAAATTAGAAGGAGAGTTTTATGACAGACTCTGAATATAATAAATGGTTAAAAGAAAGTAAAATTTTTGTCAGCCGTCCTCTGTTAAAATTTTTTTTAGGCAGCTGGGGATTTTATATAATAAACTCTTATAGAAAATTGTTTTTTCCTAAATTTTTTTTTATGAAGACTAAATATTTTATAGAGTTAGGATTTAGCTTTGCTGGGTTCTTATTCGAAATACAAAACAACAAAATTGAAAAGATTCAAAAGAGTTGAGTTTGCAGATCAAGATATAGTCTTAAAGTTTATACCACAGTTGTCCGAGATCGTAGAAATGTTTGACCTGGATCTCGAAGAGTGTTTTATATCTGATGAATCTTTATATAGTGATTTCGAGGAACTTAAGCCTTCTAAAGAAAAACTTAAAGAATTCAAAGAAAAATATGGATTTCTTCCCGAAAGCAGCCAATATCTTTATGAGATAGCCCAAAAAATGGTATGCAAACGGAAACATTAGAATATAAGCTTAATTTTGATAAGTTTGGCCAACCTAGAAAATATAAGTTAAATAAAAAAAGACGATTAAAGTTAACTGATTTTTCTACATGGTTAGAATCTGATACAAAAAATCAATGGTACTTCAAGGATTACAATTGCTTTTATATAGTTATAAGTATGTTTAATGAGGGTGAATATACTGTGAGCTGTTCAGGTTATACTCTAGATTTGAAATATAATAATCTAGATGAGGCCAAACAAGCAGCTTTTAATTTTTGTAATGAACGATAAGCAATTAATTGAGCTTTATAAAGATTTACCTGATGAATATTATGGTGACTTGCAAAAGCAATTTAAAATTATAAAATAAATAAATGAGTGTAGCATCTGTATTAGTTTGTGTCGCAGTATTGCTCTATATTTTATATCTTCGTGAGCGATTTAAAGATTAACGTTCCAGATACTCTTGTATCTTTTGTTTTAGTTGCTCTCTCCTTCGTCGCTGTCTTCTTTCTAGCGATGTTACAAGTAGGGCAACTGATATGGGGAAAAAGAAACGAAGAAAAAATTGTAAGTGATCCTGTTTTGTTAAAAGATCAAAAAATGTTGTGTATAGTTCATGAATACCGAGTAAAATCCAGATCATAGCTGGAGCAAAAAGCACCCAAAATACTAGGTTATAACTCTTATTAAAATGGGTCTTAATTTTACTAAGCATATAATTACTTAGCAATATTAATTTTTTTTTATATAAAATAGTTGCTTTCTAGAAAAAATATATTACACTAATGTTAGATCATATTGATTGTTTGGTGGCTAGAGTTTAGCTATTGTGATCTAGCGACTCTCATATCCAAACAAACGTTTTGCCAGGTTCGTTGAAACCTGGCTTTTTTTTGGTTTTTTTAATTCTAGGTATTAAATATCTTTATGAGCAAATTATCTGATTTAGTCGGCAGTATTAAATTCGCATTGGAAGACGTAGTTTATTCTATTCAGAATAAAGTATTAAACATATACGAATATGTAAAATATGATATTCTTAAAAAAGATTATGATCTTCCAGAATTTAAAATTGAAGATGATATAATTGAAGAAGCTCCTAAAAAGAAAAAAAAGACAAAGAAAAAAAAGAAGAAGTAATTGCTTTTTTTTTCTTTAAGCTATAAGTTTCTTTATGCTTTTAACAGTAATAGGTCTTCTAGCTATATGTTCTATAGGTATGTTGGCCGATTTAATTAAAATAAATTAAAAAAACTAGTTGCATCTAGTTTAAAAGCACGTATAATCATTATTAGTTCTTTGATAGCAAATCTGTAGGAAGTAGAGGTTGGGACCTCGAAGGTAAATCCTGAATAGTCCAACGCCATGTCCCATAGGCGAATATGTGCAGATATGTGCATAAATGAGTGAGAATATGATTGATGGCAGTATTGAGTTGTTAAAAACGCTTTACTTAAGCCCATCTAAACTAGAAATCATATATAATAAAGTCTCCGGCTAGTATTACAGGTCTTAAGGCTTAGATGTGAGAAGAATCAACACGTCAAACTTATAAGGCTAATTACACTTAACTTTGATCGTAAGTTAGATCAATATTAATATCGATAACGGTGTAGTTGACCTGGCAGATTGCTAGTTTCTTTCCGCGAACCGTGACGCGATAAATGAACGTATATAGCAATATATACGTTCTTTTTTTATATATAAACGTAAAAAAAGCTTGACTATATTCTAACGTTCGTATAACATATAGGTAATGAACATAAAACTGCCGGTGTTACAAAAAGTAACTCTGGAATCAGGAACAAGATATTACGTCACTCCTGACGGAATTAAATATCCTTCCGTTACAACCGTTATTTCTAAACGAAAGAAAGAACAGTTAAAGAAATGGCGAGAAAAGGTTGGAGAGGAAGTAGCTAAAGAAATTAGTAAAAAAGCTACTATTCGAGGTAATATATTTCATAATAATTGCGAACAATATTTAAAGAAAGAACCGATAACAGAGAGTATTGGTTCTATGTTTGATAGATTTATACCTCTTCTTGATAGTATTAGTGATATTATATGTTTGGAGCAGCATCTCTATTCGAATGAATTAAGAGTAGCAGGACAAGTAGATTGTGTCGGTAAGTTTGACGGTAACCCTTGTATTATAGACTTTAAGACAAGCTCAAAATTTAAGAAGAAAGAGTTTATCTGGGATTACTTTATGCAAGCGACTGCTTATAGTTATATGTTCGAAGAACGAACTGGTATTAAAATTTCAGATTTAACTATTCTTATCACTTGTGAGACCGGAGAGGTTCAAGTATTTCAAGATATTAGAGAAAACTGGATTGAGAAATTTAAGGAATTAAGAGAAGAGTATGAAAAAACTGTTGAACAATCATCTTCTTGCAGCAATAATAATAATGTGAGCGAGAGAATTACTTCAAAATGGACAGAATCTGTTTTAGATGCTTTTGGCGATAAACCTAATGTAACAAAGGGTGTTAAAGCAGAAGAGCTAATTCATAACTATCTTAAAGGAGTATACAATAAGGTTACATGGTTTCATAATAAACGAGATAAACAAGTTAAAGGTATTGACTTTGAGTTTAAGAAAGATTCTTGGAAAAACAGTTATACTGCAGATGTTAAAGGTAATTTAAAGAATGGTAAATTTTTCGTTTATATTGATGAAATTAGAAACAAATCTAATCATCGTATGATACATGTAGATACAGAGACCGGATGGGCTGTAGAATATGATAGAGAGTCTATGATTAATTACCTAGACAGTAAGCCTGAGCTTATTAAAATAGATAAAAATAATAATAGATTTGCTTTACTTGAATCTTATAGCTTTCTTCTTAAAAGGCGTATTAATCATTTTAGACCATTCAAAATAAAGCTTGCTTAAAAATCTAGTTCAGCCATACTATATGTATGAAGATTAAAGCTACAAACGAACCAGAAGTTAAACCTTTTATAGGTCAGCACGTTACCGAATTTCATTATACAGATCGTGATGCGTGGGAGGTAATTGAGGTTATTAGCCCTCGTCGTATCAAGATTCGTGAACTAGATTCAGAATGTACGAAGAAGCCTAAGGATTTTCATCCTGGAGGTTTTTGCGGTCATTTTGCTGACAACTACGATCAAGAGTATAAGCTTTCTAGTAATCCTAATAATAAGGTTAAAGTTTTAAGCTGGAGGTCTAAAGCCCAGCGGTGGTGCGAGGTTGGTCAACAAACCCGTTATAGTAAATTCGGTCTTCATCAAAAAGGCGAGCAAGCCCAGAAATTTTATGATTACAACTTCTAAAGTACAAAGCTATATTGATGCAGGTCACGATAATTATGAGGTGGCCAGATGGCTTATTAATCTTGAAATCTCTAAGCACTGCCCTCTGGGCTTGGACGATCTTCCTGATACTGCTACCGTTGCCAGTGAAGTAGAAGCTATTGTAGAATGTCTCGAGCAAGGAGATATTCAAGATGCAATTGATATTGCTTGTGAAGGAGCGCAGCTAATATTAGAAGATGAAGGGTTTGAACTAAATAATAATAGTGAGAAAAATTACTGAAATTTTAGTAAGTATATTTTTTCTCTTACCTATTATTATTGTTCTTAAAATCTTTAATAAATACAAAGATTATAAATTTGAAAGAGAATACAAAACAAGATATTCAAGACGTTGTAGAAGGATGTCTTCTAACAAGATATAGCAACCTTTTTAGTTCATACTTACAAAAATTATCTCCTTCAACAAGAGAGACAATAAGGCATAATAAAGAATTAAATGAGTTATATGATTTATTTTTAGATTTTACTATTGATGCATCTCAGCATTTAGATTACATATATGCTAAGAAAACAGAGAAGGAAATTGAATAAATATAATTAAATGATGTGGAGAATATACGATATTCAATATGTTATTCCGCGGGGAGACCTTCCTTCCGAAATCCATGTAAATATAAACAAGTTCGAATGGTTTGATGATATACCTATAGGATTAGGTAACCTTAACTGTAAATTAGGTAGAATAATAAAGGAAGTAACAGGATCAGAATCTATTAGCTGTAAGTATGAATCTCTTAAAAAATAATATTGCCTAAAAAATATTTTCATTTATAATAATAATAATGAAGAACAAATTTAGTCATAGCGTGTTAGTTTATATTAAAAAGAAGTATGCCTATTCAAAGCGTGAAGAACAGATTGGTCACCTAGCATACAGCTTAAAAGGTAAGTTTATTGGAGGCGGTACTAATCTATCTAACGGTAAAAGAGATCAGCAATATCATTTTAAAAGCTTAGAAGATGTTAAGGCTTTTCTTGATTACCCTACAGTTAGAGAGGCAATTTTATCTGAGGTGGATATTGTTCCAGTGGAGAGTTAAATGACATACTCCAGACTTAGAGATGTTTTAAATATGCTTGATAAAGGTCAATTAGACCAACAAGCTGTATTCTTAATTAACGGTAAATTAGAGAAAATAGACTATGTAGATTCATTTAGAGGTAATGAAGAATTCGCTAAGAAGTTTAGTTCAACACCTCACCAAGTCTTTATTACTAATACTAAAGAGCTTTAAAATAGCTTGATAGTTGTGTAAATTCATATATTATAAATTTGGAGGCAGACACTGTAGCTGTGGCTGAATAGGTTAGACCTCAGCGCGCCAGGCACATAGCTTGGAAAGCGAGACTAAGTTTCTAATCGTTCCTCCTCTCTTGATTTATTACAAATTTCCTGTACAATAATATTATGAGCAAAAGCAAAAAACTAGATGTAAAGCTAAGTGCTGACACCATTCATGTTGGCCCTTTTAAAGCTGTTAAGTATTATGAAGCTCAAATTGAGGGCCCCGATAAGTGGATGCAGACATTTGTAGATATCGGCCGTCAAGTAATAACAGAAGACCAATATCGTAATATTGGCTTTATTCATGTTATAGAGAATGCAGTTAAGAACGAATTTAAGCTTGAGTCTTTGAAGAAAAATAAGAAAAAGAAGTGAGCAAGTATACCTTTACATCTTATTTTACTCCTGATCAGCTTGATAGAAGCAATAGAGCTATTAAGGTTACCCATGAATTTGAAGCTGATACTATAGAAGAAGTTTGTACGCAGTTTGAAGACTTTCTTAGAGGTGCAGGGTTTCACTTTGATGGTCATATAGACCTTGTAGATGATTATCCAGTTGATAAGGATATTGAAGAGAAGGAAGAATGGCCTTTAACAGATACAGATACTAAAGATATTCCTGCTCCTGCTAATCTAGAGGTAAAAGGTAAGTTTTATGTTGACCCTCCTAGTGGTTGGCAGTATGGATTTCCTGCTGTATATGATCAAACTAAGAATGGATCTTTAGAAGAATTTTTCCGAAGCAAAGGTTATCCAGAAAAAGATATAAAGTTTGCCCTGCAGCATACTAGAAGCTGGTATGAAACTGATAATAAAGGAATAGAACATTGAGCAAATTAAGCAGTTTAATTGACATTTGGTTCACAGAAGATCAATTAAGAAGCATTCGTTTTGCTCTTAATAGCTACAAGCATAGTTGTGGATACATTGAAAAAGAAG
>Ga0194129_10000587_pt1 | contig 68827 bp, 75 predicted proteins | sample TA2KigCa35mmetaG_FD_150862 | JGI IMG/M metagenome (GOLD analysis project Ga0194129, IMG submission 150862) | Freshwater microbial communities from Lake Tanganyika, Tanzania - TA2015038 Kigoma Deep Cast 35m | ecosystem: Environmental > Aquatic > Freshwater > Lake | place: Tanzania: Lake... | reverse complement strand
GAACGAGGAGGGACTCCTCATCGGGCTTCCCCCGAACCCCACCGCGAGCGCGGTCTTGGGCTTCCCCGTCGTCGGGACGGTCGTGGTCGTGTCGGCCAAGGCAATCCGCTAACGCTAAAAAAGTTCACCTGTGGGTGTCCGCTCCGACAAGGTGCGGGCGTCTACGGGGGGCAAGCGCAACCCCCCAACAACTTCGCCACGGGGGCTTTCGCCCTCGCCCTGTCCCGCGTACTCCACTCACACCATCACCGGAGCCTCTCATGTCCCTGACCCTCGTGAACCTGACCCCCCACGCCCTCACCCTCGTCTCCGCGACGGGGGAGCACACCGTCCTCCCCCCGAGCGGGTCGGTGGCGCGTGTCGCCTCGACCCCCGGCACGGTGGGGGCACGCGACGGGTTCCCCTGCGCGGTCGCGTCTCCGACCGTGTTCGGGGAAGTGACGGGCCTCCCCGACCCGAGCGCGGGCACCGCGTTCATTGTGTCGGGCATGGTCGGCTCGGCCCTCGCGGGCAAGGGCCGCACCGATGTGTTCGTCCCCGGCAACGAGGCGGGGCACATCATCGGCGTCACCCGCCTCGTCGCCACCGCCTAACTTTTCGCCCGAGGGGGGCTTTCGCAGCCCCCCCTCGTCCCGCGTACTCCACCCACCCTGCGAGGTACTCACCATGACCACCGCCACCATCGTCGCCAACCCCTTCGTCGTCCGCCAAACGGCGGACTCGCCCTTCTCGTGCTTCACGGGGGAGGGGGGGTGGGACACCCTCGTCGCCCGCATCCGTGCCGCCTTCGAGGCGGGCGCGGTGCGGGACGGCTACCGCGACGGGGTGGTGCTCGTGGACATTGCGCCCGAGGACATCCTCTCGGGCGTGGTGACGCTCACAGAGGGCGCGGAACTGGTCGGCGCGTTCAAGGCCCGCCGCAAGGGCGAGGAGCCGCGTCAACAGGTGCTCGCCAAGGGCGCAACCAAGATGCCCGCCCTCTCGGCCTACGCGGTGCTCTACCGTGCCGATGTGCTCGCGGAGGGCGGCGACAACACCCTCCCCGCCGACAGCGGTGGGTGGGAGTTGATTTCCCTCAACGCTTCCCCCGTCGAGGGCGACATGCCCATCGACCCGATGGTGCTGATGCACAACCACTTCGGCTCGTCCGGTGGTACGGCTACGGGCATGAGTGACGAGCAGTTCGTCGCAGCCCTTCGCACCGCCTTCGCATGGTGGAAGGACAAGGCTATGGCGGGCTAACGGCTCCCGTAGCGGTGGTGGTGCGCGGGTAAGGTGGTGCTGCCGCCTTGGTGGTGGAATGGCAGACACAGGGGACTCAAAATCCCCCGCCCCCTGCGGGCTTGCGGGTTCAAGTCCCGCCCGAGGCACCACTTCCCCGAAACGACGAAGCCCCTCCCGGTCACAAGCCGGGAGGGGCTTTCGCTCGACCGCGAAGTTTGCGGTCAGGGAACCTGCTCGTCCTCTTGGGGTTCTTGGGGCTCTTGCACGGACGGCGCGGGTGCGGCTTCGGTGACCTGCGCCGAAGGGACCGTAAAGTAGTACCAACCCGCCCACGCGAGGGCAGCGGTGATGAGCATTCCCACGGGCTGCTTGAACATCTCCCACGCCTCTTGGACGAGGGTGCGCTTGAAGCGTGACGCCTGCGCCTGCGTCTCCAAGGACCGCTCCTCGACCTTGCGCCGCCACTCCTTCTCCTCGCGCTCCATGACCATGCGGTGCTGGTCGAGTGTCTTGCGGTGGTCGAGGTCTTCCCGCAGAATGGCGTTCGTTGTCTTGGCTTCGGTGACGAGCGTGGTGAGGTGCCGGTTCGACGCCTTCATCTGCTCCTCCAACCGCTCAATGCGGTTCTCCAAGGAGGAGACTTGCTCCTTCACTTCTTCGACCCGCGTGTGCAAGAACTCGGTCTTGCGGCGAACCTCGTCTACGGCTGCGTAGATACCGTCGTTAGGCTTGTCGGGCATGGGAGGGCGTCTCCAACAGGCGGGAGGGTCAGTTGCCTTCCCCTGCCGGATAGAACGGATAGCGCGTCAGGGTCGGGGTTGTGGCGTTAGCCGTGACGCCGCGAAGCCGCGTACCGAGCAGCCACTTTCGCGGCCAAGGTCTGCGAGGCAGACTTCTTGGTGGTGTGAACCTCCTCCACCAACGCTGCCGCTTTCTTCAACTCGACCATGAGCAGGGCGAACTGCTGCTTGTTGAGCAGCGCGTACCCCCCGCGACCGTTCTTGCCCATGTCAATGCGAACACCACCGTCGCCCGTTCGCTCCCAATCGTCGTCGGCTTGGGTCAACGGGTACACCTGCAACTCAAAGCCACCGACTTTGACCTCGTAGTAGGACGACCCGAGAATGTCATGCTCGACACCCGCGTTCTTGGCAAGCCCCCGCTCGTTCATCTTGGAGTAAACCGAGGCCCACGCCTTGCCCTCGTCCCCCGTCGAGTCCATGACGGAGTTGAACACATGAATGGCCTGCCGGGCAGCGGTGTCCGAGATGTTCTTGTAGGTCTTGCGGAGTTTCTCGGTGATCTTTTTCACATCACCGGACTTCTCGGGGTCGTAGGGCATGGGCGCGTCTCTCTTGGGGTGCGGGGGGAGGGTCAGGGGTTCCACACGGCGTTGAACGGAACCGCGAACTCGTCGGGCAGGTTGCCCAGCGCGAGCATCGCCACCGAGTCGCAGAAGTGCTCTTGCTCACTCGTGGCCGAGTACTTCGTCGGGAAGTTCTTGGTGGCCTTCTGCTGCCCCCGATAGAAGTCGTACACGGTCTTGGTCGAAATGGAGTTCGTGTAGGGCTTCCCGTCAATGTCAATCGCGTAGCGGAACACACCCGGCTCCACGGCGACAATGGTGGGGTAGCGGTTCTTGACGCCCTTGATGGCGACGGGAAGTTCGTCCCCGACCTTGGGGAGTTCGACCTCGACGGTCTTGCTCGCAGCGCGCGAGTGGTGCAAAGCCCACGCCTTCTTCTGCGGCTCGGCAGCGAACTTGTGCCAGTACCTATGGCCGAGTTCGTGGATGAGAGCGTGAACCTCGTCAATGCCCGTGGACTTCGCACGCCGCAAGTAGAGGCTGTCGTCACCGGGGTAGTACCACGCGGCATGGTGGGCCTTCGTGATGCGCGGCACGACATGCACATCCCCGTAGAGCACGCGGGCGAAGCCGGGCACGGGGTTTGACTTCACGGCCTTCTCGACGCGCTCCAAGCCCTTCTTCAAGGAGTCAAGTTCTGCGCCCTTGGCGCCCACGGTGTTGTGGACCTTGAACGGCCCGAGCGTGAACAACTCATCGGTGCCTTCGGACTTGGCGGGCCAGTTCTCTGCGGCCTCAATGAGAAACTTGACCCGCTTGCCGTTGTCCTCCCACCACTTGTAAATGTCCTGCGGCATACGGCGGCTGTTTTCCATGAGCCGGTAGACCATCTCCAAGGGCTTCGCGCTCTTGTCGGGGATGCTGCGGACGGACAAGACCCCGGCCACGACCTTGCCGCCGCTTTCGATAATGTCCAACCACGGTTGGTTGGCCCAATGTCGAACAACCATAGAGTCGCCCGACAAGGCACGCGCTTCCGCGTCACGAATGGCCCGCACATAGCCCGCGTAGCCCGACTTCAAGACGGGTAGGTACTGCCGAATGTCGTCCTCGGTTCCCGCTGCAATACGGGACAGGCTCGCAAGCACGGCCCGTCGCACTTCGCTCTCCACGGGGAGAGAAGAAGCGTACCGGAGAAGGTCAGCACGCTCGGAGGCGGTGAGGGTCATGTGGAGGTGCCTCAACTCGACGCGTAACCGTAGAACAAGTAGCCAATGGTGCGCTTGCCCGAGGGGTCAGCAACAGGAATAGCGAACGCAGGCCCCCACTTGTCGTTGTGTTTGATGTCCTTGTCTGCGAACTTATAGGCGTCAGCCTTCGACATAGGCTCTCGGCTACGGAACACGAACCTGGACTTCTCTGCGATGGTCCCGGTGTAGGACGCCTCGTAATCGTCGTCCTCGTCGTAGTCGGACTCCCAATCCGCACGATGCTCCGCAGCCGCGTCTTCTTGAGCCTCGCGGAAGCATTCATTCGCGTCCGAGCCTTGGACGAAGTTCATGAAGTCCGTCCAGCCCGCGACCTTCACGGCTGCGACAATGGCGCGGCGCGTCTCGCTCCCCTTGGGGAGAGACGAAGCGTAGCGGAGGAGGACGGCCCGTTCGGAGGCGGTGAGGGCAGTCGTGGACATGATGGGTACTCCCCTGTGGCGGGTTCAGCGGCTCTGCGCCCGTGCGCGGGGAATAGAACCACTACCGCCTACCTGTCGAGAAGCGGTGCGCGGCAAGGCCACGCAGGTCGGTGACCGAGAACTGACAGACAGGGCACTCCATGAGCAGGTAGACCTCCACTCGGGAGTGTACCCGAATGGAGGTCTACTATCAACCCACTATATTAGCAAGTGGCTTCCTGCTACTGTGAGGCTGCCCTTAGAGGCTCGACCGCAGGTTGAATGTGACCACGATATACAAAAGTGGGAACACGGGCTGATAGTACGCCTCGACCTCGGCCACCGTGGGGTCGTCCTCGGACACCTTGGCCTTGACCCCGGTGTACGCCGTGATGATCTGCGCGGCGACCAACTGCTTGAGCGTGTTGCTCACCTGCCCCTCGATCTGCGACGTGACCCCCGGCAAGAACTTGATGCCGATGAACCTGTCGAGCGTGGCGCGGGTCTGCTGCTGCACCTCGTCCGCAATGGTGATGACGGTCGGGGTACGGGTCAGCACATTCGTCATGTCGGTAGAGAAGCCCTGCCGAACGCGAATGACCGGGTTGCGATCTTCAAGGATCGTGATGCCCTTGACCGCGACTTGGTTCTGCTGAACCGCGTCGAGGATGCGGGCGATACGGTCGAAGCCGAACAGGCGGCGACCCGTCCACGGGGTAGCCACATCGGTCGTCGGGGACACGAGCGAGCCCACGAGAGCCGCCGCAAGGAAGGTGCCGTCCACCAAGTAGGTGTCCGTCGCACCGTCCGCACGGGAGAGCGTGAGGTTCGCAATGTCGGGGTACACACACCGAAGGCGCGTGCGACCGACCGCGACCGCCGCGTTGCCTGCCGCCGTGGGCTGCGTGCCCGCCGAGAACCCGACTACGCCCGTGCGCTCGGCACGGTAGCGAATGCTGCTCTGAATGTCGCATTGCTTGGCGAGGTACTGGAACAGGTTCACGCTGTCGCCCTTGAGCGGGGTCAGAATGTCGGGGAGGATGCCCCCCGGCAACTGCCCTTCAAGGTCGTCAATGGCCGCGAGGTACGCGCTCTCGGAGGCCGTATCGAACTCGCCGTTGTTGTCGGCGTCCGTGTCCTTCTGCACCTGCTTGATGCCGACCAGCACCGCGCCGTTGAGAATGGCGAGGTAGGAGGCGAGCACCACCGGGTTGAGCGGGCTGTTGGGGCCGTAAGCAGCCTCAATAGCCGACAACTTGGTGTAGAGGGCCGTGTTGTAGTCCTGCTTCGTGTAGGTGTAGGAGACATAGTAGACATCCCCCACCGCAGGCTGCGACCCGCTGCGCGCGTAGGTCGTGACCGTCGCCGTGTCCCCCGCCGCCACACCGAGCGTGTTGCTCACCGTGAGGGCCACACCGGGAAGCGTGTTGACCGGGGTGTTGGCGTCAGTCGTGACCAACTTGCGAGCGACGATGGTGAAGAACTGCCCGCTCGGGTAGGCGAGGTTGCCCGCTCGCGGAAGAACCGTGAAGGTCAAGCCCGTCACCGCGTCACGGTAGGTCTGCCCCACCACGCCGTCCTGCCCCGTGCCGCTGTTGAGGTACGAGGTGTTGGCCGTGCCCGAGCCGCTCACAATGTCGGTCGAGGTGACATAGAAGCCGCTGATAGCCGCTTCGCCCGTCGCCCCGTCGCCCGCGATGACCCCCAAGCCGACGCCGGGAAGCGTGACGCTTGCCGAAGTAGCAGCCGCGAACTCGACCGAAGAAGTCGTGCCCAAGCCCGCGTTGCCCAACGACTGCAAGTAGAGGTACTCGGCGTTGCTGGCGTCCGTCACGCGCTTGGCAAGAGCCTCGCCCGCGAAGTACGTCGCCGCGCCGCCCGACGACCAGTTGAGCAGCGAGTTCGCCACCGAGCCGTCGAAGTGCGCCATGAGCGCCGAGACAAGAACTTCGACTTGCAGGTTCGTGCGCTCCGCGCTGTCGCCCGCGCCGAACCCGAGGGTGTCGTTCGCGTTCGCCGTGCCGACCACGATGCCCGAGGTCGGGGTGGACAGGGCCGAGCGGAAGCGAATGCTTGCGCCCTCCTGCCGCACCAAGCCCGCCGACACCACCGCTGCCGCGCTCGCACCCAAGCCAACGGAAGCCATAGCCGCCGCCACTTGGTTGAGAACGGTGTTGGCCGTCGTTGCAGGACCGAGCGGAACATCGGCGCTGCCACCCGAGGGGATAGCCGCACCCGCCGCGTCGGTGAACACCACCGTCACCGGCACATTGTCGAAGGTGAACTTGAACTCGTTGTTCTGCGCGCTCGTGCCGCCCGCCGCGAAGAAGGTCACCACGGGCTGACCGTCGCGGGCGTCACCGTAGGCCGCAGCCGGAACCTGCCCGCCCGCAAGGCCGACCGTCCCGAGCAGGGTGGCGGGCAGAATGGTGCCCTTCAACCCGGCGTAGGCGTTCTCGTTGGCGGTAAGGCCCGCGAGCGAAGCCCCGGTGCCGCCGAGTTGCTTGAGTTGCGTGACGGCAAGAACACCCTGACCGTCCACGCTGCCGCTGCCCGGCACCAACCGAGAACGGAGCACCAAGCGGTCGTACAGGAGCGGAGCAGCGCCAACCGTAAAGTGACGAGCAATGGCCCCGTTCACCAACTTGGCCTGTGCGCCGTTCGCAGCACTTGCAGCGGAGATGCCCGCAAGAACCGCGAAGTCCCGCGCCGGGGCCGCGTTGGTGACGAACTCCAAGTAGCCGTTCGTGTCGGTCGGGTCGCGCACGAGCGAGAACACCAACTTGCCCGAGGTGTTCGCAGCGACCACCACCGAGAATGCACCGTAGGCAGCGGGAGGAGCCGCCGCGATGGCGGCGTCAATTGCCGTCTGCACCGCCGCCGCAAGAGCCGCAGAGGAGGTGTAGGTGCCAGGAGTGAGGGTCGCGGTGAGCGTGCCCAAGGACGCCGAGGTATCGCCCGAGTAGACGAACCGGAGTTGGTCGTAGTCGCCCGCCGAAATGACCACAGGAGAGGTGAACGCCGTGCCGGTCACATACTGCGGAAGGGTGGCTTCGTCGTACACCGAGTAGGTGTCGCCGCCGCCGGGAGCACCCGTCCAAGCGGGCGTCACCGTGGCGACCCGAGTGGTGCCGTTGTAGGCGGTCACGGTGCGAATGTCGCCAATGGCGGCACCCGCCGTCACATGCACCTTGTAGCCCACATAGAAGTCGTCCTGCGACGACGCGGAGGCCGCAAGGGTGATGGTCGAAGCGCCGCCGCCCGCCGCCGTGTCCACCTCGCCCGAAGCGGCGCGGTTGATTGCAGCCGCGAAGTCGGCCAGCGTAGCCGAGGCGTTGTCGTCGGCCACCGCCTGCACGAGCACCCCGTCCACTTCCATGTTGACCGTGTTGTTGGTCGCGTCCACCTCAAAGGAAGCGCCACCGCTCGGAGCGTCGTACACGGCCTCGTTGCCGACCAACTGCGCCGGGAAGCCGAGCCCCGTGACCCCCGCGAGAGGACGAGACAGGTTCAGACCCGCTGCACCGCTCACGAGGTCAGAGCCGTCCACCTTCAAGCGGAAGCGGTCGGAAGAACCCGACACCGCGTAGTACGGCCCGCTCGACGGGACCGCGTACTTGGCGGGGGTCGCGTCCTTGGATGCGAAGGTCACCGTGACATCTTCTTCGACGGCTCCCGTGAACAGGTCGGCGTCGAACGGCGTCTCGTAGCGGAAGTCGGGCAGGCTCTCGGAGCCGCTCGGAAACACCAACTCAATGGTGGCAAGCCCGGCGGACTTGCTGCCCGAGGTCGGGGTCACGAGAAGCGTGCCGTCCTCGTTGCTCACGGTGTAGGTGCCAACGCCGCTCGGACCCGGCGTGACGCTCGTGAGCGTGTAGGCTTGGTCAACGATGGTGTTGTAGTAGAAAGTCGCGTAGACCGTCGCACCCGTGGGCACCGGCTCGGAGAGCGTGATGGTGCTCGTGGCGCTGTCCACCTTGGTCACGGTCACGCGGCCACGGTCGAGCGCGTCCTCGACCGAGTAGCCCCAATAGGCGTACACGAGGTCGGGGCGGTTCGTCGGGAGGTCGATGCGCCCGTTGGCGACCTTGTTGTAGGTCGCGGTGCCGAGCGGGGTGTCACGCCCGTTGCCCGTCGTGGGCTGCAAAGGCAGCGTGAAGGTGGTCGCGCTCACGGTCGCACAAGGGGCGAGGTACTGCCGGGCGTCCACGAGGGTCGGCGTCACCTGCGACTCGTCCAAGTAAGTAGCGCCCGAGGTGTGCGTGCCGGACGCCACAAGAACCGCCGTGCCCCAAACAATCTTGTCGTCTTGGAGCACGAAGTCCGTTCCGTCCACATAGTCCGAACGGTCGGGCGCCACGCCGCAGAGCGTGATGTCCGTGATGTTGCGGTTCGCCAAGTAGTCGAAGGTGTCCTGCCACGAGTTGAAGTAGTACTCCACCGTGACCGTGGCCCCAACCTCGGGGGCGAAGGGCAGGGTCACGGCACCGGACTGCCCGTCCACCGCCGAGGGGATGACCTGCACGCCGTCCACCTTCACCGTCACATCGGAAGGGTCGGTCGTGGTGACGCCGCCGCCCGAGCCGTCCACAATGGGCTGCTGGAAGGTGTAGAACACCTTGTTGCGCGCCGTCGTGTCCCCGAAGGAGAAGCCGAGGGTCGTGTTCGCGGTCCCGTTCCCGACCGTCACATCGCGGTCGGCAGTCAGCGTGAGGACCACCTGCCCGAAGTTGTTGGTCGCCGTACCGGCCACGAGGCTCGTGCCCGTCGCCGCGCTGTTGATGAACGCCGCCACCTGCGCCGCCGTCCACCCGCCGCTCGGAGAAGCAGAAATGGTGACGCTCACCGTGTCCGTGTCGTCCACCGTGAAGGAGAGCGTGTCGTTGCTGCCCGTCGTGATGGTGTAGTTCTGCCCCACCGCGCCGTAGAGCACGGGGGCCTCGGGCGTCACCTGCTCGGAGAGGTCATCGGTGATGAGCGTGTCGGTGCGGTCGAAGTAGTAGGTGACGCGCACGGTGTCGGTCGCAGCCGGGGCCACACTCAACTTGAGAATGCCAAGGGCCGCGTTCATGGACAGGACAACCACGGGGTCGCCGTTCACAGTGACGCTCACCGAGGAGGTGTCCGTCGCCGTCGTCCCCGTGCCGTTGCCGGTCACGATGGGGAAGTGCCGCACCTGCACACGGTCATAGGTGCCATTGAAAGCACCGAGGGTCACCGACCCGCTCGGGGAGACGAAGGTGACCGCACGGCCCGTCTCGTCCTCCTCGACAACCCGCTGGTCAACGCTCGCGGAAGAACCGCGCACGACTTCAAGGTTCGACTGCGCGAGGATCTCGTTGCCGGTGCCAATGAACACCGGAACGCGGAGGTTCGCGGCAATGCCCTGCACGGGGGACTCAAAGTTGGTCTGCGTGTAAACGCCGGGAGGGGCATAGACGCTGCCGGGGAAGGCCATTGGGAACCTCGGAGAAGTGGTGCGAACCCGCTCACGGTGCGAGAGGGCCGAGAAGTGCAAGCACGGCGGTATAGGTCGTAGCCGTCCCCTCGTGGGGGAGTTCTTTCCTTCCTGCCCCGTATAGGGACGCTATCAGCCGCCGGTCCCCTCGGGCGGCTTCTTCTTCGACTGCTCCCGTGCCGCTTGCGCCACTTGGAACGCTACATCCCGACGCTCGTTCACCACCTTGCGCTCGGGCTCGGTGATGGCCCGGTAAGAGCCGTCCTCCCGCGAGCGCACGAGTTGACCGTTGTTGAGAGCAAGCCCGTTTTCGCGCCCCTGCCGGATGACGCGGGCTTTCTCCGCGTCCCGCTTCTCGACTACCTTCCACTTCTGCTCGGCGTCTCGGCCAATGGCCTTGTCGTAGTTCCAATCGTCGCTCGTGCCGGTGTTCGGGGGAGCCGCGCCTCGTACTTGGGAGGGGGCGTGCGAGAACTTGAACGCCGCTGCCGTGACCTGTCGGTAAGCAGGCTCCCCGCAGGAGTCACACGGGGTTTCCGCAAGGGTGTCGCTGCTCTCCATGCGCCGGAACAACTTGTCGAACCGAAGGCCGCAGGAATGGCAGGTGAACTCGTAGACGGGCATGACCCTGCTCCATGAAGCGAAGGACGAAAAACCTTACCCGTGGGGGTTTCGCTCCGAGGAGGTGCCGCGTACCCCTCTCACACCCCCACCTGTCCCGCCGAGCGGGCACGGAGTTCCGAATGTCGTGCGAAGTCTGCCGTGGTTACTCCTGTTCCTACTGCCCCTGCTGCGGCGTCGAGGACGACGGCGACGAATCGCCGTCGTCCTGCGGCGGCGAGGGCGTGGTTTCGGGCTGTGAAGGGTGCGAGGATTGTATTGTGGAGGTGCGCCGCACCACCTACCACACGGCTCGCCGTGAGCACCACGGGCTCCTGCCCGGCGATCTTTACGCCCGCACGACGGGCTTTGACTATCAGGTTGGCGGGGGCCGCACCGGCTATGTGCGGCCCACCGTGCGCTGCGTGCGGCGGGGGCCGAACCACCCCGCCGTGCTCGTGGAGACGGGCGTGGTGCCCCTCCCCGCCGTGGCGCAGGAGCGCGCCGCCCTCACGGCCCGCTACGCCGAGGTCGGCACCCGCCTGGGTGAATGGTTCGATGTGCGGTGGTTCACGGTCGAGGAGGCCGACGCGCTCGTGGCGCTGGCCCGCGCGGTGGTCGCCGAGGTGGAGGCGTTCATTGCCCTTCACGACGCGGAGGCCAAGTTGGGCCTCCGCGCCCTCATGGGGGCGGGGGACGCGGGCACGCTGGTCGCTCGCGCCGAGCGGCGCGCTGTTGAGGCCCGCAAGCGTGAGGAGGCCCGCAAGGCCGGTGAGGCCCGCAAGGCGCTCGCCGCCGAGTGGCAGGCTTCGGGCGGGGCCTACAAGGCAGCGGGCGAGCGCGTCACCTTCGCTGGCCGGGAGTATGTGCTCGGCCCCGTGGGGTCGCGGTGGATCGCCCACTCCAACATGGAGTACATGGGCGAGAGTGTGGACGGTGAAGTGGTCACCGGGCGCAGCCTGCTCTGCCCCGAGACGGGCAAGGCGCTCCTCCGGTGGACCGACAAGCGCGACTATCCGGTTCCGGCGTAGCCGCCCCCTCTCGGAAAGGGCGCGGTGGTGGGGGGTGGAAGCACCCCCCTCGTCGTGTATGCGTTCATGGGAGGTGGAACCATGCAGCGCGACATCGTAGTAGTGCAGGGAGAGCGGGACCACAAGACGGGCGCGGTGAACCGCAAGTGCCCGTCCTGCGGGGTCACAAAGCCCCTCAACGAGTTCGGCCTTCGGCGCATGAAGCACGCGGGACCGAACGGCGAAGATGTGGTGCGAAACCAATCGTGGTGTCGCTACTGCCGCTCCGGTCGCCGTGGGGGGCACGGCTCGTGACCCCCGACGCCCTGCTCATGGCAGCACACACCCTGCTGCGAAGGCAGGGACGGGTGATCGAAGAACTCTACTACCACACCAAGGTCCACCCGAAGTCGGGTGAGGTCGCACACCTGTTCCGTGGCAAGGAGAAGGGTCGGGTCACGACGAAGAAGCCGCAGCCCAAGAGGTCCACGCCGCCGTCGAACACCGTGCGGTTCGTCGGCACGGTGGACGAGCAAGGCGCACTCACGGGCATACAGGAGATTGGCACGGGTGAGCGCAAGCGCATTGGTCGCCGTGGCCCCGTTGCCGGTCGGGAGCGCGTGCCCAACACCGAGCAGCGCATTGTGCGCCGCCACGAGCAGCGCAAGCAGGCTACCGGATCAACTCGTAGTCCCGCGTCCGGTCCCGAAAGAACGGGTCGGTCGGGGACAGGAACCGCAAGTCCTGCGCCACATACAGGCTCGTCGGAGAACCCGACGCCGCAAGTTGGTCGTCCGTCAGACCCGTGACCGCCCGCTCCGAAGCCAACGCCACCGGAATGATCCGCGTGAAAGCATGGTCGAGCGGCACCCACAGGCACCAGTCTGTGAGAATGGTGAGGCTGATGCTTGCGGTGAAGTAGTAGTCGTCGCCCGTCTCGTCGTAGACTTCTTCGGCCTCGCCGCCCATTGAGACTTGCGTGATCTCAATGCCCTCCTCCGAGAGCCGGTTGCGGGCGACGGCGTGGAAGAACATGAGGGTCCGGTCGGTGATCTCCTGCTGCGCCGCCGTGTCCCGCGCCATAATGTCGAGGTCGAAGTTCATCTCCCACCGCCCGCCGTACTCCCGAGCGGACGCCTCGCGTGTGTCCCCGACCACGACGAGCATGATGTCGCCGTCCTCGGAGCGCCGCCCGAAGGCAAGCACGACGCCGGGAATGGCCGTGTTGTTGGAGCCGTCCTGCGGCACGGGAAACGGCCCGACACTCTCGCCCGCGTAGCGGTAGTCCACGGACAAGAAGTCCGAGGAAGGTACAGGGCGGACGAGCGTGATGGTTCCTGTGGCGGGGTCGGCGGTGTAGTCCAGCCCCAAGGTGAGGGGAATGTTCCCCGGCATTTCGTAGACGCGCAGGGAGCCGTCGTAGAACTCACCTTGCGCCACTTGGTACTGAAACGCGGTAAGCCGAGCAGCCCGTTCGTCAATGACATCGAGCAGCGGGTCCACATAGAACACGAGTTGCTCGCCGTTCATGGGCGTTGGGCAGGCTTCGACCGGGAGGCTGACCTCCTCCAAGCGAACCTCAATGAAGTAGATGCCACGGGGCGAGGGGAACACGCCGCCGTTCTTCTGGATGGCGCGGGAGTCCTCGCGGACCCACTCAATGCTCAACCCCGGCTTCCCGTAGACTTTGGCAAGGTGGCAGTAGGAGACGACCGTGCCTTGGAAGTTGTCGGCGGACAACTGCATAGGGCTGGCAGACGAGCCTTTGAGGATAATGCCCACTTGGGGGCGTTCGGAGAAAGCGTACTTCCCTTGGATGTTGTCAACAAGGGTGTCGCGGTACTTCGGGTCGAAAGACCAAAAGCGGCGCAACTCCAAGAGGATGCGCCGCTTCATGGACTCGGTGAGGTTAGCGAACATGGGCCTTCTCCGACCTCACGCGGGCAATAGGCACGCCCGCCCTATCAGTCGTCGTACTCTTGCAGGGCGAGCACGAGCAAACCCCGAGCGACGGCGTTCATGGGGTCGGAGGCGTGGCGAACCTCGCTCACCTCCAACGGGAACTTCTTCTTCATGCGGCTCCACACCGAGGTCAGGAATGGCACGAAGTTAGTGGGCAGGCTCGTCCCGCCCGACACCACGAAGGGCACAGCCTTGGGAAGCGAGAACTTGTCCTTGATGCGAAGGAACTCGCGGGCGGTCGTCTCCAAGCAGTACTCGATGAGGCTCTTGTAGTAGAGGGCAAGCGCCTCCTGCTCCCGGCCCACGGGCGCGAGCAAGTCGAAGCCCTTCTCCTTCAAGGCACAGATACGGGAGCGGGTGCTGCCCACGGCGCGGGCTGCACCCTCGTCAATCCAATCGCCCCCACGGGCAACGGAGAACGAGAATCCCTCAATGCCGTTGACGGCAAGGGCGACATTGCACATGCCGCTGCCGAAGGAGATGGCGAGGCCCGAGAAGCCCTCGTTGGCCGTCTCGGAGTAGATAATCGCCATAGCCTCGTTGGAGGAGATGGCCTTGTAGCCGCACTCGGTCACAATGCGCTCAAAGACGCCCCGGTGGTAGACCACATCCCGGTCCTCGTCCACGGGCGCAGCGGGCACGCAGAAGTAGCAGACCTCGTTCGGCTCCACGGGGGCGCCGAGGACATTCTTGACCATGACCCCGAGGACTTCCAACGCTTCGACTTCACCTGCGGCCACCAAGCCACGGGACAGAGGGCGACGGGCCTCCCGACCAAAGACGTTCGCCATTTCCATAGCGGCGTCACCGATGACGACGATGTTCTCACCGCGCTCAATGTAGGACACGCCGCTCAACTTGAGCATCTTCTTGGCGCTGATGTCGAGGTCGAGGAAGGCGTCTCGGATGCGAGAGAAGTCCACCTTGCCGCTGCGAGAGCGAGCCGAGACAATGTTCATTGTCCCGAGGTCGAGCCCGACCCCACGGTTGGGCTTGGTCTTGTCGCTCTTGTCGGTGCTCATTCGGGGGTTCCTGTGGTCTTGCGGGTGCGGGTCTTGCGAAGGGCAGACGCGGCACCGGCAAGGTCGCCCGCGTCCGTAGCCTGCGCCGTCACTTGAAGGTCGGTGGCCGTCTCGGACGAGACGATACCCGAGGGAATGTAAACAGGTTCTTCGGGGCCGCTCACCAAGGCCCGAGAGCCCCCACCTCCCGAGCGAAGGGCGCCGCCCACCTGCTGCGAAAGAGCCTGCGATACAGCGTCCGCCACGGCCCGCGAGAGGGCTTCCTCATTGAGAGGCGCGCTGCTTGCAGGTGCAGTCCGCTGCTGCCCGAGCGCGGCCACAAGGCGGTCGGCCAACTTGTCCACGGCTCCTGCGACGGCCTGCTCAATACGCGCGTCCAGTTCTTCGACGGGAACACCCCCCTGCACAACCACGGGTACAGGGCCGCTGGTCGGCACTCGGGGCGTGGTGCCCTTCCGCGCAAGGCGGAAGGAGGGGGGTGGCGGACTTCGCATGGCGGAACACCTCTGCGCTGATACTACCGACACGGCGCGAATGTCACGCAAAGCCCGAAGGCAAGCAGACTTGGCACCGCTGTCGGCAGGCACCCACGCCACTTGGCCTCGGCGCAAGGAGAGGCCGAGGTCAGGCATTTCTGCGCGGTCAGCCATGCACTCCACGCGCAGTTCGGTCACGCGCAGTTCGGTCATGTGAAAATGTCTCCGTTGGCAATGAGGGGCACAATGACCTTCTCGCGGATAATATCGGCGGCTTTGGCCCGACCCTTCGTTATGCCTCGTTCAAGGAAGGTGTACTTCAAGAAGCCGGGGTGAACCCAAGCCGCGTTCGGCAGCACAACACGGAACACCACCTCACCGTCCAACTCCACGAGGGGCACCGTCTTGCCAACCTTCGACTTGAGGGTGTCCATGACGAAGGGTGCTTGGTCCTTGGGGTCGCTGCTGATGAACCTGTGGTGGTACGGGTTGACCGTGTGCAAGCGGTCGCCCACGCGCTTCTTGCGCTTACCTTCGGCCAAGTAGAACTCAACGCTGCTCTTGCCGCCGACCCGCACTTTGAGCATCGCAAGAAACGCCTTCATGTCCCGAATGTAAGCAGGCGTGTCTCCACCGCCGTCGCGGGTGGGCTTGTTCATGTACTTGGCAATCTCGATACGCGCCTCGTGCTTCACCGAATCGAGGATGGTCTTGCCGATTTCCTCCAACACCTCGGGGGTCAAGTCCACGGGTGCGCCGTCCCCGCCGAACTTCTTCAAGAGAGGGCGACCGTAGACCCTGCGGCCCTTGGGTTTGAGGCTGACCTTCATGGGCCTTTGCCCCCGTACATGATGTTCGCCCACACCGGAGTACGCCCGCGAAGTTGGCGTCCTTCGGGCACTTTCGGGACATTGGTGCCCATAGGCGTGGCTTGGTAGTCATAGCCCACGGGGAACGGGTCGCCCTCGGCGCAGGGGCTTTCGGGACGCTCGTAAGCGTTCTCGGGGTTGGTGTAGCGCGTCTCGGGCCACGGCAGGGTTTCCAGCCCCGTGAGCGGAACGCAGTACCGAATGTCCTTCTCGTCAAGGTTCCCGATAGAGAACGCCTGTTGCAAGGTGTAGCCCCGCACCTGTGTGCGGCGCACGGGGCCGACGCTGAACCTCTCGCCGTTCTGCTTCACAATGAAGTCCCGCTGCGAGAGCATGGGGCGCGGGCCGGTCCACACCTCGTAGGTGTTCTCCAAACGACGGCCCATTGGAGTCTGCGTGACGCGGCGTTCGCTCTCGTCGGGGGCCACGATAATGTCAATAGGGCCTTCGTAGCCGCCCAAGAAGCCGGTGCCGTAGCAGCACGAACAGTAGTTGTAGGGCTGCTTGGCGAACGCGAACACCGCCACATCCCATTGACAAGGACAGGGTACGCCCGTCACCCGGCGAATGAACAACTTGACCCGCTCGCCACCCTGCTCCAAGATCCAACGGTTCCGGCGAACGGCCTCCGTCCAAATGTAGTCGGTCTTTTCGCTGTTGAGCGCAGACAAGGGCTCCGAGTACCCGAGCGGGGTTTCGACCAAGCCCGAAGGTGAAGTCCCCGTGGGGTCCACCGCAACCGTCGTGAGACGGTAGAACACCTTGGAGTTCGCGTCGAGCGAAGTCACGAGGTTCAGCCGCGAGTAGCGGTAGGACACCGTGACCACCGAAGTACCGTCAGGCTTCGGGACCGGGGGGTAGACATAGTTCTCGGTCGCAGGGTTCCACACCGGGTCGGGGTCGAGGTCTATCTCCCCCGACTGCCCCAAGACCCGCGAGACAGGGGCCACGCGCCCGTCCACCGTCACAAGCACATCGGCGGGTGAGTTCGCGGGCACCGCGTCCCCGGCCTCTTTCACGAGGGGCCGGTGCCGCGTGCGGAGCCGCCACAGGTTCAAGTTCGGGGCGTCACCCTTGTAGACCCACCCCCAAGACCAATCAACAACCTCGTCCTCTACAAGCACAATGTCCGTGCGGTCGCGGAAGAAATCACTCCCGACAGGAACCTTGTTCACGCGGAAGTACGGGCCGCGCTCGCCCGTGTCCGAGCGGTAGACATTGACCCCAATGATGTTCCACCGAGAGTTCGACTTCCCCAAGCAGGGGACACCGTAGCCTCCCGAGGTCTGACTTCCCGAAAGAGTGAGGGCCGCGTCGTTCGTCTCGACCATGACGCCGTTGCCCACGCTCCCGTCAATGGCTGCGTAGAGGGTCACGACATTCTCGTAGGCCGAAGCGGTGACGAACCCGACCGAGTTCGCCTTGTCGTTGATGGCTGCGGCAATGCTCTGCGCCGTCTCGTAGGGGCTTGCGCTCACCGCGAAGTCCATGCCCCCCGACGTGCGCGTGGTAGCCGCGTAGAGGTACTGCGTGGCGAGCAAGATGTACGCCCCGTCACCCCCGCCCGAGAGTGTCCCCCCCGAGACAACCACCGTGGGTGTGGCCGAACCGAGCGTGACCAAGTTGCCCGTTGCCCCTTCGGTACGCGCCGTGAGAGTGACCGCACCCCCCACGGACGAGGCCGCAACGACCCCGCCCGAGTAGAGCGGGCTTGAATTGACGGCTGCGGCGAGGTTCGCAGCAACGGTGGACACGGAGGCCGAAGAACCGTTGAACTGATTGGCCCCCGGCACACCTGCGACCGAGTAGAAGGTCGTGCCTTGAATGGTGACATTGGCCCCCACGGGAACGGGAGCCGTGACCACCGTAAGCGTGCCTGTGGCGGCACTCCGCGTCACGGGCATCCCGACCACCGTGACCGTAACGGAAGCCCGCACGCTTGGCGTGGCAGGCCCCGTGTTCAGCGTGGAGGGGTCGTCCCACCGAATGTCGAAAGCGTTGCCGGTGAACGCCGACATGACGGTGCCGTTGGCAGGTGCGAAGGGGAACTCCCCCGCCGTAGGCGTCCATCCTGTCGCCGTCATGGTTCAGCCTCCTGCGGGTTGGGGCACCGCCTCTGCGTGCCCGTCCTCTCCGATACGCCAAGGGGTGCCCTCGGGAACACCAAGGCGGCGAGCCTCCTCGGTGAGAAGACGCGCCGCCTCTGCGTCAAGGTGCTCGATTTCTGCAAGGAGGCGCGACTTGTGGACTTCGACGCGCCCGACCTCGGAGGTGAGGTCGCGCACCCGTGCTTTGAGCCGCGAGACGGCATTGAGCACCTTGTTGTCCACCTGTCCGTAAGTCGAGGGCGTGTCCGACATGAAGTTCTTCTCCTGCCGGACACGCTACCCGTACACTACGGGACGCCCGCCTTCGCACGCATGTCGGCCAACTCCTTCTCCCACCCGGTCGGGCGGTCGGTGTTGAGGCGACCGATGTAGAGCACCTTGCCCTTCGACGGGTTGAACGAGCGGGCCAAGAAACCCCCCTCGCTCTCGGGGTCCACTTCGACGCGCTGCTGCGGGAACATCTGGAAGTAGACCTGACCCGCTTGATTGAGCCGCGCATTGAACAGGTGGCCCGTGTAGTAGTTCATGGACCGCTTCTCGCCCTGACGGGCACGGCCCATGTACTGCTCAACCACGACCGCCTGCTCCTCCTTCACATCGGCCTCGGCGTCCATGTAGTAGACCATCTCCACCGCCACGGAGCCCTCCATGACGAAGGCGGGGGTGTACTTGAACAGGCCGACACCACGGGGCTTGAGCGCACCAATGAAGCGGACGGGCTCGGACGGGCCGCTGTCCATCTTCACGAGGGCGTCCTGCCCCTCAACGGTAACCACCGTACCAATCTTGCCGTTGAACTCGATGTACGGGCCGGAAGTCGCCTCGTCCTTGTGCTTGTCCTTCTGGACCTTCACCCGGTCACCCGGTTGAAAGCGCGGACCTTCACGCTTCTGAATGGGGGGCTTGATCTCCATGCGGAGCGTGCCCTTCACGAACTTCACAATCTCGGCCTCGGACATAGGAACCGGGTCGGTGTTGACCACCCACTCCACGAAGTCCTGCGTCTTTTGGTTGACGGCGACCTTGCTCCGCAGGGTGTCCGGCGCGAGGAGGGCGAGAACTTGCCGACGCTCCGCGCTGCCCTTCGGCAACTGCGAAGCGACACGAATGAGCCGTTGACGAAGCACGGTGTCGGACATGGGTGAAGTCTCCTTGAAGGGACGGGTAGAGAAACCGGGGGGGCGGATCGAGGGCGTCCACCTCTCTGTGCCGTATAGAACGGCCAACGAACCGGCCCGCCCTTTGAGGAGCCTACCCCATGACGCAAGCCGAGTCTGACTTCGTGGAGGAGTACACCCGCAGCCTGCTCGTGGTGTGGGCCGACCGCTGCGTGCGGGGCTTGGCGCTCGACTTCGATGCGGACACAAGCAGCCCGTATGTCAAGTGCGCGCTCGACAAGGGCTGGCTCACGAAGTCCAACCCACCGCGCGTCTCCGCGAAGGGGTTCACCGCTGCCGCCTCGTTCTTGAAGCGGTGAGGGTCAAGTCATTTCGTAGGGCGCGCTCTCGCCGGGACCACTTGCCCGAGGGTCGCGGGGGCCTTCACGGTAGGTGACCTTGACCCCGTGACGCTCCAAGTAGTCGGTGCCGTCCGTGCCGCCTGCGTAGCCACCCCGCACGACCACGACTTCACACACCCCGGCGTGGTGAAGAAGTTTGGCACACATGAGGCACGGCTCGCCCGTCACCACAAGCACGGCCCCCCGAGTAGGTGTGCCATTCGCCGCTGCGTTGCAGACGACATTCGCTTCGGCATGGTGGCACCCGACCTCCATGCGTGTCCCCGACACGACTCCGAGCCGGTCGCGCTCGCATACGGTGTCGGTGCCGCACAGGTGCGAGCCACCCCGAGGCGCACCGTTGTAGCCGTCCGCGAGCACGACATTGCGGAGCGGGTCAAGGAGTAACGCCCCGAACTTCCTGCGCGGGCAGTTGCTTGCCTCCGCGAGAATGAGGCATTGACGGATACGAAGGTCGAGGTGCTTCGGGTTCACGCTGAAAAACTCTCCCGTGGGGGCTTTCGCCATAAGCGGGTCAAGCGTACCCCATGTGTCACCCCAACATGGAGCCCCAAATGACCACCCCCGCCACCGTCGCCCTCACCGCCGCCCCCACCGCCGCCGCCACCGAGGCGGCGGGCCTCGTCCTCGACGCGCTCGCCACCGCCTTCGGCGGGTGGTCCCAGTTTAGCAACGAGACGGTGGGGGAGGCCATTTTCGGCCACTTCAACAACGGTGGTGTGGCCCGAGCACTCGGCAACACCTCCGACGAGGTGATGGACGCTGCGGCGTCCTTGATCGCGGAGCGGTGGGAAGACTGCGGGGTGGAGTTCGCTCCCACCCGCATCGAAATTGCGGCGGGCTTCGCCGCCGCCCGCGCCCGCGTGGAGGGCGCGTGAGCGTCACCTTCGCCGCGACCGGCGCACCGTGCGAGTCGGTGCGCCGCCCATGCTCGTCCCCGAGCATGGGGCTGACCTGCACCGCAGAGGAGCGGTGCGGCTACTGCGAGGACGGGCAGGAGTGGGCGGACGAGTACGCCGTGCCGCCCGTGGACATGACCAACGCTATGGCGCGGGTGGTGTTCGACCTCCTTGCCATTGAGGGCGAGAGCGAGCACGGGTTGGTCGGCTCCATTGAGCACGCTGCCCTGCCGTTCCTCTTGCAGCGGTGCATGGTCGTGCTCGGAAAGGAGGGTGTGCGCGTCCCCCACCTCTCCGAAGGAGGCGAAGCCCCCCGCACCGTGCGCGTGGGAGTGTGTGAGGACGGGCTTCCGGCTATCACCACGGGGCCGCGCGTGTTCATGGGGGCCGTGGAGGACGAGCGAGTGGTGCGCTGCGTATCGCAAGTACGGGACTTGCTCTCCACCTGCGCCCAACAGGGCTGGGGGGTGTCGTGGTCTTGACCGCCCGCGTAAGAAGGAGGCATGAGAACACGGACGCTCGCCGTGCGGGTTCGCGCCTTGACAGGCGTGCGCCTCTACGACTGCATCCTCGCGGTCGAACAGACCTCCGAGGCATTGCCCGACGACGAGCGTGTGCAACAGGCCGTGGAGTACCTGCGGCGAACCATGAGGATGACATGACCCACGAGGAAACCTGTGACCTGCTCATCCGGCTCGGGGGGAAGGAGTACACCGACCGCACCAAGCCCGAAGGAACGCGCTGCTTTGGCATGGCACGGCTCGTGGGCGCACCCGACTGCGCGTGCAACGACAAGCCGCCGAGCGTGCATGTGAACGCCTACGCGGACTTTCGACACCCTTCGACGGGAGACAAGTTCGACGGGTCGGTGGAGTTCGATGTGGGGGGCGAGGCGGGTGACGGGCGTTGGCTCCGAGCCACCATCTACTCGATAAAGCGCGAGGAGGTTGAGGAGGTGCTGCCCACGGTCGAGGCTGCGGCTCGGGCTATGTGGTGCGCGTTCGTGGACGCCATGAAGTCCCGTGAGCACTTGTCACCCCGTCGCCAAGAGCAGGACGAGCCGTGAACCGCTTGCCCCACTTGCTCGGCAAGTTGCCCGAGCGGTTCCAGTGGTCGCTGCACAACCTCGTGGCGCACCCGCTTTCAGAACTTCTGTTCCAAGTCGGGCTGCGCCGCTGGTCCGACAGGGTTCACGACCTCACCGTTCCCGAACACGAAGCCGGAACAGGGCGTGGATGAACCAAGAGGCTTTCGCGGAGAGGTGTTCGTGCGTACTCCGAGTATGGGCAAATCCCCCGTCACCGTCGTGTCCCCCGACGCCCACCTCGTGAACGAGGCGGGGCAGTACGAGTGGTCTGTCCCCCGCGTGGCCCGCGCGTGGGACATGGCCCGCGCACACCTTCGGGCGGTGCTGCCCGACGCCGAGCGGCTCGTGCTCATGGTCGGCATCCCCGGCGCGGGCAAGAGCACTTGGCTCGGCTCCCACGGGGAGCAGGGCGCGGTGTACTTCGACGCGACCCTCTGCGGAGACAAGGCGCGGGCCGAGTTCGTCACGCTCGCCCGCAGCATGAACAAGCCCGTCGAGGTTGTGTGGCTCGACACCCCGCTCGCGGTGTGCTTGGCCCGCAACGCGGCCCGCACGCCCGACAGACAGGTGCCCGAGGAGACGGTGCGAGGCATGGCCGACAAGTTGAGCCGCTTCCCGCCCCATGTGCGCGAGGGGTTCGCCCGCGTCACGCGGGTCACCACCCCCCCTACCGCTACGATGCGGGGGTAGGAGCAGGGGGGGTAGGAGCGGGAGGGGCCACGAGGTCTTGCAGGAGTGCGAGGTTCGCAGCCCCGACATGGCGCTTGGCCTCCTTCCCGTCGCGGAACAACACGAGCGTCGGGAGTGCCCGCACCTCGTAGGTGGTGGCGGCATCGGGGTGGGCTTCAATGTCCACCTTCAAGATGAGAAGCCGGTCACCGTGCTCGCGGGCAAGAACTTCCAAGTGGGGGGCGAGCGCACGACACGGCCCGCACCACGGAGCCCAAAAGTCCACGAGGACAGGTACGCCGTGGGCCTTTGCCTCACGGACGACCTTGCGGAGTTCTTTGGTTGCGGTTCCTGTCGCCACGGTCTGCCTCTATCCGTCTACCCGAGAACCCTTGAACTCACGAGAGCAGTTGGGACAGGTGGTCGGCATGTCGGAGAGCCTCCAACAACCCATACCCCGTTCCCGATGTAGAGGCTAAAAAACTACACGAAGTTACGGGGCGACAAAACCCCCTTTCCGACATAAGGGCCGAAGGCACTACGCACGCCGCGTCCGAAGCGGGGCTGCTGCAAGCCGCGCAAGAACTTTGTCGTGCGTGCCTTGGCTTCCGTCATTTTGTCCCATTGTTCCTCGGCATTTCGCTTCAAGTCCATGTAGGACGAGGTGCGCTGAATGTCGAGGGAGATGCCGCCAATGGAATACGAGAACTCGTTCACAGTCCAGTTGTAAGCAAGCGCCTGTGCGGCGTTCACCAAGGCCCCCCACAGGAGAGCCGCACGCCACGCGGGCTTCTGCGAGCACACCATGTCCACCGTCCGCAGTTCTTCCGTCTCGGGCGGGTGGAGGTTCCACTTGTCGAGAGCGATGGTGAGGTAGTCTGCGAACTCCTCGTCCGTCCACACATAGCCGAACACTTGGTTGTAGCACCCGATGGTGCCCTCACCCTCGGGGGGTCGGAAGCGGTAGTTGCGGTCGGGGTTGTTGTCGCGGGTCATGACCCGCATCTTCCGCACGAGGTCAGCCATGCAGCCTGTCATGGTGTTCGTGCTCGTCTGCACCTGCGAAGAAACGACACCGAACTCCTGCACCGCTCCTGCTTGCGGAGTGGCCGCCGTCTCTTGGAACAACCACCGAATACGGTATGTCCCCGGTGCGGCTCCCGCAGGAACTTGCAGGGCTGCGTAGTATTCACCCACCGCCGGGTTCACGGGCGTCCGGTCAGGTGGCCCAATGAGAACCTCTACACACGAGGTCGGGTCCACATAGTAGACGGCGTAGGTGATGGTGTAGGCGTTCGCGGGGTTGCCCGCCGAGTTCGTGAGGTAGATGTCCAAGTCCCCACGCCCAAGCACCTGCCCCTGTTGGTAGACGACGCTCATGGAGTGCTCCTTCGGGTCAAGTAGGGCGGGTCAAGTAGAGGGCGGGTCAAGTAGAAGGGGGCCGTTCGCCACGGTCATTGAAGGTCAGCGCCTTCATGGTCTTGATGGCTTGCACGAACATGAGCGGGGCGACTTTCGCCGTGTCGGTGAAGTAGGCGTTCCGCAAGTCGCGCATGACGAGCGGGCCTTGGTCGTCAAACAAGAAGAACACGCGCCCGCCCTCGCGCTCGGTCCCTTGAAAGGACACGCCCGCCACTTTCAAGTAGGCGGCGTAGTAGAGGTCGGTTGTGCGGTACATGGGTTCCATGAAGTGCGGGCACCTTGGTAAAGAAGTCGGGCCTCGGCGGGTCGCTTCACGCTACCCGCCGAGGCCCGAGGAAGCCCCTCAACCCCAAGCGGGGAGGCTCGCTGGTTAGGCGAGCGTGCCGTCGTCGTTGTAGACGGCGAGGGCCGCGCCGGTCGTGCCGAGGTAGTCGAACGCGGACGAGGTGAACACGGAGAGTTGCCCGCTCCCGAGGGAGATTTGGAACGCGCCCGTGTCGTAGGTCGAGAGGTAGACACCACTCGTGAAGGAGCCGAGGCCCGCAGGAGCGGCCTCGTTGCCGACCACGCTGCCTGCCGGAAGAACATACTGCCCACCCGCGAGGATTTGCAGGATGTCGGCAATGGCACCGTCAGAGGGAGCCGTCGCCAGCCCCGTGCCCGCGCCCGCGCCCGCCGCGATAAGGGCCGCGTTCACCGCCGCGACGGTGACCGCGCTACCCGCGTCGAGAAGTGCCTCGATAGCAACCGCCGTCGCGTTCGCCACGGTGACGGTGATGGTCACGGCGGTTCCGGCGTCCGTCACATGGTCGAGCAGGTAGGCGGCGAGGCCCGAGTACTCGGCAACCGTCGCGTTCGCGGACAGGGCCGCAACCGTGTCCGTGGAGAAGCGGTTGATGTACTTGGTCTGACCGATGGGGTCGTAGATTTGGTTCCGAAGGGAGGTGTTCGGAACGAGGTCGAGGACTTGCAGGACACCGTTGGGGATGTCCGTGCGGCGCATGGCAATGAACGGCATGGGGGTGTTCTCCGAAGAAGAAGGGTGAGGGGAGGCTTCCTACAAGCGGCCCTGTATTGACGGACTACCGGGAGGGGAGGTCAAGCGTGCAGGCCATTCACGACCGCCGCAATGACGGTGAACGGGGTGGTGCCACCTTGGGCTCGCACGAACAGTTCCGAAGCACCGGCTTGCCAAAACGGGACCGAAACCACGGGGGCGCCCGCACCCGTAGGTGGAATGGGCGTTTCCTGCAACCCCTGACCGAAGGACACATACAGGGTGTTGACTGCGCCCGTGTTCATGATTTGCAGTTGGTCCGCGAACTGTGGCAGCACGAACCGCATGGCCCCCGGCGGCGGGTAGTTGTTCGCGCCCGCGCCCGACACGTCCGGTGCTGTGCCATTGAGCACGAGGCTGCGCCGGTTCGTCCAGAAGAAGTCGCCGGGAGGCACCACAAGAATGGGGCCTGCCGCGAGCAGCGTGCCCGCAGAGTTCCGCTCTCGCACCCGCAAGAAGGTCGTGTAGGTGTCGCCGGGGATAGTGGCCGAGGCGTAGTCCACCGGGGCGAACTGCACGCGGGTCAGCCCCCGGTTGCTCTCCTGCACCGCGTTCACCCGTGACTTGCGGAGGGTGGGCGACGAGAAAGAGCCATTCGCAGGCACCTCAAACATGGCGGTAACGCCCGAGAAGGCCGCGTCGAGGGACAACGCCGCCCCAAAGGAGTAGGACTGCACACCCGCCGTCGTGCGGACGGCAAGGCTCACCACTCCCGGTTTGCGCTCAATGAGCAGGGGACAGGGTTCCACGCGGGGCTACCTCCGTGCCCCCTCGCGGCGGATAGATAGCCTAACGCACCTCACGAGGTCGAAGGCTTGACCTTCTCCGTTGCGGCCATGCGCTCGTAGCCGCTCGCGTCCTTGCCCTTGTCCTTCGCCAACTTCGCAGCGTCGGACCACGACTCGGTGCGCTCGCCTTCCACATTGGGAACGAGGCGTGCCGGTGCGCCGTGGTTCGCCGCCTGACGGGCCGAGAGCCGCTTGTTCTTCTCGGCCATTTGAGAGTTGATGCGGTTGGCTTTGCCCGGCCAGTCATCTCCGACGAGGTTGAACATGGGCAAGGAAACTTGCTTCTTGGCTTGGGCTCCGCACTCGGGGCACGACTGCGGCTCGTCGTATTGCGCGATGGGGAGCCTGCGGTCGAACTGGTGCCCGCACGCGGGGCAGTTGTAGCCGTAGATGGGCATGGGGAATAGAACTCCGTTTGTTGACGGGTGGACGCTACCCGCCGTTCGGAGGCTGCACCGCCCGGTCGAGCGCGAAGCAAAGCACGACGACAAACGCTGCCGTAGAGATGGCCCCACAGGCGAAGCCGGACAGGAAGGTGAGCATGGCCCACCCCTACCCGTAAAGAGGGGTGCTACCCCCCCGCGTCGAGGACGGGAACCCACTCGGTGTCGAGCACCCATGCCGGAAGGTGATTCTCCGAAGCCACCCGGTACTTGTTCTTGCGTGCGAAGGAGAGCACTCCTGCGACATGCTTACAAATCCGGTTGCGGGCGTCGGGGTCTTTGACCGAGGGCTTGCTTGCCGTGCCCACGGGCTTCCCGTACAGGTACTTCTGAACCTTGGCCCAATGCTCGGGGCCTTGCCACCGGAAGAACTCGCAGGTGCAGGACACCTGCACCTGCCCCTTCTCAATGTACTTGGTTGCGCCCTTCACGACAGCCTTGACCTTCACGGTGTAGGTAGCACCCTTGCTACCGGAAACCGTGAACGCCCAAAATCCCTTGTCAGGCCGCGCCCGCTTCAACTTGGGCACAATGCCCTTGCCACGAACCACCACGGCGGGGTCGGTTGCCGAGAGCAGTTCTGCAATGGTCACGGCGACCTTGTGGCGCGCACCGGAGCCAAGGGACGCCTGCATGTAGGTCGCGTCCCCCGACCACATTTGCCCTTGCCCGTTGGGCACGACGCGGGACGAACCTGCGGGAACATTGTCCGTGTGGTTGTCAGGCATCTGACTACCACTTGGCAAGCCCTCCTTCTCGTCAGGCTTGCGCTGATAAGTCCCCGGCCCCACAGCCGAATACTGCGTGTTGGCTCCCGGTTGGTCTGTCTCCTGCTTCGGGTTCTCCTTGTCGTAAAGGATGAGGTCACCCGCCAACTTGCGACGGGCCACCCGCGTCACAGCGTCGAGAATGTCCTCGCCCTCGGGGGCACGAACCACGAGGTCGAGCACGCTGCGGAGTTCACCGGGGTCCGCTTTGGCAAGTTCTCCTCCGTCGAGCAGGCGGCGACACCGGGCTTGGAAGTCAGGGGCGTCAGGGTCGTGGTCAAATAGCACCGCGCACGCCTGCACGGTCGCCTCGTCCAACTCCTCGTAGGCTTCCACCCCGAGCGTGGTGTCAATGAGGTCGAAGAAGGCGTCCTCGCCCTCGTCGTCGTAGAACACCGCCGCTTCCAAGAACACGGGCAAAGGCAGCGTGCCCTGCTCGGGGACTTCGGTGGCGTCCTCCACCTCGTAAGTGAAAGTCACCTCGCCCGTCTCGGGGTTGATGTTGTTCACATACGCAGCGTCCATGCTCGGGGCGAGCGAGAAGCCGACACTCTGCCCGACCAAGAGCGACCCGCCCGTGTCGAACTGCGCCTGCTTGTCCCGCTGCGCCTGCTCACGCTCCCGCCGGTCCTTCTTCACTTGCTCCTCGGTGCGGAAGGGCCTGCGCTTGAACCGCTTGGGGTGCTCCCGCTGCTGCTCCCGCTGCCGCAAGCACATGGAGTTGTGCTTGCAGAACTTGTGGTAGCGAATGAGGGCTTTCTTGTTTTTGAGGCTGCGCTGCGCCTTGTACGCGCGGTTGTCCTTGCGCTTCTTCTGCGGGTTCTGCTTGTGCTGGAAGGTCGGCTGTGTCGTCGTGGTCTGCCACGCAAGACGGCGGTGCATACTCGGGTGCTTCCGGTAGTGCCGGACATTCGCCTTGTGCTGCGCGTTGTTCTTGTTCCGCCTGCGCCAAGCGCGGCTCCGCATCTTGATTTTCGTGCGGTTCCGCTGATAGTACTGCCGCGACTTGGTGCGGGCACGCCCCCGCTGCTTGCGCGTGCGAACACGCCGCCGCTGGTAGGCTTCGACCACCCGAGCGACCATCTCCATGAAGGCGGTCTTGGTCAGAAACGCCGTCATGGTGCGCCGCGTGACGCCCGCTGTATCGTCCTTTGACGGGTTGCCGTACTGGTCCCCCTCCACCCCCTTGGTGCGAGGGCGCTTGTCAATGTCGTTGTCAGGGGTGTTGAACTCAAACCGCTGTCGAATGTCCCGCCCGCCGCTGCCGGGGTGTGCGGAGCCGGGGGGCAGAACACTCTCCTTCTCCCGGTCAATGTCGGTGGGCAGGTTGAGTTTCGACTTGTCCGAGACAACCGTAGAAATGCCCGGCACGGCGCTCGCCGCGTCCTTCACATGGCGGGGCACGAGTTCACCGGGGTCGGACGGGGGTTCGGCTTGCCGGTCCAGTAGGTCGTCACGAGCGTAGCCTGCCGCAACTTGCGCCCCTTGGGGTCCACACCCACCGCGCGAGCGGTGAACACCACGGTCAGCCCCGTGGGGGAGTCCCACCGAATAGGCTCCCCTCGGTCGAGGTCTTGCTCCCACGCCTTCCACTTGGGCGAGTTGGTGGACTTCTCCTTGCCGTAAGCCTCGTGGAACTTGAGCAGCGCCGCCTTCACATCGGCCACCGACACGGCGCGTTGATCCATGCGAAACTGCACATGGGCGGTCAGCACGAGGCTCTTGAAGGGGGTGCCGTCCACCCCCTTCTCACCTTCAAGGGAGTAGACCTTCGACGCCTCTTGGTTGTCGAGGTCGCCGCCGCTCTCCACATCCTCAATGAGTTCTTCCCGCACCCTCGGGTTCCGCACCCGGTCCTCAATGCGCCTCATGACTTGGCACGGCCCGCCGGGGACGCCGAGAGGCGGGGACAGGTCCGCCCGCCGTTGTTGGGCGTAGCGCCGAGCCACCCGCTGCGCCGCCGTCTCGGGCTTCGGCGGGGGGAACGGGCTTTGGGCCTCGTCCGAGACAAGGGGGAACGCCGCGTCTTGCATGGCGTAGTCCACCTTGTACCTGTCGGTGAGGGGGATGCGGTCGCGGTACTGCTTCTTCCCCACCGAGGCAAGCGCGTAGTTGAGCCGGTCGAGGTGCCGCTCAAGGTTCTGCAAGTGGCGCGGGAAGTCCACGATGATGTCCCCGGCCACTTCGTACAGGTGGTCGCGCTTCTCGGACGCCTCCACGAGCACGAGCAGCCGGTTCACCATCTGCCGCAAGCGGTGCGCCTCCAACGAGGCGTTGGTCGCCCCTTCGGTGAGGAGCGACCACGCGAGGGGTGTACCTGTGCTTGCGGACTTACGGGGCACGGCTACCGCTCCTTCTCACACGCCTACGGTGTGGTGGGGGATAGCCGCGCCACCGAAAGAGCCTACTCCCCGTAGAGCGCCTTCATGATGCGCTTGCGGACGGGGGGCGTCTCAATGGACAGAATGGCGTTGAGAACCGGCATGTTGCCCTTGTACTTGTCGAGGGCGGTCTTGGCCCGCACCATCCAGTTCTCCTTCATGTCCCACGAGAACCCCGGCACGAACTGTTGAATCATCTCGATTTTGGCTTGGACGATGGCCTCGGGCGGCACCTCGTCCACGACGGTTTCCTCCTGCTTCTCGGCGGGGAGTTCGATAGCGGGGGCCTCCTGCTTCTCGGAAGTCGCGGTCTTGGTGCCGACCTTGCCGATAACGGTGCCCTCCTCCATGCCGCCGACCGAAGAACTGCCCACGAAGGTCTTGGCGCGGGTGTCCATGTCCCGGTAGTTGCGGGCGCGCGTGTCAGGGTCGGTGGTGCCCGGATCGGGCACAGAGGACGAAGCCGCGTCGGGCAGAAGTTCGTCCAGCGTGTCTCCCACCCGAGGTTCCTGCACATCCCCCGTAGCCGTCTTGACGACGAGGCTCTCCAACTTGCGACCCGTGAGCGGGTCAAGGTCGCGTATCACGCGCTGATCGTCCTTGCCCACCTCAATGGCCCCGGCACGCGCAGGGGTCTTGAAACGCCCGACCACCACGCCGTCGTCCACGGAGCCTGCTTCCTCCTTGGCGCTCGCAGCCTTGTGGGTCATGCCCGCGTTCTTCGCGGTGTGCGTCTCGGGGGCGTTCGCACCACGGACACGGGACAGGTGGCCCACATCGCGCTCCTCGTCGTGAACGACGGTCTTGGCGATGGGCTTGCGCTCGGGGCCGGTAGGAGCCGCCTTGTGCATCTGCACATTGGCCGGTGCAGGCTTGTACTCGCCCCCCTGCTGGTCAAAGGGAACAAGCCACCCGACCTTGATAGCGGCGACGAGCGTGGGGGCTTCCACCGCTTTGTCGCCCACCTTCATGCTCGTCCCGTCGAAGTGAACCACATCGTCTTTGAGAATGTCCCGCTCCAATCCTCCCACATGAATCTTGTAGATGGCGCGGTAGGCACGGAACGCGGTGTCGGCTTGCATGAAGTTCTCCTGACTGAAAGGAAAGGCGAGAGCGGGTGAAGAACCGTACCCGCCTCACCCGAGCAACAGCACCCGTTGGTCGGTGAGCAGAACCATTTGCGTGGCCGAGGTCGCAATGCCTACTTGGACCGAGGTGAAGCCCGCGCCCGTGGGAGGCGTGTGCGACACTTCGCCCAAAGTCCCCGAGAGGAACACCTTGTCGCCGGGGGTGAGCGGCCCGCCGCCTTCGACCACGGGCACGACGGCGGACCCGCGCATGGAGACAATGGAGACAGGAGCGCCGGTTGCCGCGCTTGTCAACATGAACCCAAGGAAGGTGTAGCCGAGAGTAGCCGCCGAGCACCGCACCACTTCTCCCGAGGGGTTCAGCCCTACGGCCAGCCCCGTAGCCAATGACTCCGAGGCGAGCACATTGGGGAGCGTAACGAAGGCCCCTGTTCCGATAGCGTTGGTGCCACGCGCAACGGGCATGTCAGTTCTCCTCACCACCGTTCGGAAGGTTCACCAAAAACAGCGTATTGCGCGTCGGGGCGGCTTCAACATCCCGAGCAATCCGCTCTTGCACGGTCGCAAGGAACTCCACGGCCACGCGGACGCGGGACACCACTTGGGCGGTGTTGGTGTGCGCCGAGTAGATGCAAAAGTCCAAGAACACCTCATGCTCATTGTCGGGGACAATGCGGAAGGCATTGGCGTAGGTGCCGAAGGGGCTTTCGCCCCCCATTGTCACCTCACACCGGACCATTGCCCTGCTGTCAGTAGGACGGGACATGCGCGCACCCGGTAAGGGTCAGGAAGTCTGTTCTTCGACCCATTGGGCCACAATGTCCGCAAGGTAGCAGAACGCACTCGCCGCAAAGGCGTGAGCAAGAACCTCACCCCCGAGCACGAGAGGGTCGAGGCCCCCTGCTACGAGGTGTCCCGGCAGGCGCAGGAGCAACCAAGTGAGCCACCCTGCATGGAACCCCGTGCAGTAGGGACATGCGAACATGCGCGAGAAGAAGGTCCGCCCCTCCGCGTCAGGGAACAGCGGAAGTTTGCGAAGCAAGGGCACGAGAGGTGCCTTGTCGTTCATGAGCCCGAAGCACAAGCCGTAGGCCGCACAAAGAAACAGGAAGGTCGGCACGGGTCACCTCACTCGTCGTTGGAGCCGCCGAACAGCGTTCCGAAGAAGCCCTTGGACTTCTTTGGTTGCTTCTTGGCGGTGGGGTTGGTGTCTGCTTGCGCCTCGGAAGCCGGGGCGGGAACCGGCGGAAGTTCGGGGGGCGCAGGTGCGGGGGCCACCACCTCAAAGACGGGCGCAGGAGCCGCCGCCTTCTCCTCGGCCACACGGGACTTGCCCTTCGCCTTCTTCTGCTTGGGGGCCTCGGTGACAATGCGGCAGCACGAGGTCTGCGCCGCCTTCTCAAAAATGTCCACCGTGTCGGGAATGTCGTCCCCGTCGCAGTCGAACCCGAGGTCAAGTTGCGTGAGGTTGAGCGCGTCAAGAATGAGTTGTCGCTGCGCGAGGTCTTCTTCTTCGACGGCGGCAAAGCCGTTCATAAGACGGGCCTCAACTCGCAAGAGGCGTTGAATGGCTTCTCCGAGCCCGACACGCATCTGCTTGTTGGCGACAGGTTGGGTAGCGGGCGTAGCCATGTAGCCTCCGAGGTGGACAATACCCATAAACCGAACGGGGATGGAGGGCTCTCACCCCCCACCCCCGCTGGTTTCAGTTCACCGAAAGATCAGAGGATCTTGGCGATGAACTGCGGCTGGAACAGCACAATGGCCTTGCCGCCGGGACCGCCGTTGTGGCTGATCACGAAGCCCGCACGGAACACCGAGGTGCCCGAAGCGGTCGGCGGGGTGACCGAGAGCGCACCACCCGTTCCGAGGAACAGGGGCTTGCCGATGTCCGCGCTGGTGAGGCTGGTGAGAGCGGTGGTCATCTGCACGCCGGGCACGGAGCCCATCTTGATCATGTTGCCCGCAGCACCCGCCGGGTTCTGCGCGATGCCGTGGACATTGCGCTCCAAGTCGGAACCGGCGTTGTTCGCCGCCTTGAAGTAGCGGACCTTGGAGGCACCCGCGTCCCACTTGGCGACAACCGCATCACCCTGCGCCAACGCCTCACCCGCCTCGACATCCAAGCCTGCGGCCTGCTGGAACACGAGGAAGTGCTGCGCTTGAATGAACGCCGAGGAGTAGGTGGACGAGTCGCCCAACTGGATGACGCTCTTGGCCTTCACGGCGATGTTGGCGGTGCCCGCACCCGCGTTCTTGGCCTCGATGGTGAGGGTCTTGCCCGCGGCGTTGTTGGCGCTCATGGTCAGGTCGGTGAAGTCACCGCCGTCGAGGGACAGAACGCCCGTGGTGTCCACGGTGATGCCGCCCGCCGAAGCGTCGATGTCGATACCGCCTGCCGAGGCGTTGACGCGAACCGCGTCCGCGCCCGTACCCGCCGAAGAAGCCACCAACTTCTGCGCGCCGCCGCCCGCCACCGCGAGGGTCAAGTCCTGACCCGAGCCCGTGACGGTGAAGTTGGAGGAGGTCGCCGCGTCGAGGCTGATGAGCCCGCCCGCGTCAACGGTCACATCGGTCGCCGCGTCCATGTCCACGGCAGCAGCCGAGGCGAGGATGAGGTTGCCGCTCGTGGCCGTGGACAGGGTGAGGTTGCCGCCGTCAACCGAGAAGTTGGAGGCCGCACCCACCGCGTCGAGGCTGATGGCCCCGCCGGACTGCGTGTCAACGGTCATACCACCCGTGCCGAGGTTCACATCGAGGGCGGTGGCCCCCGTCGTGTTACCGACCGTGATGGTGCGAGCCGCCGCACCCGTGCCGATGTTGATCCCGTGGGCGTTGGCGTTGCCGCCGATGCTGATGGAACCACCGGAGGCGTCGAGGGTGACGGCGCCACCCGCGTCCATGTCGAGGTTGCCCGCCGCCGTGACGGCGAGAACACCGCTCGTGACCGTGCTGACGGTGAGGTTGCCCCCCGTCACGGTCATGTTCGACGCGCTCGTACCGTCAACGCTGAACGAGGCACCGTCAACGGTGATGGCCCCGTCCGCGTCAATGTCGAGGTCGGCAACGCCCGCACCCGCGTTGGTCGCCGCGATGGTCAACGTGGCGGTGCCAGCGTCGTTCGCGGTGAGCGACAGGTTGGAGGCGGTGCCGGTCGAGTCGAGGCTCAACGCGCCCGAGGTGTCGAGGGTGATGCCACCCGTGCCCGCGTTGAGGTCGAGGCCACCCGCCGCGTTGGAAGCGGTGATGGTCACGGCGTCGGCAGCGGCCTCGCCGCCCGTGATGACCACCGAAGACGCCGTGGCGGTGAGCGACAGGTCGCCCGTGGACACGGTGAAGTTGGAGGCGGCACCGGCACCGATGGACACCAAGTTGGTGGCGTCAACGGTGACTTGCACGGCGTCGGCGTCGATGTTGCCAGCGGCGCCGAGAACGAGGTTGCCGCTCGTGGTGGTGGACAGGGTGAGGGCAGCGCCCGCGACCGTGAAGTGCGAAGCCGCAGCGGCGTTCACTTCGACCGCGCCCGAGGCGTTCACATCGAGCAGGAGCGTGGTGACCTGCACTTCGGCAGCCGACTTCACATCGGTGATGCCCGCGCCGCTCGTCTCCAAGGTGAGGTTGCCCGCCACCGTGAAGTCCGAAGCGCCAACCGCAGCGAGGCTGATGGCCCCGGTGCTGTCGAGGGCAATACCCGCCGTGCCCGCGTCGATGTCGATACCGCCGCCCGCGTTGGAAGCGACGATACGCACCGCGTCGGCAGCGGCTTCACCACCGTCGAGGACGAGGCTCGCCGCCTCGGCGTCGAGGGTCAAGTCCCCAGCCGTGGTGTTGATCTTCGACGCTGCGCCCGCCGTGACCGTGTACGCGCCAGAGGCGTCCACATCGTAGGTGGTAACATCGGCGTCCATCGAGCCGTTGAGGTCGAGGATGGTGCTGATGGACACGCCGCCCGTGGCGGTCACATCCAACTTCTCGGTGCCCGCAACAACAACATCGCCCTCACCAACAGACGTGGTGATGGTGTTGCCGACGATATACGCCTCCTGCAAGGAGGTCTGCGCTGCCGAGTCCCAATCGCCGTTGCCGGTGAAGTCACTCTCGGTGGCGTTCGAGGCGTAGGCCGTGACGAAGGTGCCCTTGCCCCAAGAAGCGCCACCCGGCTCCTTGAAGGAGGCCGTGCCGTCCGCAAACGCGAAGGCCGAGAGGTCCACCTTGTAGGCCGAAGCAGTTTGCGCCGTGCCCGCCGTGAACTGGTTCTGCACGAAGGGGACAGAGCCGCTCGGGGAGGTGCCGCCGATACCCTTGATGGTCACGACGCCAGCCGCAACGCCCGCAACGACGAACAAGCCGTCGTTGTTCACATCGGTTGCACCCGTGATGGCAACAATGTCGCCAGCCGCGAGAGCGGTGGAGCCGCCCGACACGGTGAAGGTCGGGGGGGTAGTGGGAGCCGAACCCGCCGTGAAGGCCGTGACCGTCTCAAGCGTGAAGCCCGAGGCACGGTTCATCGTGACGGTGATACCACCCGCCGAGGGCGTGGTCGTGGTGTTGCCGAAAGCAAGGTCGAGGAACGCATCGCTGATGACGACGTTCTCGGTGTCCTTGCTGACAATGGTGCCGGTGACTTCCAGATCACCCGTGATCTTGGTGTCGCCCGTGATGTCGGCGCCCGCGTCCACCGTCAGGCTGTAAACCCGAATGGTGTCGGTGGCGGCGGCCTTCTCCAACTGACCGCTGTTGAGAACGATCAGGTTCTTGTCCTGCGTAGCCATGTGGACTACCTCTTGGGAGGAATTGTGTGAGCGAAGCCCGAGGGGAAAGCGCGACGGGAGGAGGGGTGGACACTCGCACGGATCGTGTCGTAGGTTGAGCGGCCCGTGCCGTGGTGCCCTTGCCCATATAGGGTTGCATAGGCGGGCAACCGCAGAAGTTTTTGTGCCGGTAGCGGTGCTATGCTCCCGTAGTCGGAAAGGAGTAGAACATGGCCTTCTTGAAGCGCAGCGTGTCCGTCACGGCCCCGAAGTCAACGAGCCTTCCGAACCTCCACGCGCCTTCCGTAGCGGTGGGTGAGGAGCGCGACGGCATGGTGTGGGACGGTGCGACTTGGGTGCCGAAGGCCGCGTGGGAAGCCCGCGCCAAGAAGGACTGACCCAACATGGCGAAGGCGGTCATTGGTCAACCGTTCACTTTCACGGTCCTGTTCCTCGACGGGGCCGGAGATCCCGTTGTGCCCGCCGACCCGACTATCTATGCCTTCTACTTCGTGAACGGCGTCAAGACGGTGCTCGTGCCCCCCGCGACTCCAATGACGGCGGTGCCGGGAGACACGGGGCGGTTCGCTTACACCGTGACCGTCCCCTCGTACCTCTCGGACGCCATTGTGCTCTACGGGGTCATGCAGGGAACGGAGCCCTTGACATCGCTCACAATTAGCGCAGAACAAGAGGTGGACTTGTTCAGCGACACCGGGGGAGGGGCGGGGGCCGGGCTACGGGTATCGTTCGTGAAACCGGGAGTGTGTTAGCCCATGACCGACCTTCGCGCCTACCTGACCGAGCAAATCAACCTCTTGACGCAAGAGCGCGGCGCGCTGCCGCAGCAGTTCGACACGCTCAAAGCACAGTTCGACACCAAAATCGCAGAGGTTGAACAGGACGCCGCAGGGCGCGTGAAGGCAATCCACGACGAGGTGGAAAGCCTTCGCAAGAAGGTGCAGAGCCGTGCCGACTTCCTTGCAGGAGAGGTGGCCGCATTGAAGGGGTTGTTGGCCCTGCTTCCGGCGCAGCCCGTGGTCGCGGCTCCGAGGCCCGCAGCACCCCCGGCACCCTTGACCCCGCTTCCCGTCGAAGAACCTGTCTTGGAGGACAGGTTCGCCTACTACGAGGAGGACGAACTCGACAACGAAGATGGGGGCATGGACGAGGATGGGGGCATGGAACCCGAACCCGAAGAAGGGGACGACGACTTGGCGAACGCCATTGAGAACGCTTCGGACGAAGAAGCCGTGCGCGCCCTGCTCGCCCGCTACAACCGGAAGGCTTGAACCTCGGCCCACACGGCGTCGGCGTCAGCAAAGTTCTCCGAAGCGTCCACGACGAGCACGCGGGTCGTGAGTTCCATGCTCTCGGCCCATTGCTCGTACTCGGCGTGAAGCGCCGCGAGGTAGTCGAGCGGGATGGTCGCTTCTTCGGTGCGGCCCCGTAGCGAGATACGGGACTGCGCGACCTCGGGCGTGGTGCGAAGGTAAACCACTACTTCGGGAGGCGGCGCCGACGCGAGCAACGCCCGGTGCAAGGTCGCGTAGGTGTTCCACTCCCTTGGGGCCAAATACCCCTTGTCGCGGGCCACGGCTGCGAAGATGCGGTCCTCGTGCAAGCACCTGTCGAGCAAGCACGAAGTCCCCGACCGGGAGAAATCGTGTGCCCGCTTCTGTTGCTCATGCCGGACGGCCATAATGAAGGTCTGCGCGTGGTACGCCCACCGCACAGGGTCGGCGTAGAAGTCCGCGAGGTAGGGGTTGTCCTCAACCGGCTCGGGAATGAGGTGAAGCCCACCTCGCTCACATAAGGCTTTGGCGAGAGTAGACTTTCCAGCCCCGATGTTTCCCGAAACGGCGATCAGCACCTTCCACGCCCCCCCCTACGGGACCACCCTACCCACGCGGAAGGTTAGTGGCCGAAGCCCCCTGCCGTCTCGTACTTGGGCTTGCCGTCCCACGGGTAGGCGTTCTGCGAGGTGGTCACCTTCACATACGCTTGGTCGCGGTAGCCCTTCTGCGGGATTTTCTTCAAGACCGCACCCGTGTATCGACCGGGGACCGGCACCACATAGTCAGCGCCGCGCTCGTGTCGGACGGCCTTCGACTCGACTTCGCGGATAAGCACCTGCTTGCCGACGACGCCGACGACCTCGTAGAAGTTGATGTTCGTTTGGTCGTAGCCCCACGACGAATAGAGAATGTCGCCGTCCTTCAAGCCGTGTTGGAAGTCCCGCTTGGCCTGTGCCCGCTCTTGCCGAGCAGACATGGCGGCCTTGCTCTTTTCCACTTGGTCGGCAATGTACTGCTCGCGGGCACTCTCGGACCCGAAGAAGTAGTCCCACAAGGGGCTGTCGCTCTTGCCCGAGTAGACGGCTGCGGCGGGCTTGCCCGACTTGGCGCCGTTGTACCGAATGACGGTGATACCTGCTTCGGGCATGACCTCGACCTGTGCGGTCGGGTTCTGCTCCAAGAAGGAGCGGGGGGTGCCCTTTGCCATTCTCTTTGTGGACGCCGTGAGCAGCCCGAACTCGGAAGGCTGGCCCATGCCTGCTTCGCCCTCGGCCTGCCATGCCGCACACACCATGTCAGCGGACACCGGGAAGTCCCCGAACGCCTTGCAGACATTGCGGGTCGGGCAGAAGTAGGTGCAGGAACCGCACGACACGCCCGGCGCGCTTGCGCGGCTCAACTGCGGCGGGGTCTGCATGGGGTTCCCAAGGTGACCGGGGCACGCAGCCTTCACGGTCGCCACGAGGAACCGGCGCAGAGGAGAGCCGTGAGGGAGGCCCGCCGCCAACTTCGTGGTGCGCGAGGTGAGGCTGTCGGGGTCGGGCGCAGGTGCCGCGAACTCGCGGAGCATGGTGCCTTGCGGGGCTTCGGGAAGGTTCGTGGGGTTGGGGTGGCTCACGGTGCGCGAACCCCCCGAAGGTGCAACGAGGTTCGACACCTCACCCTGCAACTTCTTCGGAAGGTCTTGCAGGGTCAGCCCCGAGAACGAAACGGGAGACTTCCCGAACAAGGGAATGCGAACCACGAGCCCCACGGTGCGCTGCCCAAAGATGCGCTTCCGCAAGTTGTCCACGAGAGCGGCTTCGGCGGCAGGGGTGAGCGCGTCGTCCCCGGCAAGTTCCCACTCGTAGCGGGACTTGGCCGAAGGCGTGGGGTCGGGCGTCTTGCCGAAGTAGGCGACGAGACGAACTTCTTCGGCTGCGGTGCGGTTCATGTGGGCCTACTCGACAAGGAGGTGTGTACCACCCCCTTTGAGTATCGAAGGGCTACCGCCCCCCAACAATGTGCCGGAAATGCGCCACCGCTGCCACCCCAAAAGTGCGAAGGCCGCACACCTCGCGGTGTGCGGCCTTGCAGGAAACCCCGGTAGGAGGCTTACGCGCGGGTGATGGTCAACCGCGTGAGGCCCTTCGGGTTGTAGGCCCCGATACCGATGTTCTCGAACACGGAGAAGCCGATGGTGCGGGCCTTCGGGTCGTCGGCAGAGAGCACGGTCAACTCGGTACGGACGGGCATCCGACCGAACATCTCGGGCTCGCAGCAGACATAGACCGTGCCGACCGGGACGAGACGCGACACGATGATCTGCGCGCCCCAAAGCGTGCCCATGAGGCCCGTCTTGAGCAACTCGCGCTGGCTCTCGATGTCGAGGATGTCCCGACCGAACTTGCGGAGGTCCGCGTAGTCCCGAGCGTTCATGAACACGCGGGCAACGCGGAGGTCGTTCCGCTCGATCTCGGCGTAGGCGTCCGCGAGGACGGCACCGCTGATGGGGGCGACAACCGGGATGTCGGGGTTGAACTGCCCCGAAACCGAGTCGAAGCCGTTGGTGGCGATGGCGTCGAGAACGGAGAACACCCGCTCGTCCTCGGCTGCTTGGATCTGCGCCCGAGCCAAGTCCTGTGCGCGCTCAATGAGGTCGAACCGACGCTCCTTGATTTGCGTGAGGGGGATCTCGGGGTTGGACGCGATCTCAAACAGGGGGAAGATGACGCGGCGGGGCTTGGTGATGGCGACGATGTTCTCGCCCTCCTCACCGACCACGAACGCGGTCACATCGGGATCCTTGTCGTAGATCGGCAGCGCGCCGTCCGGCAGTTGCTCCACGAGGAAGGTCTTGCGACCAACCGCCATGTAGTCACGGCGCAGACGGAGCGGCTGCGTCATCGACGCGGCCAACTTGGCGCGACCCTGCGGAGTGTTGATGTACTCCGAGATCAACTTCTGCTTGACGCTGTTGTTGACAGACATGCTCGTGCCCTCCCGTCAGATGCGCTGGTCGAACACGATCTCGGGCTGCGTGCTGTCAGCAGGCATCCGAAGAATCGCGATGGTGGTAGAGGCGCCAGCCGAGTTCAAGACGGCGGACTGAAGGGCGGTCGTCACGAGGTCGGCGCTCGCGTCGGCGGCACCCGTCCACACCCGAGCGGGCATGAGGTAGCCGTTCAACGAAGCGATGAGCGCGACACCCGAGATGTACGGGAGGTCGCCACCGGCAGCGATTGCGCCGATGGCGGCGAGGGCCTGCGTCTCGTACAACTGCGAGGCGTAGGTGCCCATTGCCGACACATACGGGCCGAGGCCCGACGCGGGGCCGGGGGTGTTCTCGTAGGCGTTGCCAACGGCGTTGTTGATGAACAAGCCGACCGGCGTGTAGTTGCGCGGGAGGCTCGTCGCGGACGCCGTGGATGCCGTACCGCCACCACCGCCTACGGTGATGAGGGTCGAGGAGCCGGGGCCACCAACATAGTTGCTGCCTTGGTCGGGGCGCGCAATGGCGACCGAGCCGGACAGAACGCCGAGAACCGAGGTGTCCACGGTGTCGGAGATGGTGGAAGCGGTGGTGATGATGGGCGGGTTGGTCTGGGTGAAGGCGTCGTCCGTGAGGATGGCGTTCGTGTTGCGAATGCCGACATGCAGCAAGCGCAAAGCCGAGGACGACTCCGTAAACCCACCACTCGCCTGTCCAAGCATAGCCATGATGAACCTCTTGGCGTTGCTCCCTGTTTACAGGGATGGGGTGTTGCCGAAATCAGAGCGGTGAGCGGAACTGCCCCCCAACCCGCAACCACACCCTTCCAAAGAAGTTTGCGGCTGTACCCATGCGGGTTGGTATGCACTCACTATTGACGGAAGTGGGTGCCAAAAACGAACCGGGGGGCGAGAGGTTGTGCCTCCCGCCCCCCGTCAGGGACTTCTCCCCCCGTCAGGGGTTAGAAGTACTTGCTCACATCGGGGGCCGACTCCCACAACTTCGACAGGTCGCCAACCTCGGCAGCCTCCTTCGTGATGCCCCCGAGGCGGGTGGCACCCGTGGACGCCTTGCGGGGCTGCGGGCGAAGGGCAGCGGCCTTCTGCTGGCCCTTCTTGGGCTCGTCGGCTTCCTGCTCCTCCTCCTGCGCCTCGGCGTCGGCATGGCCCTGCTGACCCTTCTTGGCGTACTTCATGGCCTCGCCACCAAAGAGGGACGCAAGAATGGCGTCGTCCTCGTTGCCGCCGTCACCCATGAGGCCCATCGGGTCGGCCACCATGCCGTCGTCGTAGTTGTCCCCGCTCGGGTCAACGAGCATCCCGTCTGCGCCGATGTAGTCGTCGCCGCTCGGGTCAACGAGCATGGCTTCGGCTTCGTCCGCGTACTCGGCACCAAGCACACCGGCCATGCCCTCCTCTTGGAGCATCTCGGCCAACTGCGCCTCAATGGGAGCCTGCTGCGCCATGTTGTGCCGCATGGACTCGACCATCGGGCCAGCGTTGTCGCCCTGCATGGCAAGTTGCTCGGCCATCATGCCGAAGGGCTTGGGGGCCTGCTGCGCCTCGTCCTGCATCTCCTCCAAGAGCATCTCCTCCAAGGACTGCGCCTCGTCCTGCTGCGCCTCGTCCTGCTGCGCCTCGTCCTGCATCTCCTCCAAGAGCATCTCCTCCAAGGACTGCGCCTCGTCCTGCATGGCCTCGTCCTGCATGGCCTCAAACATGGCCTCCTCGGGAGACTTCTGCTGCGCCATGTTGTGCTGCATGAACATGCCGGGAACGCCAGCGGTCAGGAGGCGCTCGATGCGGGCAAGGCGGGCGTCAAGAACGGAAGCCTTCTTGGCTCCCTTCTCCTGCTGCGCCTCGTCCTCGTCCTCGTCGGAGTCGTCGTCCTCGACCTCCTCCTCGACTTCTTCCTCAATCTGCTGCGCGAGGCGGCGCAAGTAAGCAGCCTTGGCGAGAGCGGCCTTCTTGCCACCCTTGACCTCCTGCTGCTCCTCGGCCTGCTGCTCCTCGGCCTGCTGCTCCTCGGCGTCCTTCTTGGCCTGCTGCGCGCGGCGACGGAGGGCGGCCTTCTTGGCCTGCTCCTCGGCCTGCTGCTCCTCGGCGTCCTGCTGCTCCTCCTCGTCCTGCTGCGCGAGACGGGAGAGGGAGGCTTGGAGGGCGCGCTCGCTCATGTCCATGAACGCGAACGCTTGGCTCTCGACTTCGTGCTGCGAAGCGGTCGGCCCGAGCATGGCCGAAGCGAGGCGAACGCACTTGGCGGCCTTGCGCTCCAAGGCGAGGGCAACGCTGCCCTGCTTGGCGATGTAGGCGGGAGAGGCAGGCCCCTCGTCGGGGTACGAGGGGTGCGCCGACTGCGGGTACGGGCCGGGGTTCGGGTCTTCGGCCCACGCAGAAGGATTGCCGTTCTCGTAGGCGTCGGCCTCGGGGTCGGGCTGGTAAGCCGGGGAGGCGGCACCCTCGTCGGGGTAGGCGGGGTGGGCAGAAGCACGGCGCGGGGGAGCATTGAGAGCCCCGCCGCGCTTCCAAGTCAGACGCTCACGCATGGTTGTGTCCTCGGTTGCGGGGGTGAATGCTCCCCTTTCGGGTGAGCAGGTTGCCGATTCGGTATGCGACCCGAAGTTCGGAAGGGGAGAGCACCCTCCGCGCTTGCTTATGACAGGCGCAGAAGTAGTCGTCAGGAGAAAGGTAGTTCGTGGTCGCACCTACCGTAAGGGCCGTGCGATAGACAGACTGTGGAACGCGAAGTCCAAAAGAACGGTCGATTTCCACAAGCCCGTCCACGAAAGCAGCGTCCGAGGATGCTACCCGAAGAAGCGTGTCAACGCTCTTGGCATGGGCTTCACGGGCGAACTTCTGCACAGCGGCCTTGGTTATAGCCGCTTCCTTGATGACGCTCTCGTTCGGGGCGGTCGGGGTGTCGAGAGCCTTCTCGACATTCTGCTCACGCAGTTCCTTCTCCAACCGCTCTTTCACGCGGTTCTTGACCGCCGTGTAGAGTTCGTCCTCCATGTCCGCGAAAGGGCTGGAAGGTTTCTCGGGGGGTTTGGTGTCCCCCTCCCCTTCACCACCCTCGTCGCCACCCTCGTCCCCGAAGTCGAACTGCTGCGCCGTGCGGTGCTCGGACGCAGCGCGGAGGATGTTGGTGCCCCACTCGGCAGGAGGTGCCGATAGCACCTCGGAGAAATGCTTGGCCTTCTCGGGCGAGACGGAACCGGGGTCAAGGATGTTCCGCATGACCGCGCCTGCGAAGGCCGGAACGGCGACCCAAGACGCCTCAATGAATTGAACCCCACCCGTTTCCCCGTGAGAGGAGTGCCCACACAGTTCTGCAATGACCCGCCGCTGCCCACGGGCATCGAAGAAGGTGTTGAGTTTGGAGTACTTCACATGCTCGCAAAGGTCCGTCTCGTCCACCGCGACATTCCCGCATTGAGAGCAAAGCGTGAACTCGCAGGAGCAGCCCATCGAGAGCGTGCTCATCTTACCGCTCTCAATGTCCTGCACGAGTTGGGCGTGCTTGCGGTCGGTCGCCACGAGAATGTCCACATAGACCGAAGGGCCAATGTTGCGGGCCACGGCGTCAATGATGCGGCCCTTCGACTGCTCCTCGATTTGCACATGCTCCAAGAAGTTGTGCGCCCCAATGAAGGTGCGGAACGACTTCATGAGCACTTCGCGGGACCACGAGTCGCCGTTGTTGTTCACAAACTGCGCGCACTCTGGCTTGATGTAGTAGTCGGCCCACTTCCGCGTGACGGTGCGGGAGCCGACCTTCTCGGTGCCCAACTTCACATTCGGCACCGTATCCACATCGACGCTTGCCACAATCGAACAGTGTGTCAACAAGTACCGCTCAGGGGAGAAAGTCTCCCCGAGGATCTCGCCTGCTTGCGCCACGAGGTTCTTTGACGCCGTGGGGGCAGACGACGCCTGCTTACGGATGCCCTGCCACGCGGCCCCCGTGATGCGGGGGTGCATGACCTGCGCGCGAGCGTACTTCATGAAAGCCATGCGTCACCCACCCTCGCGGTCGTGCCCGAGAATGTCCCCTTCCTTGATGAGAAAGAGACAGGCGGGACAGCCGAGCAACCGCTCGCTCACCCCGTTCATGCGCTTGTACACGGTGCGGCGCAAGGGGGAGTCGTCACACTTCGGGCAGTTGTAGCAGCCTGCGTCTTGTTCGGAGCGGGTCAAGCGGTACTTGCGCCCCGGCGCCGACCAGTAGAGCGCGTTCCGCACGAAGCCGTGCGCGACCCGCGTGGCGAGCGCGTCAATGTCGTCCCGCTGCGGGGGCGATGTCGTGGGAACCGGCACCGTGCCCTTGCCCCCCGGCACGCTATCGGTGCGCGGGGGGTTGGCATTGCCATCAGCGTCAATGCGTTGCAGTTCTTCGACGGGATACCGCTTTGTCCCGCCCGTGAACTGCACATCGGCCATGCCGATAGCGGGCCACAAGGCCACAATACGGCCCGACACCCCCGGCCAATAGCCGAAGGGAACGACTACATCACCTACCGCGAACTCGGAAGCCCGTTCTTGGTAGTTGACATAGTTCTGTGCGGTGCGGTGGGTGCGGCTCACGGGCTCGCCTCGCAGCAAGAGGTTCAGCGGGTGAGGTTGAAGCCCCAATCATTCGCAGCCGACGCCTTCTTCTTGGCGCCCTTCTCCTGCTGCTCCTCCTTCTCGGCCTGCTGCTCCTCACCCTTGTTCTTCTTCTGCTGCTCAAGGAACTGCGGAGGAACTTTGCCCTTCTGCTGGCCCTTCTTGGCCGACTTCTTGACCTCCTGCTGCTCCTCCTCCTGCTCCTCCTTGTCGCTCTCTTGCGCGAGGATGATGCCCGCAGCCTTGGTCAGAAGCGAAGCGAGGTGAACGGGGCCGAGTTCGCCCGCCTCCTGCAACTCACCGAGGACGTGGTACTTCTCCTGCGTGAAGTGCCCGTCCATCCACGGCTCGCTCGGGGGCTCGATGATCTCCAACGGGCCGGGAACCTCGTCCCCAATCAAGTTCGGGTCGAACCCACCCTCGCCGTGCTCGACGCTCATGCCCTCGTCGTCGCTGCCCTTGCCATAGGCGTCTGTGGCCTGCCGGGAGAGCGGGAAGTTCGCGGAAGCGGTGCGCTCAATAGCGTCCGACAAGAGGTCGCAACGGTACGCGAAGTCGGTAGCCGTGCGCGTGTCGAGGCCGAGCAACGCGGCGCGCTGCTGGACGACTTGGGCGATGTTGTCGAGGGCTGCGGTGAGGTTGCGCGCCCCTTGGCGGGTGAGACGGGCCATTGGAGAACTCCTGCGGTTTCGGAGGGAATGGGAGTGAAACTGCCCCGCCCGAATGCGGAGCGCAAGGGGGCTTACCATTCAGAGGGTGTATAGAGCCGCTACCGAGAGCGGAGGCGCGTCAAGCGCGTAGCCGGGCACGGTGGGTGACCACACTCGACGGGAACCCGTCTTGGAGGACGAGCCAAGCGCCTTCATGAAGTCTGCCCGCAACCCTTGCAACCAGTCTGCCCACGACTTGCCGGACTTGCTTGCGTCCCCCTTGGGCGTTGCGGTGTCATGAGCGTAGTCCTTGACGGACCTGCTTGCTCGTGTGACCGCCTTCTCGTCCTTGCCGACCGTCTCGGAAACGCAGTCTACGAGCGTCGTGCGGAGTTCGTCTGCGATCCGAGCCTCGTCTTTGCTCCACCCGGCTTCTTGCTCTGCACGCTGCTTGGAGCGCGACTTTTCCGAGAAGCCCGAGAACAACCCCTCGCTCACAAAGGGGAGCGACTTCTTCAAGGCGAGGAACGACGCAGAGAGACTTTGCATGTTCGGGGGGAGCATGTCGTTCAACTCGCCCATGCTCATGCCATCTGCCTGTTCGCGGACAAACTTCTTGGTGTCTGCCACGGCGCTCTTGTCGTCCCGGCTATTGCGGAACGACAACCCCACCAACTCGGATGTGTCGTCCCCCTTCTTGTGCAGGTGTTGGAGCAAGCCGAACTCGACGCCGGACATGCCCTCGGGAGGCTTCGCGGCCTTCTCGGGCTTCCCCCCCTCTCCTTCGGGCTCGTCTCCGTGCCTGCCCTTGGGTTTCGCCTTGGGCATGGCAGCGGCCACCGCCATGCCATACTGCATGGCAAGCAACTCCTCGTGTTGGGGGGAGCCGGGCTCACACGCTTTGAGGGCAGACTTGAGCCTGCCGCTCATGGCGTCCACTTCGGCCTTGGAAGCGCGGGAGAACCGCTTGACGGCTTGGCCCACCCGCTTCGCTGCCTTGGCAGGGGGGTGTCGCTCGTCTCCCTTGTCAGGGTTGTCTGACAAGGGATCCGAGGGTGTGAGCATAAGCGGGTTGAGCAGCACACGGTCGGTGAAGATGGCCTGCATGGCTTTCTTTCCCACGGCCTTGGGGTCTTTGCCCTTCGGGGTGTTCTCCATGCTTTGCAGGGCTTCTTCGACAAACGCCGGGTCGTACTCGCTCTTGTCCCCGGCGTACTTGCCTACGAGGGCGTCCTTCTCTGTCTCAAAGGCGGCAAGGAACTCCTCGCGCTGCTTGGGGCCAAAGGACGAGACGGCTTCTTTGATGCGCTCGTGGTTCTGCTTGGACATGCCGGGAAGGTTCGGCATGTCCTTCCACATAGCCGAAACCTTGTCCACGGCCTTTTGCACACCCTCGGACTTTCGCTTGACCTCTAACGCTGCCAACTCCGCTTTCTGTTGGGCGGCTTGGGCCTTCTCATTGAGTGGAGCCCCACCGCTGGACCCCTGCTGCTGCTTCTGGATGCGCTCTACGAAGTCCTCGACCTTGAGTTCGGTGTCGGGGTGTTCCTTCTCGTAGGCGTCGAACTCCTTCTGTGCGCGCTCCTGCAAGGTGTTGGTAGCACTCCCACCGGGACCGGACTTCGCAAACAAGAAGCGTGCGGCCACGCGCTGCACCAACGCTCGGTGAGCAGCGTCCTTGTAGTTCTGCGACCTGTCCTTGTCGTCTTGCTTCTTGTCGGGGTCGGCGTCCTGCTCCGTCTCGACACGGCGACGGCGCAAGTCGTTCCGAGGTGGCTTGTACTTCGGCTCGGGTTTGAGCAGCCGCTCGGCCTCCTCGTCCTCGCGCTCGGCGTCGGTCTTGGTCGCCCGCAAGTAGAGGGCGGCGACACGGGTACTCGCCGTGAGGTCGCGGGTCACCGTGCCGTCCTTCATGTAGGCTTCTTCGATGCCGGGGACGAGGTACTGCTTCCGCAAGGTCGCAGGCTCATGCCCCACGGCTTCGGCGGCACCCTCCAACGCCTTCTGGAACTCCTCTTTGAGAATGGGGTCGCGCTCCTTCCGAAGCCGGGGCAGTTTCGGCCCCTTGCTGCGGATAGCGCGCAGGCGCTCCTGCATCTCCCGGTTGGCGTGCAGCCCCCGCAAGTCCTTGGCGGTGATGCCGTAGGGTTTGAGGTACTTGTTCACCTCATCGGAGGTGACGGTGTGCTTGCCAAGGGAGAGCACGGCCTCGTCCCCGTCCTTGTCTCCGCAGCATTTCTTCAATGCGCCGACAAGAGCCTCGTCGTCCACCGACTTCTCGTGCTTGACGCCCGACTTGCCCACATAGCGAATGACGGCACGCTTGCCCTTGAAGGTCACATGCTTGCGGAGCCACCCCGTGACCCCGTAGTGCCCATTGTCGGCGCTGTCCTCGTTGCCGACCCGCTCGTAAGTCGCGTCAATGAGGCCCACGGCGAGGGCGACCAAGTTCTTCTTCGGGTCATTCGCGTCGAGGTCTTTCTTGACCTGTGCGCGAAGTTCCGCGAGAGCGGGCTTGAAGTCCTCCAACCGCTCGGCCTTCTCCCGGTGACGGTTCGCCACCTGCCGCTCGGAGTAGACATACACGGTCGTCTTGCCCGACCCGTCCGCCTTGGGAACCTTCTTCTTTTCCTTGTACTTGGCGGCAGCGTACTTGGCGGCAGCGTACTTGGCGGCAGCGTACTTGGCGGCAGCGGTACGCACCGAGGCGCGGGCCATGCTTTCGTAGAGCACCCGCCCGACTTGCTCGCCGTAGGTAATGTCCGAAAGGAAGTGATAGCCGCCGACCATGCGGTGTGTGCCGACTTCTTGGGCGAGAGCCATGAAAGCGTCCCGGTGCTCGGGGTAAAGCCCCGACAGGAGCAGCGCGACAAGCACCGCCTGCGCCGAATGACCGCTCGGATACGACGGCGTGTGGGCCGTCGTGGACGACATGGGGCGGAACCCCGGCTCCAAGAACTCGGCCAGTTGGTACGGGCGCGGGCGGTTATAGAGCCGCTTGACTTGCAGGATCACCGGGCGGGCAGCGTTCGTGATGGGGAGCACACCGCTTGCGTCCAACCCGTGCTCGGCGCAGTACGCCTCCAAGGTGGCCGTAGCGTTCTCGTCGGTCGCGGCTACCTGCTGTGCGAGGTAGGGCCGGGCCTCGTGCTGCAACCGAAGCAAGTGGGCAAGTTCCCGCCGCGTCTCCAAAGACGAGTTCTCGGGGCAAGGCACCTGCGGAATGAACGCAAGCACATTCGCCGGGAACGCAGCCGAGGGGGTGAGCAACAAGGCTTCCTCGTCCGTCGTGAGGCTCCCGTAGCCGAGGTCGTCCAATGACAGGGACGGGCCGGAAGCGAGGAACCGAGCAGCCTTTTTCACGGCCTCTCTCTCGTCGGCCTTCTCCATTTGCCCGAGAACCTTATCGACCCACGACCTTGCTGCGTCTCCCCCCCACAGAAGCCACGCCACATGCCCTTTGTCGTTCCACGGCTCGGACTTGTGTTCGGGGGCCACACCTTTGTTCTTCTCGTGGCGCGAGAAGAAGCCGTGCATCTGCTTGATGGTGTCGGGTGAGAGCGTGTTGCGGTTCTTCAAGTTCACCGCACGCTGCACGCCCGAACCAATGCCCTCTTTGCTCGCCTCGGCAGGCGTAAGCCCGCCCTTGTTGGAAGGGCTGGCCTTCTCACGGTACTCCAAGCCCTTCGCAGCAGCATTGGCCGCACCCTCGGGCGGGGTGAAGTCGATGTGCTCGTACTTCTTGGGTGTGGCAGCGTGGCGACGGAGCATGGGCGTGGTTCACCTTGCTTCGGGACGGTGCATAGGCTCGTCACCGCCCCCGAACTTTTCATGCAGGAGGGGGTTTCGGGGGACAAGGGTGCTGCGTACATTCTGGATTGGTCGGAGGCCGCATGAGGCTCACAGTAGACCTCGTGCCCGCGAGCCAATGGGGCGACAACCTACGCTCGCGGTTGCGCCCCTCGGAGTGGGACAGGCTGCGCCGTGCCTGCTACGAGGCGGCAGGGCACAGGTGCGAGGTCTGCGGCGGCAAGGGCCGCAAGTGGCCCGTCGAGGCGCACGAGCGGTGGGAGTACGACGACACCACACGGGTCCAACGGCTCGTGGGGCTCGTGGCCCTCTGCCCGTCCTGCCACGAGGTCAAGCACATTGGGCGGGCGTTCGCCGTTGGGCGTGGTCCGCAAGCCGTCAAGCACCTCCGCAAAGTGAACGGTTGGTCGGAGCAGGAGTGCGCCGACTACCTTGACCGGGCGCGGGCTGAATGGGAGGAGCGGTCCCGGCATGAGTGGACCCTCGACATTTCGTTCGTGGAGGGGGTTTCGCGGTAGCCCGGTGCCGCGTACCCCTCTCACCCCGCCCGTCCTGTTTCACAGGCAAGGAGCACCGCATGAACGACTTCGACGCCGCGCTCGCCACCCTCCGCGCTCGTGGGCAGGCGGCTCGCCGCCTCCTCGACGGCGCGAACCGCGCCCGGCGCGAGCGCGCCGCCACCGTCAAGGTGGCGTGGGCCGTGGCCCGTAACAACGGGGGACTCCTCGTCGCCCGCGTCCTCGGCAGCGAGGAATACGCGGTGCGCGTGGACCTCGACCGCGCCACCTTCAACTGTACTTGCCCCGACCACGGGCGGGTGGGGGCGTGCAAGCACGCCCTCGCCGTCACCGAGCGGTGGGTGGTGAACTTCGCCCGCCCCGAGTGGGTGCGGGTGACCGGGGAGCGCAAGGCGCTCGCCACCGCCCTCGACATGCTGGACGAGGGGTGGGAAGACCCGCACCCCGAGGACATGGCCGAGACGCTCGCCCTGCGGCGGGCGGAATTCGGCCCGCTCTACTAAAAGCGGTCGCCCCCCTCCTTGGGGGGCGTGTGTTTGAGGCCAAGACCCTTGGCGATCTTGGTGACAACATCGCTCTCCTCGGCCAACTTGCGGCCCGCGTCTCCGTAGATGCCCCGCATGACTTCATTGAAGGTCGGGTCATTGACCGTGAACAGGTCACGCTCGACCTTCTCCCTGACCGCAATAGGGTCAAGGTTCAGAAGTTCAAGGATGGTGTCCACATCGAGCGACCCCTTCGTGTAGAGGTTGTAGAGGGCGTCGAAGGTGTCGGAGTTGTCGCGGAGCGCAAGCCGCGTGAACGACAAGCGCGGCACAAGAACTTGCATTTCGCCGTACTCGTCCTCCTCCACAAAGCCCATGCGCGCACACATGGGCCGGAAGAAGGCGTTCTCCGCGAGGTCTTGCACCTGCTCCCGCAGCAGCATGTAGCGCGTGTTGATGACCTCCAAGTTGATGCGGTCGCCCGAGTAGGCGCTCTCGCCCGAGAGCAAGCCCTCCGTCACGCCCAAGCCCGCGTACAACTGCCGGTCGGTCATGTCGTACTCGGTCCCAAGATCGAGAAGCCGTTGGTCGGCCCCCATTTCTTCCCAGTTCACTTGGAAGTTCGCAATGATGGAGTAGTCGGGGTCTTGCAGGGCAAGGTCTACCTGCTCACGCAACGCCTCCACATCGGCTTGATCCATGTCCTCGGCGTACACGAGCCGAATGGGGGTCATGTGCCGCGAAGCGATGCTTGTCTGCGCCTGCCGCAACTTGTCCCGGTACACCAAGACGCGCATACAGCGTTCAAGAATGCTGCGCCCACGCTGCTCGTAGTCCGACTTGCGGTTCGCCATGTAGTAGACGAAGGAGCCCGCGTCGGGGTCGGTGTTCAACGGAATGTTCGCGCCGTTACGCACCGCCGCCACCACATCCGGTGGCATGGACGCCACCACGCGCTGCGCGTTCGCGTCCCCCGAGTCGGACTTCTCAATAATGCTCTTGGTCTTGCTGTCGGGGATCAACTCAAAGATGCGTTCGTCGGTGAAGTTGAACGACTCGACGCGCACCTGTTCGGGGGGCAAGCACCGCACGCCCGTCCACCCCTTGTAGTTCTTCCGCAGCCACCGGGCGGCGCGCTCGTCGGCGTCGTCCCGAACCACCCACCGCTCAACGGCTTCGCCGTCCTCGTTCAGTTCACGCAGGACTTCTTCGCGCACCTCGCGGGGCATGTCGGGGTTGGCGTCCTCGCACCAAATGAACACCTCGCCAATGAGGTTGCGTTCGTGGACGATGGCGATGAGCCGGTGGAGCAGCCCAATGCGCTGCGCCCACCGCTCGCAGAAGCGCGTGGCCTCCTGTGCGAGTTCCACATTCTTGGCCTTCGGGCGAGCAATGCGGATCTTGGAGAGCGGGAGTTCGGTGTGGAGATCAATGGCCTGCCCGACGAACGGCTCGGAACGGTAGAAGAACCGATAGTAGTTCCATTGTTCGTGAAGGCTTTGCGGGAGTTCAAGGAAGTCGGTTGAGAGTTCGGGCGAGTAGAAGTTGCCGCCCATGCCCTGCACGGTGCCCGCACCGCCCAAACCCCCTCCGATGGAGGCGAACTTGGAGCGCATGGCCGTCGTGGCGACCTTGCGGGGCTTGCCCGTCTTGGCCTTGGACTTGCCGTCACCCGAGGGAACATGCCCGACCGGCGTAGCGTCGTCTTGCTCACGCATCGGGTGCCTCTACTTCTGTTGCCGGGGGTGCAGGAGGTTCGACGGGAGGAGGGGGCTCGGGGAGTGGGGCGGCGACCTTTGCCGCCCGACCTGTGGAGGGCTCGTCCACGGGGTCGAAGGGTGAGGTGACCCTGCCCGTGTCTTGGAGCATTCGCAGCACGCCTGCAAGGTGCCGCGCCACCCGCCGAGAACGGGGAGTGTGCGTCTGCTCTACCGCCCGCAACGCCGATGCCACGGCTTGCGCCGCAGAGCGCACCTGCCGCTCCACCATGCGGTCTACTTCGGCGGGGTCGAGGGTTGTGGGGCGCGGCATGACGACCTCACGGACAGAGTACCCGTCAGTACTTGAGGTCGAAGCCGAGACGGCTCTGGTTGGTGTCGTTCGGCACCGCCGAGCACACGCCCACGACCTTCGGGGTAGTCACACCCGCGAGCGCAAGTTCCACATCGCTGTCGTTGCAAAGAAAGCCGTTCTCACTCACCTTCAAGTTCTCATTGAGGACATAGGTGATGGGGAGGTTCGGGTCGCGGACCCCGCCGTTCAGTTGAAACTGCTCGTAGACCTTGAAGTAGCAGCGCGTTCCACCTGCGATGAGGGTGGCGATGTTCTGCCCGCCCTGCCCGTTCGCAAGGAACTGGTGGGCAAGGTAGTTCTCGGGAGAGCCGACGCCTGTGCCGAAAGGCGGGGGGGATGGCTGGTAGTCCTCGGACTGAAAGAGCAGGAAGCCGGTGCAGGTGTTCCCGTCGCTCGCTTCTACGGTGAAGTCGTAGTCACCGGAGACATAGCGAACCCACAGCCCGCCGCGCCAGCCCGTCGAGAGCAGCACCGGACCCGGCTGCACGAAGAAGCGGTCACCGCGAAGGTGCAGTTCCACATCCCCGCAGTCCTCGACGGAGGAGTTCTGAATGATTTGACGGGTGGGGGGCATGGTTCAACTCCACTTCGGCTTCGGCGGCAGCACACCGCTACTGATAGCCGCAGTAATGACATTGCGAAGCAGAGCCACCTGTTCCGAGGAGCCGAGAAACAGGTCAGCCCACGACCCCCCGAGGCGTGCGAACACCTCGCTCACGCGGTCGCACGCCTCGGGGTCGGGCAAGCGGTGCTTGTCCTTGAAGTCGGTCTTGAGCAGCCGGGCAATGTAGCGGTGACTTGCGCGCACGGGGGTTTCGGAGGAGTACGAGGGCATGGTCACCGCCTGTTCTTCTTGTGGGCCTTGGGCACCATGCGGTCGGGATGGCTCCCCGTCCGTTTGAGACGGAGAAGGTTGCCAACCGGCGACACCGTGCGAGACATAGAGGCAAGCGAGCGGGAGGAGTGGACCCCGGTGATAGTGACGGGCTTGCCTGCCTTGGCGGTGGCAACCCACACCATGCGCGCGAGGGCGTCCGCGTAGTCGTCGTGCTTGCCGTCCATGTTGGGGGCGGACACGAGGATGACATACTTGCTGACGACCTCGGCTTGGAGTTCCAGCAGTTCTTGAAGGTACTCCGCGTGATCCTCGCCCTCGGGCTTGGGCCAGTCGAACAAGACCAGCCGCTTGTCGAGCATCATGTCCTTGAAGTTCTGAAACATCTGCGAGGTGAGCGAGCGCGTGTGGTGGACGGACTTCATTTGCCCGAGCCCGCGCTTGGCAAGAGCCTGCTCCATTGGGATACCGGCCCATTGGTCGAAGATGCCTTCGCTTATGTAGAACTGCTTGGAGAGGCGCTCTACCCAATCGGCCACATCGTCAAACTCCAACCGCTCTTGGTTGCGGTAGTCGCCCTCCCCGGCACGAATGCGGTCAATGTAGTCGAGGGCCACCTTGCCCTCGGGCGTGACATGCCCAATAGCGACGGAGGTGTAGTCGCCCACGAGCGCCACATCGAGGCCCATGAAGTGCGGGTAGCGCGGAGCCCCACGGGTCTTGGGGCGGGCGTCGGGGTCAATGCAAGCGAACAGGTCGTCCGCGCTCTCAATCCAACCACGGGTCCGGTCGGTGAACTGCGCGCCGAACTCGGTGAAGAACACACGGGGGTCTTTGAGGTACGAGCCCTCAAAGGTGCCTGCGGGGACGGTCGGGTTGACCTCCCAAGTCGGGGCCTCAATGCAGAGCATGTTGTCGGCGGCCACACCACCCGTGAACCCGAGCGTGTACTGCTTGTAGAACAACCCCTGCTTACCGAGCGGCGACGAGATGAGGATGATGCGACCCTCGTTCTCTCCGATGGGCTTGGTGGTGTTCTTTGGGTCTTTCGGGGAGAAGGTTCGGGTAGACGGCTCGACGGCTTGGTACACATCGTCCGCCGACGACTGCCCCTCGTCGGTGAAGTGGGCAACCTCGTCCAAGGCAACGAGAATGTTGGCACCGCCGCGCAGCCCCTTCGCCACGCAAGAGCGAAAGGTCACATTGATCGAGTAGCGGGCCTTCGGGTTGTCCTTGTAGGAGCCGTACCGCTCAATGTCGAAGGGCGTCTGGAAGGTGGCGAACGACTGCGTGGCGTTCGCCATGTACGCCTTGAAGAAGTCGCACTTGGAGAAGTGGCCGCTTGCCTCCCGGTACAGCAGACCCGCTTGGTCTTTGTCCGTTGCCACCGAGATAAGTTGCACGACATTGCTTTGCGACGAGCCGTAGTACGCCTGCGGGTTGCCTTTGAGGAGCAACTTGTAGGTTTCATAGGCAATAATGCAGGAAGTGATGAGCGTCTTGCCCGAACGCCGTCCGACCGAGAGCACCATTTCCCGGCGCTCCTTGCCGGGAACGACCTCACGGACATTGCACCGCCCGTCGTCGTACAGGTAGCGGAGGTAGCCCGCTTCGGTCAAGTACCGAAGGTTCTGCCGCCGCCAGTCTGTGACCGGAATGCGAAGCGCGTAGAACCCGTCGTCGTCCACGAGGTCGAGGCGGTACTCGGGGTGGTCTGCCGGAACAGGCTGTGCGAGGTCGAACCCGTGCGGGTTGTCGTCTAACTCCAAGCCGTAGTGGGCTTTGAGGATGACCCGTTGCACGGGGAACAGGCGTAGCCCAAGCCCCCACGGGGCCTCAATGAAGGTGATGACATCTACACCCGTGTCGGTCGCGTCCGAAGTGGTGCGCCGACCCGCTGCGATGGCAAGGTCCGCAAGGCTCACTTCGTTGCCTCACGCATACGGGCCTTGGCGTCCTCGGCCCACCCGTCCGCAAGCCGCTTGGAGAGTTTCGCAAAGACCGTCTCGATGTGCTCGGGGCGCATACCGCTATCGCCCATAGCCGCGCGCACCGTTTCAAGGGTGAACGAGAACAGCGTCTTGAAGGCCACCCCTTCCATGTCAATGGTGCCCGAGTCCACCTTCTCCCGCTTCTTCAACCATGCGTCGGTCATGGTCTTGATAGCGCGGACGCGCTTGGACGAGATGTTGGAGGTGTCCTCGCCCTTGCGCTCGGCTTCCCGGCGCTCAAACTCCAAAGAGGTGATTTCCACCGCAAGCCCGTTCATGAGCGTGTGGAACACCGCGTCAGCCTCGGAGTTCTGCTTCGTGACGGCCACGAGGTCCGAAAGGGCCTCGTGGTTGTCCTTCGCCTGCGAGACTTCTTCGGCCTGCTTCGACACCGGGGGCAACGCAGGCTTCGCGGTGGAGCCGACCGGGCGACCGGGAGGTGCCCGCATGACAATAGGCTTACCCGCAGCGGTCAGGTCCACCGTGTCGGTGTCAAGAATGTCTGGAACTGCCTTGTAGTACTGCTTGCCCTCCGCGTTCGTGACACGAACGCGGGAAATGCCTTGGGGCAACATGGCGAGTAGTTGGGCGCGTTCTTCTGCCGTCATGAGGCACCTCTACCGTTGTGCCCCCACCTTACCGCCGCCCTACGGCACGATGAGCACGGGGCCAATGTACGGCTCGGCCCCTGCCATGCGGTTGGCCGGGGAGAAGGTGAAGTTGTTGGGGGAAGCCCCACCCGCGTAGAAGGCGACCTCGTTGCCGAGCGGGCCGGTCAGCCCCGTGACCGTCACCACGGCTCCTACGGCACTTGCCGAATACTCGGACGTGGCGTCAATAGCCGCTGCGAGGTTCGTGGCGGTGTTGTTGACCCCGGCCCCAATGGCGAAGTCAGACCCCGACAAGAACTCGTACTTGCCCACCGTCACGGTAGTCGGGCCGAGGAACGAGTTGTTCGCCACGGTCACGGTGCCAGAACCCCGAACGGGGGTGTCCGCCACGGTGTAGGTCGCGTACCCAACGCGGGTGGCGGTGCCGGGGGTGGACCGGGATAGGGGGAAGGTCGTCTCGCCGCGCCCGCCGACCTCAACGAAGTGCTGCATGGTGAACGCCGTGCGCTGCTTCACGGGGTTGAACGCAGCCCCACGGGACGGGTCAGACCCCCCTTTGAGGTTGGCGACGAGGATGGTGAAGGGCTTCTGCCCCCCGACGACCTTCTTGTTCATCACTCGCTCCTACGGGCAAGCGTCCACCCGCCCTCGGGGGTGAGGTAGGTCCAAGCCGCAAGGGTCGCCCCCTTCGCGCGCCTGCCCTTGTCCTTCTCCACCTTCGGGTCCACGGTGTCGTAGAGAGCGCGGTTCAGCGTGGAAAGCGTCTTGCCGCCCGGCTCTTGCAAGATTTCCTTGGTGGTAGGAGGCGTTTGGTTGACGCCCTCCTTCGCCTCGGACTTGGAGATGTCGAGGATGGGTGCAGCCTTCTGCGCGACGGTCTTGCTGTTGGTGATGGCCCCCGTCTCCGCGAACTGCCGCGTCTCGTGGAACTTGGGGTTCATGTTGCGAAACGCGCCCTCGGCAGACGGCGCCCCCGAGTCGGACGGCGCAGCGAACCGCTTGTTGACGAGGGAGGCCACGCGCCCCGCAGGGGCCTGCACGACCTGTTGGAGCAGGTAGGCGTTCGTGTCGTGGGCGTTCGCCGTCGCCATGATCCAATCATCGAGGCCGAGGGTCATGGCCCGAGCCGCCTTGATGGCGTCGTAGGCGGCTTGCAGAACTGCCTGCACATCACGCTCGGACTGCAAGCCCCGCATGTGGTGGTCGGACACCTTCGACCACCGGGACACCCACGAGAACACGAGTTCGACTTGCGGGACGAGTTCTACGGCGTCGGCACCGAGGTAGCCAACCGCCTTCTCGGCCACGGCGTCTACTTCGGCCTGCACCGATTCGTAGAGCCGTTGGAACAGGAGGTGGTTCCCGTAGTACGCCTGCCCACGCGCCTGCCAATGCGAGGTTTGGTAGGACATATACTGCGCCCGCAGCACCGAAAGAATGCCCTGCAAGCGCATGGCAACGACCTCGGACTGTTGAGTGGAGGGCGAAGGCATGACTACTCCCACGGGTTGCTGACGAACAACCCGCCGAAGGCGACCTCGTTCACCTTGTCGTTCTCGGGGAACGCGGTGAGGGAGAAGCCGTCAAGGGAAGCGTTGTGCAGGTTGAACTCACCCTCGTCGTAGGACGGAGCGAAAAGCGAAGCGGTGGCCTCTTGGTCGTCCATGTTGGCCGACCGGATGTTGGCCCGCTTCATGTTGTCGAGGGTCGCACCGAAGTCGTCTCGGGCGACGAGCACCTTGTTGTAGAGGGCACACTTCTGCGTGCCGTCCGCAAGTGCGCGGGCGTGGACACAGGAGCCGCACTTGTTCGGGATGGCAAGCAGCGTCTTGACTTGGTTGGCGCGGTGTTTGAGCGCACCCTGCTCGCAGCCCTTCACGCCGTCCGCCGTCGCATAGGCCGACGCCTCAATGTACAGGAAGCCTGCGCCGCCCTCGTGCTCGCGCCGTGCTGCCGTGATGTTCTCACGGGCGGCGGCGAGCACCTCGGAGGCGAACCGCTTCTCCACGAGCGCGTCAAGGTCATTGCCTGCAAAGCCCTCGTTCATGGCCCGGCGCACCCACCCGACCACGGACTGCACCGTGTTCGGGGAAACCGCGCTCGCAGCCTTCTTTGCCACATGCGCGGCGTACTTGGCCCCCGAGTACCGGGTGGGGGTGCGGTCAGGCTCGGCAAGCGCGTTCGTCTCCCGCAAGAGCGGGTCGAGTGCCCGGCCCGCAAGCCGGACATCTTCGGGGTGGACCGTGCGGGTGATGACTTCTTTGAGAGCAGCACCACGAAGGCCGTGCTCGACCGCCTTCTTGACCTTCTCCACCGCAGAGGCCACACGAGACGCCTGCTTGGTCTGTGCGCTCGCCTGCCATGCGCCCGCAACCTGCTCGGTGGGGGTGTGCTTCACCGCGCCCGTGAAGGGGCGCAGTTGCTCTCCCGCGTACTTGGTCGGGGTGCGGTCGGGTTCGGCAAGGGCATTGGTCGCCCGCAGAAGCGGGGAGATTTCGGCACTTACAAGCCGGAAGTCCTCGGGGTGAACCGTGCGAGATATGGCCTGTTGGAGTGCGCCCCCTCGGATGCCGTGCTCGATGGAGGTCTTGATCTTCTCCACCGCCGCAGCAACGCGAGCCCGCTGCTTGGCACCCTCCCGTGCCTGCCACGCCCCTTCGACCTGCTCAACCGGAACAGCGCGGGCAAGTCCCGCGAAGACCCCCATGCGGGCACCCTCATAGGTGCCGTTCTTCGCGGCTCCCGCGAGCGCCGCAGCAGCCTTCAACACTTCCTTCGGGTGCGCCGTGGACGCCACAAGCCGGTCCCGGTCACCGGGGGCGAGCAGGTGGTTCTCGGCCATGCTCGCCAACTTGCGGTGAAGTGCAGCACGAACCCTCGCGTCGTGGGCGGGCGTAGGGTCGTAGACCTTGCGCTCGACCTTGGTGTTGGCGAACGCCGTGCGGGCCTCTCCGCTCGACACACGCTCGGACGGCGTGACATGCGTGGGCAAGTTCTCACCCGTCGCCACCCGCTTCTCGGGGAGAGACAGGAACGCGACCCGCAACGCCTCGCGGGGGTCGCCCGACGCTACGCGGCGCCCTGCGTCCCGCAGCCGGGGAGCGTAGTAGGCGTGTGCCTCGCGCCACGGGACTTCGGTGACCACACACCGCCCGGTCAGAGTGCAACGCCCGTCCTGCACCCATGTTGCCGACTTGAGAACTTGCGGAGCCACGACGAGGTAGCGGGCGTCCTTGGCCGTGCGGCGAAGGTGCTCCGTCCACTTGCCCTGCTCGTACTTCGGGTACGCCGAGTGCCGGACGAACACATTCCCGGCAAGGCCGTGCTCGGCCTGCACCAACTGCATGGCAGCGCGAATACGGGGAGCGTCGTGCTTGCCGACATCGAGGTAGGTCGCGCGAAGAATGTCCGCGAGCGGGTGGCCCGCAGCGGAACGGCGCATGGCCTGCGCGACGAACGCCGCAAGGTCGCGCTCGGTGGCGTGCTTGACGGTCGGCTCGTCGTCTTGCTCCTCAAACGAGGCTTGCTTCAAGTCCCGCTCATAGACCCGAAGGCCGTCCGTAGGGCGGTTGGCCCCCCACAGTTCTTCCAACTCGGGGACAATGTGGACGGGGTTCTCGGGCAACCGCTCCAAGTCCTGCACCGCCTCGGAGAGCCACGAGTGCTCCGCAAGGTTCGACGCCTCTTTGAGCATGTCGTCCAAAACGAGGTGTTCCGACGCGCCCCGGTTGATGCCCGTGGGGGTGGCAGGAGCCTCTTGGGTCACGGGCGCAAGTCCGCGCCCGCCGTACATGACGCCCGAGCCGTAGTCCATGTCCTCGTAGCCGTCGAGGCCGTAGTTCGACCCCATCGTGGGCGTGAGAAGGTCTGCGGGAAGGTGGGCTTCGCCAAGAACCTCAACGGAGGCAATGACAGGCTTCTTCTTCATTGTTGCTCCACGAGGGTCTGCTCAATGCGGGCAAGTTCATGCGCCAACCGCTGCATCTGCTCGGAGGAGAGGTGCCCGCTGGTGGCTGCTGCGCGGAGGAACCGCAGCGAGCGCGTGACTTGCGCCTGCTTGCCCGAGGCCGTCTTGCGAGGCCCGGTCGTCATGGAGAGGGTGGTGTCCTCCTCCTCTTGCGCCCACGCTTCGGGATCTTCCTTGATTTCCTCGGCCTCTTGGACGATTTCTTTGACCTCATCCCGGTCACGGGGGGACATGGTGTCCTCGGCAGGGTTCCAATGCGGTGCATTGAGTTCGTCGTAGATGGTGTCCGTGAGCGACGACAACGCCTCTACGCAGTTCACCAACTGCCGCCGCATATCGGCAATCTTCTGAATGTACCCCTTGCCGCCGAGGTTCCCGTCAGGAGACACATTGGAGGACTTGATCTTCGTGAAGCGCGTGTAGGCCGAAGCCACATGACCGAGAGCCATGAGCGACGAGCGCAGGGTCAGCGCAAGCGGTTTGAGGTGCTTGGCATTGAACACGAACTGCTCGTCAATGTCCCGCTCGGCAGGGCCGGGAGGCCCCCAACCCCACTCGGACTTGTCGCCCGAGCGGTCTTTGACGAAGCGCACTTCGCCCGCCACCTTGGGGGGGCGGGCAAGATAGGCGGCAAGTACGCGGTTCGGGTCAGCGGACAAGGCGAACGCTCCTACGGGAAGTCGAGCGATAAGGCGACTACCGCCCCCACGCTATCCTTTGAGGGGTTCGCCGCTGTCGTCAAAGAGCCGCTCAATAAGGTAGCCCCCGGCGTCCTGCTTCAAGGCCCACAGGTCGCGGGTGCTCTTGTGGATGAGCGTATCGGTGCCGACCTTGGTGAAGAACGAGGTCAAGTCTCCGAGGCTGGCAATACGGCGCACGGACGCCTGCCGCTTGACCCGTCCCGCAGGCTGGCCCGCCAACCGCAAGTGCTCGGCGTGGACGGGAAGGAACCGCCCGTCATCCCACGACACGAACACCTTGCCCTCGTGCGAGGTGAGGTTCCCGCCCGCGCTCTTGACATGGACAACGCTGCCCATGCTGCCCGTCTCGGGAGGGTTCTCGTAGGTGAGAACCGCACCAAGCCCGCCGACGAAAGCGACACGGGTGCCGACTTCGACCGGGAGAGAAAGCGCCTGCTTGGCCCGGCCCGCGTCGGTGAGAGCACGAACGCCCTCAAAGGACTCGCCAATAGCCTTGCCCGACAGGTGCGTGTCCATAGCAGCCGTAAGCAACTGCGAGGAGGAGTTCTCGGTCAGGGAAGCCCAAAAGTCTTGGCTCATGGTCACACGCTCCGAAGAATGGTGTACCGAACGGTCGTGGTCGCAGCAATGGAGGCGTCCACGGTGAAGTCGGTGGCCGTGCGCGCCGTCACGGCGAAGGTTTCAGCCGTGCTGCCGGTGTCGAGCAACACGGTGTAGTTCGCATTGGGGGCGGGGGCGTCAAGGTTCACCGTCTCGCTTACAGAAGCAGCAAAGACCACGCTGCCCGAAGCGGTCGTCTCTGCGAGCGTAGCCGTGGGGTCGGCGGCCACCGCACCACGGGTGGACTGCGAGAGGGTCGCCGCCGTCGTGTCATTGAGGGTGAGTACCCCAAGAGAGGACCGCACCACCGAAAGAACTTGGTCGCCCGCCTGCCCGACCGTGCCGACCACGGGGCAGTTCGCAAGGGTGAGCGAACCCGCCCCGTTGAGGTCGCACAGCACATCCCCAACTTCGCCGCACCCCGAGAGCAGGTACGCGCAAGACAAGTCCGAGGGTCGGTCAGCCGTGGTGTCGTAGGACAGGCTCACATTCGGCACTTGCTCTACGCCGAACATACGCAGGGCCGCGCAGTTCTCCACAAGGACTTGCGCCGTGGAGGACGAGCCTCGGCAGGTGCCGCCTTGCACCCGAATGTGGTTCGCCGTGTCCCCGCGAACGGTGTAGCCGCCCGCCGCGCTCGCCACGAGAATACAACCCTCGACCAACACCTCCCCAAGAGCGACGGTGCTGCCTGCCGAGCCGCCTCCCGCGAAGGTTGCCCCCGACAGGGTGAAGCCGCCCGCCGGGGTCGTGGTCGCCGTAAGCGTGTAGGCGTTCCCGCCCGCGCCCGGCGTGTTGGCGGACAGGGTGACGACGGGGCCAACCGCCGTCGCCGTCACGAACGAGGCGAACGAGTTGGCCGGGTCGTTGACCGCCGCCTCAATCTCCGCTGCAATAGCGGTGGGGGTCAAGAACGCCACGCTGAAATCGTCGCTGCCCGAAGTGCGAGAGGGGCAGACCGCCGTGAGCGTGACCCCGTTGATAACGATGGTGTCCCCCGCCGCGAGAGGAGCCGAGTTCACCGTCACCGTGGCCGAGGCAAAGGTGAACGCGCCGTCCACCTTCACGCAGGCGTAGCCCACTTGGTTGTTGGTGATGGTCAACCCGCGCAAAACGACATTCTCGGGCGTGGCCCCCGGCGAAGCGACGACCGTAACGGTGTCTCTCGCGCCCGAGTTCTGCAAGTAGACGCTGCCGAGGCCAACGAGCGCCACGCCGTCCTTCTCAATGGTCAAGTTCTCGGTGTACTCCCCCGGCAGGACCAGCACGAGAGACGGGGCCAAGGGCGACGAGGTGTTCGGGATAGCGTCGAGGGCGTCTTGAATGGAGGTGTAGTCGGCCCCCGAACCACCCGACCCGACAATGAAGGTGCCCGTGACGCCATTGAGGCTCAATAGGTCTTTGAGCAAGGCCCCGGTGGTCACCACGGCGTCGGTGAACTTCAATGACCCGGTGGCCGAGTCCCGGTTGATAAGGAGCGTTTGCCCCGAACCCGGCTCAACTTGCAGTTGGTCAATGAGAAACGGCGGCTGCGGCATGGTGGGCGTCCGTTAGATGAACACATCGAAGCCGACCGTTCCCGTGAAGGTCGCGGCGGCTTGGATGGTGAACGAGGTGGTCGTCTGCCCCGTGACGCGCAGCGGCACAAAGGAATTTGTCGTGACTTGCACGCGGTAGTTCGCCGTTGCAAGCGCCGAGGCAAAAGTGTAGGTCTTGGTGTTCTCGGTGACGAAGGTGAGGGTGCCGTTGACGGCAGAGGTAGCAGCCAAGAGTGCCTCCACCTGTTGCATGGCGGTGCTGATGTCGTTGGTAACGGTCTGCGGAATGGGCGAGTACGGGCTGATAATGAACCCGTAAGGATTCTGAATGTCCCGCACCGCGAGCACGCCGACGCTATTGGAGACAATGGTGAAGGTGTACTGCTCGGAGGGAAGGCCCGAGCGGTAGACGAACTCCGACTGAATGAGAGACGCGGCCATCACCAAACTCCGATGGTTTCGCACCCTCGGGCCTGCAACCACTTCTCCAAGGCGAGCATGGCCGTGCGGTTCTGCGACCACACGGTGAGGTGGTCGAACTCCACTTGCAGCCCGAGGTCGGGAATGGGAGGCACGGAGGCAAGGCGCATGTTCCCGTTACGGAAGGAGCGCAGCGCCGCCGGGATGTTGGTCATGTTGTCGGCGGACAAGTAGACCGTCAGGCGGTGGTGCGGGGTCGCATGGGCCTCAACCCAACGCGCAGCAACCCGCTTCGCCATGACAATCCGCTTTACGCAAGAATGGTGGGACACCGGACGCCTCCACCCCTGCGGTTCTTCATAGCGTAGTCACCGCCACGGCTTACATGACGAAGTGAATGACAGGCTCATCCCACTCGGCGCGGTAGACCTCGCGCATGATGTTGAGGTTGTCGGCCACGGCTTGAAAGAGAAGGACATACTTCTCCATGCCGTCGAGGGCTTTGAGCCGGTTCAGCGTGCGGAAGAACCTGTGGCGCACGAGCCCTTGGCTCACCCCGAGGCTCTTGGCGACCCCGCTTTGGCAAGTCGTATCGGCCATGCCGACCATAATCCGAATGTCCATCTCGTCGGAAATGACGCCCCGCATGGCCTTCTCCAACTCGCCCGGCGCAAGTTCGGGGAGCGAGAGCAGGTACTTGATGCGCGCTGCTGCCCGCTGCAAGCGGTAGCAGATGGTCGGCTGCGAGACATTGAACATGGATGCAATGGTTGTCTGCCGGATCTTCTTGAAAAAGTAAAGTTCCACGAAGTCGGCTTCGCGGGGTGGCAAGCGGTCAAGCACCTTCCGCACCATCTCGACTTGGACCTCGCTCTCGTCCGAAAGCATGTCAGAGCCGGTGATGCTAATGTTGCCGAGAGTGTCCTCCTCGGAGAAGAACCGCTCCATATCGCTCGGGTCCATGACCCGAAGCCCGTTCCAGTAGTTCGACATGCGGAGGTGCCCCAAGGTGAAGGGTCAGCCCCCTGTTGACTTCACAGGTCTTACCGAAGTCTTGGGAAGTCGTCGCAGGAGGCGCAATGAACGCATCTCCACATACACATCTATCGTCTCCCCGTTGTCCGAGACTACGGAGCCCTCCAAGCCTGCAAGTAGACCGTGCAGGACAAGAACGGGCATTCCCGCAGAAATGGACGAGGCGACGAGTTTTGCCAGCCCTCGACGCAGTTCCGACAAAGAGTGGTCGGGCACCGTCATGAGCACGCGCATCCCGTTGGGGCTGCGCGTGTGGAGCACCTTCCGAACGAGCGGGGTTGCTTCAAGGGCGTAGAGGTTGCTATCGGGAAGCCCGGTAGCAACAAAGACATACCCCTCCGTGACGGACAGGACAATGGGCGTGTCGTCAGGCCGGACAGGGGGGTAGAAAACGGCGGGAATGAAGATACGGTGCTCGTCTCCGCACTTGAGGTGCCGCCGAAGCGCCTCCTCCATCTTCCCTTCTTCTATGAGCCGCTCACCTGCACGGGTGAGTTCAAGCACCGCCCATGTTTGAGCGTCCCGTTCGTCGCGCCTCATCTCTCAACTCCGAGAGACGGGTCGCAAGAGCGTCCCGAAAGAGCGTTGGCGATAGCGCAGAAGGGCGAGCAGGAGAGGTTCCTTCCATTGAGGTAGACTTTCGCACCGCTCGCGGGTCAATGTAGACCCCGTTTGGGGTTTCATGGGGGGCAGCGTTCGGCGCGGGTGTCGTTGGTCGAGAGGTGGCGGCTGGTGCCACACTACCCACGCGGGAACTTACCGCGGGTGTTGACGGCGCGGGTGTCGAAGTTGTGGGAACCGCGACAACTTCCGCGGGAACCCTATGAACAACAGGGGCACCCGAGAGCGCAAAGCAAGCCTGCGCGACATCGAGCGCCAACGACGCTGGCGCGGGGCGGCGCGGCGGGTCTGCGAAGGTCGCCGCCACATGCAGAACCGCGTCCCCCAAAGCGTCGGCAACCGCCGTGACGCGCTCACGGCTCCAATAAGCAGGTGGGGGCGTGACCCCAAGCCGGTGCCGGTAGACCACCATGCAAGCCTCGGCCAACCGCTCGTAAGCAGCCGAGGGCGACAGCGTAGTGGAGAGGGCGTCAGCCAACCGCACACACTCGGCGGTGTCGCGCCTCCCAACCGCAAGCAGGAGGTCGAGAACCGTCTCGTTGGCGTCGAGCCGTAGGTACTGCGAGACGGTCTGCTTGGTGACGCCTCCGAGCATGGCGACACCCTCGACGGTCTTGAGGGCGTCCCGAATGTGGCACTCGGTCAGCGCGGCGACCGTGACAAGGGCCTCCTTCTCGTAAGCAATGCCTTCGGCCTCGCAGACCGTGGCGAGCCGCCCGGCAATGCCCTCGGGCGAGACGGCGCGAATGACGAACGCGGGGGCGCACCGGGAGAAAATGGTGCTCCGCATCTTGCCCGGCTCGGTCGTGCAGAAGATGCAGACGAGCAACTTGTCGTCGGTGCCGGGGGCCGTGTCCTCCATTGGCTTCAAGAGCGCGTCAAGAGCCTGCTTGGAGAGTTGGTGTGCCTCGTCAAACAGGTAGATACGCCGCTTGCCCGAGAAGGTCGAGTAGGTGACCTCCTCGGTGATCTTGGTCACATCCCCCTTGCCCGACCGAGTGGCGGCGTCGAGTTCTACAAAGCACTCGCTCGTGCCGCGCTCGATGATGGACTGACAGGAGCCGCAAGCGTTGCACGGCTCCCCGTCCACGGGGGCCTCACACAACAAGGCCCGAGCAAGAATGCGACCGAGGGTCGTCTTGCCCGAGCCGTGCTGCCCGCAGAACACATACGACTGATGGAAACCGCGACCCTCGCGCACGAACTGTCGAAGAACCTCAACGGAGGCTTCCTGCCCGAGCACATCGGCGTAGTTGAGCGGACGGTAGCGAGTATCGAGGGCCACGGTTCACCTGCGAACAAGGGTCAGGACGAGAACATCTCCTCGACCGCCGACGACGCGGCGTCCGCGCTCTCCTCGTCGGAGGGGAACCACATGCCGTACCGCTCAATGTTGTCGCGGAAGGCGGACAGGTCGGGCTTCACCACCGACCACTTCATCTCACCCGACTTCGGATCTTCGTCCCCGTGGCAAGAGCAGAGCAGGTGGTCGAGAAGGGCCTCGCGCTGCTTGGAGGTCAGGCCGTGCTCCCATTGGTCCGCGCCGATTTCCAACACGAACTTGTACGGCTTCGCGGAGAGCGCGTTGGCGAGCGGGGCCACCTTGCTCGCCTTGCCGAGCACCGCGCGTCCGCCGGACTTGCCCGCCTTCTCCTTGAACACAATGGCGATTTCGTCCACCGCAAGAGCGAGGTCGGGGTGGTTGTGGGCGACAAGTTCTTTCATCGTGTCGTAGATGTCGTCTGCGGCGTGCCAATAGTCAGAAGCCATGAGCATTCTCCGGTGAGGGTTGAAGGGGGGGCGCGGTCAGAAGGTCAGAGACGGAAGGCTGCGCGAAGGGCCGCAGCCCCGCCACGCTCCCATATTTCGCCGGGGTCTTTGCCCCCTGCGTAGCGGGTGACATGGCAGGCAACTCCTACCCGTCGCAGGCGTTCGGGCACCCCCGGTACATGCCGCTTCGTCTTGTCGTCCGTGAAGCCCGTCGCTTGACGGCGCCCCGTCTCGTCGTTGTCGTAAGTGAGGTGGAACAGGGCCTTGGGGGACAAGAACCGAGCCACGAAGTCCACATGCTGCCGGGACATTGCGGCACCTCCGGTCGAGAGCACCGTGTCCCGCTCGGGAACGACATGGGCGAGGCACATATCGAAGATGCCCTCCACGACCCACACATCCCCTCCCGCCCACAACTTGTGCAAGGCAAGAGGCCACTCCCCGTGAAAAAGAGGGTTCCATGCGGCGTCGGCAAGGTGGTACTTCCGCACCGCCTTCTCCCCGTCCCACCGCCGAAACTCAACCCCGAGCAGCGTGCCTCGGGGTGAGCGCACGGGAATAGACAACCACCCCTGCACCACTTCCCCGTGCGGGCCAAACTTCTTGCGGAAGTCCTCGGCAGGAGCCTCGGTTGGCGGGAGCCGCCACGCTCCAATCCCCATGCTGCGGAACATGCGCTCGGGAAGTCCCCGCCCAAGTGCGTACCCCTCAACTTCTTCGGGGAGGTCAGCAGCAGCAGTCAAGAGCGCGTCATTGAGCCATGCTTGCACGGGGTCACCGCAGAACGACGACGCCGCGAGAGGCGTTGTGCAGCACGGTGGCGATAGAGCCGTTGCCGAAGTCGAGCGTGAGGCCGACGTACTCGCGGTCGGTCGGAACAAGCACCGCCGTATTGACCGGGAGCCACGGGGCCGACACAAGCCCCACTTGCTCGGGCAGATTGAGTTCGGGCACCCCCTCGGTAGTCAGGAGCGTGAGGTCGGTGAACCCGTGGTCTACCAAGTAGACCACACCCTGCTTGGCCCCCTCGGGGGTGAGCGGGAACACGCTGCCCCACCCCTCCTCCACGCTCTTGGCGGCCACGGCCTCAACAAGTTCTGCGAAGTGCGCGTGCGGGTTCACGGTGCGAATGGCGGAACGCACCCGGCCACCCACCGCCCGCCCTATCCAAGTCACCGCCTTGGTCGAGGTCACGAGGAACGGTGCAAGTTCCGGCTCTACCGGAACCTCGGTCATGAGTGGCACGCCCCCCGCCTTGCGGGTCATGGACACGACTGCGGTAAGAGACGGGTTCACTTCGACCACCGGCTTGGCGACCACAGAGGGAGGTCGAACTTGGCTTGCAGGGTGTCCCGCTCCTCGGTCACCCGGCGCAGGGCGTCCTCCAACTCCTGCACCCGACCTTTGAGGTCGATTGTGACCAAGGCCAAGTCCTTCTCGGTCAGCACGAACCGCTCGCGGACCCCCTGCACTTCGGTTTGCAAGGCATCGAGTTCTTCCTGCATGGCTTGCAGCGCCTCGGCCTTCATGGTCGCGTCACGCCGCAGGTGGGCCTCATCTTCAATGAGCGTGTGGAGGGCTTGGCCCACCATGAGCCTTGCGCTCTCGGAGCCGACCCACAGCGGCACACCAAAGAAGGTGCCGACGAGCACCCCGCTCTCCCCGAACGGGTCCATGAGCGGCAGAGTGTCAGGAGCAAGGGGCTCGTCGGTGAGAACCCACATGAGCGCCGCAGCGTCGGGGTACTTGGTTGCGACTTCGGCAATAGACCCGTCGAACGCGGACTCCAATGCCTCCTTCATGCCGTCCTTCGTGTACTTGCACGAGTAGGAGGAGCAGCCGGGGGCAAGGTCTGCCCCGCGCTCGGCGTCACACACGACGCCTTGGTTGAGCAGGCACACGCCGACTTCCCCCACGCCGGGGACATCGTAGACCGCGTTGTGCCCACAGGTAGAGGAAGTACGGGTGAGCGCAGCGTCCAACTCGCGCTTGGCATGTCGGAAGCGAACCTGCTTCAACTTCTGTCGAACCGCACCTTCGGGCTTCATGTTCGTATCTCGGTGAAGGTGGCTTCCCCGTTGTCCTTTCGGATGCGGTACGCCTTGTGGGCGGCTTCCACGAGCACGGGGTTGTGTGTGACTGCAAGAATGTCCATTCCTACCCGCTCGGACAGGAGCCGTAGGAACTGCCCGACACGCGGGACATACTGCTCGGCCACGGCCCCGAGGCTCTCGTCAAGTAGCAGGAGGGGGCGCATTCCCCGGCGCATGGTGACCACGACGCGGAGCAGAACCGACTGCACTACGGACACGGAGCCGCCGTAGGCGTCGATGCTCGCAGCCTCGGTCTTGACCCCGTTGGGCTGCGTCTGCACCGTGTAGAGGTCCACGGACACCTTGCCCCGCTGCACCTCCACCTCGGAGCGCACGGACAAGTCCATGTCGTCAAAGACGGCTTTCAGCCCCTCGGTAAGCAGGCTTTCCGCCGTCTTGGCGTTGTCCACCACTTCACGGTCAATAAGCACGCGGAACAGGTCGGCCACGCGGTCAAGAACTTGGTCCTCTCCCGTGAGCCGTGCAACCTCCCGCTCCGCTTGTTGAAGGCGGGAACGGGCGGCGTCCCTGCGCCCCTCGACCCGTGACAGGTCAGAGCGCAGGGCACGCACAGCGTCCGAAAGCGTCAAGTGCGCCACACCACCACCGTGTAGTACGAGTTCGCGTCCTCCTCGGAAGTACCCTTGCGGAAGGCGAAGAAGCCCCCCTTGCCCTTGAAGTGGACCTCCAAGCGCAGGGTGTCGAGAGCGAAGTGATCGCAGAACCCAAGCAAGTGCGAGAAGCCGACGCTCGCACCGTCCACGGGGAACTTGTCGAGGTTCTCCGAAGCCGTGAGGTCAACGGGGTACTCGTCGGTGCCGCCCGCCTCGGAGGGCATGGAAAACACCAACTGCTTGTCCTTGACGGACAGGAGAATGGCCTCGTTGTCCTTGCTCGCGGACGCGGACAGGACGCTCACGGCAGAGCGAAGGTCGCCCCCGGCGAACTCAACCCACACCTCGGAGGCGTCACTCTCGACACCCTTCAACTTCGGGAAGGCCGCGTTCGGACGAGCCACGCCGACATGCGCGCCGTCCGTGCGCCGGAAGTAGACCGCGCTATCGGCCTCCAACACCTCCACGGTGTCGTCCGCCGTGGGCTTGGTCGTCAAGAACTTGAGCACGGCGGGGATGTCCTTGCCCGCCACGCGCAGCCCCATGTCCTCCAAGCCGTCCACCTTCACGAGAGACACGGTGCGGCGGTCGGACGACCACAGGCACCCGTCCATCGCCTCAACCTGCGAGATTTCGGGGCGGGTGGTGTCCTCCTGCGACACGAACCGACGCGCGTAGCCAACCGCTGCACCGAGACGGTGGGCAGGAACGCTGCCCGTGCTCGTGGCCCCGGCGAGGGTCTTGTCCCAATACGGGAACTTGCTCGGGTCGAGCGAGCGGAGCCGGATGGTGCTGCGACCGCCGGACACCTTCACCTCGCCGTTGCCGTCCGAGGACAGAAGAACTGCGACATCCCCAATGCCGCCGACCCACTTGGTGAGGCGCCACGCTTCGACGGTGAAGGCGTCTCCGTTCTCGCCTTCGACGCGGGCCTTGGTGAGCGGCGCAAGAGAGAAGGTGCGGTGGTGGAACGCAAGCACCTGCGCCACGCCCTCATGGACGCGGAACAGGAAGTGCGCGGAGAGGTCGGAACCCGACCCGCTGACG
>Ga0194129_10000584_pt1 | contig 68994 bp, 68 predicted proteins | sample TA2KigCa35mmetaG_FD_150862 | JGI IMG/M metagenome (GOLD analysis project Ga0194129, IMG submission 150862) | Freshwater microbial communities from Lake Tanganyika, Tanzania - TA2015038 Kigoma Deep Cast 35m | ecosystem: Environmental > Aquatic > Freshwater > Lake | place: Tanzania: Lake... | reverse complement strand
TTAGGCGCCCATATTTTATCGCCAAATGCATCAGAGCTAATCATTCAGCCAGCAACGGCAATTGCTCATAAAATGAAGATCACCGATCTTAAAAACGTCTGCTTCCCTCATCCAACCCTATCTGAGGCATTCCACGAAGTCTATATCGATAAATTTCTCCATATTTAGTTAAAGACCCCTTGTGCTGCACCTTGAATCAAACGAAGATCATCATCGTTTATCCGAGTTCCTGGAGTTTCTCGACCTATACATTGGAGATAGAGGTGTAAAAGATGTATATCACCCTTATTTAATAGATCAATCAATCTATCTTTTCTGATTCGATCATATCGACAGAGGTGAGAGCAGAGCTCTAATCTAAAATAATGGAGGTTTTTGATAATAGTTTCTCGTTTCGTCCATCTATTAGTTTCGACAAATCGATTGAATTCCTGATCTACTGTGGGACTAAAACCTGCTTGAGTTACTTCATAAGCTTCGCATTTTTGTTTAAGCTCCTCATCAGTGCAGCTTGCTAGGAATTTTTCTGTAGGTGATTGATGAAAACCGTCTCTTTCGTCGATGGGTCTTCTTGTGAAGGTGTCTAAAAAGGCAGTTTGATTCTCTTTATTCGTATAAAATTCGAGAGGATTTAAAGAGTAATGGAGAGGCGGATGTCTTGATGAGCTTAAACCTAATATGTGACCGTTTCTTTGATCGAGAGTTAGATGCATAAAATCAGGAGCCTCTTTTTTCCGCGCACGGTATCTTAGGATGCCATAAGGGATCATAAGAAGAATAATTACCGCTAGGTTAACTGCATGTAGAGCAACACCACCGATAACTGTTCCAACCACAAGTCCGGCAAGCCAAATTTTTTCTATAGTCAGAAGATAGACGATTGAGCCTACAATAGCAGCAGATGCTTTGCTTAAGAGAAAAAACACTCCCTCAAGAGTAAGGGCGCCTACGCTAAGTCCCATTGAAATAAGAGTGCTAAGAGTTTTATAAAACCCTTCAAGTATTGCAAGAACTCCCCCTTTTAGAGCTCCATGACTTTTTTTCAATGCAACAAACCGGGAGACGATCTCATCTTTTGAAGAATAACCATGCTTGTCAAAAAATAGAGTTAGGTGGAGAAAAAGATCACTTATGACAAAACCAAGCTTTCGCACCATTCCTTCAGTGCCGACAAATCCTCCTCTATGGACTCTTGCAAAAAGATCTGCGAGGCCGCTTCCTCCATTATCTACAAAATAGCTGTCTTTTTTCCAATCGCCTTTAAAAAAAATCGAGTGATCTTTGCAAAGCTTGTGAATAAAAAGGGCGATTTGCGTAAAAATGTTTTTGTTTGCTAGGGATTGTCGTAACACGCTTTTTTCCGGCGCAGTTGGATCAAGAGGAAGATCTGTTCGTCTCACATAAGTAAAAGATCTTAGCCCTAAAGAGCCTTCATGAGGATCAGGAGATTGGTAGAGAGCATATTGGATAGGGCGAGGAGTCTCAAGCTGATCACGAGTTCGCGGCAAAGCGACTGGTAAGTCTTCAATGGGATCTTGCCATAATACTGCAGTATGCTGAGATAACTCTTCTGTAAATAGAGCTTTAAGGGTTTCTGAGCGCTCTCCTTCCGCATATTGTAAATCATCAGCAATGGTCTCAGGGCTTCTAAACATGAAGGTATCTAAAGTTTCAACAACTTCAGGAGGTTCGGCACCACCTGTAAGATACGGAGAAATTGTCTTAAACTCTTCTAATTTTCTTTTCGCTAAAGAGAGATCAAAAGAAGCTTCATAGGCGGCTTTTACTTTCTCGTAGTTTAAAAGCTCTTTTAACTCTTCTTTTTTTGCTTGCAATACCGCGGGGATTTTTTGAAGTTGGGCCATTGCAGGATATTTGATGTGAGCCTTTTCGTTCTTTGCACGTATCTGTAGCTCTTCTTCCCTTGCTTCTAAAGTTAAGATTTGAACTTTGAGGTCTTCTATTTTTTTTAGGTGCTTTTGCATCATGCAAACAGCCGGGGCTCTTAAATAGTAGAGATCGGTTTGGAGCTGATGTAATTTTTCTAAGACCTCAACTTGTGTCCAAGTCTGAAGTGTTTCGGCTTCTCGAGCACGTTGAGCTGTTTGAACTTGGTCATAAAGAGTACGGGGATCGGCTGTTGATCCTACTACTAAAGCTTTGTTTGCGTTGGCAGCTTTATAGGCATGAAATAAAGATGGAAGAACACCATGGGTTCTTCGGGCTAGCTCATAGCAAGCAGAAAAGGTCTGAAGTCTTTGAGCTTCTTGACTTTCATAGGCACGCCCTGAGGGAATTGGAGTGATAACAGGTGATAAATCCATAATAAAGCCTTATTAATTGATAATTAATTATATCATAAATTTTCTTTTAAATCATGAAAAAAATAAGGTTTTCAAAAATGCTGAAATAGGGTTTAATAGACGGCTATGGGTACGATAATTTTTAATGATGATGATGAAGTTGAGGTTGCCGAAGGCGAATCAATTAAAGAGTGCTGTGAAGAGGCTGGGATTCCATTTGCTTGCGAAGAAGGACTCTGTGGCACTTGTGTTATAGAGGTAGAAGAGGGGATGGAGCACCTATCTGAATTTACTCAAGAAGAGAGCGATTTCTTGGGGGATCAGGGGTGTGAAAGGCTTGCTTGTCAGTGTAAAATGAAAGGTTCAGGAAGAGTTAAGGTCAAGTTTTAGGGGTTATTATGATTACGAAAGAGATGACAATTGGAGATATTTTAGCAAAATGGCCTCATAAAAGCCAAAAGCTTGCACAAGAGATGACGAATGTAGGTCTACACTGTGTTGGATGTGGCGCTGCTACATGGGAGACTCTCGAGGCAGGCATGCTCGGTCATGGTATGCAAGAAATTGATATTGAGTCGCTTGTGAAGTCTCTCAATGAGGTTTTGGCGCAAGAGACAGATCTTAACACAATCGCTTTGACAAAAAGAGCTGCAGATAAGTTTATTGCCCTTTCTAAAGAGGAGGGTCTTTCAAAATACGCCCTTCGATTTGGCGATCAGCCTGGCGGCTGTAGCGGTTTTGAATACGTTCTCGATTTTTCAGAGAATGCGGGCCCTGAAGATGCTGTTTTTCTCTCTCACGGAGTCGAAATTCATGTAGAAAAAGAGGCGGTCTCAAGACTAATAGGCTCTGAAATAGACTATTACGACGGGCTAAATGGCGCAGGCTTTAAAATCAGTAACCCTAATGTCCGCGGCTCCTGCTCCTGTGGCACCTCACAAACCTACTAAAGATTCAAAAGTTTTTCAAGCACCACAACGAAAGTTATAGTCTAAATCTACCTTTCGTTGCGGTATAATCAAACATCTTAATCTTAGTAGTCTCTACTAGAACGACTACTACTATCCCCCCTTGAATCACTATCACTTACTGTTAAACTGGGAGTATCAGTGCTAGGTCTCCTTGTTCTTCGCCTTCTAGGACTTGGAGATGTTGTTGAGCGTGAGCGGTCGGACCTAGGTGATCCTTCTCCGAATCTAACGTCTATATGTGCATCAATTTGTTCTCTTCCAGTAAGAAGAAGGCTTCTAAATCTTTGCCAGATCGGAAATGTTTTATCATTAAATGTAGTTAGTGTAGATCCGCCAGAAAAACTAAACCCTTCAGAGCTAATAGACTTTAGGTTTTTACAATCGACTAAATCCCTTTCTGTTTGAATTACAAGCTCTTGAAAAATTTTTGTGCATTGTTGAAGTCTTTCGAGGGGAATTGAAACTCCAGCGGGAAGGTCAATACGGTTGCCCGTTTCGTCTACAAAGTAGAGATAAACGCCTCTTTGGGAGCCATTTATAGTGATATTTCCCATAGGAATAGGCCTAGTAGAGGTCCTACCAGCGGCAGGTCCAGGACTTGCTGTAGGAGAAGCTAGAGAACCCCTCCTAGAAGTTCTACTACCAACACTACTAGTATCAGATTCGCTCTCAGATGCCGTTGGGGTCGCCAAAAAAGGGGTGTCGTGACCTGTAGGTGAAGCTCCATAAAAAGGGCTAATTGAACCTGTAGTTGACATCTTGTCTCCTTACATAAAATATTTAGTATAATTATATCATAATTTCAGTGAAATTTCAATAAAAAAATAATTCATATGTTTTGTTTTTTATTTATTATAAATATGTTATAATATTTCTATTAATAAGTTTGAGGAAATTATGGATGTGGCAATTCCGAGAAGAGCCGTTGGAGGTGTAGGGTCTGGTAGAGAGCCCGTGCGACAGCCTATGCCGCACTCTCGCTCTTTAAGGGATCCGACGCTTGCTTGTATTTTTGTGCAGGAGGTGCCGAGGAGAGGGTTAACGCCTGGAAGGGTCACAACTTTTTATAGAAAAGAGGGAGAATCGTTCGAGATTGGACGGAAAGTGCGTTTTTTACCGCCTAGCGAAAAAGGTGCGCCTTCGACAGAAAGAGTTTACATGGTTTATCCATCTGGCGAATTTAGTGAAGAGGTCATTCGTGTAGCAGAGTTTGCAAAAGAGCGTTTAAAACGGGTTGCAAAAAAAACAGAGTATCAAGAGGGGAGCTTTTCCTATGCTACAAGCGTTTGGGATGGTGCTTCCAATATTTCAGCTGTCGCACGTAATATTTTTTGGATTGAAAATGGAGTTAATCCGAATCCAGGAATTACAAAAGGTCTTGGATTCACATCTGCTGCGGGTCTTATAACAGGCCCGATTCACCTGATGGATGGGCTTTCTCAATTGAAAAAAGCTAAAAGAGTAGGGGATGTGGCGGGAGAGAGGCTTGCAAAATTGAGTGTTCTAAGAGGCGGGCTTGATATTGCAAACGGTGGTGTCATGGCTGCCTCCAGGACGATTAGCTTGGTCTCTCTTCATACGACATCAAAAACAATAGAGGTAGCAGGCTCTGCACTAGGAAATTTTGCAACAGGCTTATCAATAGGGATTTTTGCGATCTACGCAATTCGTTTTTTGAGAACACTAGTAGGTGCAATAAAAAGGTATAGAGAAATAAGAGATAAAAGTGATGGAGATGCATTTTTAGAATTGATGGGTAAGCTACGATTAGAAGATTCTGACTATAAAAAGGCGTTTGAGAGAGTTGGCATTAAAAGTGGGGCTGATTGTATAAATATAGAGACAGATTCTATCGAGCTTTCTCAAGAAGAGATAGGTGTTTTCGAGGAGAGTGAAAGAGAAAAAATCATCCAGGAACTACAAAATCAGCTTTCTAAGATTGATAGAAATGACCCTGCCTATAAAATGGTTCTTGATTGGGGTAAAGTGGAGCGAAATTTTGTAGCTTTAGTTATTAAAGAGCTTGCCCACATAAAAATGGTAAAAGAGATTGAGCACGGGCGAATTACTGGAGGTAAGTCGTTGGAGCTCATTCGACAGGGTTACTCTGCTGCCTTTGGAGAGGCGCAACAGAGTGAAATTGTAACAATAGAACAAAAAGAGCTTGCAAAGCAAATTGTTATACACAGCCTTTTGGTGTTAGCAGTACTTATTGGGATTGCAAGTTTTGTTATAACTACAGTTTATACCGGTGGTGCGGCTCTAATTGTTGGGTATGTAATGATGCTCGTAATGAATATTATTTTGACAGGTGCTGATACCCAAGGGTTATTTAAAAGCATTGAGAGTCTAAAAGAGCTCTCAGCAAAACAAAAAGCTTTGATGGTTGTTTTTGCTATTCTCATCGTTGGGGTAAGCTTGACTGGCGCTTTTTTCACAGGGGGTGGAAGCATGCTAGTTACAGCTATTGTTATAGGTGGACTAATGACAAGCGTCCAGGCGGGGGGAATGTACTATGCCTGGAAAAAACAGAGCAAAAATAAGCTTACAGATAAAGATAAGTTTCATATGCTAAAAGATGGTCAGGCACATGAAATTAGTCGAAAAGTTCCTAAATTATCTAGCCGCAGAAGAAGGGCTCTCAGTAGCGACCCTAAAGGCGTACGACTCTGATCTGAAGATTTTTTTAAAAGATATAAAAGAGTGTTCGCATATCTCAGAAGAGGCTCTTTTCTCATTTATGAAAAAACTTAAAAATGAAGGGTATCACCAAAATTCAGTAGTCCGCATGTGGACGAGTGTGAAGCTTTTTTTACGATTTTTGCATAAAAGAGGGGAATTGAAAGAAAATCCGATCGAATTCTGGGAGAGTCCTAAAATGAAAACAATTATCCCTGCTGTATTGAGTAAAGAGGAAGTGATGAGGCTTATTAATGTCTCAAATGATATTTTAACTAAGCTCATCATAGAGTTTTTATATGCCGGCGGATTAAGAGTATCAGAACTTTGCTCTTTAAACTTGTTTGATGTTGATGAAAGAGTTATTCGAGTAAAAGGAAAAGGGGGAAAAGAGCGAATTGTTCCGATTGCTCCAAGAACAATTTCTTTATTAGATCACTACTTAGTGGAAAGAGAGGGGTGTAAAAAAGAAAACCCCCCTCTTTTTGTAACGAGATTCGGAAAAAGAATACATAGACAGTTTGTCTGGGCGTTGATTAAAGAATCGTCCAAAAAAGCGGGAATAAAAAAAAATATCTCTCCGCATACTTTAAGACACTCGTATGCAACCCATCTTTTAGAGAATGGTGCAGACCTTCGGGTCATTCAAGAGCTTTTAGGTCATGCAAGTATTAGCACAACAGATAGGTATACCCATATTTCAAACAAGCACATGAAAGAGGCATTTAATAAATTTCACCCAAGGAGTAGCCTTGATAAACCTTCCTGAATCAGATAATGATTTGCTTTTAGAGTGTAAAATAGACACTTTTAAAGCAAGCGGTCCTGGGGGGCAACACGTCAATGCAACAAATAGTGCAGTTAGACTGACACATATTCCAACAGGGATTGTAGTTGTGAGTCAAAAAGAGAGAAGCCAGCTATTAAACAAAATCGAATGTTTAGAAAAGCTTCGCAAAGCTGTAAAAAAATTAAATTATAGAAAGCCAAAAAGAAAGAAAACTTTGATGCCAAGAGGTGTTAAATCAAAAAATCAGGTAAAAAAGAAAATGGCCTCTATGAAAAAAAGCAATCGCCAAAAGCCAAAAGAAGAGTAGTCTGCACCTCTTTAAAAAAAGCTAGAGCGCCTCTATCTTTTTGATTAAAATGTCTCTTGTGAGTCCAGGGGTTGCCTTCCCTTTACACTCTTTCATCACTTGCCCGATCAAGTATTGGAGGGCTTTATCTCTGCCATTTTTATAATCGGCAATAGAGGGGGCGTTAAGAGCTAAAACTCTATCAACAATTTCCTCAATGAGAGATGTATCTCTAAGTGGCTGGTAGTCTGGATTTTCTTTAACAATTAGAGCTGGAGGTTTTCCTGGTGATTTGAGCATGTCGCTTGCAACAGATTTTGCAATCCTTCCCGTAATGACGCCCTCTTCAACAAGATTTGCAAGCTCTGCAATTTGTTTTGTATCGATGCCGATTTCTTTTAGCGTTTTTCCACTCTCTTTAATAAGTCCTATAAATTCTACAGTGAGCCAATTACAAAATGCTTTGGGGTTTTTTGCAATCTTTAATCCCTCTTCAAAATCTTTGCAAAGAGGTTTGTCATTCACTAAAAGATCTGCTGAATAGTGGCTTAATCCTAAAACTTCTACGTATCTTTTAAATTTTGCTCTCGGAAGCTCGGGTAGCTCTTCTCTCAGCTCTTCTATAAATTTCTTCGTCAAAACAAGGGGAGGCAGATCTGGTTCTGGGAAATAGCGGTAATCGTCAGCGCTCTCTTTTGAACGCATCAAGATAGTCTTTCTTCTCTCTAAATCAAAACGGTAGGTGCCACTAATAAGTTTTTTCCCTGGATTATTCTCGTAAAATTCAATTTGTCTTTGAATTTCAGACTCAATTGCAAGCTCCATGTTGAAAAAAGAGTTCATGTTCTTAATTTCAGTCTTGGGTCTAAGTCCGCTTTCACCTTTTTTTCGAACAGAGATGTTGGCATCCATTCTAAAATGCCCCTCTTGCATATTGCATTCTGACGAGTCGATATATTCTAAAATTGCCTTAATAGCTTGTGCGTAAGCTGAAGCATCTTTCGGAGAGTGCATGCAAGGCTCTGAGACAATTTCTAGTAAAGGAGCTCCGCTTCGATTAAAATCAACACCTGTAAAATCAGGAAAGTGGATTAGTTTTCCTGCGTCATTTTCCAAATGGGCATGATGAATGCGAAAGAGTTTCGTCTCACCTTCCACTTCTGTAGTAATCTCGCCGCCGACAATGATCGGTTTATAAAATTGAGTGATTTGAAAATTTAAGGGGCAGTCTGGATAAAAGTACGATTTCCGATCAAAAAGGCTAATTAGGTTGATGTCAGCTTCAATTGCAAGTCCAAAAAAGACCGCTTTTTTTACAGCCTCTTTATTGATAACGGGCAAAGCGCCAGGTTGACCTGTGTTTAGAAAGTCTAAATTCACATTGGGTTCATCGCCGAATTGATTAGGGGCCCGTCCAAACATAAGAGAGCGTGTATTTAACTGGGCATGTATCTCAAGACCAATTACTGGCTCATAACCTTCGTAATGACTCATGAAGCCTCCTTATCGAAGAGAGGGGCTAGTTTTTGATGAAAATTAGTCGCTTTTGCAAAGTGGTTTGCAAAGCGAAGCACTCTTGCATCTTTTAAAAGAGGTCCTTGTAGTTGCATGCCAACAGGTAAATGACTGGCAGAAAAACCAATAGGGAGAGTTAGAGCTGGAACGCCTGCTAAATTTGCAGAAATTGTGTAAATGTCTTGCATGTACATTTTTAGAGGATCCTGAATCGATCCGAGTTTAAATGAAGTTGTTGGGGTCGCCGGAAGTGCAATCATATCGCTGTGTTCAAACGCATGCTTGTAGTCGCGAATAATAAGAGAGCGTACTTTTTGCGCTTTTTTATAGTAGGCATCCTGGTAGCCTGCAGATAAAACATACGTCCCAAGAAGAATTCTCTGCTTAACTTCGGGTCCAAATCCAAGACCTCTAGAATACTCGTAAATTTCTTCTAATGTTTTGGCTTCTGGAGATCTAATCCCGTATCGAATTCCATCGAATCTTGCAAGGTTTGTTGAGGCCTCTGCTGTAGCAAGAATGTAATAGGTTGGGATCGAGTATTTAATTAGGTCTAAGTTAATTTCAACAATTTTGACACCAAGCGATTTATACACTTCAAGCGCATCTAAAAAAAGGTTCTTAATTTCCTCGTCAATGTTCTCTAGTAAAGAAAAGGGAACGCCCAGAACTTTTCCTTGAATCGATGTTTCTAGTTCATTCAAATAGGGCTCTTTTGAGTTTGGAATGCTCGTGGAGTCGTATGGACAGTGCCCGCCGATCACTTCTTGCATCAATGCGATATCTTCAATCGATCTTGCAAAAGGGCCTATTTGATCTAAGGAGGAGCCGAATGCAACAAGTCCAAATCTAGAAACTCTTCCATATGTCGGTTTAAAACCATATAAATTGCAAAATGCAGCAGGCTGCCTAATCGATCCACCTGTGTCAGATCCAAGAGAGATAGGAGCTAGCATAGCAGCTACTGCAGCTGCGCTCCCTCCTGAGGAACCCCCAGGAGTGTAATCTAAATTCCAAGGGTTGTAGCTTTTCTTAAATGACGAATTTTCAGTCGAAGAGCCCATTGCAAACTCGTCCATGTTTGCTTTTCCGATAATAATTCCATCTGCTTCTTCAATGAGTGTTGTAACGGTTGCGTCAAAAGGAGCTTCATAATTTTTAAGAAATTGAGAGGCGCAGGTGGTTTTTTCCCCTTTCATGTGCATGTTGTCTTTTAAAATGATCGGGATAGCGCCAAGCTTTCCAATCGGCTTATTTTGAGAAAGTTTTAGATCAAGAGCTCTAGCTTTTTCAAGAGCTCTTGATTCTAAGGTAGATAGAAGAGATTGAATGCTTGGTTCAAATGCATGAATCCGTTTAATGAAATATGCAACAATTTCTTCTGCAGAGATTTGCTTTTGAAGAAAAAGCGAGTTTAGTTCTTTTCCGGTTTTTTTATACACAGCGTTTACTCTTCCTTAATTACAGGGGGAACTTTCAGCATGCCTGCAATTTTTTCTGGGGCTGCTTTTAGAAAAAGTTCTCTTGGGTAGGTTCTTTCAGATTCATCTTCTCTTAAGGGCGCTTGCATCTCTTCTAAAACGTGACTACAGGGCTCAACGTGTTCTGTATCAAGCTCCGATAAGCTTTTAACAGAAGCTAAGATGTTTTGTAGGTTTTTAAGGAGATGTACACGCTCCCCTTCAGTTAAACGGAGCCTGCTGAGCTTTTCTAAAGCTTTGAGTTCTTCTTCATTTAGCATGAGAAAATTCTAAGGCCTTTATTTGTTGTTGTCAATAATCCTCTTTGCATTTTAAGTTAAGTCTATCGAAAGGAGGATGCTATGTGTTTTTTAAAGTATGTGCTAAAACTTTTGGTAATTATTGGTGCTCTTGATCTTGGAGTTATGGGTGTTGCTAATTACGATGTTTTGGGTAATCTCTTTGGTGGCATGGATCTACCTATGTTGACCCACTCTGTTGGGGTTAGAATTGTGTATGTAATCATAGGGATTGCAGGTCTTATATCTTTAATTTGCGTTTTAAAAAGTTGTTGTTCTTGCAATGATAAGAATAAAAAAGACAAAGGTCATCATGGCGGCGGTTGCTGCAGATAGTTATTTTTGGTCTATAGAGGGAATTTTTCTAATTCCCTCTATATACTAAAAAATTATATACTATCCTAGTCATGAAACCGAATAAATTTTCGTCGAGATTGCTTTTTAAATCTGAAAAAGATGCAGGCTATCTTTGGCATTTAAAAAAAGTTTGCTTTTCTAGGTCTTTGCCCTCTTGGGAGAGGGGACGAGTTATTTCTATAGAGGAGCTTGAAGGACGGCAAGTACGTCTTACAGTTCTCTATGAAAAAACGTTTCGTAAGATAAAAGCTGTTTTTCGGATTCATTACCCAATAGGAACTCAGCTAATTCGGATTAAAGAAGAGTCTGGCAGTTTTAAGGCGCTAGATTTTCAGATAGAGATTAAATCACTCGGGGAAAATCTCTACGAACTTATCGAAAGAGTCGAGTATAACCTTGCTTGGCCTAAATTTTTTTCGAATTTTCGAAAAAAAAGATTTGAAAAAAGACTATCTCGATTTTTTGAATATAAACATGAAGTTATGTTGCAAGATCTATTTGATTTAAAACACTCTGTTGCCCCGTTAAAAATTTTAGTAACTGGATCTAGCGGATTAATAGGATCTGGACTTGTCGAATTTTTAGAGATGTTAGGTCACAAGGTTTATAGGTTAGTTAGGTCACAAAGTGAGGTTAAAACCCCCTTTGATATTTACTACCACCTTGAGGGTGGGGAAGTGAATCGAAGTGAGCTAGAGGGGTTTGATGCAGTTGTCCACCTTTGGGGAAAAAGTATTCAAGACTCTTGGTCAGCAAAAAATAAAAAAGAGATTTTTTCGAGTAGAGTCGAAGTCACTAAACAACTATCTAAAATTTTAGCAAGTTTGCAAAGGCCTCCGAAGGCTTTTTTATGCGCATCTGCAATCGGGTATTACGGAGATCAAGGGAGTCATAAAATTGATGAGACGTCAAGCCCAGAAGGGGGATTTTTCTTAAGTGAAGTTTGCAAGGATTGGGAAGGTGCGTCGGAATTTTTAAAGGTGCATGGTATAAGGGTTGTTCACCTTCGTTTTGGAGTTGTCCTCAGTTCTAAAAAAGGGGCGCTATCTGAGGTTGTGAAAATGATGAGACTCGGAGTTGGGGGCGTTCTTGGATCTGGTAATCAGTTTATAAGTTGGATTGCAATAGATGATGCAGTAAGAGCAATTTATCATGTGATTTTAACAAACAGCTTAGAGGGCCCTGTAAATATTACTTCACCAGAGCCTTTAACAAATAAAGATTTTAATCTAAAAATCTCGAGGTATTTAAAAAAACCTTTAGGTCCTAATATCGCGCCTATTATTTTGAAGATCCTCAAAGGACAAATGGCTGAGGAATTGATTTTGGCAAGCAGCAGAGTCTATCCAAAAAAACTTTTAGAAAGTGGCTATCAATTTAGATATCCAAATTTAGAAGATGCACTTCCACATTTAATCTATTAGTTGTATACTCTACGAACTATGGAAGTTATTCTTAATAAAACTAGATGGTTTTTTAGCGGTCTTGCTATGTTTTCCATGTTCTTTGGCGCAGGAAATATAATTTTTCCTTTAATTGTCGGTCAGACTGCGCAGGGAAGCGTCTTGTACGCTCTTTTAGGTCTTTTTGTAACAGCTATACTGATTCCATTTTCAGGTCTTATTGCGATGACCCTATTTCAGGGAGATTACGAGTCTTTTTTTGCAAGAATGGGAAAGTTTCCAGGTCAAGTCATTATTTGGCTAATTCTTGCTTTAATTGGTCCGTTTGGAGGAATTCCTCGTTGCATGAGCTTGACGTATGCGACATTTAATGTTTACATGCCAGAGTTAAACTTAAGTTACTTTAGTTGCTTTTTTGCATTAGCCCTATTCTTTGCCACTGTGCGTAAAACAAAAATTATAGATCTTCTAGGTTATTTATTTACCCCAATTCTCCTTGTTTTCTTATTTATTATTGTTTTTAAGGGTGTTACAAGCGAGGGTTTTAGTTTGCGCTCTATGCCTATGAGTGGAATCGACGCTCTTTCTTACGGGCTAAAAGAGGGGTATAACACAATGGATCTTCTAGCAGCATTTTTTTTCGCTTCGATTGTTTTTCAGAAGTTTAAGCAAAAAAAAGAGGGCATTGCTTCTGATCAAGAAACCGTACTTGAGTTTATTAAAGCATCGATTGTAGGGGCTGTTTTATTAGCCCTAGTTTATGGTGGGTTTGCAGTTACTTCTGCAGTTTTTAGTAGAGAACTAATTCACTCTAAGCCAGATCATTTATTAGGTGAGCTTGGGCGCCTTCTTTTAGGGAGTTCAGGCGGTTTTATCGTCAGCATGGCTGTTTTGCTTTCCTGTCTCACAACTGCTATAGCCTTAACAACAATCTCAGCTGATTTTATAAGAGAAAGAATCTTCAAAAATAAAATTGGTTATCAAAGCACAGTTTGCTTAGTGTTAATACTATCTGTTTTAGTTTCAAGTTTGCAATTTTCAGGAATTGTAAAGGTGCTTGCTCCTGTTTTACAAGTTTGTTACCCATCCCTACTCGCTTTATGTCTTTTTAATGTTCTTCATCAGATCTTCGGAGTCAAGGCAGTTAAGCTTCCTGTTTACTTTATTCTTGTTTTTGTAATTATTGGTCAGTTTATTTAAGCTGTTCTTTTTCAATTGCATACCCCTTTTTATTTTTCAGTTAATTCATAATTATTAATTATGGCTTGTAAAATTAGCTCTCCGTCATTATTTTTAAGTGTATAAGAAATATTTAAAAATTGATAATTAAATGGAAAATAAAAGAATAAATCCGTTTCGGATCTTAACTAACCCTAGAGAGTTTATTCGTCAGGGGTTAGAAAAGACGAGAAAAGCAAGCGTTTTTTTCGCTTTCTTTTTAGGGATGACATATCTTTTTGGAAAATCTTATACGTTTGGACTTGGTAACTCGTATAGTTTAAGTCATATACTTGTATTTTGTTTCGTTTTATCAATACCTATTGGGTACTTTCTTTTATATGTAACTTCTTTTTTTCTCTATTGGGTAGGTAAGATATTTCAAGGTGCTGCAACATTTGAAGAGATTTTTGCGGCATTTGTTTGGACAAGACTTCCAGAATTTTTCATTTTTCTCGGATGGCTTGGATTGATTGGGGTGTTTGGGGGTTATGCCTTCACTTCAGCAATTATCATGGTAACTCCTATCCCATTAATTGTAATCGGATTAATCGGTTTTCAAATCGTTTTTGCGATATGGGAGGCAATCATATTATTTCAAACGCTAGGTGAGGTTCAAAAGATTTCAGCTTGGGTAGCAGTTTGGAACGTGCTTTTTACATGGATTATCATGTTCATACTAGATTTTAGTTTTAACTGGTTCTTAATCAAAAGTTTTGATTGGGCTCCTCTAGCAAACCTATTATTTTCATAAGGAAAGGTAAAATGAGAAACTATTCGAAATATACAAAAAGAGCATACAGGGCGTTTATAGCTCTACTGCTTGTAGCTCAGCCAATAAGCGCAGGGCTATCAGATCAGTTCTCATTTCCCCTTGTTAAACAAGATAGTCGTGAGCAGTATAAAGAGTGGAAAAAAGCCTCTTCCAAAGAGGGTAAGTGCAGCGCAAGTTTTCCAAAAACTCCAGAGCATATCAAACAACGAGTTCCAATGGGTGGAGAAGAAAAAGAGCTCCAATACCATGTCTATGTGGCAGATCAGGATAGAAAAGCAGTATTTATGCTTCTTATTGCAGAATACCCAGGTGTTGTGTCTGATGAAAATGCAGTAAAAAATTTAGAACATTTTCTAAATACCCTGATTGCTCAAAATGCGAATAATAAACTTCTTTTCGCAGATCTTGTTGTTGTGAGCGGTTTTTCTGGAATGGATTTTTTCATCCAGTCCGATCAAATTTACTTTAAAGGAAGAGCAATTCAAGCAAATAATATGCTTTATCTTCTAGCCATGGAATGTGAAGTCGTGAATTATTCAGAAGATAATTGTCAGCATTTTATCGAATCATTTCAATTCGATAAATAAACAAATCTAGTAAGTATATGCACTGAAAAAAAAGGGGAGGTCCAAAAAGACCTCTCTTTTTTATTTTTAGTACAATTGGTGTCAGGCATGACATCCGGACATTTTGTTTGATAGCAAATAATTAATCATTTCTTTGCTATTTTTTACATGTGAAGGCTTGCAAGAAAACATATTATTTCTGCTATTTATCATGTAATGCTACGTCGAAACAATCGATAGGAGATTTTTTTTCAGAAAAAGATCGGTCCTTTATATATTCCTTGCTCCAATAAGGAGTCAAACGTTTTGCTGACAAAATAGATGTCTATTGTTTTATGCCTAATCATATTCATTTAGCATTAGAACTGAATCAGGTATCTTTGTCAGAAATTTTGCAAAATATAGCAGCGCGATACACTCGTTATATTAATTTAAAGTACAAACAGAGTGGCTATTGAAAATTTCCAGATTTGATTTGTCTTCATCAAAAAATGAAAAAATTGAATCTCATGTTCGTCCGCTATTAGCTTTTTTTGCAACTTTCTTAAGATCCTACTGGTGTAAGTAAATTGGCTGATTAATTGAAAATAAAGTGCAAAGAATGCAGATCACTAGCTTGAGAAATAGAGGAATTACGTAAGGTTTTTATCGCCGATTTCCAAATGTCGGTATGTCATGTCTGACACCAATTATCTAACACCAGTCATGAAGCAAGAAAGAAGAAGACCTAATCAAAGTTCTTGTTTTGTTTTGAAGTGAGTTTTTGCGACAAGAGGCAATTTTTCCTCGCCGAAGGTGGCGAGGAATTTTTTTCCAGCGAGGATGACCTCTTTGCTTGCGCCTTTCGGAAGTGTAAGACCATATTCCTGAGAGAGTTTTTCAATGCCTGAAACGAAGGCGTCTCGGGCAAGAATGGAGGCTGCTGCAATGACAGGATCAGATTCGCCTTTATGATTTTGGGAAAGGTCGATGTCCAGGTGTTTTTGATGAAGAGCGCGTTCTACCACATGTTTGCCTGCGAATTGATCGATGTTTGCCTTTTTGCAGCCTGTTTTTTTGCTTAAAGCTTCAATTGTAGTTGCGTGCCCCCAGCCAAGAAGGGAGTTAAGATTATTAAATTTTGCATAGAGTTCGTTATATTTTCGAGGGTAGAGAATGATGCATTCGTGGGGAAGTTTTGCTTTGATCAATTTCGCAATTTTTTTTATTTGAGAATCGGCAAGTTTTTTTGAGTCTTTGACGCCGTTTTTAAGAAGAAAGTCGATTCCATCACCATCTGCAAAAACACCGGCGATGCAAAGAGGGCCGAAAAAATCGCCTTTGCCTGCTTCATCAATTCCGATTCTCGGTGTTTTATCTATTAATGCCTCAGGATAAGAGTATATAAGAGAGCCAAGTATTTCAGGCTCTATGTAGTATTTAATGAGCTCGTCTTTGTTTTTTCCTTGAATCACAAGTTTTCCTGACTGATAAAGTGTAAGTGAGACACCCTCTTTTTTAGCAGAAAAAATTGCGTAGGGGATAGTTGAAAAGAGATAGCCTTGAGACGATAGGTACTCTTTGATCAGATTTGCTTTAATTGTGTCAATTTCGGTAACAAAAGAATCATTCATAGCTATCTTATTATAGCAAGGATTGCAGATATTGTCTATTTCATATAGATTGGTGAAGAGTGAGGTATATTTATGATGACTGATGCAAAAAAGGTTGGCGAAATTTTTAGAGCTAAAAGAGAAGAAAAAAGAATTTCTTTAAAGGAAATTGAAAGCTCTACGTCGATTCGGGCAAATTATTTAGTAGCAATTGAAGAGGGGAGTGTAGAAAAGTTTCATTCTACTGTTTATCTGTACGGATTTATGAGACAGTATGCAGCTTTTTTAGGTCTTGATGTAGAAAAAATGACAAGAGAATTCCCGGATGTTTTTAAATTACCGAAAGAAAAACACGATTTCGCATACGGAATTGGAACATTAGAAATGAGAGGAAATTCCTCTCACGGCATTAAATGGATTCCCAATCTTTTATGGTCACTTGGTGTTGCTGTAGTTCTTTTTCTTGCTTGGTGGCTTGCAAAAAAATTAGGACTTCTTGTCTAATAGTCCTTTTTAATGAAGGAGAAGTTTGATGCTCGATGCAATAGGCGATTTTCGCATTCTTAAACTAATTGGTGAAGGACCTCTGGGTGCAATTTATTTAGGTGAGCATAAGTTTCTTAAAAAACGGTTTGCAATTAAGTGTCTCCCGCAAGAAATTACATCAGACCCATCTTTTATTAGAGAATTTGAGACAGAAATTGGAAAAATTGCACTTCTTGATCACTTAAATCTTGTTAAAATGCATACAGTTTCAAAAGATGGTGACCGTTACTTTCTAGTTTCAGATTATATCTCAGACCCGAGCGGGGAGAGTAAAAATCTTTCTCACTATCTAGGAAATCTAAAAACAAGGCTTACAGAAAAAGAGATTATTTCTTTGTTAAAACAAGTAGCCTACGGTCTTGATTACATTCACAAAGAGGGGCTGTTTCATGGATCTATTAAGTTGAATAATATTTTAGTAGGTAGGCTTGAGGATGGGATCAATCATCTTTACTTAAGTGATATGGGAATTAATACATTTATTGGGCAGGGTGTAATTCTTTCCAAGATGTATCAAGTTGTTGCCAAAACTTTAGAACTTGATCAAACTATTACAGGCTTTGAAGCAGATTCTCCCTACAGCGAAAAAAGAGGTGATTTAAAAATTTTAAGTAAGTTGCACAGATCTTTTTTACAAAGTTACGCTTTTTTAGCACCTGAGCAAAAACTTGGTGGAAATGAAAAAGGGCTCTCTTCAAAATCAGACGTCTATTCATTTGGTCTTTTAGCCTACTTTTTATTAATGGGGTATATGCCGGAAGGATATTTTGCTATGCCGTCAGAGGAGCTTTCTTCTTTTTCATGCAACTGGGACCTTTTGATTAAGGCGACTTTAAAACAAAATCCAAATGAGCGGTGCGAAAATCTTTGTGATCTATTAGAAAAAATTGCACCTAAAGAATTGCATGATATTGAAAGAAATTTAAAAAGAGTCTCTCCTGTAAGAGCTTTGGAGAAAGAGAAGGAATTCGCCCCAGAGCCTGTTTATACAGGTTTATCTACAGCAGCTTCTTTAGATACCCAACCTAAGCCAATTATTCAACCCTCTGTATTGAAGAAATTCGAGTATGAAGAAGATCCGGGCGCGATATTTGAAACAAAGTTGACTGTTACGCAGTATAAGCCAAAAGAAAAAGAGGTGACAGATCAACAACCAATGCTTACAGAAATGATCGTCATTGAGGGAGGCGAATACTTTAGAGGGACAAATGCGGGTGCTAGAGATGAAAAACCAAGGCATAAAATTCAACTCTCTAGTTTTGCAATTGATGTTCATCCTGTAACTAATGAGCAGTTTGTCAGATTTTTAGATGTCATGGGCTGTGAAAAAGATAGCAATAACAATGATATGATTCTTCTAAAAGAGTCTCGGATCAAAAGAAGTGGGGGAAAAATTAGCATCGAATCGGGATATGCAAAACATCCGGTGGTTGGAGTTAGTTGGTATGGGGCTAGAGCTTATGCTCATTGGGTCGGAAAACGATTACCAACAGAAGTTGAGTGGGAGATAGCATCCTCTTGTGGAGTAGAAGAAAATCTTTATCCATCTGGTTCTGAAATAGAAAGAACACAAGCTAATTTTTTCAGTTCTGATACAACCCCAGTAATGAGTTATCCTGCAAATGCAAACGGTCTTTTTGATATGGCTGGTAATGTATACGAATGGTGCGAAGATTGGTATGGGTATAATTACTACGAAATTTCAATCCAAGAGCCGTTTAATCCAAAGGGGCCTCACCAAGGAGTCTATAGAGTCTTGAGAGGGGGGTGTTGGAAAAGCTTAAAAGACGACCTTAGATGCTCGCACCGGCACAGAAATAATCCAGGGAGCCTAAACCGCACCTACGGATTTAGATGTGCAGCCGATGTTGGCTAAAATTTATTTTAGATATCGCATGCTTTAGAAAAGTTTAGTACAATGTCTAAATGAAATTATTAATTGTTAAGCCAAGAGGCTTCTGTGCGGGCGTTGATAGAGCTATTGAGACTGTAGAAAAGGCTTTAAAGCTCTATGGAGCACCTATTTGGGTAAAGCATCATATTGTTCATAACAAGCATGTTGTTAAGAAGTTAGAAGATCTTGGAGCTGTTTTTGTAGAAGATCTTGATGACGTTCCGATAGGTTCTAGAATTATCTATTCAGCCCACGGTGTCTCGCCAGAGGTGAGAGAGCATGCAAAGAGACGTGACTTAATTGAGATTGATGCAACCTGTGGTCTTGTTACAAGAGTGCATTCAGCGGCAAAAAGATATGCTGAAAAAGGGTATCATATTATTTTAATTGGTCATAAAGACCATGTTGAAATAATTGGTACTTTCGGAGAGGCGCCAAATCAGACAACGATTGTTGAAAATATAAGAGATGTCAAAAATTTACCGTTTTCTCAAAATGACAAGCTTTTCTATCTGACACAAACAACTCTTAGTTTAGATGATGTAAAAGAGGTAACATCTGAGCTTGTTAATAAATACCCTCAAATTGAGACGCTTCCAACTTCTTCTATTTGTTATGCAACTACAAATAGACAGCTTGCTCTTAAAGAAATAACTAATGAAGCAGATCTTGTTTTGGTTGTGGGTGACCCTGCAAGTTCTAATTCAAATCGATTAAGAGAAGTTGCTGAAAAAAAAGGGGTTATTGCCTATTTGGTTAATTCATTTGATGAAATTGAGCCGATTTGGTTAGAGGGTGTTGAAACAATAGGAATTACAGCTGGAGCATCTACTCCTGAAGAAATTGTTCTAAAATGTATTGAACGGTTATATGAATTAGGTGTTACCACATCTGAAGAGATCACTTTCATAAAAGAAGACGTAATTTTTCAGCTTCCCAAATTTAAGTAAAATCCGTATATCGTTGTCTTATGGATGATAAGATAACACAAGTCGATAAGGGTCATATGAAAAGGAGCCTTGGCGTCGGTGACCTTTTTGCAATCGGATATGGAGACCTTGGATCGTCGATCTATTATGCGCTTGGTATTACCGCAATGTATGCTCTTGGTGCAGCTCCTATTGCACTTTTGCTTGCAGGGCTTGTTTTTGTTTGCACAGCTCTTACATACGCTGAAATGTCTTCAGTTATGCAAGAGGCGGGAGGATCGGCTTCATTTTCTAGAAAAACATTTAACGATTTGATTTCATTTATCGCCGGATGGGCACTTCTGTTAGACTACATTGTAACTATTTCTGTTTCAGCTTATTCAGTTGGTCCATATCTAGCATTTTTTTTCCCCTATCTAAAATTTGTCTCTGTAAAAATAGGGTTTTCGATTGTTATCATACTATTTTTGATCTATTTAAATATTAGAGGCAATAAGCAATCGACAAGACTCTCTTTAGTGTTAACAGTGTTAACAATTATCACCCAGCTAGTTATTATTGTAATAGGTCTTTTTACGTTAGTCTCAATCCCTGATTTTATTCAACATTTACAAATCAATGGACCTGATAAAATGTGGTCTCCAAGTTGGGAGCAGTTTATTTATGGCGTTGTAATGGCTATGGTTGCTTATACGGGAATTGAGTCAATGGCTCAACTTTCAGCAGAGGCAAAAAATCCAAAGAAAACTGTACCAAGAGCTATCGTCTTAGCTATGGGACTTTTGCTTGTAATGTATGCAGGTATTTCTATAACAGCACTTTCTGCTGTTTCGCCCGAGGAGCTTGCTACAACTTACCAAGAAGATCCAATAGCAGGTATCGTAGCTGCGCTTCCTATTGGAAGTACAGTTTTAGGTCCGTGGGTCGGCCTATTAGCTGCAATTTTATTAGCAGTTGCTTCAAACGCAGGTTTAATTGGAGCTTCTAGGCTCTCATTTAATATGGGGGAGTATTTTCAGCTACCAAAAGCATTTTATAATCTTCATAAAAAATTTAAAACCCCCTATGTATCACTTCTTATTTTTGGAGTATTAGCTTCTCTTGTAATTATTTGGAGCGGAGGAAGTTTAAATGCCCTTGCAGAGCTATACAGCTTTGGTGCAATGCTTGCATTTTTCTGCGCTCATATCTCCTTAATCTTTCATAGATTCCGCTATCCAGATATAGAAAGACCTTTTAAAGCCCCTTTAAATGTAAAAATTAAAGGGAAAAGTCTTTCAATTACTGCATTAATCGGGGCTGTAATGACTTTAACAGTTTGGTTTTTAGTTATTATTACAAAACCGAATGGGAGAAATTTTGGATTAATTTGGGTTGCTTTGGGTCTAGTTATGTATTTTATGTATAGAAAGCATCATAAAATATCTCCTGTTGGGCAGATTGAATTAGAAAAAATAAAAATACCAAATTATAAAGAGCTAAGTGTTGAAAAAATCTTACTTTTGACAAGAGGAAATTTAGTTTCTGACACACTTGTTATCGCTTGTAATTTGGCCAAAAAATTTGGAGCAGAAATCACGTTAGTTCATGTGATTGAAGTTCCTTATATGTTGCCTATGAGCGCGCCTATGCTTCAAAAAGAGAGTTACGCAGAAGCCTCTTTAAGAAAAGCTTGTGCATTTGGATTAGATAAAGGGGTAAAAATTCATGTAAAAATGATTAAATCACGCTCTATCACAAAAGCTGTTCAAGAATTAATTGATAAGGAAGGGTATGATTTATTGATTTTAGGAAGTAGGTCAAAAAATTCTTTAGGTCCTGTTACAGAAAAAATTTTAGCTTCTGTTAACTGTAGAGTTTGGGTCTGTAGACCTAGCGAAAAAGAGTGTTTAGAAGAAAAAAAATTTTTAATTTAGCCTTTTTTTCTATTTTATTGCTCACTCAATACAATTTTGATAAAATATCTTTATCAAAACTTTAACTTTTGAGGTGAGTATGGAAGCAGTAAGTAATTTTTTAGTAAGTGCCGGTTCTTTTGTTAATGAGGCAAGCAATTTTATTCAAAAGCAAACGGGAATTAATGAGCTTAAGCAAATAAAAATTGCAGCTGTAATTGCTGGAGTTGTAGGGGCAATATTTGCGATTGCAGGAATTGGAAGCTTAGTTACAGCTCCTATTTCAAGTGCGGTGTTTCTTCTATCAGGAACTTTTTTAGCTATTTTTTGTAGAGACGTATTCGTTGTTTGTGAAAATGAAGAGAAAAAAGAGAACACATTAAAAGGAAGGCTTATGAGTCTTTTAACGCTTCAGAATGGGGTTTCTCTTGAGGGAACTATTCTTCTTAAGCGTTTGGTATAAGGTAAGAGGCTAGTAAGTTTTTTGTATATGGGTGGGTCGGATTTTCATACAGTTTTTCACAAAGCTGCATCTCTACAATTTCGCCCATATACATCACACAAATCATGTCTGACATCTCTTTTATAATAGCAAGATCATGAGAGATAAAAAGATAGGTTAGACAAAGCTCTTCTTGAAGTCTTTTTAATAAATCAATGATTTGAGATTGGATTGATACGTCAAGTGATGCAATTGGTTCATCACAAATAAGAAATTTAGGGTTTAGGGCTAAAGCTCTTGCGATAGCCACTCGTTGTCTTTGACCGCCGCTAAGTTCATGGGGGTATCTTTTTAAAAAACTTTGATCTAGATCGACTTGACAAAGTAGTTCGAGCACCCTATTTTTCTGTTCCTCTTTCATACCAACTCTATGAATGGCTAGTGGTTCTCGAATAATTTCACTTACAGTCATCCTTGGGTCAAGAGAGCTGTAGGGGTCTTGAAAAACCATTTGAATCTCTTTTCTATCATCTTTTGTAAAAGGTCTTCCTTTATATAAAATTGCTCCGGATATGGGTTGAATAAGGTTCATAAGCAAAAGAGCAAGTGTAGTTTTTCCAGAACCACTTTCTCCTACAACACCTAAAGTTTGGCCCTCTTTAATTGTAAAAGTGAGGTTATGGACAAAATTATGAGAAAGATTAAAAGCTTCTATTAAGGGTTTTTCTCCTTTTTGATTGTGGCGCCGATTGCTTTTATCGGTATGTAGTTTTGGTATTGATCCCACAAGTTTTTTTGTATAAGGATGTTTTGGATCGGATAAAAGAGTTTTAGTGTCAGCTTCTTCAACAATTTCCCCTCTGTACATAACAACTGTTTTTGTAGTAAAGCAAGAGATGAGTGAAAGGTCGTGGGTAATGAGTATGATACTCATTTTGAGCTCTTCTTGTATTTTTTTCAAAAGATCTAAAATTTGGATTTGAATTGTTGCATCAAGTGCGCTTGTAGGTTCATCAGCAATTAAGATTTTAGGGCGAGGAGCTAAGGCGATTGCGATGACAACTCTTTGTCTCATCCCGCCTGAAAATTGATGAGGGTAGTGATTAAATCTTTCTTCAGCATTATTTATTCCGAGCCATTCAAACAGCTTAATAACTCTTTTTTTCGCCTCTTTTTTGTCTAGTTTTGCGTCGTGCTTAATGATTGTTTCTAAAACTTGGTTTCCAACACTCATGGTGGGATTTAAAGAGGTGAGGGGGTCTTGAAAAATCATCCCAATCTCTTTTCCTCTAAATCTATTTAAGGAGGTTTCAGATAGAGATAAAAGGTTGTTATTCTTATAAATGATTTCTCCTGACTCTACAACTGTTTGACTCAAAGGGTTTAAACCTAAAAGAGATTTTCCTAATGTAGTTTTTCCAGAGCCAGATTCTCCAACAATTGCAATACTTTCACCCTCTTTAATGGATAGGTTAATGTTTTTTAGAACAGGTAGTTTTTTTCCAAAAAATTTAAATGAAAGGGAGAGGTTTGAAACAATCATTGCCGTAACCTTGGGTCGAATGCATCTCTTAAACCATCTCCTATTAAATTAAAGGCTAACATCGTAATGCTAATAAAAGCTGCAGGAAAAAAAAGCCTCCAAGGGTAGAAAGAGAGGGCTGAAAGACCGTCGCTTGCCATTGTTCCCCAGCTTGCAATTGGCGCTTGTACACCAAGGCCTAAAAAACTTAAAAAAGCTTCGGTAAAGATAGCCTGGGGAATTGTCAACGTCATTGTTGTGATAATTGGACCAAAGCAATTAGGGATTAGGTGTCTAAGTAAAATTCTTCCACGTTTAGCCCCCATTGACTTTGAGGCAATAATAAAATCTAATTCTTTTAGTGAGAGAATTTGCGCTCTTACAATTCGAGCCATATTAATCCAGCCTGTTAGGGTCATTGCAATTATAATTGTTGCAATTCCTTGTTTCATAATAACTGTCAGTAAAATGACAATTAGAAGGTGAGGAAGTGAGTGGAGCATGTCGGCAATTCTCATCATCACCTCTTCTATTTTTCCTCCAGCAAGGCCTGCAATCCCCCCAAAAAAGACACCTAAAATCATATCAATAATAGCTGCGGTAATTCCAATGAATAAAGAGATTCTAGCTCCCCACCAAATTCTTACAAAGAGGCTCCGACCAAGTTCGTCTGTGCCAAAAGGGTGAGTCAAGGTGGGGCTTAGATTTTTACATGCAAGATTTGTCTCAAAGTAGGTATAGGGGCTAAAAGATGGTCCTATAGCACTTAAGATCATTAAAACTATTAAAATAAAGAGACCAAACATAGCTAGCTTATTTTTTTTGAATCGTAATAAGCTGTCGTTTAAGTAATCATGCGAGTTTTTTTTCATAGTCTGACAGGCCTGTTTTGATTCTAGGATCTAGTATGAGAAAAAAAAGATCGGAAAGAAAGATTGTAATCATTAAAAGAGAGCTGTAAAAGATAGTTAATCCCATGATGATTGTGTAATCTCTATTTATGATGCTGTTTACAAAAAAAGCTCCAAGTCCTGGGATCCCAAAAATTTTTTCGACAACGAAGCTTCCTGTTAAAATGTTTGCTGTAAGAGCTCCTAAATAGGAGACAACGGGTAAAAGGCTATTTTTAAAAACATGGTTTTTCCAAATTTCAAAAGTTGAAAGACCTTTTGATTTTGCTGTTAGAATGTAATCTTTTTCTAATACCTCAATCATGCTCGATTTTGTAAGTCTTGCTATAAAAGCGCTTGGAAAAGAAGACATTGCTATTGCAGGCAGGATCATATGATTAAAACTACCCCATCTTGCTATAGGGAGCCAACCAAGTTTTAATGCAAAAAAATATTGGAGAAAAGTTGCCATAATAAAACTTGGCAAAGACATACCAAGAACTGCAATTACTGTGGCAAAGCGGTCAATAAAACTTCCTTTATAAACAGCTGCTAAAGAGCCCCAAAAAACACCCCATCCGATAGCTATTAGAAGGGTTAAAATACCTAAAGAAAAGGAAATAGGAAATCCGTTTCGAATGATGTCATTAATTGTTCTTCCTTCGTATTTAAAGGATGGGCCTAGATTACATGTGATAATTCCCTTTAGGTATTTTGCATATTGCTCATAAATTGGTTTATCAAGACCGTAGTGCGCTTTTAATCCTTTCATAATTTCCTCTGGAATCGCCTGCTCTTGTAAAAAAGGGTTTCCTGGAATTGATTTCATCAATACAAAAGTAAGAGTTACTACGAAAAAAAGGGTTGTGAGGCAGATAATAAATTTTCGAACTATATATTTCAATAAACTCATTTTATATCCAATTCATGAAAAATGAAGCTATAGATGTCTGAATAGAAACGTATCTTGGATGTTGTTTTAGGATCGCCTCCATGACCTGCATTTTTTTCTACTAAAAGGTATGTCTTTTTACTAGTTTTAGTCGCATTTAGCTTTGCTGTCATTTTATAAGCGTGCATAGGATGAACTCTATCGTCTGAATCAGATGTAAAAATAAGAGTTGATGGGTAATCGGTGTTATTATTGATATTATGGTATGGGCTGTATTTTAAAAGGTAGTCTAAATCTTTGGGGTCTTCAGGTGAGCCATATTCAGGTATCCAAAATCTGCCGCCAAAAAAAAGGTGAAACCGAATCATATCTAGAACAGGGACACCAATTATAATTGCTTTAAAAAGATCAGGCCTTTGAGTGAGCATAGCGCCTGTTAAAAGACCGCCGTTACTTGCTCCTAAAATCGAAAGTTTTGAAGGGTTTGTGTACCCTTTTTTAATTAACCACTCAGCAACCTCGATGAAATCATCAAAAACTCTTTGCTTATTTTGCTTCATTCCTTGCTTATGCCAGTTCTCGCCATATTCACCGCCGCCACGAATATTAGCAATTACGTAAATGCCACCATGTTCGAGAAAGGGAATTGCAAATGGATTAAAATTAGGTAGGGAAGAGGCGCCAAATCCGCCATATCCATAGAGTAAAACAGGATTATTTCCAGATTGAGAAACACCTTTTTTATGAATCATAAATAAAGGGATCAATTCTTCATCTTGGGCCAAAATAAAGTATTGTTTGATACGAAATTCGTCTCCACTAAATGGGAATTCTACCTCTTTTAAAATTGTTAGGTCAGTTGATTTTGTGTCGAATTGGTAGACAATATGAGGAATAAAAAAGGAGGAAAACCCAAAAATAAGAAAATTTTCATTTGCGCTCCATTCAGTTATTAAGCCTGGACAGGGTAGAGTGATTGGAGAGATATAATTCCCATCCAAATCGTATACGTTTAATTGTGTAGAGACATCTTTTAGGGATTGAATAATAAGAGAGTCTTCTACGCAAATAAATTTTTCTATAATATCTTTTTTTTCAGAAAAAATAAGACGCCAATTGTGTGGCTCATCTAATTTTGTAGCATAGATTTCATTGCCGTTTTTTAAATAGATTCTATCTTTATGAATTTGGGGGTAAGAATTTATCTCTCCATCTTTGAAAATTAACTTGTTATCTAAGTAGTAATCTACATTTTGACCGCCTACAAAGACTTGAACTAAAAGGTCGCTTCCATTGATTGAAATGAATGGATTTGGTAAGTCATCTCTTAGAAGAGTTTCTCCAAATACTAAAGGATCTAAATTAAAGTCGGTACCAAGAGAGTGGTAGTAAATTTTTTGATGGAGCTTTTCTTCACCGGGGGGTGCTAATAGATCTTTTTTTGTATACCAAAATCCTTTGGAATCGTTAGACCAGACAAGATTAGAATGCATCCAGGGATAAAGATCAGATGAGACAAACTCACCATTTTTTTCTTTTTTTTCAGAGTCAATGATAAAAAGATCTGCTTGATCATTGCAATTTTTTGAAACAGAGTACGCTACATACTTTCCATTTGGAGAGGGGCTAAAATTTTTAATTTGCCCATTGCGCCCGTCAATTAAAAGCTCTTTGCAACCTTTCTTAGTAATAAAAAGTGACTTATAATCCGATTTTTGAGGTTTATCTAGGCTAAATGCAAAATCTTTTTTTATAACCGGAGTACCATGATAGGCGAAATCAAGAATGTCAGATAGTCTATTCTTGATTAACTCTCTTTTTGGAAGGGTATCTAAAAAAAAACTTGTGTGTTGAGTTTGTTCTTGAATAAAAGCTTTGGTCTCTTCTTTTTCAGTATCTTCGAGAAAAAGATAAGGATCTAGCCCAACTAATGATCCAACTACTAATGCTAACATGCTTGAATGATATGAGAAATGAGCATATAATGGCCACACTGAAATAAATTGAAAAATCGGAATTTTTTGTGAATAAAGTACATTTTACATCTCTTGGATGCGCAAGGAATCTTGTCGATACTGAGGTGATGATAGGAGTTTTGTTAAGAGCTGGTTTCATGGCAGTTGCAGATCCTAGAGAGGCTGATTACTTAGTTGTTAATACGTGTGGTTTTTTAGAGTCGGCAAGAGAAGAGGGGTTTAAGACAATAGAAACCCTTTTTGAAGAAAAAAAGAGCACAGCAAAAATAATTGTTGCAGGCTGCATGGTTCGAGGAAGTAAGGAGAGTTTAAAAGAAAGATTTCCAGAGATTCACTACTTTTTAGGTTCTGGTGATATGGAAAAAGTTCTAGAAGCAGTTCTTAGCGAAGAGAAGGGTGAGTATTTATCTGATGCAAAAAGTTATTTGCAACAAGGGGAAATCCCAAGAACACTTTCTACTCCTAAACACTATGCCTATCTAAAAATTGCTGAAGGGTGTAAAAAAAGATGTTCGTTTTGTATCATCCCTTTGATTAAAGGTAAGCTTGTAAGTAAAACTGTTTCTCAAGTGATGAAAGAATTTTTAATTCTTGTAAACGAAGGGGTAAAAGAAGTTATCTTAATTGCGCAAGATTTAGGAGATTTTGCAAAAGATCGGGGAGAGACTAACGGCTTAGAAGAACTACTAAAAGAGATGGTAAAAGTAAGGGGAGATCATTGGATTAGACTTCTTTATCTCTATCCCGATGAAATTACAGATGGGGTCATTCAGATCTTAAAAGAAAATCCGCAAATTTGTCCCTATCTTGATATGCCTTTGCAACATATTAACGACCGGATTTTGAAGAGAATGCACAGAAAAACCGACAGGGCACAGATTGAAGAGATATTAACGAAGCTGAGAAAAGAGATTCCAGAAATTGTGATTAGAACCTCTTTGATGGTTGGATTTCCTGGAGAGACGGAAGAAGAGTTTTTAGAGCTTTTGGAATTTGTAGAAAATTACCGATTAGACAATGTAGGTATTTTTAAATATTCAAAAGAGGAGGAGTCTTATTCAGCAAAACTTGATGGACATCTTTCTGAAGAAGTAAAAGAAGAGCGATTTCAAAGGCTTGTGAAAGCACAGCAAGAGAGCTTAGATGGGGAAAAACACATAGGTAAGCGTTTAAAAGTGCTTATTGACGGGTATCATGAAGAGAGTAAAGAGCTTCTTGCAGGTAGATTTTATGGACAATGTCCTGAAATTGATGGTAAGGTGATCATTAATGACTGGCGTAAAGTTTCCTCTTTCGGGGAATTTTATGAAGTTGAAATTACTGACTCAATTGGATACGATCTGATTGGGAGGGTTTTAGCGCCGTTAAAGAGTAGAAAAGCGAAGTTATGTATCAGCCCATCATAGGAACTCTTGGTTTTGTTTTATCAAAAGATCATAAGAAAGTGCTTTTGGTTCATAGAAACAAACGAAAAAGCGATCATCAGCTTGGTAAATACAATGGTCTTGGCGGAAAATTAGAGACTCACGAAGATGTTCTTCAGGGCATGAAGAGAGAAATTTTGGAAGAGGCTGGCATTGACTGCACCGATATTGTTTTGCGAGGCACTGTCAATTGGCCAGGTTTTGGTCCAAATGGCGAGCACTGGTTAGGCTTTGTCTTTTTAATTAAAGAGTTTTCAGGCACTCCATTTACTTCAAATCACGAAGGCGATTTAGTTTGGGTAGATGTACTCGATATTAGCAATCTTTCTATGTGGGAGGGCGATAAATATTTTATTCCCCTTGTCCTTGACGCCGATCCTAGGCCTTTCCATGCTTACATTCCTTATAAGAATGGAAAGGTTGTAGACTTTTCTTTTACCAGATAATTGTCTTTTTTATTTTACTGTTTTTGATTTAATTGAAGAAGACATGAGAAGAGTCATTGCAATACCTAGAATAATCCCGATAGCCCATCCAGAGGCTGTGAGAATTGAAAATGCGATGGTATACCATAAAATAGCTGTATAGAGAGGAATAAAAAGAAAAATAACCGTAATTAGACCGGGATTGTAGGATTTGTGCGAGAGCTGAAAAAGAACTGTATGTGAAAAACAGTTGATTAAGCTGTTGGTAATAAGGAAGCTAATCCCTAACCAAGGGAGCTGTTTTGCAAAAACGGCTGCTAAAATAGCCCACGCCCAAGCAAGAGCATTGACTGTGAAAATTACTTTTTCGCTTAGTGGCTCGTTTGTTTTATGCGGTTTTATAGCAAATACAGAATACGAATTAAAAAAACGTTTGAATCCATTTGGATTAAGAATATAATCCTCTAATTCATGAAAAAACAAGAATGCGAGATTTAACCATAGTAAAGATTGATAACCACTTAAATATCCGTAATTAAAGTAGTCAATAATGAGTAGCATGACAAGAATGGGAGCGAAAATAGCTCCTCCAATTGCTTGCCAAAGCGTATTGATTTTACTAAATTTTGAGGCCATAAAGTTCCTTTGTTTATATAGAAAGAAATTACTTTAACCTCTTTGATAACGATATTTTAAAAAAAGTCCAATGTAAAGTGTAGGTATTCGTAATATGTTGAATATAAGAGAGAAGAAAGAGTTCTTAATCGTGTTTGGAATAGCGATCGTTTTCGGTATTTTATTTAGCTATCCAATAAGCATTGCTTCAGGAGTTATGATTTTCCTCTCTTCAGAGTTTGTAATGAACTCATTTTCAAAAAGTTCAGTCGTATGTCTTGTTCTTTTAGGTGCCATGGCAGGGATACTTGCAGGCGGTTTTGTCGCAGATAGATACGGAAGAAAGAGGGCTATATTTTTTGCAGGGATGTTTTTGTTTTTTGGAAGTCTATTTTCTGCTTTAGCCCACACCTTTATTGAGCTTTTGCTTTTTCGGTTTCTTGTAGGGTGTGGAATTGGAATTAGTTCGATGGTAGTTCCCATCTATCTTGCAGAGATCGCATTGCCTAAATACAGGGGAAAGATGGTCTCTTTGTATCAAGTAGCCATTACGTTGGGGATTTTGCTCTCTTACATAACAAATCTCGCTCTTTTTCAAATGCAAAGCTGGCGAATGGCTCTTGGACTAAGCGCGATTTTTGCAGGCTTTGCAATCATTCTTATTTATTTTATGCCAGAAAGTCCTAGTTGGCTGATATCAAAAGGGGATGTGGGTGGCGGAAGGGATTTGCTTTTAAAATTTTACCCTCATAAAGAGGCGGAAGAAATTATTCATAAAGCAGTAGAGAGCAAAAAACATCGAAAGAAAATTGGTTTTGCAAAGCTTTTTCAAGGGGGTCTTAAAAAAGCCTTATTTGTAGGTATTCTCCTCTCCATTTTTCAGCAAATCACGGGGATAAACGCAGTTATTTGTTTTGCGCCAGAGATTTTTCATCACGCAGGAATTTCGAGCTTATGCGGGAAATTTTTAGCGACCATGTTGCTTGGGATGCTTAATGTAGGAACAGCTTTATTTGCTATGGCAAGAATGGACCGCCTTGGGAGAAGATCACTTTTACTGATCGGAATTCCTGGAATGATTCTCTCGCTTGTTTTGCTTGGGCTATTTTTTCAAAACAGTCTAGCTGCAGTTGGCTCGCTTTTACTATACATAATGTTTTTCGGTATTAGCTTAGGGCCTGTTGTCTGGGTTTTGACAGCTGAAATTTTTCCTTTGGAAATTAGAGGAAAAGCTGTTTCTCTTGCTTTATTTACGAATTGGATCGCGCAGCTTTTAGTTTCCTGGTTATTTTTATTTATAGTAGAAGCAATTGGAATTGGCCAAACATTTTTCCTGTTTGCTCTGACAAGCTTGCTTGCGCTTTTATTTGTTTACTTTTTTGTTCCTGAGACAAAAGGGAAAACTTTAGAAGAGATCCAGGAATATTGGCAAAAATCAAAATAGTTCGATATAATTGTAAAAAAAAGGATGGTATATGATTTTTCAAGAACTTGAAATGACTTTGGGTGATGAACTTGAGTATGTGATGGATTTTAAAAAGTGCAAGATTTCAAAAGAGCTACTTCATTTACCAGGTCCAGATTTTATTGACCGCGTTTTTCTTCCTTCGAATAGAAGTATTCGCGTTTTACAAAATCTACAAAGCATTTATAATCATGGCAGGCTTGCTGGCACAGGCTATTTATCAATTTTACCTGTAGATCAAGGGATAGAGCATTCAGCTGGCGCATCATTTGCAGCAAATCCAATCTATTTTGATCCGGAAAATATAGTAAAATTAGCAATCGAAGGTGGGTGTAACGCGGTTGCTAGTACATTTGGCGTTTTAGGTGCAGTTTCAAGAAAGTACGCGCATAAAATTCCTTTCATTGTAAAAATTAATCATAATGAGTTTTTATCTTACCCAAATAAATATGATCAGATTTTATTTGGCACAATAAAAGAGGCGTATGAACTTGGAGCAACAGCTGTAGGTGCAACAATTTATTTCGGATCACCCGAGAGTAGTAGACAAATTATTGAGGTTGCACAAGCGTTTGAGATAGCTCATGAGGTGGGAATGGCAACAGTTCTTTGGTGTTATTTAAGAAACCCAGCCTTCAAAAAAGATGGCATTGATTATCATGTCTCAGCCGATCTGACAGGTCAAGCAAATCACTTGGGAGTTACCTTGCAGGCCGATATTATTAAGCAAAAAATGCCAGAAAATAACGGTGGTTACAATGCTCTTAAGTTTGGAAAAACAGATGAGAGAGTTTACTCAGAGTTGACCTCCGATCATCCAATTGATCTAACTCGTTATCAGGTTGCCAATTGTTATATGGGGCGAATGGGTCTTATTAATTCAGGTGGCGCATCTGGAAAAAATGACCTTCGCGATGCGGTTCGAACAGCCATTATTAATAAAAAGGCTGGCGGAATGGGGCTTATTTCAGGTCGCAAAGCTTTCCAAAAGCCAATGAAAGATGGGGTGAGATTATTGCATGCCATTCAAGATGTCTACAGCTGCTCTGATATTCAAGTCGCTAATTAATAGGTAGAGTCTAAGTGTATAAAAGGGGAAGAAAAAACTTCCCCGTTATCATTTTTATCAAACAAGTTGCCCTCTCCCGTCTGATTTTAGTTTAATGACTCTATATTAATAATTTATGCGCTTTTCCCAGGGGAAGGGCCTTCTTTCGGGAGGGGAGTCTTTAACTCTGGGGATGGGAGAGAGGGGGAGTTGTTTTAAGAGAAGCAATGCTCCAATTGTTTTTAGAGCTTTTGATTTGTGGAGACTTGGGTTATCAAATGGGCCATCGAATTTCATTGTGATTGTGTAATTTTTGGGAAGACCTTGAATGTCTAATACGTTTTGTATGGTTGACTTTGGAATCCCAAAAATAAGATCGAATTGTTTAGCTGAAAAATCGATCTTATTCCAAACAGCAAATTCATATCTATTATCGACGAGAAATGCAGTTCTAGACAAGGTGAGAACTCCATTTTTTAAACTTGCGGGAATTTCTTGGAACCAAACAGGAATATCAGCATCTATTCGAATTTTTAGTTGTAAAAGCGAGAGAAGGTCTTTGACCGTTCCGAAATTTTGCCACAGGATAACACCTAGGTCAATTTTCATATTGGGAATGTCTAAAGCGTCAAAAGAAAAAGGAATTTGAAAATCAGTTCCTAAGTCGATTGTAATCTGATTGCTTTGTAAGTGATGCCCTTCAGTCCAGGCTTTGTTGTTTGTAAGAACGATTTTTTTGTTTTCGTAGACGAGTTTATCTATTACGACTTTTTTAGATCCCTTAACGAGAAAAATCCCTTTAATGACCTGGGGGCCTTTCCAACTAAATTGAGCTGATTCTATTTCAAGCCCGTATCTTTTTTTGAGTTGATTTGATAAGATTCTGACTGCAAATTCTTTAGAAGCAATATCTGGAAGAAAAAAAAGAGATGTCAGAAGAGCTATAAAAAAGCCTACGAAAAGGGAGATAAAAAGCTTCATTCTACTGTTACCGATTTAGCAAGATTCCTAGGTTGATCAATATCTTTTCCTAGAAATTTTGCAATATAATACGCAAGTAATTGACAGCAAATAGAATAAGTTATGGGTGCAAATGTATCAGAGATTGAATCAGAAAGAAAGATCACATCATTTGTAAGAGATAGAATTTCAGAGGAATTCTTCGGAGCAAATGCAACGATAGGGCCTCCTCTTGATTTAATCTCCATAAGATTACTTAATAGTTTTTCAAATGTGTGTTTGTTGCCGCAAAGAGCAATTGTTACAAGTTTTTTAGAAATCAATGCGATCGGTCCATGTTTCATTTCCCCAGCAGGGTAGCCAGTTGCGTTGAGGTAGGTAATTTCTTTTAATTTAAGAGCTGCTTCTAAAGATGTTGGATACATATAATTTCTTCCTATAAAGAAGAAATCTTTATGGCCAGCATACTTTTTTGCAATTTTTTCTATCTCGGATGATTTAGAAAGTATATCAGCTATCTGAGCAGGAAGCCTCTCTATTTCAAAAAGAAACTTTTTTCCCTCTTTATGAGAAAGGGTTTTGAGTCTTGCAATTTTTAGAGCAAGAAGCATGAGGAGTGTGAGCTGACTTGTAAACGCTTTTGTTGAGCAAACACTTATTTCTGGGCCTGCATTGAGCCATAATGTCGAAGAGGCTAATCTTGAAAGAGATGATCTTTTTACATTACAAAGAGCAATGACTGGGCAATTAGATCTTTTCGACTCTTTAACAGCCGCAAGGGTGTCTGCAGTCTCGCCTGATTGACTAATTGCTAGAATAAGGGTATTTTTTAAAATGATTGGGTCTTTATATCGAAATTCGGAGGCGATTTCTACTTCAGTTGGGATTTTTGCATACGCTTCGAAAATTTGTTTTGCAATGCACCCCGCGTGATAGGAAGAGCCACAAGCTAAAATTAATATACGATTTGTTTTTTGCAATTCCTCATCACTTAAAGTAAGCTCAGAAAAATTAGCTGTTGCATTTGCATAATCGAGTCTATTTTCTATAGCTTTCGAAATGGATAATGGTTGGTCGTGTATCTCTTTTAAAAGAAAGTGATCAAACCCCTCTTTAGAAATAGAGATATTTTCTAGGTTTAGGGTCTCAATTTGCTTAACAAGTTTAATCCCTGCTAGATTATAGACTTCAATAAGTTCATGAGAGATGATTGCGTATTCATCATCGTGGAGATAAAAAACATCTAGTTTACTGCTTGTGAATGCATTGCTGTCAGATGAGAGGAATATGTCGTGACTTTCGTGGCAAATACCAATTGCTAAAGGGCATCCTCTTGAGCTTGCAATAATTTTATCTGGATGGTCTTTGTGTATAAAAGCTATTGCAAAAGATCCTTCTAACAGGGGAAGTGTCTTTTGTATTGCTTTTGAAATATCATTTTCATAATGAAAAGAGATAAGCTGGCTAATAACTTCGGTGTCGGTTTCGGAGAGAAATTCGATTCCATTTTCTTCTAGCTCTGTTTTAAGTTTTTGATAATTTTCAATAATTCCATTATGAACAAGGGCAATCGACCTACTCTCGTCAAAATGGGGGTGGGCATTTGTTTCTGTAATTTTTCCGTGAGTTGCCCATCTTGTATGGGCAATTGCTACACTTAGTTCGAGTTTAATTGCTTTTACAGCCCTTTCTAGAACTACTACTTTTCCGACTGTTTTGCAACAGACTATTTTACCATCATGGATACCAGCTACTCCGGCAGAGTCATAGCCTCGGTATTCAAGTTTTTTAAGGCCATCAATACATGCGTTTAAAGAGTTTGTTTTACTGCTTTTTTTGATATGTCCGTAAATGCCGCACATAAATCAATGTCTCGCTTGGAGTAGTAAAAAAAGAGGAATCTCTTCGCGGCTTCTATTTTCCATTTTTGCAAATTTACCGCTACTTTGCTTATCCGAAATCCACTCTTCCATGTGGGTAACACCTAAAGATAGATCGCCTAATATATTGATGTAGGTCGAAATAGGGTAGTGATAGGATGATGTAACTTCTGATTCCTCTTTTTTGCTCGGAGCCATTGCTATTGGAATAATAAGGGGGGTAAGGTATCTATCTATCCGTCTAAATTGTATTTTTTTAGCCTCGTCGATTCCCCAACTAGTCTGTCTTGGAACTCTAAAACAGGGGTGGTTTAGAACAATAAAAATAGAGCCATCTTTTGCAAGATGCTCTTTAGCACTTTTTAAAACAACGTCTGGAGGGCCCATGTTTTGGAGCGAGAGAATAAGAGTTATATGGGTGAAATCTTTTTCTTTTAAAGAGAGCGGTTTTGTTAAATCGTGTACTTCAAAGCTTCCCTCTCTTCTTTTTTTTGCAAGATTAATAAGAGACTTTGAGGCATCTACTCCCGTGTATCTAACAGAAGAGGGGATATGCTCTTGCAAAAATCCTTGACCACATCCAAGATCAAGCAGTTTTGGGTTTTGATGTTTATCAAACTGAAATAGCTTTAGCAAACTTGGCATGATGACATGAGTATGGTAGTAGTGGCCTTCTTTGCCAACAATTTTATCATATGAGTGTGCAACTTCTTCCCAAGACATGAAAACTAGTTTAAAAATTTTGCTCAATTTAATCCAATAATATATAAGAAAAAAAGATGAAAAAAGATGATCTTGATAGATGCGTTCGTGAAAGAGTAAAAAAAGTAGAGTCACTTTTAACTATTCATCAAACAGTTGATGAAGCAATTCGGCATATTAGAAAACTCCATATTTTAGAAAAAAACATCTATTACTTTTATGTTGTTGATGATGGATTACGTCTTTTAGGTTTTGTTAGCGCGCGTGATTTATTGATTAGCTCGCCAGACACTCCGATTGCATCACTTTTAAATACAAAAATAAAGACTCTTCAAAGTGATCACACAATGAAAGAGGCGATCTTACTTATGCAGAAATTTCATCTCCTAGCCCTTCCTGTTCTAGAGGAAGGAAGATTCATTGGCGTCATAAACATGCAAGACTACTTTGAGGAGTCAATAGAGTTTGATACAGCTAAAAAAAGAGACCAAGTGTTTCAAACTTTAGGCTTTATTCTTGAAGAGGATGAAAAACAACCAACACTTAAGAAGTACGTTACAAGAGCGCCTTGGATGTTTTGCAACATGATTGGAGGGATACTTTGCGCAATTATTTCTAATTTTTATCAAGAGATCTTACTCAAAGCAATTGTACTTGCTATGTTTATTCCACTTGTTCTAGCTCTTTCAGAGTCAATATCAATGCAGTCAATGACACAAAGTATGCATGAGATGAGTAGGTACGCTAACTTTTGGAAAAAAATAGGAGCCTATTTGTGGAGAGAGCTTAGGCTTTTTATCTTAATTGCACTCTCTTGCGGTTTAATAGTTGGATCTCTTGCCATTCTTTGGGGAGACGGGGTTGCTCCATCAGTAGTTATAGGTGTCGGCATTACAATATCTGTAATTGTTAGTGCAATTATTGGTGTCTTGATCCCTGTGATTCTTCACGCAATAAAACTTGATCCTAAAATTGCCTCGGGTCCAATTGTCCTTATGCTTGCAGACACAATTACAACTTCTATTTATTTAAGCTTAGCCTGCTCTTGGCTCTTATGAGCCCAAAGGTGTCTTAACTGAAATATCACAAGCGGTGCTGCACAGAAAATGGCTAATCCTATAACAAGGAAAAGCTCAAAAAATAGAAGGCCGCCCGTATCAACAGGAGATGGTGGAACAAATCCTATAAAAAAGGTAAATAGAGATCCTAAAATTCCCATCGAGCTGATAATCCACATGCCGGCATTTCCAAAAGGAACTTTATAGTGTCTTTGAACTTCTCTCTTTTTGTACCTAAGAACAATTCCAGAAATAAACATCAAAAGATACATAATTGTATAAAGTTGTGCAGCTAAGATTGTTAAAATCCAAAAAGAGCTAGATACATTTGGCATAAAAATAAAGGCAAATGAGAGAAGGGTAACTATAACTGCTTGGATAATCATAACATTAATCGGCATATCGTGTCTGTTAACCTTTTGCATTAGGGGAGGAAAATCCCCTTTTTCAGCAGCTGCTAAAAGACCTCTACAAGGCCCTGCAGCCCATGTGCTTACTCCTCCAAGAGAGCCTATTACAACAAGCCCTGCTATAACGGGGATAAATTTTTGGAGTCCGAAGAGTTCAAAAAAGTTGTAGATAGCCTCTATGCTACCAGATATGAGATTGATATTGTTTTTAGGAATAATGATTGAAATAGCTAAAGTTCCAAGAATAGTTAAAATAACAATGACTAATGCAGAAAAGAAGATAGCTTTTGAGTAATTTTTTTGTGGATTTTCTACATCCTTTGCATGAACTGCAGACATTTCAATTCCACCAAAACTTAGCAAAATACCTGCTAAAAAAGCCAAATCAGAAAAATGAGTTAAATTAGGTTTTAAAGAATCTAGAGAAAATTCGATATGCGAAGGATTTCCAAATGCGATCCAAGCAAAGCCTAAGCAGATTATTAAAAGTCCTGGAAAAAGCGTGCCAAGAGATGCTGCCACTGAGCTAATCCAGCCATAAATTTTGATTCCCTTTAGATTGACAAAGGTAACGAGCCAGAAAATCGATATAATGACTAAAAATGTGTACCATTTATTCCCATTTAAGGATGGATTAACTATGTATGCGATGGTAGCTGCAACAAACGATAAAATAGTTGGGTACCAAACAACATTTTCAAGCCAAAGTAGCCAAACAGCTAAAAATCCCATTCTGTGACCTAGAGCCTCTTTTACCCAGACAAAAACACCCCCTTTTTGTGGCCAGCCAGTTGCAAGTTCAGCAGAGACCATAGCTGCAGGAATAAAGAAAAAGATGAGGGCAAGAGATAAAAAAACAACGGAGGAGAGGCCATATTGGGCGCTAATCGGCCAGTTTCGAATGCTTAGAATCGTTGCAATATTAATCATTGTCAGAACAAAGACGTTTATTTTTTTTGACATGTAAAACCTTAAGATCGTTGTAATCCGTAGGATTGTAATTAAATTCAAAGAATTTTTCTAGAAAAAAAAGAGGCTGTTTTGTATAAAGAAATGATTAATATTAAGTCGTTTTCTTTTCAGCTCTTCTTGAATCACTAGGGGGGTGTTTTTATCGAAAAAATTATAAATTGAATTAAAATGCAGAATTTTTTTATGTGTTTTTTTGAATTTATAGAAGCATAGCATCTCAATCATTTTTTTAGGATAGCTTCTTAGGGATCCGGAAAATTTTATTGGTAGTATTTGTAAGTTCCTTGTAAAATCTTGGTCCATGAAAAGAGAGCTTTGGAAATCACATATAGGATTCATGTGGGCGGCAATTGGTTCTGCAGTTGGCCTTGGTAGTATTTGGAGGTTTCCTTATATCGTGGGTCAAAATGGGGGAGCTGCTTTTGTTTTACTCTTCGCATTTTTTCTTGTTTTTGTAAGTCTTCCTGTTTTGATTGCGGAAATAGTTATTGGAAGAAAAACTCATTTAAACCCAAGTGGCGCATATAGACAACTTGGAAAAACTAAGAGATGGGGAAGACTAGGTCTACTATCTATAGCTACAGGATTTATCGTAAGTTCTTTTTATAGCGTTATTTGTGGGTGGACTCTTGGGTATTTAATTGATGCGGTTACCTCCCAATTAACAAATTTGCACTCGATTGCAGAATCACAAAATTATTTTAATCTCCACGTGAGTTCTCCCTTCTGGGCGATAGCCACCCACTTCTCGTTCATGTTTTTGGCTACGTTGATTTTATTTGTGGGAGTTCAAAAAGGGATAGAGGCATCAAATAAAGTTTTTATGCCTATGCTTTTTATTCTTCTCTTTCTTCTTGCTATTAAAGGTTTGACAATGAGCCATGCAAAAGCTGCTTTGAGCTTTTTGTTTTCCCCCGACTGGAAAAGTTTAACGCCTGCAGCTATTATAATGGCTTTAGGGCAAGCTCTTTTCGGGCTTAGTATAGGACAGGGAACGATGGTTACCTATGGAAGCTATCTGTCAAAAAATGAAAATATTCCTAAAACTGCTTTTCCTATAGCAATATCTGTGATTATAGTATCTCTTCTTGCTGGAATAGCGATTTTTACAGTTGTTTTTTCAGCAGGTGCAGTACCAACTGGTGGAACTAATTTGATGTTTCAAACATTGCCACTTATTTTTTCTCAGATGACTGGTGGCTTTTTTTTAGCGATTCTCTTTTTTCTTTTGATCTTTATAGCAGGCCTTACTTCTCAAATTTCTGCAATGGAACCTGTCATATCTTATTTTTATGATGAAAAAGAGTGGAGCCGGCATAAAGCTACTTTTTGGGCAGGTTTTGGAGCTTTTCTTCTTGGCATACCAAGCGCCCTTTCGTTTGGTTTATGGAAGGGTTACACTTTTTTTGGTATGAACTTTTTTGATGCGATTTCCTTTGTAAGCATCAATATATTGATTCCACTCGGTGGACTCTTTGCTGTTGTTTTAGTTGGGTGGAAGTGGGGTATAAAAGAGGCTTTTCTTCATTTAAAGGAGGGGACTGGAAAATTTTATGCAAAACACCCTTCAATTGATAAGTATCTAAGATTTAATATAAAATATATAAGTCCTGTAATTATTATAATCATTTTACTAAACCTTCTTGGCATTATTTAAAATAATTATTTTAAAAATAAAACTAATTATGTATAGTGAATTAGTAATATATAATTATAATAATGCGGAGTAGTTAGTTATGTTAGATGTTAATAATACAATTCCAGTTTTTATTTCAGAGGAAGTCGTAAAAAGAGGCAGAGGCAGACCTAAAAAAGAGAAACTTCCTGGTTTTGAAGAGGCTCCTAAAAGACCTAGAGGACGTCCTAGAAAAGAGATTCATTCAGAAAATCAAGAACAATCAATCAAAAGAGCAAGAGGAAGACCTAGAAAATATCCCATCTTAGGAAAAGAGAAGCTCCCTAATGGCGAAATGAAACCAGTTTTAAAAAAAGTAGAAAGTGGGTTTCTTTTAAAACATATGTTTGCTTATTTCACAAAACTACTTATTATACATCAGGAGCTTTCTAAAGAGAGTTCTAAAAATGAAGTTATATTTAAACGTTTAAAGCTTTTAGATTTTCAGATGGTTGAGGTTTGCAAAACGATTTTAACTTCTGAATACCAACAAGCGATTCAAGAAGATTCATCTATTGAAAAAAATGAATTGGTTGCCTAATTTGAAGAAATGAGAATTCATATTTTTCGTCATGGGGAAACTCAGTGGACTAAGTCTGGAAGACATACAGGATGGACAGACATTGAGCTTTCTCCAAATGGGATAAAAGAGGCGTATTCTTTAAGAAAAAGTCTTAAAAATTGTTCTTTTGACCATGTGTTTGCAAGTCCATTAAAAAGAGTTAAAGAGACTTGTGAGATAGCAGGCTTAGGAAAACAGATGAGAGTGGACCCCTCTCTTTTAGAATGGAATTATGGTTCATATGAAGGGTTAACAACAGACGAAATTAGAAAGAGCGACCCTAATTGGACTATTTTTACAAAAGATCCTCCAATGGGAGAGACGAAAAAAGAGGTTGCGATTCGGTTAGATATGTTTTTAGAGGTCCTTAAAACATTAAAAGGGGAAATTGCTCTATTTTCAAGTGGCCATATTTCAAGAGCAATCGCAGCAAGATGGCTTGGACTTGACGTCTCTTTTGGTAGCTTATTCTATTTGTCAACTGCCTCTAGATCAATTTTAGGTTTTGAAAGAGAAAATCCTGTTATTCTTCTTTGGAACGACACATCTCATCTAAGTAAACCTGAATAAAAGTTGCTGATAGATAAGATATTGCAATTGCGTAAGAGATAAAGGGCGTTTCAAAAAGAATGCATGCAAAAAGCAAGAGATAGGTTACAATCGATGCTTTAATCCAATCTTTAGCGTAATAAATCCAATTAGCTGTTAACTTGTAAAAAATAAACGAACTTAATAAACAGATAAAAGCTTCAGTTAAAGATGATCGCCAAAGAGCTATTAAATAATAGCCAGAAGATCCGTATAAAGAAAAAAATGAGAGCGAATAAAAAAATTTATATTTCATAAATATATTATTTCTTTTTATTCTTGATTATAACATAGAGGGGATATGAATCTATTTACTCAGTTCATTTGTGTAGGTTGTATTTTCTCTGCTTGTGCCACTCCACCGCCACATGCAAAAGAAGCAGAAAGAGTTGCAAAAAACTTCGGATTGCATATGCAAGAGACAAAACATCTTTCTTCTTTAGGATCAGGTGGCTTTTATACAAATAAAAAAGTCGATGCTTTTTATATAGATTTTGAAATAGCAAAAGAATTTACAGAATCTGATGCAAAAATACTTCTCAAAGAAATTGTCGATTCGTTCGTCTCTTACGTAAATCAAAACGAGTTTGTAAAGCCTTATTTAGCAACTTACCCTATTTCGGCAAATGAAGTAAGCGTAAGTATTGCTTTCGTAGATAAAAAAAGAGCCCCCATTCAAGAGTTTTCTCAAATACACCTTTTTGAAGGTCGTATTTATTACTCAAAATTTGAGTCTAACAAAAAAACGTATAGCCCCTTTTTAGAGGAGCTATACGTTAACTAAATTATGAAATTAGTTACTCTCTTCTGCGCTAACTAACTGAAGTTCATGAATATGTGTCTGTTTGCTTAAAAGAAGATGGGTCGCCCGCAAACCTTCTTAAAGGCGCTCCACTACCAACCTGAGCTCTTTGAACCAATCCTGTGGCTTGCAATGCAGGACCTGGCATTTCTCTATCTCGCGATGTCGAAACACCTGAATAAGAAGTAAATGCTCTAGAATGTTCAGATTTGCCGACAGGGGGTCTTTCTTGTGAGCTTAGCCTCATTTGCAACCTCGTATGAGTAAGATCATCTTCCGCGCGACGAGGAGGAGGGTATACAATACCTGGAGCTGATAGAACTTCTGGGCGGTCCAATCTCGTTGAATTGCCTCTCCCAAAAGAACCATACGGAGCAGCAGCTGTTCGATGAGGTGTGCGATGAACAAACCAATTAGTGCCGCCTCTTCCAGAAGCTCCCTGAACAAAGCTTGTTGAACTGCTCTGGAATATCCCTTTAAATACTAAATAGCATAGAGAAACAGGCAGAACAAATGCAGCTGTCAGGATTAGAGCTGGCACTATCGGCACTATGAATATAGAAACAATCGCAGTAATTGCTGTAAAAGCAATCAGAGCAGTTCTTTCTTGCAAAGAACAACAGCTCAAATGGCCGGCTTGAGGAACTCTTTCTTCTACAAGTGGGTCACTATATTGTTCTGTCATTCTAGCTGCAGTTGAATGCGGGGTTGTACCTACAGTTGCGTGCATGGAATTTCCTCCTTAGTTTAGATTCGCTCTTACAAATTCGTTTTTTTCGATATTGATTAAGATGTATGAATAGTTTGATAACCATCCTGCGTAACAATCTTCATTTGAGCCAACAATAATTGATTGCCCTGGTCTCCAATTTTGAAAAAGAAGGCTGTCTGCATAATCAATATGGAAGTAAGACGATCTTCCGATGCCGTCTTGAATTTCTAGGTACCCTGATGAGTAGTCGATGTAGGTGATTTGCGCATTTGTAGATCTATTTAGTATAGGTCCTTGTGAAAGTTCAACAATCGCAGTTGCATTAAGTCTTTCATTTAGGAAGAAAAATCTTCCGCCAGCCCAGTTTGGAAAAGCCGTTGGGTGAATAACTACCGGATCATTAGTTTTCCAATATTTCATTTCTGAGGCGCTTGATGAATCAACAGCTCTCCAAATTGAGCCGTCATCAAGCTCAACGTTCCAGCCTTGAGGATCTTTATTTGCAACAAGTCTAAACGGGTGGTAGCTTGAAATTGTTTCAGCTTGAACTTCTTCTGTGGGCTCTTCTTCAAAAGTAGAAGCTAAGTTTATTTGTGTCTTCTCTTCTGTCTCTTCTGAGGCAGAAGCTGTGTAAGCTTGAAACTGATTTTCCGTCTCTTCTGTATTTGCAATGTTTTCTTCTGGAGGTTTTTCAGCAAACAAGCCGGTTAAAAGTAGTAGTGATGTAATAAGATAATATTTCGCCTTCATATGTTGTCCTTTTTTTATATGAGAGGTAAATACTATCTGAACAAAATCTTTATTAAAACTAAAAAATATCCTTGATAATAATCGACTGGTTTTGGTGTGTTAATATTTCATGTATAGAAAGAAATCTCTTTTTAACGCCTATTGTGATGTGGAATTCCTGGTCAAACATTTTTGGAAAAAGCCCTAAATTTTGCCTTATTTCTGACAATTTTGGTGATGCAACAGTAAGAAAACAAACGGTTTCAATGTCTCTCCAATTTTTTGGCTCAAGAGAGTAACAACCTGTGATAGAAAAGGGGATCTCTTCTTGGTAAAGCTCTTTGTTAAAAGTGTTATGCATTTCGCTGATCAAAGCAACTGAGATATGAGCGCCTTTTGCAAAAATTCCATCAAAATAGGGAGGGGGTTGAATGCTTTCTGCTTCCAAGAATGGAATTAGCTCGTAAATATACTCATTCACAATACTTAAGAAGATGAACCCTCTATCGTCGATCTCTAAATTTCCGAAAAGTGGAAGGTTTTCATTAATGTATTGAATAATTTCTGTTTCATTAAGATCTTGTTTTGGTTTTTTTTGCATAGAGCCTATTTGCATCATAGATGGGTCGCAAGCCTCTAGTCCAAGGCATTTTCCAAAAATTTTAGGAAGTGTGAATTTTTCTTCAATATTATGATTTACATTGAGTTGCATCTTTTTTGCCTTGATTCATTAATTCATGTTTTCCTTCTAACTAATATTGAATAAAAGTTCAAACATTATTATATTTTTTTCAAAATAATGATTAAAATTGATCAAACAATTATAAGTTTATACATAAGATTGATGTTAAAACAGGTTTAAGCGGTGCAAAACGACTATTTGAATTTTAAGCCCCTCATTAAGAGTTCTTACTATCAAACATTAATAGGCTCTGCAATTGATTTTGAATTGGATTTAGCCTCTAAAAGACATCGAATTCAATTGCCTGATAACGATTTCCTCTCAGTTGAAGTTTCTACGCCATCTGATTGGGTGAGTTCTAAGTGGACTGTTTTAATGGTGCACGGTCTATGCGGATCTCATAAGTCTCATTACATGAAAAGGATAGCTAGACGTTTGTATAAAAGTGGGGTTCAAGTAGTTCGGGTCAATCTTAGAGGTTGTGGAAGTGGGAGAGGTCTTGCAAAAGGGATTTATCATAGTGGTTCTAGTCACGATATTTTTGAAGTGGTGAAATATGTAAAAGAGGCTTTTCCGCTCTCTCCCAAATTGCTTATAGGATTTTCACTTGGTGCTAATATCTCATTAAAGCTTTCAGGAGAGCTTGGGTCTGACGGTAGAGATTATTTAAAAGGGGTCATAGCGGTAAGTCCACCAGCAGATTTACTATCAAGTGCTAGACTGTTTACATTGCCAGAGAATCAGTTTTATGCAAATTATTTCATTAAGCTTTTAGTAAATGAGGTTAATTTTAGACACAAACATTTTGATCTGCCACCACATAATTTACCAAAAAATGTCACTCTTACAGAGTTTGATGAAATTTATACTGCGCCAATCGCAAAATTTTCTAGTGCATTTGAATACTATTATTACTCAAGCTCAAAACGAGTGATTCCAAAAATTTTAGTCCCCACAAGAATTTTGTTTGCAAATGACGATCCGATTATTAAATCAACAGTTCTTGATAACATTGCATTACCATCTCACATAAAAGTTTACAAAACCGAGCATGGAGGACATATTGGATTTGTCGGTTTAAATATTTTTAAAGAGTTTAGATGGATGGATAAAATCGTTATAGACTGGGTAAATGAAATGACTTGTGGACGATCTGTTTAGACATACCAATTCAAAGCAATTGTGTAATTGGTAAACGAAAAAGTGTATCTTCCTATTGCACTAAACCAGACCCCGGCAATAAGACCAACATTTTCGCTATAATTGTATTCAATAGCTGGAGCGAGACTCAAATTATATTTTGTGTGCCGAATCCCTACAGGAATTGTCGTCTTCCCCTTGAATTTTGTTTTTAAAGCGATATTGTTTACTATATCGAGGGCAAGACCTAGATTTTGGGTTAAATTATATTCAAAACTACAAAGAAAGGGGAAGGAGCTTCCTGGAAAAACAGTTCCGCTTGTTTTTCTATCTCCTCCATAAAAATTTAACCCGTGCACAGGTACTTGAGAAAAAAGAGAGTAGTTCCCATTTAGTTGAAACTGCAAAAAATGGTAAGAATAAACATTCCACCTTTTTGAAAAAACAAAACCAAACGTTGTGACAAAACTGCCGCCCCCTGCAATATCTGTTCCTAGTTTATCGAGTTTTAAGTGCTGGTAGGCGCCTAAAGGAAAAAGCTCTCCTAAATAAACTTTTGAGGAAAAACCGTTTTGATTTTGCGTCCCTCCTTGCGCTGTAAGCTGAAAACTAAGCTCTGTGTACAAATCTCCAAAACGAAATGAGCTTGCGTCTTCAATATAGTTATAAAAAAATGAGGGAGTAAGGGTAAAATCCATAAAAGAATTCAATCCCATCCTAAATTGAATTTGTAAATTAATCGTAGAGGCTGTCGCAGGTAATCTTTTTGCACGCCAATCACTATTGTAAAAGCTAAAGTTGTTATTTACAAAAAGATAAGGTTCAATATTGTAGTGTCCTTTTGGAATTGTGTAAGCGGATGGTGTTAATAAAGGGCCTGTGAACCAAGGATCTTTTTGCGGGGGGTGAACATCTATGTAATCTGCAAAAAGAGAGCTATACAAAAAACTGAATAGATAAAGTGACTTAAAGAGAATTTTTTTAGAAATACCCATTTAGGTGTGTATAACAAAAAAGAAAAAAAAAAGCCTCACTTATTTGTGAGGCTTTTTAAAGTGATAGAAGTCGTAAAACCTCTTATGAAAGCCTAGAATTAGGCACGAGATTCATCTACACTGATCTTTCAGCTTGAGATCCTGAAGTTACATGAGATATTGCATCATCATCAATTTCTTCAGCTTCTTCTATTTTAACTAATTCTATTCTATTGTTTTTATTTTCAGCTTTGATTAGTTTATCTTCAAATTCCGTCCAAGTTTCTGTTTGAGTTTTTAGGCTGTTATGAAAAGTGATATCATATTCATAAGCATAACGTCTATTAGAGAGCATCTTTGTGATAAATGTACCAAAAAGAGGTATTGCTTGAACTAGGCCGTAAAGTGCATTAATAGCATCATGATTTATATAGCTTAAGAAATTTTTTGCAGTCTCTCGTCGAAGAGCTTTAACTTCTACATCAGCAAAACAAGAAATCGATCCTACAGCATACGTCATAGAGGCAAATAAGTTAGAAGTCATTGTTGCAATAGCAACAACAGTTCTAAAAAGATTAAATGGTGATGTTAATACATCTTTTGCATTCTCATTCCACATTGCTTCTGTATGAGCTCTACGCGTTTCTGTTTCAATTCTGTCATTTTCGAGGGTTTTTTTTGCAGCATTTGTATAAACAACCCACTCTAAGTCTGAAGCTTTAAGAGCCTCAACGTTTCTTTTAGAAAAAGCATCTATATTGAGATCTTGAATAATTTCATTTGCAATCAATTTATAATCTTTAGCTGAAGCTTTAGGGCTGACTCCTTCAGCAGAAGAACCCGCGCCTGAACCAGATAGATCAATCGTATCTTCAGATGGCATTTCTTCGATTTCTTTTAAAGCAGCGACAAACGCTTTCTCGTCTTGTTTAAAGAGATTAAGTAATTCAGCCCGATTTTTATCATTGTGTAAACTCAATATTTCATGAGAAAGAGTTGTTTGTAAAACTCTTTTATCAGAATGAACTACGAGTGAATCAATAGTTCTTGGTGATGCTGCTGTAACGAACATAAAAAACTCCTAAAAATTTTTTGTTTAAGGTAAATTATAATTTATTTGGTACAAGAATATTATATCTGGGGAAAGATTAATTTACAATAAAGACTCTAATAAAATTATTAACAAAATCTATATAAAATTTTAATTTACAATTTTTAATAAGGTTTTTATCTTTTATATTTTTTAGAGGGAGATTTGATGTTTAATTTAAAAAAATTCCCGTTACTTTTAAAAATAACGGGAATTTCAAAAGAGAGAGAAAATTTAAGCAGGGATTGGCTTAAGAGTCATGATAAAAGCAGAAAAATCTTTCCACGCTCGCCACTCTGTTTTTAAGTTTTTTTTAAGAATTGCAATTTCGTTAAGAAGATCTTTAAGCGAATCAGATTGTAGCCTAAGTTTTTTTGAAGTTTTATACTCTTGCACAAGGGTGTTTAATTTTGCGATTTTGCTGATTAAATTTTCTGTAAAAAAAGAGACTCTCTCCTCTAGATCCTCTCTTTTTTCTACAAAAGACTCTTTAATTTTTTCTAATAGAGCTCGCTTATGCTCTTTAATCATTTGTTCAGCAATTCTGTTTTGATTCACTTTTTTTAGATCTTTAGCAAGTTTTACTTTGCTTAGAGCCCAAATTAACCATTTTGTAGGATCAAAATGATACCAACGAATACCATTTCTGTAATCATAGGCAAATGTATGGTGATAATTGTGGTATCCTTCTCCAAAGGTTAGGAGAGATATAATATAATTATCAACAGCGCTATGCTCGGTTGAATAATTTTGATGCCCCCAATAATGGGCTAAAGAGTTAATAAACCAGGTAAAATGATGGAGGAGAAATTGTCTGAAAAGCCAGCCGAAAACAAAGGCTCCGAAATAATCATTTGTTATATAGCCTATGCACAGAGTTGCAGCCAAATTTGTAATAACCATTAGAATATCAAAGTATTTGTGCTGGAATCTTATGAGCGGGTCTCTTAGTAGATCTGCAACAATTTTGTCTTTGATAGGATTTTGCTTTTTAAAAAGCCATATAAAGTGGGCATGCCAAAAACCTCTTTTTACTGTGTAGGGATCTTCATCTTTATCAATATGCGCATGGTGAATTCTATGGTCGTGGGACCACCTTAAAGCGCTTCCTTGGGTTGCCATACTCCCAAAAAATAAATAAATAAGTTCTATTGTCTTATTTGTTTTGTAAGTGCTATGAGAAAATAGCCTGTGATAGCCGGCAGTAATACTTAGTCCAGTCGTATACAAAAGGGTAAAACTTAAGATAAGAAGGGTCCAGGAGGGTGTAAAATAGATCAGATAAACAGGCAATAAAATGGCTAATAAAATATGGTAACCCACTAAAAATGAAATAGTTGGCCAATTTAAATTTCTTGGTTTTTTCATTGAGAGTCCTCGTAGCTTAAAATTGTTATATAAATATTATAACAGACTACTTAGCCGGGTTCATAGCTAATTTTTGCTCTAAATGTTTTTCTTCAAATTGATGACTTAATGATCGAACAGATAAAATCCAAGATATAGTCACAAAAGCTACAATAGGAAGCAAAATATGAGTTACAGAAAAAATGGAACCTGTTCCAACTAAGTCAATTAGAGCTATTTGAATCCACGCTGATCCCGATTTTCCAAGCCTTGAACCGACTACATCTATGGCCGCTTTGCCCTTAAGTTTCGCTTCGTGATCAAGTGGAATATAGGCCATCTCTTTTGTCGGATCAAAAAATGAGTATTTAGCAACCTTGCTAATAATATTTTGAAATGCACCAAAAAGAACCACAACCATAAGGGGCGTCACGCTAAAAAGAGCTGCAATCGGGCTTAAAAGATCTTGGTTCAAGACAAATGCGAAAAACATAATGCCCGTTACACCAACGAGAATAGGTGTTAGTTGAGCGCTACAATGCCAACCAAATTTTCTAATAATGTTGCTTCCAAGAAAAATGGAGGTTAAAAACGCTATAAGCCCTACACAAGATGTTGCTTTGCTTGTAAACGTTTGAAAATCAACAGGGTTTGGATAAAGCCTGTTAACAGAGGCTTTCCAAGTAACTTCAATTAGATTGATAGAAAGGCCGTATCCAACAACTAAGACGGCAATACCAAGGAGGTATTTTGATCTAACAAGATGCTTAAATCCTTGTCGGAGAGATAGCTTTTCTTTTGATTTTCTAGGAGAGTTTTTGTATTCCTCGGGATTTAAAAAGTTTTTATCCGTTAGAGTATACTTGTTCATCCACCAGAATATCCCCATTACTAAAAAACCTATCACTAAAACTACAAAAAGAAGGCTTTGCGTTGCAAACATAAATGAGAGTTTTGCAAATTTACCCATAAAGAGGCATACAATTGGCCCGATTGAAAAGGCTGCAAGATCTCCTGCTGCAATATAAATATTATAAGATCTTTTCGCTTCATCAACTGAGGTAACATCGTTTGCAAAACCCCAGAACATAACTAGTATGACAACGCTTCCCCAGAGTTCAGCCGTGATAAATAAAAGGGAGTGAATCCAGTTTCTGTAAACTGCTATCCAGTGCTCATACTTTGAACCGAATTTATTAATTAGCCAATCGGAGGAGGAGTTTGGGGAAAAGAAATCTGCATTTGGATACAGAACAAAGCCGTAAAGGAAGATAACAGCCAAAAAGCCGATCATCATTGTGTAGAAAAGTTTCTTTTTATTCAAAATATTACTTAGTTTCGAATAAAGGACAGCAATCAGCATTGCTGCTGGTAAAACCACCCAACCTTTGAGCACAGCGATCACTTCAGCACCAGATCCACTTGCGCTAACAGTCATCGTATCCTTCATATTGGTAAGGATTCCGTAATTGATTGAAATTAAAAATTTAATTAATATTAAGGGGAAGAGTTTTTTAAATTCAGACCTATGAAAAGGCCAGAGGCGCCTACGCCATTTACTAAATTCTATTTCACTAGTTTCTATCGTCATGCCTACATACGGGTAAAATTCCTAAGATGATAACCGTTTTTTTCTTTTTATCCAACTTAAAAATTATTTAAATTTATGCGGCGCGTTCTTTTAAGACTTCAAAATGTTCTTTTGTTGAGGGGATAATACAATAAGTGTTTAAAACTCTTGTAGACTCTTGAAATTCCCTTGAATTTAAGAAATTTGTTGCATGTTCTTTAGAGGGCCAGTGAATAGATGCCAAAAACTCGTCAGTCTCTTCATTATGATAGATATGTGCGTCGTCTGCTCCCATAGAGTATGCGATCTTTGCAAATTTAGCATTCCATTTTTTTAGAAAAGTCTCCTCAGATCCTGGTTTTGGATGATAAATAGTAGTAGATAATACTGGCTCAGAGGTGTTCATAACGCTCTATTTTGCAAATAGAAGCTATTACGACAAGTTTTTTTTTAAATGTTTTATTGTGAGGGATTTGTTCTTTTTTTTCTTTTCGAGCTTCTTGAGATCCAGTAAAGAGGGAAAGGGAGGGCTGAGAGCAAAATCATCCCACAGATAAGAAGAAATTCATATGAGATCGATCCATGCATAGGAATGTTGGAAGGGGGTATAAACCCAACTCCGATAGCAACAAAGCTTATAAAAATTCCGCTTATAGCAACAAACCAGATCCCAAAGTCGCCAAAAGGCACTTTAAAATTCCTTTGAACCTCTCTTTTGTGATGATGTAGCTTAATTGAGGCCGCAAATAGAGTTACATAAACAATCAAAGCTAGCTGAGCTGTAATAATTGACAAAAGCCAAAAAGAGCTGTTTACTGTGGGCATAAAAACAAAAGCTAAAGAGAGAATTGATACAATAATAGCTTGTAAAAATAATGCCCCTGTTGGAACGCCGTGCTTATTTACTTTTGTAAATAATTTCGGCAGAGAGCCATCTTTTCCTGCAATCATGATCCCTTTTGTGGGACCAATCATCCAGGCAGCAACACCGCTAAGACCACCTAGTATCACGCAAACAGCAATAATTTTAGTCATCCAGGGCATTCCGAAAGCTTCAAAGAATAGTGAAAATGCTTGTATAACTCCTACAACTAAATTCAAATTTTTATGAGGAACCACCATTGCGATAGCTAAAGATGCTAAAATGATCGATGTTAAAATGATGATCGATGAAAAAAAGAGGGCTTTTGGATAGTCTCTTCGTGGGTTTTTCATTTCGCCTGCATGTGCAGCAACCATTTCAAGGCCGATTAGTCCGAATAAAATATTACTGAAAAATGCAAGTTTATCATAGCTTGCAGTTGTTGGAAAAAGTGATGAGAATGTAAACGTGATTTCAGAGGGTCTTCCTTGGAAAAACCAGATGAGCCCAAGCACAATAATCAACAACATAGGAAGCAGTGTCCCGATTAGCGCTCCTACTGTGCTAATTAAAACAGATATTTTCATTCCGCACGAGTTTAAAAGAGTCGCGGTCCAAAATAAACCAAAAATTAATAGGTACATGTAAGTTTTATTTTGGGCGAGTTCAGGCGAAAAAAGATAGGCAAACGTTCCTGCGATTAAAGCCATCATTGTAGGGTACCATGCCAGGTTGTAGACCCAGTTGAGCCAAATAGCAATCAGGCCTATTTTTTCTCCAAACGCCTCTCTGATCCAAATATAGAGTCCGCCTGTATGAGGCCAGCCCGTTCCAAGTTCTGCTGATATAAGTCCGCTTGGTATGAAGAAAAAACATGCTGCAACTAAGTAAAAAAAGACAAGGGAAAGGCCGTATTCTGCTGAAAAAGGAAGAGTTCTCAAACTATCAACTGCAATAAGGTTGATCATGATGAGATGAAAAACTCCAAGGGTCTTTTTTTGGTTATCAAGTTCCACGATCAGAGATTATGTTTTTTTTTCTGATATTAGACGAGGATTTTTTTTTATCTTACAAGAAAAGTTAAATCGTATAGATTGTATTTAGTAATTAAAAATTTAAATAATAAAAAATATGAAAAATTATTACTTTATTAATGGTTATGGTGAAAGTAAGTCTAGTAGAGGGGCAATTAACAAGGCTCTAGAAATAAGCTTGTTATCCCAATGTCGCCCTCTCATTCACACAAATTTTTTATCCAAAGATGCAATGTTTTTAGATCGAAGTCAGGTCGTTCAAACCGGCGAAACAGTTGATGTAATTCTAGAAACTGCTGAAGGCTCAATGGGATCAATAATTACAGCTGGTATTGTTCTAGGAGACCTTTATAAAAACGGAAAAAAAGAGCGAACAATTGTTTGTAAAAAAAGTGGTCAGTTTTCCAAAGAAGAGCTTGAGACTTTTTTAAGTAAAGAGCTTAAAACAATTGGAGAGGAATTTACTGGCGCTGAATATGAAATCAGAAATATAAAGTCCCGTTTTGAGAGCTTGGAAGTTAAAAATGAACATGGAAGCGTTCTTGTTGGAATAGGGTTTACTGATAAATATATTCCAATTGAGCTCAATCACCCTGAACTTCCTCCTTTTTTGGGCAAACAGGCAGATTATTATTCTGCAAGATATGCAGTTATTCCAGTTTTGTATGAGCACCCAGTCCAATTTAAAGAAAGGTATGCACCACTTCAAATTTTAAAAGCTTCTAAATTTATGGAAGACTACGATTTAGAAACAGACCAGCAGCTTTCTAGAGTAGGTGTACACACAAGTGATGCTTTAGTTTCTATAGAGACTCCTCATGTGTTTGTTCAAAAAGTAGAAGAGGTTACAGCTCGGTTTTTAAAAGAGGAAAAACTTCCTGTTTTTATTGGGGAAGATCAAACTCTTACAATAGGAGCTTTACGTGCAGTAAAAGAGATTAGAGGTAGTTTTTCACTCCTTCATTTTGGTAGCTCAACCCAGCTTAGGTCTAGTTTTGATGGCTCTTCATTTAGCCAGGCATGCGCTATTAAAAAAGGGTTAGAGTATGCAAAAGATGTTGTTCAAGTCGGAATCAGATCGACTTCTAACAGAGAAAAAAAAGAGCTTCAATACGATAAAATCTTTTTTGCATCAGATATTTTTGATGAAAAAGATGACCATTGGATGGAGGATGTAATTGAAGAGCTCTCTCAAGAAATTGTTTATATAACTATTGATTTTAGCGTTTTTGATCCAAGCGTCATTATGAGTAAAAAGCCTGAGCCGATGGGTCTATCTTACGCAAAAGTAATAAAATTATTAAAGCTTGTAGCAAGAAAGAAAAAAATTGTGGGCCTTGATTTTGTGGGGCTCAATCCGCAAGAGGGAGAGCTTTCTTCTGAACTTGCTGCAGCAAGACTCATCTATCAAACTCTTTGTTTCTTGACTAAAAATTAAACGAAGAGGTATAGTCTCCATTTCATTATCTGCCCAGGTGGTGAAATGGTAGACACGCCAGACTTAGGATCTGGTGCCGCGAGGCATGGGGGTTCAAGTCCCTTCCTGGGCACATTTCAAAAATAGTTTCATGAGACCTGCAGATTTACCAATATTGTTTAAATGGGAGGAGAGAAAACCTCTTCTTCATGAAGGGATGCTTTGTGTTCCAAGGCATTATGAAAATCACGACAAGTTTTCTATTTCGTTTGAGGAAATTTTTGGAAATAATCACCCGATTTGTATCGAATTTTGTAGCGGCAACGGGGAGTGGGTTGCAAGAGCTGCAACAATTTATCCAGAGTTTAACTGGATCGCAGTAGAGAAACAGTTTAAGCGAACAAGAAAGATTTGGTCTAAAAAACAAAATTTAGGGTTGAAAAATTTACTTCCTGTTTGCGGTCTTGCTGAAGATTTTTGTTTGCATTATTTAAAAAGTAGCTTGATTGAAAGAGCGTATGTCAATTTTCCAGATCCTTGGCCTAAAAACAGCCATGCAAAAAATAGAATTATTCAAACACCTTTTATTGAAATGATTGCGAATGTAAGTAAGCCAAAAGCTACACTTACTCTTGTGACAGATGATCAAAAGTATGCAAATCAAATGATGAAAGTTGTGGGAGGGCATCCTCGATTTACATCAGTTGAAGACTCATTTCTTCCGGAAGATTATGGATCTTCTTATTTTAATCGACTTTGGCTAAGTCTTGGAAAGTCTATACGGTATATGAAATTTGAGGTTGTATGAAACCAATTATTGCCGAAACTGGGTATGAATTTGTAAGAGACAAGAAATTCAACTCCTTAAATATTTATATTGACGGACGGCCAGATTCTGATCTTTCATGGGATATGCTTAAAACAGAGATCGATATAGCTCTAAAATTAGGTGCAAAACTCTCTTTTGAACTCGATTTAGGATTTTCATCAAAAGCTCTACTTAGAGATCCAGCTAGTTTTTTTTCTAGAGGCATTGCAATCTCTAAGTTCGAAGAAGAGGTTTATAAACCTTATAAAGATCATATTTCGGCTATTATCCTGTATCGAGGTGATGGGTTTTTTAAAGAATCTATCGACAAAGACGTCTCTCTTTACACCGATTTTTTAAGTTGGAAAAACGACTTATTTGGAGATAAATTGATTGATCATCAGATGTACAGAATTTTTTCAATGGAGCTATTCATGCAATATTTGCATCGAGTTTCAGCTGTCTTAATCGATGATATCCCTCTCATTGCCCTATTTGATTTAAAAGATTGTCTAAGGCCCTCCCACCAAGCAGAAATTTTATCAAAATCGTTTTTTCCTTACATTTTTCCGGGCATTAAGAATGCGCAGATTGCATTTAGGGGATTTGGGTGGAGAGAGAGCGGTTTTTTAGGTGCAATAGGTCACGCCACTTTTCAGCCTGAAGAGGCTGAGGAGAGAACATTTGGTATTGCTTTGCCTGAGATTGGAAAGATGGCCTACGATCTTTTTGATGAAACAATTAGTTTTTTAAAAAGACACAATATTTCTTATGACGTTTTTCCAGAGTCTCTTATGACTGAAAGCTGGCATGGATTGAATCATATTTTAGTTTTCTCTGAAACTCTTTCAGCAGAGGGAGTCAGGATGCTCCGCGGGTTTAATGCTGCAGGAGGAGAGGTGATAACAATTGGAAAGCGTTTAAATTTAGTTGAAGAGATTGATTTAGAAGAGTTTGTTCGGAGTAGAGGGATTTGAACCCCCGACCTTCTGGTCCCAAACCAGACGCGCTAGCCAAACTGCGCTATACTCCGACGAAAAACTGGGTTAATATTACCTTTTTTCTTATTTATTTTCAAAACATTTGCTGAGAAATTCTATTTTATGTCTAAGATTGTTGGTAGAGAGAGGTTTTTTATGAAATTTGAAGAGTACAAATCTGTTGCAGAGCTAGAACAACTTGCTAAAAATCCCCCCGATTTAACTAAAGAGGGTTTTTTAAATGAAAAAAGAGTCAAAGAGTATGCGATTTCGTTTGGAAAATGGCGACTTTTATACGGAACAGAGAGAGTCGATGAAAAAATTTGCAAAGCTCTTAAAACTCTTGCCTTAGAAGCGAAAGTTTTTGAAAAAATGAGTAAAATGCAAAATATGGAAGTAATGAATTATGTAAATAACTGTGAAAGTGAGCAAAGAAGAGTTGGTCATACAGCGATTCGCGATCTAGAAAAAAATCGAAAAACAAGTGACTTTGCAAGAGAAGCAGCAGAAGATTATCAGTCAGAACTTAGGAAGTTAAAGGCGTTTTTAGAGAAAACTGAAAAGTTTAACGCTATGATTGTTGTCGGAATAGGTGGCTCTTATCTTGGAACAGAGGCTGTTTATCACGCCCTTAAAGCAGAACAGAGAAATGCGAAAAAACTCTATTTTGCATCAAATATCGATCCAGATAAAGTGCAGTCAATTTTGAAAGAGGTCGATCCAAAACAGACCCTTATAGCTATTGTCTCAAAATCTGGCGGAACATTAGAAATTAAGGCGCAAGAAGAGCTTTTAAGAAAAAGATATGCTGCTTTGAAACTTAATCCAAAAGACTACTTTGTCTTAGTTACCGGAAAAGCAAGTCCCATGGATAACCCCTCTTTATTTTTAGAGGTGTTTTATATGTGGGACTATATTGGCGGTAGATTTTCTGTATCAAGCATGGTCGGCGCGCTTCCTCTTGCGTTTGTTTTAGGCATGCAAGTTTGGGAGGAGTTTTTAAAAGGGCTTTATGAAATGGATAGACACGCCCTAGAAAAAAAAGAGCCTTTAAAAAATCTTCCATTATTAGGTGCTCTTTTGGGTATTTGGAATAGAAACTTTCTGAAGATGGATACACTTGCTATTATTCCATATGCACAAGCTATGAATTATTGGTCAGCTCATTTGCAGCAGCTTTTCATGGAATCTAATGGAAAAAGTGTGTCGCAAGATGATGCAACTTTTGTGAAACATGAAACCTCACCTGTTATATGGGGAACTGTAGGAACAGAAGGGCAGCATGCCTACCACCAATGTATTCATCAAGGAACTGATACTATTCCACTTGAATTTATTGGGTTTGCTACGCCACAAAGAGAGGGCGATATGGTGATAGAAGGGACTACCAATCAAGAAAAATTGATTGCAAATCTTTTTGCGCAAGCAATTGCGCTTGCAAAAGGGGATAAGAATAAAAATCCGAATAAGTATTTTTCAGGAAATAGGCCAAGTCGAATTTTGCTTGCTGAAACATTAGATGCATACACTCTTGGCGCTCTTCTTGCTTACCACGAACATTATGTTGCTTTTCAAGGGTTTATTTGGGGAATCAATTCATTTGATCAAGAGGGTGTTCAATTGGGTAAAGTTCTTGCTACTAATATGATAGAACTTTTTAAGTACAAAAGGGAAAAGGGGTGTCTGCCTAAAGACTCTACATCTAGCCTAAATAGAGCTTTTATTGAAGAGCTAGATCTTCTTCAGGGAGGGAATTTAAAGAGTGCAAAAAAGCTTGCCTAGAGCTTTTTAGAGAAGATGGTGAAGTTAAAAAAAGTTGAGGTTCTTTATGGATTTTTTCTTCGAATTTCATCTTGCGAGCTTCATCTAAGTGTATGCCAAAATCGTCTATTAAAAGAATAGAGGGTGAGAGCTGTTTTTTTTCAGCAAGCTTTAAAGAGGCAATTACCGTTCTTTTTTGCCCTTCGCTTGCATAATTTTTTGCACAAAGTCCACCGAGGTTGATTTCTAGATCATCTCGATGGGCTCCGAGCAATGAGTAACCAAGTATAAGCTCTTTAGCTCTTGTTTTTTCAAATATAGAAGGAGAAATTTTTGACGGTTTATACAAAATTTCAACCTCTTCTTTATTAGACGATAGCTCTTCGTAAAACTCTTTTGTGCTTTTGGAAAGCTCTTGAATAACTTCAGCCCTTTTTGCTTGAATGAAATCTCCAGTTTTAATCAGCTCTTCTTCCCAAATTTCTATCGTTGTGCAATTTTTTCGTCTTAAAAGAGCATTTCTTTGCAATAAAGCCTTAGAATACCTTGTAAGATAGTAGACATAGAGTGGGTTTAATTGGGCAATCAAGATGTTTAAAAACCGTCTTCTTTCCGCAGGCGATCCTTGAATAATTTCAATATCGAAAGGGGAGTATACAACTGTTGGAAAAAGACCTAGTAGAGGAGAAAATGAGCTGTAGACTGTTTGGTTATGCTTTATCTCTTTTTCTTTTCCATTAAAAAAAATAGAAAGAGTCTGCTCTACATCATCTTTTACGAAAAATGCCTCTAAGGAAAAGCTTTTTTCCCCTTTTTTAATGACCTCTTGAAGCTTTTGTGTCCGAAACGATCTGCCAGTGCTTATAAAATGTATTGCTTCTAAAAGAGTTGTTTTTCCAATCGCATTCGGTCCAATAATAGCGTTTAGACCATCGCCAAATTCAAGGTCTATCTTTTTAAAATTTCGAAACTGAAAGAGGCGAATCCGTTTTAAAGAGATCATTCACTCTGCAATCTCATAGGCATTAAGACGAAATGAGCATGAGATGTGTCCATAATTGACCCTGGATTAAAAGAGTCTGTAATCCCAAAACTGACTGTTTCATCTTTGCAGTGTCGCAAAATGTCAATAAAGTAGTGCGGATTGAATGCAATATCAAGTTTTTTGTCGTGGTAGTCAACAGGCATATGCACTTTCCCTTCACCAATTTCGCTGTTAACAGCTTGGAGCTTTAATTCACCATTTTCAAACGTAAATTTTACCGAGTGACTTGCATCGGTTGTGAAAAGAGAGACTTGTTTTAATAGAGTCATTAGTTCATCGCGATGGAGAAACATTTGGTGCATAGACTCTCTATTTGGCAAAACCCTTTCATAATCAGGAAATTGTCCAGATAATAATTTTGAAACAAGGCAGCCTTTATCTGTTTCTAATGCTATTTTATCAGACATTAAAGTTAATGTGATGGTTAACTCCTCTTCATCTAATAGGCGCACCATTTCTTCGACTGCTTTTAAAGGAATAATACTGCTTTGCTTTTCGTCGCTTGTGCTTTCAACAGATTCTTGAATCTTTGCTAATTTTTTTCCATCTGTCCCGACAATCACGACGCTATTTTCTCTCACTTCCATGCAGATTCCATTTAAAACCTGTCTTGTGTCATCTTTTGCGGCTGCAAATGAGGTGTTTACAAACATCTCTTTTAATCTTGCGCTAGGAAGGGTAAATGATTTACCTCCTTTTATTTCAGGGAAGGCGGGAAATTCGGTTTTTTCAAGGCCGTTAATTCGAAAGTGTGATGAGCCGCTTGTGATAATAGCTACGTTATTAGCATCTGTTTCAAGATGAACTTCAGGAGCTCTTAATTCCCGAATTAATTGAAAAAATCGTCTTGCAGGGAGCGCAACACCCCCCTCTTCCAAAACAGTTGCCTCTACGCTCGATCTGATACTTACGGTTAAATCAGTTGCAGTAACTGTGATTTGGTTCTCTTTTGCTTCAATCAAGACGTTTGCAAGAATAGGAATAACAGCTTTAGAAGGAATGACACCTTGAATTTTTCCAATTAACGAAGAAAATGCTTCTCTTTGCATGCTAAACTTCATAAAACTCCCAAGATAAAAAAAGATGAGTTTAATGAATTTGGGTCAAGACGTCAAGAATTCTTGAATGCTTGTTTGATTTCTTTTAGTTGGGATCTTTTTTTCTCATCTTCTCTCTTGTCGTGAGTTTTTTTCCCTCGGCATACTCCGACTTTTACTTTTACAATACCTTTTTTTAGATAGAAGGAGAGTGCTATAAGAGTATGACCCTTAACTTCTGAAAGCTTTCTCAATTTTAAAATCTCTTCTTTATGAAAAAGAAGTTTACGATCCCTTTTCTCTTCATGATTGTGAATGTTTCCGAATCGGTAGGGGGCAATCGAGGCATTTTTAAGAAAGGCCTCATTTGATTTAATTGTAATAAAATTATCTTGAAGATTTGCGTGAGAGCTTTTAAGAGACTTAACCTCTGTTCCTTGCAGGGCAATTCCCGCTTCAAAAACCTCAAGCACTTCGTAGTGATGATAAGCAGACCGATTTGATACAATTTCTTTAGTTTCCATAAGAAGAAGTCTATCACCTTACAAAAAGAAAATCAAATAGACACTTTTAATCGGCAGCTTTCAATCTTTTTGAAAAAATACCTATAAGAACAATAAACAGGGTGCCGATCCAGAAAAATAGATCAAAGGCATGTCTAACTGTCTCGCTAGCAATAAAAAAAAGACTTCCCTCCGCTAGTAGTTTTACCCCCATCCAGCCAATAACCAGAAAAGCAATCCGCTCAATTTGCTTGTGCTTGTTTAGAAAGACGATGAATTTTCCAGTAACTAATCTAATCGCTACAACTCCTAAAATTCCCCCCATATAAATCACCCAAATTTTTGAAGAGATCACTTCAAATGGGTAGTAAAGAGAGGCTAAGGCAAACGCCCCTAAAATGGAATCAATTGCAAATAAAACATCTATAATTTCTATATACAAAACAGCTTTCCAGTACTGTGTAGGACAGAAGGGAGAGATTTCTTTTTTAGAAATAAAGAAAAAGTGCCAAGTTAAATAGATGAGATAAATCCCTCCGATGATCTGCATCCAGAAAAGGTAGATGAGAAAGGCTGTAAAAATGATGCCGATGGCTCTAAAGAAAAAAGCAGAAATTAGCCCTGTAAAAAAAGCTTTTTTCTTTAGTTCGACAGGGAGTTTTTTGACAATCATCGCAAGTGCTGCAGCGTTATCAGATGCGAGCAAGATCTCGATTGCTAAAATCAAAAAGACAAGCGGGATATCTATCCAGGAAAAGCTTTGTGAAACAAAATGCAAGTTATTCTCCTAAAAATCGTAATAATTTAAGCTGATCTTTTTCATTTTCATACCAAGTTTTGTAGGTGTCTCCCCAATAGGCGCCAAAATGACTTCCCATAATCGTCATAAGAATTGCATGATTAGGTAAGATAATTTTTTTCTCTTCGTTAAATGTTTGAATCGCTAAAATTTTACCTTCAACATTTTTTAGCCACTCATGAGTTTTATGCCTCTCTAAAATTATCGGATTTTCAAGTATAAGAGATGCTTTTGGCGTATTAGCAGCAACATACGATGCAGGTATTGCCCCAAGTGATTTTCCTAAAATAAAAATTTTTCCAGATGTGTGAGCTTGTAGCCACTCAGAAGCCTTAAGCGCTTTTGTGCACGCAGCTTCTGCATCTAAAGAAGTTGTTTTCTCTTCGTTTTCGTAATTAATTGCAAGGACATGAACCCCTTTTGCTAGATAAGAGAGAATCCATCTAGGATCAAATTCATACGGAATTGAAAAAGAGGGGAGACATAAAGCTGCGGCACTATCTTTTTTAATCGTGTGAGTTTTTGGAAGAGAAAAGAGTGATAAAAGACTAATTCCTTGGTAGTCAATTTGGTACATTTCAGCTATGGTGCAATTTTTGGGTATAGCGAAAAGCTTTCGCCATTTTTTATAAGCAGAGATTTCATTTTTTTGAAATTTCTTAGGGTTAAAATAGGTGCCTTTTAGGGAGGGGGATATAGCAACCTCTTCGCCACCAATGTCTTGAAGGAATTCTCTTGAAACTTCTTTGAGTCTTTTGGTGTTTGCTACATGAGATAATGAAGAATTATCAATTCTTCCATAAGAGCAACCTAATAAAAAGAATGCAATAATTATGGTTTTCTTCATAACTTTATTTAATAGCTTTTATCCTGATTTTGGAGTAGAATAATTTTATGGCTGTGGGTCAAGAAAAAGTAAAAGCTTTGAACGAAGAGATGCAAAAGTATCAGATCTTTGAAAACGATCTAGTAGAGAGTTTTATTTCGGGATCAGGCAGTGGGGGACAAAAAATCAACAAAACACACAATTGTGTCTATTTAAAGCATTTGCCAACAAAAATTGAAGTGAAGTGTCAAAAAGATAGATCAAGAGAGGCTAATCGGTTTTTTGCAAGAAGGCTGTTATTAGAAAAAATAAAAGAAAGAGTGTTTGGGGTTGCTAGCAAAAAAAGCTTGAAGGAAGAAAAAATTCGAAAACAAAAAAAAAGACGAGCAAGAAGAGGTCTTAACGAGGAAGAGTGACTTTTCCGAAAGCCTTTTGACCTGGGCAAAATTTACCCTCTTTATTCTCAATTTGCGCTCTTAAAAGAACCTTGTTATTAGAGATTGTATTATCAAGAAATAGTAGCGACGCCCTCACTGAATCATTTATTAAAATGGTAGGATTAGACTCTGTTTTTAAGAGATTATTCAGCGAAGCAAAAAATGATTCATCTACAAAGAAGTCTACATATAGCGGATCTACCTCATTTAATAAAGCTAAAGGCTCTTTATGAATAAGGCTCCCTTTATCAATGTAATGCTTTCCAATTACTCCAGTAAATGGGGCTACAATTCTACAATTGTTTACCTGAAGTTGCAAAAACCTTAGTTCGGCATCACTTTCTACGAGAGCAGTTTCATGGAGAGTTAATTCCAAAAGCGATTGTCTGTAATCACTTTCTTGAATATAGCTATGAAGTAAGAGAGATCTATATCTGTCTGCATTTTCTGCAGCTATTTGCATTTTTTTCAAAATTACAAGTTTTTTTAGATGGGCAGCTTCTAATTTTTCTTCGTAAGGTGCCTTGTCAATTGTGAAGAGAAGTTCACCTTTTTCAACATGTGCGCCATCTAAAAAATGAATTTCAGAAAGAATTCCTTCTACAAGAGGCTTGATTTCAACTGATTGTGCTGGAATAAAATGACCTTCAAGTGAGATGATTTTAGAATCATCTTGCTTGTTGCAAGAGATAAAAGCTAAAGAAATAAGTAGTGGCCAGAGCGGCTTTAGTTTCATAGTATATTGCACGATAGAGATGAAAAAATTTATTGTCAAATTTATCTATGGCACTCTTAACAAAATAGTTTGAAAAGGAAATTTTTAAGATTTTTTGCTTGTTTAGTTTGATCACGCTTTGCCTCTATACGAAGCCCTTACTTCTGGTTCACAAGTTGAATGAGTGTGAATCAAAAGATGAAGATGGGCTTGAAGGTAAAATGAAATTTTTTCAGTTTAATGACTATAAAAGGAATCTAATATGAAATATGTTGTATTTGCAGTTTTAATTTTAGGTAGCGTTTTTGGAGCATTACCGCCTTTTGCACAAACAGAAAGAGAGCTTAGAGAAATTTTAAATAACCCAAAACTTCATGAGTTTATACCTCTCAGTGATGCATTTGAAGAGATTGTAAAGACAGAGGAGGGGTATCTAATAAAAACAAACAAAAGAGAAGTTCGCGCGATAATTCATTACAAAGAGAGTGGAAAAATTGGTCCTGCAGAATTTACGGTAGAATTTTTAATCTAAGAGGGTGGCTAAATCTAACTTTTTTGCTCTTTAGATCTTAACACAATTTTAAAAAAATAAAATAAAAAATACTACCCATATTATTAAGAATTTGTTAAAGTTTGATCTCAACAAAAGATTATTGATATGAAACATCGTAGATTAGACTTATTTGAGCATGCAAAAAAAGTGGATGCTTTTTCTCCTAAAAAGGGAGATGAATTAAAAAACGATCGAACTAGATTAAAAGGGATAAGGCTTCCGTCACTAGAATTAAATTTTTTAAAAAAAGCACCTAAAGTCTCTCTAGAATTACCGATTAAAAACCCAATGAGAATGACAATTGAAGATTGTGACAAAAAAAAGGTCTCTTTTATCAGATCTGCATATGCAGCTTATAAGTGTTGCCAGAAGCAAGATCTTCATCTTTTTCAGCATAGAAAAATTTATTTAGAAAAATGTTTCTCTTTAAGAGGAGTTGTTGGATGGAGGCTGCCGAAAAAAAAGATTGTCCAGCAAAGATTAAGGTCGTTAGTTGACGGTTTAAAATTCAATACAGATGGGTACAAAAGCCATTTAATAACGTGGATTTTGAAGCTAAAAGAGCCGCAAGAGGAAAAAATTATGAAAGAGCACATAGAGCTACAGAAAGAGAGGAAAGAGAGGCGTGCTTATCTCAATTCAAAGTCGATCTTTTAGCTATTTTAATAATATAAAAATCCCAATAACAATCAAAAATAAGCCAAAACATTTTTTTAAAATTTTGGTTGGAAGGTAGTGGGTTAATTTAACCCCTATAGGAGCGCCAATAATTGCCGATAGAGCCAGAGGAAGAAAAGCCGGAAGGTAGAGGTAGCCAGTAGAAAAGGTGGTTGTTTTGAGAGGAATTGTGGGGATTAAAAGGGTTATTGTTCCTAAAAAAGCAACAGCAAGGGTTGCCAAAGATGAAGAGCCTATCGCTTTTTTTAAGGGCAGGTGAAGAAGGGTTAGCAAAGGTATTAAAAAAATACCTCCTCCGATTCCTAAAATAATAGACAATCCGCTTGTAAATGCGACTATAGTATTCATAATTAATGGGTTAATATTTTTTATAGGGGTTGTTTCATGGACAGGACGGGCAATGATAAAATAGAATCCAAAAAGGCATTCAAATGCCCCGAAAATAAAACCTAAAAGATTAGACGGCACCATTTTTGTTACATAAGATCCTAATATAGAGCCTATTACGATTCCTGGTAAAATTTTTTTAAGTATAGGAAAATAGATTGCATTTTTTTTATAATGGGCAAAACTTGCAGCTAAAGTATTAAAAACAACTGCACCAAGAGATGTTGCAATAGCCATCTTCATTTGGATTTCCTCGGGAATATCAAAATAATTGTAAATGAAAAGCTGAGCGGGAATAAATAGAAAACCCCCGCCTACGCCGAAGAGCCCACCGACAACTCCTGCTAATAATCCAACTATAAAGAAATAAATTATTTCATAAATCATTGTTAAATAATTATGGTTTTAATATAATTTTATTATTGATTCCTTCGTTTTAATTAATGAAGGTGAGGAATGGGTGCGTTATGCCCTTTTCGCATCCGTTCCTTTTTTTAGTCAACAAGTTGACTTTTCCCTTTTTTCGGATTATCATTCCTTTCAGCTTAGATCTTCCTTGATTTGTTATGCAAAAACCTCTTCGACCTAAATTATACCTTCTTTTAAAAGAAGAGGGGTATTCTTTTCTAGACTTTTCTAAAGACGCAATGGCTGGTCTAATTGTTGGGATTCTAGCCCTTCCAATGTCTATTGCATTTGCGATAGCCTCCGGGGTTAGGCCTGAGCAAGGTTTATATACAGCGATAATAGCGGGATTTTTAATAGCTCTTTTAGGAGGGTCTCGTGTACAGATTTCAGGTCCTACTGGCGCTTTTGTTGTCTTGATTTATTCAACTGTGCAAGCGTATGGTTATGATGGGCTAGTGATTGCAACAATTATGGCAGGTCTTATTTTGATTGCCATGGGGCGCATGCGCTTTGGTGCTATGATTAAATTTGTTCCCTATCCTGTAACAATCGGCTTTACAAGTGGGCTTTCTGTAGTTTTATTTACGGGGCAAATTAGAGATCTTTTAGGTCTTAAACTAACAACAGTTCCGCTTGATTTTGTAGAAAAATGGTATGCCTATTTTGCAAATATACAAACGATAAACTATTACGCTCTTTTTATTTCGCTTTTGAGTATCGCAATAGTTGTTTTTTGGCCGAGAGTTTCAAAAAAGATCCCAGGGGCGTTGATTGCTATTTTTATTTCAACGACGTTAGTTTATTTATGTAATTTTCCATTAGAGACTATAGGGGATCGATTTGGGGAGATACCAAATACATTTCCGATATTTCGTATTCCTCTTAACGTTGGTTGGGAAGAGATGATGAGGCTTGTTTCTCCAGCAATTGCAATCGCCTTACTCGCAGGTATGGAGTCTTTGCTCTCTGCAGTTGTTGCTGACGGTATGACAGGAAAAAGACACATTTCTGATATGGAATTAATTGCAGGCGGAGTAGGAAATATTTTTTCTGCTCTTTTTGGAGGAATTCCTGCAACCGGAGCTATATCAAGAACTGCTACAAATATTCGAAATGGAGGAAAGACTCCAATAGCAGCAATTATCCACGTGTTGACTCTTGTTTTTATTTTGCTGTTTTTTGGAAAGCTTGTGAAATTAATTCCAATGGCAACCCTTGGAGCTGTCATTGCAGTTGTTGCTTACAACATGAGTGAATGGAGACATTTTGCAAGGCTATTTTTAAGCCCGAAACACGATATATTGATCCTTCTTACAACTTTTTTTCTAACTGTTTTTGTCGATTTAATTACTGCTATCGAGGCAGGCGTGGTTCTTTCTGCTTTTTTGTTTATGCAGCATATGTCGAGTTCCTCGAAGGGAGCTTTTCTTAAAAAAGAAAAGGATCAATCAAATGCAAGGAATTTGCCTGACGGAATCGAAGTGTTTACTATTCAGGGGCCTTTTTTCTTTGCTGCCGTTGAAAAATTCAAAGTAGCTCTCAGTGGTATTCATTATATACCAAAAGTCTTGATACTTTGTTTTGAAAATGTTCCAATGATTGATGCAACTGGGGTAAGACTTCTTGACGATGTTTGGGAAAAGGCCAAAAGAGATAAAACTCTCCTTCTTTTTTCAGAAGTTAATAAAAATTTATACGACATTTTTGATCGATCTGGTCTTTTAGAGAAAGTTGGTAAAAATCATTTGTTTTCTGATCTGGACAAAGCATTAACGATCGCATACAATCACATTGAACTAAAAAAATTAGCGGTTGAGGTTTCTCTATAATGTTATTGCTATTTCGGTTTTGGCTAACTCTATTAGTAGTTATGGTGATTTGGAATACAATCCCAGGATTTGCTATTAACAACATGTACGAAGCATTTCTTTTTGCGATCATCTTAAGTGCTGTAAATTCTATTGTAAGACCTGTTTTAGTGTTTCTTACGCTTCCAATTACTATTTTAACACTCGGACTTTTTACATTAGTTATTAATGTGTTTACTTTCTGGCTTGCAGGTGAGATTTCTTACGGAGTTCATATAGAAACCTTTTCAGCAGCCTTTTGGGGAGGCCTTATTATGTGGATCACAGGTTTTATTACGAATCGTTATATTTGGCATGTGAACATTTATTAACTCACCTTACGCAAATCTGATGGTGGATAAACAAAATCTTTTCTTCCTCAATTGATTTGCAAATGCTCGTTATATGTTTGTTCCAATGTGACTCCGCTTTACAAAATCAATTGGGGAGGAAAATTTTTTATTTCTTCATCCATCATCTTTTTGCGTAAGGTGAGTTATTAATTTCATCGATAAGTTTGTATTTTCCATGACCATGGAAGTGGACGATATGCGCATTTTCATTGGGCGGGAATTCCCAGCTCCAATTATAAATATCGGGGAGATCTATCATATTTGGATTTTCAAAATAAATAGCTCTTGATAGCGCTTCTTCGTCTCCAGGAAATAACCCATGTGAATCAAGAGAGAGGTTTGCCCACTTTGCTATTGTAGGGCTTTTTGTCTGAAATACAATAACTCCAGAATTGTAGTGATTTTCTTCTGGAAGAATAAGGTTTAGCTCGTGACGGATTTTTTGATGAATAGGCCCATTTTTTAATACAGCAAGTTCAATATTTAGATCTAAAAGAGTAAATAAAGGGGTTAAATCGCCTTTAACTTGGCAATCCAAATCGACCCAAATTGTTTTGTCAAAAGGAGATCTTACGCACGCGTAGGGCTTTTTAAACCATATAGGACGAAACTCCCAAAAGCCTTCGCCGTAAACTTTTTCCCACAACATCCTTGTATTAATAGGAATATGATTTTGATTAGATTTTGAGAAAAGATTTGGGCAAACTATGCATTCTCCATGACTTTCGCACCATTTTCTTCCATTTTTAGTAAGGCCAAAATCAGCAAACGCAACAGGATAAGCGTTAAACTTTATGTAGTGGCTCCACCACCAAGGAAGAAGCCACTCTTCATATTTATCGCACCCAATAAGAAGACCGTGCTCGCTCATAGGGTTAGTTAGCATTAGAGCTAAATAAAATGCAAATTTAGTTCTATCGTATTAACTATTATGTTAATAGAGCTATCATGATGGAAGGTCAGGAAAGCGACGACGTGGACGTGGAGGCACGTGCTGAGGAACTTGATAAGAGGAAAAATAAACATGTCCAACTTCATCCCCAACCCTTGTTATACTTTCAACAAGATTATAATGATCATATTCATTTGCATAAAGTGTATCTATTCTTGTAAATGTATAGCCTAATGTTTTTAAAAGTTCCACAGGATTTGTTTCACCCGAAAAAGCATCGTCGCTAAAATGAATCGAAAGCCCACTCTCAAAATAACAATTATTCTCTTCGCATGAAATAGTTTTTAGGCATTCGGTAGTGACTTTTTTTGCAAAATAGTAGCCGATTTCTAATCCAGATTCCCCTATAGTTCTAATTAGGTCAGTTTTTAACAAGTTTTCAGAAATAAAATCATCTGCAAGATAGACGTATCGAAGGCGCTTTTGTAATGAAACTGATAAAAACTCGATGCCATCAGGAATAAAGTCTCTGTCTTTGTCACTTTGTAAAATAACGCCATTTACAAGAGTTGAGAGAAAAAACCCAAGGTCACTTTCAGGGGTGATACCTAGCGAGGCACTCATATCATTATTACAGAGACCAATTTGATCGGGTGTAACCAAGCATTTAGTAGGCTCTCCCTTTTTTACAAAAATTTTCGCACTGACATTATGTTCCCTATTAAACCTTGAAGAGACTCTAGTGAGATCTATTTTTAATGAGTCATAGAGAGCATCTTCTCCTATCATATCGGATAACTCGATTAGTTGCATTTTTGTCTTTAAAGAAAGAGTTTCAACATCTAGAGTTCCTAAAAAATATCTATTTAACGCCTCAATGCAATCTTTAGAGTATTCTCTATAATCAATCACATGATGACGTAAAGGGCAAAGTTCATCTGAGGCGATTTTTGCTGATTCTCTTGATCTAGAGGATAGCATTCTCCTGAAGTATTCATTATGCATAGAAAAAATTCGCTTACTTACAACGCAAGACCCATCGCTGCAAGTTATGACTAGATCTTCTTTTAGTGAATTTATGCCGTTGAATGAACTATCTTTAAAAATTTTTGCGACTCGTTTAATTTGTTCTTGATAAGGCTGAGAGCTCTCTTTTTCTAGCTCTTTGACATCAATCTCTGATGAACCAGCTCCAGCTCCGGCTCCGGCAAAGAGAGGTTCTCTCGGAGCTCTTGAAAGATGTTTAATTTCCTTGTAAACCATATTCTGAATGCCTGTTAATAGAGAGGCCGAATAGCCAGAGGCAGATTTTAGCATCGACAAGCAGTCGCCTGGATTTTTTAAAAAATATTTTACTATTTTTTGAACCTTAGAATTGTCACCTGTTTTTTGCAAAGAGGCAGCTGAATTTATATAGTCTAGACTGAATGGGCATGCTATTGTTGGGGCTTTTACGATCTCCATGGCTCTGTTTCCTAATTCTAAATAATGCCTACTTTTTAAAAGCAAATTTGCGATGACCATCACCATCGATAACGATCTAAACCGAGCATTACTCCGTATGCAATATTAGGCTCCGACCTCTCAACATGCTTCGCAGTGTCTCGAGATCGGCTGGAGGC
>Ga0194129_10000579_pt1 | contig 69191 bp, 58 predicted proteins | sample TA2KigCa35mmetaG_FD_150862 | JGI IMG/M metagenome (GOLD analysis project Ga0194129, IMG submission 150862) | Freshwater microbial communities from Lake Tanganyika, Tanzania - TA2015038 Kigoma Deep Cast 35m | ecosystem: Environmental > Aquatic > Freshwater > Lake | place: Tanzania: Lake... | reverse complement strand
GTTTTGGCTTTTGCCACAGGTGCTGGAAAATACGCTGGGCTGCCATTTGCGGCTAGGTTATTAGCCACGAATGCAGGATTGGTTGCGGTTTTGGCTTTTGCCACAGGTGCTGGAAAATACGCTGGGGTGACGTTTGCGGCTAGGTTATTAGCCACGAATGCACGAATGGATGTGGTTTTGGCTTTTGCCACAGGTGCTGGAAAATACGCTGGGGTGACGTTTGCGGCTAGGTTATTAGCCACGAATGCAGGAATGGTTGCGGTTAATTGGGTTGCGCCGGTGTAGGTACTAGGGCAAATCAATTGTTGATTCTTGGCTAGGTTGTCTGGATTTTGCATCGAGCCGCCCAGCCCTGAAAGGGCGAAATACACTAGCACAGGGTGTAGCCCTGTGCTGAAAGGGCGAAATACACTAGCACAGGGTGGAGCCCTGTGCTGTCTGTCCCCTGTCCCCTCACAATCGATCGGAGAGATTTTTCACTAAAGGCCATAATTTTTTCTACTTTTGCTCCATGTTGGCAGAAAAAAATATTCATGCCGAAGATGTTGGAGTTTCGGCGTTGAAGGTTTGGGGATTAGCACTTATTGCTTTTGGAATGGATGTTGTCTGGTTGTATTTTGCCTACTATAAAGAGAATGTTCCCCTGGCTTCGGCCAATTTTGTAATGGGAATTTTAGCCACCTTTACCGGTTTGGTGCTTTTGGTGGCTTTGGCCAAGGTTCAAATTCGGGTTCGAGAAAGTGGCATGTATGTTCGGCTATTCCCTTTCCAAATTAGGTTTAAGCGTTTCGTCCCTGAAGACATTGAATCGCTAGAAACCCAGGCTTTTTCTGTGGATCGTGAATTTTGGGGCTGGGGATTGAAGTTTAATTTTAAAACGGGAGACAGAGCCATTACTTTGTCGGCAGACCGCGGGCTTCGTCTTTTCTTAAAAAACGAGCAGCAGTGGTTTATCGGCTGCCGTGAAATCGAGCAAATGGAGTATGCTGTGCGAAAGATGATGCACAAGCCCGGTACTGGGCAAGACGAAGACCAAGAATTATAGGGCGTTTTTCAATACCCTTCTGGTTATACCCAGTAATTTCCTAGGAAACCGTATCTTCGCTTCACGCTCAAAGTTCAAATGAAACCAACCGACAAGCCTAGCCTTAAAATTATCTTGAAAAACGCGTTGGGTGCGGCAACGTTATTCCTTTTACTCATTTTTTTAACTTTTGGTATGTTCCGGTGGGTTACCCGGCATGGGGAAGAAATTGTTGTGCCAAAGGTGGTTGGAATTCCTATGGAACAAGCCATGGAAATGCTTGATGATGCCTCGCTTGAAGGCGTTTTTGCCGACACCTTGTTTGATGTGCCCGACAGCCTTAAACAAGTGCCTAAAGGCAGTGTTTTAGAGCAAATCCCCCAGGCCGGAAGCCTAGCAAAGGGCGGCCGAAAAATTCGGCTTTTTGTTCGAGCCCTGGGTGAGGCCAGAATTTCTGTGCCTGATTACCATTCAATGAGCCTTAGGGCCCTTCAGGCCGATTTTAAAGAACGCGGTTTTGTTGTTCAGCAAATTTTAGCCTCAGACCGAAGTGCTCCCAAATTAGACATGAATCCCCCGGTTCTTGAGGTATTGTTTAAGGGAAAGAAACTTCAACCTGGCAGCCGAATTGAGAAGGGAAGCAAACTTGTGGTCATTGTTGATCCTCTCTTAAATCAAACGTTAACGCCTGATTCTGCGGTTACCGATTTTGAAATTCCATTGGAATAGTTTACTTTAACTCTCTAAATCTAAACTGCATTGAAACGCCTTGGTTCTCGGTTGTCCCTAATGCTGTTGCTAAGCGTGCTAGCAAGCGGCATGAAAGCTCAATTGTTGACGGGCCCACTGGAGTTTAACCCCTCAAAATGGAACCAAGTGGCTACGCGCCTGTCGCAAGGAAGCAGTTCTCAGGGTCTTTCTTTCACCTCAATTCAGCCCAATGTGTTTTTTGAGCTGGACACCCTAAATTTGCCCCTAAAAGACGATTTTAGTACAAATAGGTTTATGAAGTTTGAGCCTTGGTTTTATGGACCACCGCTCGACACCGTTCGAACTACTGTTCGGGTTGAACCAAGTCCGCTGCAGTGGCCGTTTCAATATACTTCTAGCCCCTCTTTTACCTATGTTTTGAGTCAGGGCAATCAGATCGATAGTTTTTTGAATGTTCCCCACAAAATCATTCAATACAACGATTCCTTGAATCCCTTCGCTGCCAAAGACACCGTTTTGGTTTGGGCTTTTTCACCTTTCCGATTGGCCTTCGATACGGGCACCTTGAGCATAGACACGATACCTCAACTACCCGACGGATTTGTTTCGTCCGACACCACCGACACCGTTCGCATTTATGGTCCCAACGGAGATGGGAGCGTTTGGATTGAAAGTCAAACCTACCTTAACAACACCATGGGCCTAAATCCGCCCACCGTGGGAATGGTTACCTTCGATGGAACCGATCAGTATGGAAGTCCTTATAATTTTTCAGGAACGGCATATGGCCGCTGCGACAGGCTTATTTCCAAGCCCATAAATCTGCAATATCCCCCTTCCGACAGCATTTATCTTTCGTTTTGGGTACAGCCTCAGGGCCGAGGATACGCCCCAGCATCGCAAGATTCCCTGGTTCTTGAATTCAAAGACCCGGCACTTGGAAAATGGTACCACATTTGGAGTATGCCCGGCGATTCTGCTCGGCCGTTCAGTATTGTTCACATTCCCATTACCAATCCACAGTTTTTAAAGAAAGGCTTTCAGTTTCGTTGGGTAAATTACGCCAACCAAAGTGGCAACCAAGACCACTGGAATTTAGATTATGTTTACTTAGCCCGCTTTCGCTCCCATTCCGATACCATTCACCAAGACGTAGCGTTTGTTTCGGTTCAGCCCCATTTTCTTAGGGAATACACCGCTATGCCTTGGACCCAAGTTACCATGCCCGAAATTGAGCAAAAATGGGTTAATCAAATCAGCAATTGCGGCAGCCAAGCTCGAGCCATTAGTTATGGTTTTGAGGTCAGCGACCAGAACAACAATGTGTTCAATGCCTACCCTGCCGATTACAATCCATCGGCTCTAGACACCAGCGTGATAGGCCCTTACACCAATTCCGGGTATTCTACTTACAGCCGCTGGAGCAATCCCGATTTCACCTATGATTTTGCTTTGGGGGGGTACTTTCCGCTGCAAGACAGCGCCACTTTTAAGGTAAAGCATTACTTGACCCAACTGAACAACGACGCCCTGCTAACGAACGATACGGTCGAAATTGAACAGCCATTCCACAACTATTTTGCTTACGACGACGGTACGGCCGAGGTTGCAGCCTGGTTGGGTGTACCTGGCTACATGGCCATGAAGTTCAACAACAACTTTGCCGACACCCTGTATGGCATTAGCATCTACTTTAGCCCAGTAAAAGAAAACAACCTATCGCGCAACATCGATTTGCACGTTTGGCGCGACTTAAACGACGAGCCTTTGTACACCGAAAAGGTGCGCATCGGCGTTAGTCCCTTAGATCAAAATGCCCGCCGCATATATCAAAACAACGGATTTACCACCTATATATTGGAAAACCCCGTACCTCTAACTTCCGGCCCGTTTTACATTGGTTGGTTGCAGAATCAAATTTTCAAGGTGAATGTGGGCTTCGACCGGAACAACGATGCTTCTCAACATTGCTTTTACCGCATAGGTCAATCTTGGGAAACCCTAGATATTCCAGGTGCGCCCATGATGCGCCCCATGGTTGCCAACGATTTTAATCTTGACCAACTCAGCAACCCACCTGTGGCAGCTGAAACGCCGATGATGCTTTACCCCAATCCCGCTCAAGACCAATTCACCTTGGTATCGGCCGCCGATTGGTACACCGCCGTATTGATGGATGCCACCGGCCGAGAAGTTTGCCGCTTCCGCTCAAACGGAGAAGCTAGGCAAACCTTTGCTCTGCCAAATACCCCAACAGGAGCCTATTTGTTGAAAGTAAATTTGGGCCAAGGCGGGTTTTCTTTTCAGCGCCTGCTGGTTCAACCTAAGTAGGAATGGAAGAAAGCTGGGACGGGGAAGAACAGGAAACACTTTACGAACATCAACGCTGGGTGGTTGACCCTGGGCAAGCCATTGTACGCATTGATAAATTCTTGAGCAACCGGATGGAACAAACCAGCCGAAACCGCATACAAAAAGCGGCCGATGCCGGGTTCCTGTTCGTCAACCAAAAGCCCGTTAAAAGCAATTACCGCATTAAGCCGGGCGACACCATTAGCCTTTCTTTTCCTACACCTCCGTTTTCGGGCGAACTGCAAGCCGAAGACCTTCCCCTGCACATTTTGTTTGAAGATGAACATCTGATGGTCATCAACAAGGCCGCTGGCATGGTGGTGCATCCGGGGGTTGGAAATCACTCCGGAACCCTGGTCAACGCTTTGTTGCACCATTTTCGGCAATTGCCCGGCAAAGAGGCCGAACGCCCTGGCCTGGTTCACCGGCTCGACAAAGACACCAGCGGAGTAATGGTGGTTGCCAAAACCGATGAAGCCATGACCCATTTGGCAGGGCAATTCTTTGAGCGCAGCAGCCGCCGAAGGTATTTGGCTATGGTTTGGGGCATCCCCGACCCCGCTGAGGGGAGCATTCAAGGCCATATTGGACGCGACCCCAAAAACCGGCAGCATTTCACTGTTTTTCCCGATGGCCGCGACGGAAAACACGCTGTAACTCATTATTCTGTTGTGGAACCCTTGGGCTATGTTTCGCTAATCCACTGCCGGCTTGAAACCGGCCGCACGCATCAAATTCGGGTGCACATGAGGCACCTCGGACACCCCTTGTTCAACGATCCATTTTACGGTGGCGATGCGGTGCTGCGCGGCGAAAACAGCGGCAGCTACAAAAGCTTTGTTCAAAACAGCTTCGCTTGCATTCCCGGACAGGCCCTTCACGCCGAAATGCTTGGTTTTCAGCACCCACACAGCGGCGAAATGCTGGAATTTACTGCGGCGCCACCCCTGGGTTTGCAAGAACTGATTGACCGCTGGCGGCAGTTTTTGAGCCGGCAGGGATAAAAAAAATCCCCCAAAGTGGGGGACGTTTCTGTGGGAGCAACAGGATTCGAACCTGTGACCCCCTGCTTGTAAGGCAGGTGCTCTGAACCGGCTGAGCTATGCTCCCATTAACCGGGTTGCAAATGTACCATTTTTTTTGTTATACCAAATCTTCCTTTCCAAAAGAGCCCAGCTTTTTTGTTTGATGTTTTGGGTGGCGGTTGCGGGCTTTTACCGGTAGTACGCAGCAGCTGCCTGTGGGCCCAGCGGGGTTGCGGGGGCTCCTGAAGTCGCCTCCGCCCCACGCGGGCCCATGGCCAGCTGCTTTGCGCGCTACCCGGTTCAATCCCTACCGCAGACCACCCCGAGTCCTCGATTGACTCTTTTTGTTTTAAAGCCTATTTCGGGGCAAAAAAAAGCCGAGTGTTTTAAACCCGGCTTTCAAATCTATTCAAACGCGCTCGGCATCATGGACGCAAAATCAAGCGCTGACGGTAGCTGTTCTCTCCATTTTGTATTTCCACCAGGTACACTCCAGCCGAAAGACCTACTACTTCTACCGCATGACGTTGGCCGCCTTCAACCTTGAACGAAGTCAATGTACGGCCCCGGGAATCCAAAATGCGCAGTTGACAAATACCGCTTAGGCTGCTTAAGTCAACCTGAACCTGAGTGCTTGCAGGGTTAGGATAAAGACCAAAGCCTGCTGCTTCGGGTTGCATTGACATGGTTGACCCAATGGTGAAAGAAGCGGTGTCTTTGCAGCCATTGGCATCGGTTGCAATTACTGTATAGTTTCCGGGCAACAAATTGGTGTTGCTTCCACCCGACCATGCGTAGGAGTAGGGGGCTGTTCCGCCCGAAACGGTAGCCGTAGCGCTGCCATCGGGAGTATTTGGACCGGTGGCATCGGTAGTGCTTACTGAAATGCTAAGAGGAGCCGGTTCGGTAATGCTGTAAGGTCCAAGGTTCAAAACACAACCATTGGCATCTGTAAGGACCAACGTGTATGTTCCAGCGGGAGCCGAAAGCGAGGGGCCTGTGCTTCCGTTTGACCAGGCAAAGGAATAAGGGCTTTGGCCGCCGGTAATTGTGGGCGTAATGGTTCCATTGTCGCCGTTACAATTTGCATTGGCAACGCTTGCAGTACCTGTAGGGGCACCAATGTTGCCAACAATGCCGGTATCAACCACAGAACAACCGTTTTGGTCGGTAACCGTAACCATATAGAATCCGGCGCTTAGATTGGAGTTGGTAGCTCCAATGGTACCGTTGGCCCAGGTATACGTTAAGTTTCCGGTGCCGCCTAAGCCGTTTACGGTAATGCTTCCATCGCTGGCTCCACAGTTGGCGTCTTGAACGCTAAAGGTCGTGGTAATGGCAGCAGGAGCAGTAATGGTGATATTTCCTGCTTGACCTGTGCAGCCAGTAGCGTCGGTTACCACCACGGAATAACCTGAACCTGCAGGGGCTGTAAGGGTAGCATTGGTGCTTCCGTTTGACCATAAATAGGTATAGGGAGAAACACCACCGCTAATCACCAAACTAACCGAGCCGTTTTGTCCGGCGCAAGCTGCCGGAGAGACGTTAACCTGAGTAATTGAAACGGGAACGGCCTGTTGAATGGTTGCTGTATCGGATTTTGTACAACCGTTTTGGTCGGTGATAACCACCGTATATTGACCGGGTTGCAGGTTGTTAATGGAGGCCGTTGTTGCCCCATTGGACCACAAGTAAGTGAAGCCTCCGGCTCCACCGCTGGCGGTTACCGTAGCTGAACCGGGGTTGCCGTTGCAATTCACATTAACCGCATTTATGTTCGATTGAATGGCGGGTTGAACGGGAATAACCAAGTTGGAAAGAACCGTACTGCAACCGGCCTGGTCGGTAATGGTAACGCTGTATGTTCCTGAAGCGGCGCTTAGGCTTGCCGTGGTTGAGCCGTTGCTCCAAGAATAAGAGTAGGGTGCCGTACCCCCGCTTACATTCAACGAAATGCTGCCGTTGTTGCCGCCATTGCACGCTGGAGCAGCAATGGCTTGGGTAGTGGCGGTTGGGGAGTTGGGGTTCACCAAAGTAACCGTAGTTGAAGAGGTGCAACCGTTGGCATCGGTAATGGTAGCCACATAGCTACCTGCGGGCAAATTGCCCAAGGAGGTTCCAGTGCTTCCGTTGTTCCATAAAACAGAGTAAGGAGCGGTACCGCCAGAAATGGTTAGGTTAATGCTGCCGTTGGTTTGACCGCAGGCGGGGTTGTTGCTGTTTGCTGTGGCCGTTAACGCCGCTTGGGGGCCGCCGATGGTGGCCAATTGTGAATTTGCCTGGCAACCCGCGGCATCGGTAATTCCTAAAGAGTAGGCCCCTGCTGTAGCGAAAAGGGTGTCGTTGTTGCTGCCGTTGGACCACAAATAGGTATAGGGCGGAGTGCCGCCGCTGATGTTGGCGGTGATTTGTCCGTTTTGACCGAAACACAAGGCATTCGTTGGCAAAAGGAAATTGACCACCGGCAGGTTAAGCGGATTTAAAATGGCAGTATCAATGACGGAACAACCTGTAGAGGTCTGAGTAATGGTTACAATGTAGGTTCCGGCAGGAACGTTTGTTAATCCTGAGGTGGACGCGCCATTGCTCCATGCATACGTGTATGGACCATTGCCGCCGCTTACATTCGTTGTTACATTGCCCAATGGCTGATTGCAGGAAGGCTGAGTAACGGTCATGTTGGGGTTAAGGTTGGGGCATGGAGGGCCAACATTAAGGCGAGCCCCGTAAGTGCGGGTAAATTGAAACGATTCAATGGTTTGCCAACCTATGGTTAAACCGGGGGAGTTCACCCAATTGGAATTAAGGGTGAAAATATTGTCAAAAACCGAAACGGGAATAGGCTGGTTGGCTTCTAAAATTCCAACAAACACCTTTCCTGTTGGAAGGTTTAAAGCCCCATGCCTTAAGGGCAGATTGATCCAACCATTTAGGTTGGCGGGTACGGTATAAGAAACGGTGGTATCTAAAACAGCCCCCGGAGTTCCATTTAATGCGGCAGAACGCACGATAACATTTAAGGTGAATCCCGTAGCGTTCCCTGTGCTGTTGTCAACACGAATTCCAATGGATTTAAGGTTGGCTGCTGCAAACAACTGATAATTCACGCCAAGTTCCCCTGGTGCTGGGGCTGTAACGCTGCCAATGGTTAAAGTGCTTTGGGGGATGTTGTTGTCGCGGCCATACACCGTATCGGTTACGGTTAATAAATAAGAAGCGGTATCGTTTGCCGCATTTCCGTTTTGGCTGCTGGCCAAAGCGGTATAGCGAATACGATAAAGACCTATGGCGCTGGGTGTCCAGCTGCCTAAATTGTTGTAAGTCTGAACGGTTCCGCCTGGGGCGTTGCTTAAGGCGCTGGTAAAAGTTTGAATAATGCTGTTGTTGCCTGCGTTGATTACATCAACTTTTAAACCAAAACCACTTGCTGTTGAAGTGCTTCCGTTCGTTACCTGTCCACTAAATACCTGGGCTTGAACCTGAGGCAACGGAATTTGCAAATACTCGCTGGCATAATAACTGGCCGACAAGTAAACGTCGTTGTTGGGGTTGGGCTGCGATAAGATGCGGTAGGCCAGGGTTGATGAAATGGAATTGAACATACACAAATATTCAGTCGTGTGAACCCAATAGGTTCCGGCCGAGGGGGCCGTCCAGGTTAAGCGAGACTGGGCTCCACAGAAGTCATCGTTGTAGGCCAAAGGCGTTCCGTTTGCATTTTGAAGGGTGATTTCGGTGTCGTAGGAAGAACTTCCTCCGTCGGCGGCACAGTATGAAAATTCATAGGTGGCTCCGGCAATGGCGGTAAATGTTTGGTATTCGCCGGCCCAACCGCCAGAAAACGTCTGCCAACTTTGAGTTGGGCTTAGGGTTCCGTAGGCACTTCCGCCCGTACATTGAGCCTGCGATGGGCCTGCTAATAAAAATCCGAACAGGCTGGCAAGAAGCGCCGCTTTAATGTGGATAAGGGTGTTTTTCATATTAAAATAGAGTTGGAGATACAATATAAGGACTTTAAAGGTAAAAAAATTTTAGGGATAGGGCGGGGTGCCCCTTTGGGGGTAAGAAATTGACCCACATTGGCGCGCCCCGGCATTTTGATGCGAGGCTGCGGGCGGGATTGAGTAGGGTAGCCGGCAAGGGGGGCGGCACCGGGCCCGCGAGCTGCGGAGGCGACCTTGGGAGCCACCGTAAAGCCGCTGGGCCCGAAGCTGCCCAACGCGGACTACCCACGAAAGCCCGAAACCCGCCCAACCATCAACAGGCCTAAAACAGCCCTCAACTTTTTCTCCAATTTTTTAACCAACAAGGCTGTGGAGCTACAGATAATTTCTACCTTTGCCCTCGAAAATTTAACGTAGTTCCAATGCGCCAACTGCATTTGTTTGTTTTTCTGATGGTTAGCCTAGTTTCAATGCAGGCGAAGGCAACAGAGCCCGCGGCAGGAGCGCATGGATCGGAAGAGGCCTTTGGAACCCCTGAAATTTTGCATCATATTTCAGATGATTTTGGCCTTCATATTGGTCCTTTATCCATTCCATTGCCGGTAGTATTGTATTTTCCTGGTCAAGGTTGGGATGTGTTTTCGTCTTCGGAATTGCATCATTTGGATGCCCGGGGACTGGCCCATGGAAAGTACGCTTACCATCATGGAAAACTAACTGTTCCCGTTTTGGATGCTGCCGGGCAGCCCAAACTTGATTTGGAAGGACATATGGAGATTGCGGCCCAGGAGGCCCGGCTAATTAATATTGGAGGTAAAGATGTTTTCTACAACTTTTCAATAACGAAAAATGTGTTTGGTCTGTTGTTGTCGGTGGGGTTGTTGTTGTTCCTGTTTATGTTGTCGGCCAAAGCATACGCAAAGCGAGAGGGAATGGCACCGAAAGGCTTGCAATCGTTGCTAGAACCTTTAATTGTTTTCGTTCGAGACGATGTTGTTAAACCCTCGGTTGGCGAAAAACATTATCAACGTTTTTTGCCTTTGATGTTGACCATTTTCTTTTTCATTTGGATCAACAATTTGTTGGGATTGATTCCCTTTTTAGGGGGGTTGAACGTAACAGGGAACATTGCAGTTACCTTCACCTTAGCCGTTTTGGTGTTGATTGTTCAACTTAGTGTAGCGAACAAGAATTTCTGGGGGCACATCTTATGGTTTCCGGGCGTTCCTGTGCCGGTAAAACTTTTGCTGTTGGTGATAGAATTGGTGGGGCTCTTTACCAAGCCTTTCTCTTTAATGATTCGTCTTTTTGCCAACATTTCTGCGGGGCACATCATTATTTTAAGCATTATTGGAATAACGTTTGCTTTCGAATCGGTTGTGGGCCATACGGTGGGTGTTGTAACTTCGCTGTTCACCGTGGTGATGTTGATTTTGGAATTGTTGGTTGCCGCCATACAAGCCTATATATTTACTTTGCTGGGGTCGTTGATGCTAGGGGCAGCCTTAGAAGAACACGACCACCATCCTGAACATGCTCATTAATTCGTAAACCACAAAAACCAAACAACATGGCAAATTTGCTAAATGTATTGTTAGAAGCTTCTTGGGGCCCATTGGGCGCAGGAATCGGAGCCGGCTTGGTAGCCATCGGTGCCGGTATCGGCATCGGACAAATTGGAGGCAAAGCCGCCGAAAGCATCGCTCGTCAGCCTGAGGCTGTTGGCGATATTCGCGGCACAGCCATCGTACTAGCCGCCTTCATTGAAGGTGTTGCTTTGTTCGGTGCTGTAATCTGCTTCCTGGCTATGGGAGCCTAAAAATTAAAAAGATACCTGCTGGCGATTGGCCGGCAGGTCTTTTTTAACTTCATTGAAAAAAAATAAACATGGATTTACTCAATCCTTCAATAGGTTTGCTGGTCTGGATGACCATTTCATTTTTGGTGCTGCTTTTTGTGCTGCGCAAATTTGCTTGGAAGCCGATTTTGAACGCTCTTCATGAGCGCGAAGCAGGAATTGAAAAAGCCCTTCAATCGGCCAAAGAAGCTGAGCTGAAATTGGCTCAGTTGACGGCAGACAATGAGGCCTTGCTAATGCAAGCGCGCAAGGAGCGCGATCAGCTTTTAAAAGAAGCACGCGAAGCCAAAGATGCTATCATCAATGAAGCCAAAGAACAAGCCAAAGAACAGGCTGCTCAATTGTTGGCTCAGGCCAGAGAAACCATTAAAAACGAACAAGCCCGGGTGGCTATTGATTTAAGAAATCAGGTGGCTCAGTTTTCAATTGAAATTGCCGAACGCATTTTGAAAGAAAAGCTGGAGCATAGTGGCCAACACGACAAAGTGGTGGAGCAGGCTCTGAACGAAATGTCATTGAACTAAGAACATGAGCGGATTGTCTATGGTTGCGTCGAGGTACGCCGGAGCCCTGTTGGATCTAGCTAATGAGCAAAAAATTGCCCACAAGGTGCATTCCGACCTGCTTGGGTTTCATCAAGTTTGGGTGGCCGAGGCCGAAGTGCGTGCATTTTTAAACAATCCTGTTCTTGCCCCTGGAAAAAAGCACCCGTTTTTTAGCGCCGCATTTTCAAAGGCGTTTCAACCATTGACCTTTCAGTTTTTTGAAAAACTTCTTAAGGGTCGCCGAACCAACATTCTTGGTGAAGTGGCTATGGCCTATGATGAGCTTTACCGAGATCAAATGGGAGTAGTTCGGGTATTGGTTAAATCTTCGGCCCCCCTTACCGATGCCTCGCGCAATCGAATCAAGGAAATGGTTCAGGCATCGTCGCTGTTTAAAGGCCGGCATCAGATTCAATTGAACGAGAGCGTGGATGCCACATTGATTGGAGGGGTTGTGGTTCGTGTTGAAGACCAACAATGGGATGCCAGCATTAAAACCAAACTGGATTCATTTAAGCGGGAGTTTGAAGACAACCCATATGTGGCCGAATATTAATTGTACCTTAGAGGAAACATGAACAAACAAAACCCGCATACCAAAATAAGCGCCTCTCATTTTCGGGAGAGTTTTGGGCGGAATTGCTGTTTAAATTCCTTTACTATGAAAATCCTTTTTTCCACCCTTCTTCTTTTTGTTTGTGGCTCTGCCTCCCTGTCCGCACAAAGCATTAAAATCAAAATCAACGAAGACAAGGTTAGCTTAGACGGCATAACGTCTTTTCGTATTCTTGATGACCAAGACGGCGGCTATGACATTCTTCCCATTCAGGGCAACGACACCCTGATGACCATTCGCCACCACGTGTTTCGCGACCCAGGGGTTTATACCCCGTCAAACCCTACGGGGCGGGTTGAATACTACGTGGTATGTTTCCCCAGTTTGAAAAAGATTTGCGAAATAGAGTATCCGAAAGTTCCCAGCAAACGGCACATCGTAAACGATGTTATTGTGGCCAATGACTTAATTTGGGACAGTAGGTTAGACAAAGGCATGGCCGAGGTGTTTAATACCACCCGTGGAATGCTTTACAAGACACAGCGCGACAGCGTAGCTCGAAAATACGGAATTAAAAAAGTGATAATAAAATAAATAAACCATGGCAGAGATTAAACCTGCAGAAGTAACGGCGATATTGCGCCAACAATTGGCTGGCCTAAATCAAGCCACTGAACTTGAAGAAGTAGGAACAGTACTCCAGGTTGGTGACGGTGTTGCACGCATTTACGGTCTTAGCAATGTTGAAGCTGGAGAGCTCATTGAATTGGCGGGAGGCGTGAAGGCCATCGTATTAAATTTGGAAGAAGACAATGTTGGAGCCGTATTGTTGGGGGAATCCAAAGGGGTAAAAGAGGGCGATACCGCTAAGCGGACACGCAGAATCGCCTCGATTCAGGTTGGAGAGGGCATGCTTGGCAGGGTAATCAACACCTTGGGTGCGCCTCTAGATGGCAAAGGACCGATTGAAGGAGAGCGGTTTGATATGCCATTGGAGCGCAAAGCCCCAGGGGTTATCTTTCGTCAGCCGGTAAACGAGCCCCTTCAAACCGGCATTAAAGCAGTAGATGCCATGATTCCAATTGGTCGTGGTCAGCGGGAATTGATTATTGGCGACCGCCAAACCGGGAAAACGGCGGTGGCCATTGATACCATTATCAATCAAAAAGAATTTTACGATCGGGGAGAGCCTGTATTTTGCATTTACGTTGCTATTGGTCAAAAATCATCGACCGTAGCTGGAATTGCCAAGGTTTTTGAAGAAAAGGGGGCCATGCCTTACACGGTAATCGTAGCCGCTTCGGCTGCCGATCCTGCTCCTATGCAATTTTACGCTCCGTTTGCCGGTGCCGCTATCGGAGAATTTTTCCGAGATACAGGTCGGCCGGCCTTGATTGTGTATGATGATTTGTCAAAACAAGCAGTGGCCTACCGCGAAGTATCGTTGCTTTTGCGTCGTCCTCCTGGCCGTGAGGCCTACCCTGGCGATGTGTTTTATTTGCACAGCCGTCTTTTGGAACGCGCTGCAAAGGTGATTGCAAACGATGCCATTGCTTCGGGAATGAACGACTTGCCAGAATCGCTTAAAGGAGTAGTAAAAGGCGGAGGCTCCCTAACGGCCTTGCCCATTATTGAAACCCAGGCGGGTGACGTTTCGGCCTACATTCCTACGAATGTAATTTCAATTACCGACGGACAAATTTTCTTGGAATCAAACTTGTTTAACTCAGGGGTGCGCCCAGCTATCAACGTGGGTATTTCCGTGTCGCGGGTTGGCGGTAGCGCTCAAATTAAATCCATGAAAAAGGTGGCCGGCACCTTGAAGCTTGACCAAGCTCAATACCGCGAGCTGGAAGCCTTCTCAAAATTCGGTTCAGATTTGGATGCTTCAACCAAATCGGTTCTTGATAAAGGTGCGCGCAACGTAGAAATTCTTAAACAAGGACAGTTTCAACCTATGCGTGTTGAGCAGCAAGTTGCCATTATTTACGCTGGGACTAAGAACTTATTGCGTTCTGTGCCTATTTCGAAGGTGAAAGAGTTTCAAGAGCGCTATTTGAGCGCCCTTGAGGCCTCGCATGCCGAAGTGTTGGAACGCCTAAGAAAGGGAGAATTTTCTGATGAATTAACTGCTGTTTTGGAAAAAGTAGCCGCTGAAGTTAGCAGCGCTATGGCTTAAGCCCATACGCAAAAACCACTATGCCGAATTTAAAGGAAGTCCGCAACCGCATTAGCTCTGTAAACTCTACAAGGCAAATTACCAGCGCCATGAAGTTGGTTTCGGCAGCAAAATTACGCCGGGCCCAAGATGCTGTAACGAAAATGCGCCCGTATGCAGAAAAATTGCAGTTCATTATGAGCAATGTGGCCCAATCGTTGGAAGGTGCCGAAAGCCCATATTTGGTAGAAAGGGAATTGAAATCAGTTACGGTGGTTTTGGTAACCTCGAATCGGGGTTTATGCGGAGCCTTCAATACCCAGGTGCTGCGTCGGGCCACCGCCTTGTTGAATGGTGAGCTTGCCGAACTGCACAAAACGGGCAAGGTTCAATTTGTTTGCATAGGCAAAAAAGCTACGGCTTGGGTTCTTCGCAGCGGGTACACCTTGCAGGCCAGCCACGATGAATTGTACAACCACCTTAGCTTTAGCGAATCGGTAAAAATAGCCGAATCCCTTATGGCAGAATACCGGCAGGGGAATACAGATAAAATTGTTTTTTTGTACAATCGTTTTCTAACAGCGGCCTCACAGCAGGTAATTGAAGAAACGTTTTTACCTCTGAGCCCTGATGTTCAGGCCCAAGAGGTTTCGACCGAGTACATTTACGAACCTGGCAAGGCTGAAATTATTGAAAACATGATTCCCTTGACCTTAAAAACCCAGCTTTTTAAGGTGGTTTTAGATAGCCATGCTGCCGAACACGGTGCTAGAATGACAGCCATGCACAAAGCCACCGACAATGCCGGCGAACTTTTAAAGGCATTGAAGTTGAGTTACAACAAAGCTCGTCAGGCGGCCATTACCAATGAGATTTTGGAGATTGTGGCGGGAGCAGAGGCCTTGAACGGGTAAAACGTAGCTGGCAAACCCCATTTGGTTTGTTTTCATAGGGTATGGTTTTTTGTTGGCAACAAGATAGGGGGCAATTTCGCCGTTTTGTCGTTTTTCTTAATTAAGCCGCCTGCGGCAGGGATTGAACTAGGTAGCTCGGCGGTTTGGCAGGCAATGGCCCGCGTGGTGCGGAGGCGACCTTGGGAGCCCCCGCAAGCCCGCTGGGCCAATGACTGGCAAAGGCCGACTACCTGTGAAAGCCCGGCTGCCGCCCAGAAATGAAACAAGGAAAGGGATTTTGCTTGGGCTTACATCCTGCGGCCGGCTTTAATTTCGGATCGATGCTCCTTTTCTTTTCTTCGCTTTTCTTTTGCGGCCCTAGGGATTCGGCTTGGTTTGCGAGGAATTACCGGAGCAATAGCCGTTTGGATTAGAAGGAGGAGCTTGGCAATGGCATCTTTTTTATTGCGCCATTGGGAGCGGGTTTTTTCGGATTCCACCAAAAATGTGCCGTCGGAAAGCAATTTTCCTTTCCAGGAGTTTAGCAACTGTTCGCGCTCAGCAGGCGTCAGCAGAGCAGATTCCATGGGGTTCCACTTCATCTGCACTTTTGATTCCGTTTTGTTTACATGTTGGCCACCGGGTCCAGAGCTTCGACTAAAGTTAAAGGTTGCTTCGGCCTCCAAATCTTCGGGGCGGATCACCTTAATTTTTTTTATTTGGGCTTACCAGGTGGAATTCTGGGACCTCAACCTGAAATGCTTTTTGGGTAATAAGGTTTTCCATGGTAAAAAGCCCTTTCATATTGCCTATTTCTGAACGCAGATTGCAGGCAGATTCATAGGTGAATTGTTTTCCGGGAGCAATTACGGGTTGTTGTCCTACCACGCCTGGTCCTGAGACCTCTCGATGTTCACCAATGGAGTCAAAAATAAACCAGTTCCGCTTGAGCAACTGAATGGGGCTGTGTCCTAAGTTTTCAATGGAAATGCGGTAGCCGAAGAGAAAATAATTTTCTTCGGGCCTGGAATCCTCGTGGATGTAACGGATTCGAACGGCAATTTTAACGTTATTGGTAATTTTTTCGACCGCAGTCATAGAAGCGATTACTTGGTTGCTAAAAGGTACTGTTGTGCTACAAAATCCCAATTTACCAAATTCCAAAAAGCCGAAACGTAATCGGGCCGGCGGTTTTGGTAATTCAAGTAATAAGCGTGTTCCCACACATCTAAACCTAAAATGGGGGTACCTTTAACAGGAGCGTCGTCCATTAGAGGGTTGTCTTGGTTGGGGCTGCTGCACACGACCAATTTACCGTCGTGGACAATCAACCATGCCCAACCTGAACCGAAACGGGTTTTAGCGGCATTAGAAAACTCCTCTTTAAAGGTTTCAAAGCTGCCAAAAGCGGCATCGATGGCCCTTGCCAGGTTGCCAGAGGGGGTTCCTCCTTTGTTTGGCCCCATGCAATTCCAGAATAAGTTGTGGTTGTAATAGCCGCCGCCGTTGTTGCGAACGGCAGGGCCGGCAGATGAAATTTTAGATAGAATGGATTCAATGGAATCTCCTTCCAACGGGCCGCCTTGAATAGCGGCGTTCAAATTTGTGGTGTAGGCTGCATGGTGTTTGCCGTGGTGGATTTCCATGGTACGGGCGTCAATATGAGGCTCCAAGGCATTTGATGCGTATGGCAAAGGGGCTAATTCGAAAGGCATAAGAATGGAATTAAAAGGTTATTAAAGAAAGAACCGAGGAACCCTGAATTTGGTTCAGGATGAACAAAAATACAGAACCAAATTAAATCAAGCCAAAGAAATTTGCTCTACGTAATTGCGGTCTACAATTTTTCGGGTACGTTGTTTAAGCAGGGCAATGATTTCTTTTTCAGACAAGGGGGTTTCGGGGTCCAGTTGAACATAAAACCGGGCAAGGGTGCTGTATTGTTTCCACATCAGAAGGAACCAAATAGAGGTAAAATCTAATTTTCGAAACACAATGGCTTTTTCGCGGGCATAGGTTTCAATATTATTCAAAAAATCTTCGGGCATTTGGGTCCAATGTCGGCTTGACCGCACATGGTGACCAATGTGGTATCCGTCGTTAAAGCACTTTTTATTGTAGGGGCTGTTGATGCAGGTAATGCTGTTTCGGTAGCAATTGTCGGGAGCTTGGGCATCAACGAAAGCATGTTGGGCCCAATTGCCGGCCATCATCATCAATCGGCTGAAAAACAAGGGAAGCCAAAAAACGACCAATCCTGCTTGGAAATTCAAGCTGGTTAAGGCAATGCCCAGAGCAATGAACGACAATTCGCCTACAATTACCCGGCGCATGATTGGGGTGCGTTTTTTACCAAACAAATAATGCACAAGTTCAATCAGACCAATAAAAAAGAATTCACTGAAATACTGAAAAAAACCCCATTTGCTGTCGCGCCTGAATTTCATGGTTGTGCTTAGATCCGATTCAAGGTTGTTTTCAGGGTGGTGCATGGCAATGTGGTGTCCGTAGTAGGTTTCGGGGGTTTCACCAAAAAAGGGACCAATAAACCAAGGAATAAACTGGTTGAATTGTTTGTATTTATTTTTGAATAAACTGCGGTGCGAAGTGTTGTGGAGCATTAGAATAAATGGGCCCAGGAACAATGCCCAATTCAAGAATAAATAAATGCCAGCAATCCACCACGAAAAATCAACAAAGAGCCATAAGGCCAAAGGAGGGAAAATGAGAATAAGAGCAAGGCTTAAGTGGACAAAAGGGAGGTCCCGCGGGTCATTTATAGCGGGAAGGAAAAGCTTGTCGAGCCAAGAGTACCTTTTATTGGGGCTGTAGGTAGGGTCGTCGATGCTTAGGAACGCGTTGCTGATCATGTCTTTGCTTAAATTGAGTACAAAGTAACAAAACTTAGGGCATAAAGCCGAACTTTTTTAGGGAACATCTTGGGTAAACAAAGCCGCTAAAAGAACAGAAGGGAAGCGCTCATTGTCAGCACAACTAAGGATTTTTCTTTCTTTTGGGATAAACAAAATCAAGGGAATCTTGGTTTAACCTATGCCAAGACAAATTTAATCTAAAAACCCTTGCATTTAAGCAGCATCCTAGCTACCTTCGATGTCTAATCGCTAGAAAAATCAAAATCATGAATACGAGCATTACTCTTAAAGGGCTATTTTTTGTGGCTTTAGCTGCAATGGCCTCTTGTACTGACCCCAGCCTAATTACCGACGGTGGAGGCACGGGTGTAAAAGGCTGTACAGATCCAGCCTCTGTTAACTTCAATCCAGATGCAACGGTAGATGATGCCTCTTGCGTGTACATTGAAGAAAAGCAGAATTCCATTTTCGTTAAGTTTACCGCCACATGGTGTGGTCCTTGCGGTGATTGGGGAGCTACTGCCTTTACAGGTGCCGTAGATGGTAACAAAGGCAAACTATTGGGAATGTCGTTCCAGGTTTCTGACAACCTAACCACTCCAGCGAATGGCCCCTTGGTTGACCAATTTTCTGCCAAATGGGCTTACACCGGAACTCCTAACTTTGCCGCAAATGAGCAAATGACAGGAACCAGCGTAGGCCAAGCCATGGGTATTGTTGATGCTGCCTCTCAATTGGCTCCCAAAATGGGTGTTGGTTTGCGTACCAGCATTGGTGCCGGCCCCAACGCAGGTAAAATTAACATTGACGCCTACGTTAAAAACTTTGCTGATGTTAGCGGAGCTCATCATTTAGCTATTTATTTCTTAGCTCGCGATATTGTTGAAACGCAGAAAGTAGGTAGCACCAACGACCCTAATTTTGTACACCACCACGTGTTGATGGGTGCTGCAACTTCAGGTGGTGCATGGGGCGAAGAGATTTTGCCAAACGGAGGCAGCAAAGGTGCAACAACCCATTGGGCTCGCGCCATTGCTTACGATCCAACCTGGGATTTAGACAAAATTGAGGTGGTTGCCGTTATCTGGAAAAAGAAGACCGACGGAACGTTTGAGTTTGTGAATGCCACCAACAACCGATAATAGTTTTTTTTAAACATGTAAAGCCCGATTTTATCGGGCTTTTTTTTGATTCGCAACCATGTAGTCCGTTTTGTCATAAATTTGGAAATAAGGCTGTTAAAAGTTAAAAGCTTAAAAATAGCGGGCTGATTTGCAGCCAAAGAGAATGCCATTGGTCTATCAAGTAGAACTCCAAAAAACCTTGTATTATGAACAGATTTCTTATTCCAATCCTATTGTTGTGGGCGATAAACCTCCGGTTGGTTTCTCAGTGTTTCTCGCTTATCCAAGGGCCAAGCCAAGCAATAAGCAATTGCACAGGCCCACAGGTAACCGCAATTCCAAGCGGAACTGGCCCATATCAATATTCTTGGACTTCGCCCACCTTAAATGTTGTTTCACCCAACTCGGCAACTACGGTTGTTTCGGCTAGTACAGCAGGTTGGCATATCCTTAATGTTTTGGTTGTCGATGCGAACCTATGCACCTCAATGACCATTGATTCCATTCAATTTTTTCATCCTGTTGATTCATTTGTGCAAACGTATTGTACCCTACCTGATTCGGTGTGCATATTGGATTGCCCTATGTTGGTTCAGGGCTGGTCGTACACCGACATTCAGGGCGGCACCACCAATTTACCATTGACCCCTTGTGTGTCGATTGTTGGACCTGGTTCGTACAAAGTGTTTGGGATTTACGATATGAACTGCACTGCTGTTCATACCTATGTGGTTAGTCAAGATTGCGGGTCGGGGTGTACAGCCAGCATACAAGCCCCAAGTCAAGCCATTTCGAATTGTACTGGCCCCCAAGTAAGTGCCACGGCAAGCGGTCCTGGCCCCTATCAATACAGCTGGGTTTCGCCCACGCTGAATGTTGTTTCGCCCACGTCGGCAACGACCGTCATTTCGGCCAATTCGCCGGGCTGGCATACCATCAGCGTGTATGTGGTTGACTCCAACAACTGCACCTCTGTTGCGACGGACTCCATTGAATTTTTTATGCCTGTTGACACGTTTATGCAAACCTATTGCACCCTGCCCGATTCGGTGTGCATTTTGGATTGTCCAATGCTGGTTCAAGGTTGGAGTTACACCGACAGTTTGAACAATACGATCAATTTGCCATTGAGCCCCTGTGTGTCGATTGTTGGTCCAGGTTCGTACAAAGTGTTTGGGGTTTACAACATGAACTGCACAGCGGTTCATACCTATTTGGTGACGGAGGATTGTGGGGGAATGGGGAATTTGGAAGAAAGTGGGGCAGAAGTGGGTGTTTTTCCGAATCCGTTTTCCGAATTCATCAACCTAAAAACAAACGGCAATGGTCCCGGTTCATGGTTGGTTTTAGATATGTATGGAAGGGTTGTTAAGCAAGGAGCGATAAATTTGGAGGGCCATACCATTGGCACATCGGATCTGGTGGCTGGAGTGTACACCGTCCAAATTGCCATTGGAGATAGGCTCCGCCATTATCGCCTGGTAAAATAACCTGGGTTAAGGGTAAAAAGGAGGTTGATAACCTGTTGTCTTAGCCGTTAATGGCGTTGTAGATAATTTGTTGTGCTTTAGCGCGGATTTCCTCTTTAATAATTCCTTTGTTTTCGGCGTCGGGATGAACTCGGTTAGAGAGAAAAACGAAAAGGATGTTGTATTGGGGGTCTGCCCAGACTAGGGTGCCTGTAAAGCCACTGTGCCCAAAACTTAAATAGCTAACGCAATCGCAAGCTGTTCCACCGTTTCCATTGGGCGATGGTTTATCAAATCCAATTCCCCTTCGGTTTCCGTCTTTGCAAAATTGACATTTCACAAATTCGTTCAGGGTAGATTCTTGGATGTACCGCTCTCCGCCATATTCCCCCATGTTCAAGTACATCTGAATCAATTTGGCCAGGTCGTTTGCGGTTGAAAACAGACCGGCATGGCCGGCTACACCACCGCACATGGCGGCGCCCTGGTCGTGTACAAAGCCTCGAACAAGTTGTTTTCGAAAAACTTGGTCGTTTTCGGTAGGTGCAATACAGGTGTCGTTCATTAAAAGGTGTGGGTTGTAGGTTAAGGAGTGTGCACCAAGGGGCAGGGCTATTTTTTGACGATGTAGGGAGCTCAAGGAGGTATTCTGCGAGAGGCGTTCTACGATTCGGGTTAGAAAATAGTAACCTAAATCGCTGTAGAGGTATTTTTTTTCAGGCAATAGAGCAGATTCGGTGGCCCAGATAAGAATGGAGTCTGGCATTGAATTCAAGCAGAAAAGGTTTTTTGCCACAGGCAGTTCGAATCCGGGTTCGGCCTGGTTCCTATAAAATTCTGTTCGAGGCACCCCGTTGGCCAAGGTTTTTTGGTAAAAGGGAATCCAGGCTTTCAATCGGGCTTGATGGCTCAAAACCTCGCGCACAATTAAGTCCGCTTTATTGCTATTGGCAAGCTCTGGCAAATAGAACCCCAATGTTTGATTTAAATCCAATTTGCCTTCATCTACCAATCGCATTAGTTGGGGTAGGCAGCCTGCCACTTTGGTAATGCTGGCCAAGTCATAAAGGTGGTTGTTTGCCGTTGGGGTTCCGGTAATAAGGTCCAATTTGCCGTAGCTTTTTCGTAGAAAAACGATGCCGTTTTTTGCGGCCAAAATTTGTGCACCCGGAAAGTGGCCATTTTTAATGGATTCGGCCATAAAGGCATCTAGGGGCGACAACTCTTCTGGCCTTATGCCCAGGTCTTCTGGTTCAGCATACCTAAGTCTTAGGCCTCCTTTGGTTTCTATTCCTGTACCCTCGCCAAAAAGACCGGGCAGGCTTACGGGCAATTTCCCGCTCAACCCAATGCCGCCAAAAAGGGCCTGAGCCGCCATATCTCGTGCAGCGGGAACGTCTTGAAATGCCTGAAGAATGGCTTTGTGTTTGGTAATGTTTCCTAGGCTCAACAAGTGGTAGGGCATAGAAAAGTGCACCAAAACGGTTGGCATGCGTTGCTGCAGCCTCTCGGTTATATTTTTGGTTGCTGCCGACCAGTTTTTGGTACGAAAGGGTTTTTCGCCTGGCCTATGTAGGGCCAATATGGCTAAATTGCAGCGGCTTGCCTGCAGCAGCACCTGGTCAATTTGTTCTGCACTGGCGTCTTCGGGAATGCTTAGTCGTTGAACGGGCATGTAATCATTAAGGCGGTCATAAAACTCAGGCCCATCTGTTTTGCCGATTTCAATCAGTATTGGCTTTAGTGTATCAAGGCGCTTGAATGGTACAATATCGCCTTCATTTTGAAGCAATGTAATGGCCTTTTCGTAGATATCGAACATTAGGCGTCGGTCTTTATCTTGATGTAAGTCCTTATAAAGGCCGGTCATGGAAGGGAGTTTGTTTTGGGCTAATCCCAGCATATACTTATAGGCCAAAATTTTTCTGCATTTTTCATCAATATCAGATTGTTGCAGGGCTCCATTTTTAAGTTTTTCCTCGATTAGGCTTAAGGCTTTGGGGACATTTTCAGAAAACAGCAAGATGTCGTTGCCTGCCAAAAGCGCTTCAACATCTACGGCACCTGGCTGGTTTTGTTCGGCTACCCCTTTCATATTTAAAGCATCGGTAATGGCCAGGCCATCAAAACCCAATTCTTTTTTTAGCAATTGGGTTACCACCTTGTTAGAAAGGGTCGTGGGTTCGCCGGTTTTGCCTGTTAAAGCGGGGACCGATAAATGGGCAACCATCACCGAGGCGCACCGCTGCTTGATTAGTTCACGGAAGGGCAACAGTTCAATGCTATCAAGGCGCGGGCGTTGATGCGGAACTTCGGGTAGGGTAAGGTGGCTGTCTTTTTCTGTGTCGCCATGTCCTGGAAAATGCTTTGCCGAGGCCATTACGCCGCCTGCTTGCAGACCCTGCATAAATGCCACCCCCAATTTGGCCACCCGTTTAGGGTTTTCGCCAAAGCTCCGCCCATTGATAATGGGATTTTTTGGGTTAACGTTTACATCTACAACCGGAGCCATATTCATGGTAATCCCGATTCTGCGGCAATGAAAGGCTAAGTGTTCTGCGGTTTTTCTGACCAATTGAACATCTTGAATCGCACCCAAGGTCATGGCATAGGGGAAAGAGAAGGAAGAATCTAGGCGCATAGACAATCCCCATTCTGCGTCGGCAGAAATGAGCAAAGGCAACGAAGATGCGGCTTGGTATTGACGGGTAAGCAAGAGTTGCCTTCCTGGTCCACCTTGCATAAAAATAAGGCCACCAATCCCATGGTTTTGAATTAAATCCATCACATGTCCTTGAGGTTCTGCACCCTTTGTAGAATAGGCCGCCACCATAAAAAGCTGGCCCGCACGTTGTCGGGGGCTCAATTCCCTCATTGCCGAATCGGCCCAGTTCCAAGCTGCAGCCGTGGGATGCAAGGACTGGGACTGAAGCCCAGCAAAACAAGTCCAAATTGAAACGATTAAAAACAGTTTGCGCATGGCTTCAAAGGTAGTTTTCTTTCCTTGGTACATAAACGGCAAAGGTCAAATCTTCTTGCACCATCCGATGTTAATTGTAGGCTAGATAGGCTGCATCACCAAAAAAAAGTACAGATATTTATCTTTGACCTTATGTTAGAAACATGTAGCGACGAGTGGTTTATGACGGAGGCCCTAAAAGAGGCCCAAAAGGCGTACGAATTAGATGAGGTTCCCGTGGGTTGCGTCGTTGTTTCTCGAAATCGGATTATTGCCCGGGGGCATAATTTAACGGAACGTTTGTTGGACGTTACAGCTCATGCCGAAATGCAAGCCATTACAGCTGCTGCGAATTTCTTGGGATCAAAGTTCTTAGAAGGCTGTAGGGTTTATATTACCCTTGAACCCTGCATGATGTGTGCGGGGGCGCTTCGATGGGCAAGGCCTGATGCCGTTGTTTTTGGGGCGGCAGATTTGAAATACGGTTTTGATTCTACCTCTGAGGGTAGGTTGCATCCAAAAACCCAGATTCAGGGCGGCGTGTTAAACGACGAATGCGGAAAATTATTGAGCCAATTTTTCAAGGAAAAACGGCAAGGCAGCAGGTAACCCGAATTTTCGGGACCAATCAACCTACCTGAACGGGCAGCAACAAACTTCCATAAGCTGGACAATGTTCACCTGATTTGCATGAGGCAAACAGCAATGCCATCACCAATAGAGTGCCGGCCAACAGAATTAATGAGCGTTTCATTCGCTTTATTTTTATCAAAAGTAGATGAAATTTCTTGGCTCAAAAAGGCATAAAGCGTTAAAAAATCATTCGGTTATTAACAATAAGTGTTGTTCCTTTGAATAGAAACAAAGCAAAGGGAATGAAATCGATTCAATTGAATGGTACTTGGCTTCGTCACCTTGAGGCTGAATTTCAAAAGCCATACTTGATAGATTTAAGAAAAAAGCTACTTGAAGCGCGTGCTACTACGGGGTTTTATCCTGCATCAAATAAGATTTTCCGCGCCCTGAACGAAACCCCGTTGCACCGGGTTAAAGTGGTTGTTTTGGGCCAAGACCCCTACCATGGTCCTGAGCAAGCCGAGGGGCTTTCTTTTTCAGTGCCACGTGGCATTCCCGTTCCCCCATCGTTAAGAAATATTTATAAAGAGCTGCAAGACGATTTGGGAATTGCCCCTGCAACCCATGGCAACCTGTTGGAATGGGCTCAGCGGGGCGTTTTACTTTTAAATTCGGTTCTAACGGTAGCTCCAGGATTGGCGGGGTCGCACCGAAATCTGGGTTGGGAGCATTTTACCGATGCCGTTTTGGCCACGGTAAGCCGAGAACAGGAATCGGTGGTCTTTTTGTTGTGGGGCAAATTTGCCCAGCAAAAGAGAAGTCTGATTGACGAAAAAAAACACCTCGTTCTGTTAGCCCCTCACCCTTCTCCCTTGTCGGCCTATCAAGGGTTTTTCGGCTGCCGGCATTTTTCGTTGGCAAATTCCTTTTTAGAAGACAATGGTCTGTTACCCATACCTTGGCAATTGAGCAACTGATGTTCATGCCAACGATTTTTTGGGTAGCTCTGGTTTGGACTTTTGCTTTTTCATTGTCCGCTCAGGTTGTATTGTCGCCCCTGAAAAACAGCGAATGGCCAGGCCAACATAGTGTCTGTAAAGATTCCTCAGAAGCTCAGCAGAAGGTTCAAACCGAATTGAATCGTTTGCAAAAAAGGGGCTATGTACTTGCTTCGGTCGACTCCCTGCTTTTGCTTCGAGACACCCTTTGGGTAAATCTTCACAAGGGAATGAGGTGGGATTATGTTCTGGTTGAAAACCCAGGCATGTTTTCCGAATTACCCACGACGCCTCAGCGCTTAAGTGCAGGAATGTGGTCAGAGATAAAGGAAAAGAAGCTGAAAGAGCTTCAAAAGGCGGGTTATGCCCAAGCGAAAATCCATCTTCGACCCAAACCGGAATCCGAAGGGCCAGGGCTTTTAACCATTGAAGCCATTATTGATTTAGGTCCAAAGTTGCATTACGATTCTGTCCAGTGTATGCCTGCCACTATTCTTTCGGCAAAAGTGCTTCATCATTTGAGTGGGGTGTATCCAGGAAGTCCGGCAGATCGAAGACAAATTGAAGAGGGAAGTCGGTCGCTGTCATCGGCAGGGTTGCTGCAGCCCGGAAGCGTTGCCAAAATAACCCAAAGAGGTAGAAAAGTAGATGTGGAATGGCCACTAAGAAAAGCCCAAACAAATCGTTTTTCTGGAATTCTAGGGCTTATGCCCGAAAACAACCAAACGGGGGGCTTTCTTTTTACGGGAGAATTGGACTTGGCTTTGGAAAATGTATTAGGATATACCGAGCAACTGAACTTGAAGTGGCAGCGCCTTCAAACCTCGACCTAACAATTGAAGGTTCAAGCCGCTTGGCCCTATCTTTTGGGTACGCGCCTTGGGTGGATGGGCGACTTTAGCTTGTTTCGCATTGATTCAGCCTTTACCCAAATTGAAGGGAGAACGGGGCTTACTTGGAAACCATCGGGAATGTCTGTTCTAGCCGGGTTTGTTCAATTTCGGCAAAGTACGGTAGCGCCGGGGGCCGAAAATCCGAGCCTGGGTTGGCTTGAAGCCTCGGCCGTTTCTGCTGGTTTAAAATGGCAACATGCATTCACCGACAATCCGATTACGCCCATGAAGGGGCATCTTTTAAGGTTTATGACCAATACAGGGGAACGCACATTTCGCACCGACACCATAGGGGCTGCCAACAAAGCCTTGGTTTTTGAAATTGAAGCCGAGGCGGCTTTAATTCAGCCCATATACAAACGGTGGATTGCCTATTTAAGGGCACATGCTTGGTGGCTGAACAGTTCGAATTTGCTGATGAGTGAAACTCGAAGGCTAGGGGGATTGCATAGCTTGCGCGGGGTTGACGAAGAATCTCTTTATTCCACCTGGTTTACCTATGCCAACACTGAAATTCGGTATGTTTTTGACCGGGGCTCATGGTTTCAGGTGCTTTTTGATCTGGGTCGCTTTGGGCTTGAATTAAACCAAGTAAAGCGCAGTCAATGGCAAATAGGGTTAGGAGGGGGATTGACATTTTTGACTCAAGCGGGTTCGTTCTCTGTGGTTTATGCCTTAGGAATAATTCCGGGGGAAAGCCCTGGGTTTGGGCAATCAAAAATCCACATTGGTTATCAGGCCCGTTGGTAGAAAACAGGCGGGTTTCAAAAAACTATACTTCCTCTAAATCGTTTTCGGCTACCACCTGTTCAACCCCGGGGACCATGCGCTTTAAGAGTTGCTCAATACCCGCTTTAAGAGTCAAAGTAGAACTTGGACAACCCGCACAAGAACCGCGCATAGCCACATACACTGTGCCTTCTTTAAAACCCCGGTAGGCAACTTCCCCCCCATCTTGTTCAACCGCAGGCCGAATGTATTCATCCAATATCTCGGTTATTTTCGCATCGACCTCTGACTCAAGCAAGGGCTCTTGGCCAAGTGGTTGAATGGCTTGCTTCTTAGGGGGCATTTTTGTGATGACGGGGTTTCCCGCCTCCAAAAAATCACGAATGTAAGTCCGGATTTCATTCATGCGCTCGTACCATTCAACCCCCTCAATTTTTGTTAAGGTAACAAAATTGGAAGCGATGTAAACCGACTTAATGTACGAAAAGCGAAATAACGCCCCTATTAAATCATCGGTTCCTGCCATTTCGGGGCTACTGAATTCGGCACTCTGGTTGGGAAGCAAGGGAAGATTGACCACAAATTTCATGGTGGCGGGGTTGGGAGTTGTTTCGGCGTATACCTGCAATGGACTACTCATGGTTTGGGCTTTTGTGTTGGGTTTAGACACAAGATTTACCTTGCAAAGGTAGCAAGAATAAAAAGGTTTGATGGATTTTAGAATCCCGAATCTGAGGCTAAAACCCCATACACCAAAAGCCCAGCCCCATATTTTCCTTCTTGGGTGGCTTCAGCCACAACCACAATCATTCGTGCATTCGTGGCTAAAACCCTAGCCCCGGATAGCTAAGCACTCAAATTTAACACTGAAATTCTAAAAAAAAAGCCCCAATTCCAGCAGCTCAGTCCCAGCTTAATTCACAAACCCCCAAATCAACCCAAGCCGCAGATAGCTTAGCCACGAATGCACGAATGTTTTGTTATTGGGGCGAGATTGGCGTGGTTTTCATAATGGGTTATTATTGGAATTACGTTGTAAGGGGGTAGCCACGAATGCACGAATGGTATGTATTGGGGCGAGATTGGCGCAAGGAATTTAAGCCGCAGATAGCTTTGCCACGAATGCACGATTGTTTTGTTTTTGGGGCTAAAGCCACAACCACAATCATTCGTGCATTCGTGGCTAAAACCCCATACCCCCAAAGCCTAACCCCATATTTTCCTTATTGCGTGGCTTCAGCTACAACCACACCCATTCGTGCATTCGTGGCCTACCTAAGGCCGAACCACAAGCAAGGTGCTCGTTTTGGTTTTTCCGTCGGCCAAGATCAATTCATAAAAATAGGTGCCGTCGTTAACCGTTGGAATCCAATCGTTTTGATAATCAGAGTTTGAATACACAACAACGCCCCAACGATTAAAAACAGTCAAACGTGCGGGACCGAAAAAGCTTAAATATTCAAAGGCCAGAGCATCGTTTTCTCCATCGGCGTTCGGAGTAACCACATTCGGAGAGGGCACATCTGGAGGTATTATCATGATTGTTTTGCAGGTGGTATCTCTACAGCCATAATTGGTTTCTACAACCAGGCAAACCTCTTGTTCGCCAACCGAGCTAAACGCGAAGGTGGCGGGACTGCCATTTACCGAACTTCCGCCAGGCAGAAGCCATTCTATGTTTTGTGGCAAGCCGCCGCTGTAATCGGATGAGTCCAACAATGGAACATCTGTATTGATGATGGCCACCTGCGGCAATACCATCGATGCATCGGGTAGTGGATAGGTGTGAATGGTTGCACCAATTGGCGGAGCCGTACATCCATTTAATGAAGCCGTAGCCTGATAAACTACGGTTAAGGTGTCGTTTCCGGTATTTACCATGGTGGTATCCAACTGATTTTGACCTTGAAAACCTCCTCCAGACCAGTTCACATCAACCCCATCGGGGCATGCATCAAATAAGATACTTGCAGATTCCCCACTGCATAGCTCAACGAGGTTGGTCGAGGCTGAAATTTCAGGAGTGGGTTTGATAGACAAGAGTTTAGATGCAAATCCTTGGATTCCATTGTTGCATTGGTCTCGCACAACAGGAGCAGGAACAGGCAGATTTGGGTTTTCTACGCAAAAGTCGGGGCAATTAGGACGGGTGGCTGTAACCTCTTTATTTACCAAAGGGGTTTGGCAGCCTATGTTGGGATTACCCATTGACTCAACCCCTTGAAGCCAGGGATGAACAATGGAATATGGAGGAACACCATAGCGGGCAAAAGCCCTGATTTTAACTTCGCAATCGTCCGAACACTGTTCACTGGGCGTTAAAATCCAGCCAGAACTTGCCGTTTCAATGGTTCTTCCCTCTATGTAAACCGAAAACGGCCAAGGCGAATTCATGTCGTAATAAATATAGCTGTAATTGCAGCCGGGCCCTCCAATATTGCGGCCAATATGCATTTTTACCCAAAAGGTTTGAGTAGTACAGGCCGAGGGCAAACAACAGGTTAATGGGCTGCGGTAATCCTGATTTGCACAATAGGCAGTTCCGGCGGTATTGCCTATCGGAGGGGCAACGGTTAATTGGGGTGAATTCCCGCAAGATGAACTAAAAAACATCGTTCCATTCGCCATGGTGGCTCCGGTAAATGGACTTGCAAAATAGCTTCCCGTTACAAAAGCCCCTGTGATGGTAATCATGGCAGGTACACTTACCAAAATACTGTCAACATAAAAATTGGGCATATCGCACGAGGGCATAAAGCCGCCCCCAAACACCGAGGTAGGCCCGGTTACCAAAGGATCTATTTCGATGGGAAAAACCCTGGAAGGATCATTTATCCAGTCTTTAGGTAGCACCGTCTTCAACGATACCTGTTGGCCATCAACACGAAATTCAAATTCGGCAGAGGCAAATTGCCCTTGAGCATCTTTAAGCCATGCGGGATAGATTAATCCCAGCACCTCTTGTTGAACCTCGACCCGCAACAAGCCCGGCATTTCTTTGTCGGGAACCAACGTGGCTCCCATAGGAAGTTCAAGCTGCTCCTCGATTGACCAAGTTTGAACCCCAGTGGGTACATTGTTCAACCAAACGCTTGTTTTCAATGCGTTATGCTTAAATTCTGTCGTTCGGATTATTCCCACCGAAACCTGCTGCTCAAAGATGCCTGGGCTGGCCCCTTGCTTTAATTCAGGAAGTTCTTTGCCCAATACTTTCAAGGCCCGGTACCGCATATGCCCAACCTTAGCCCAGCCGGTATTTAATTCAAGTTCAACTGGAAACGATTGTCTTTTTGCTGTGTAAACAAGGCCATCGGTTGTTGTAGGCAAAGCCTCAATCTCAGCCCAGTTCTCCGCCGCTGTTTTGTAATTAATAGCTGTTCTCGAAGTTTGCCCAACGACTCTTCCGTTGGTTAAATAATACGTTCTTCGAAAGGCGTCGCTCAATTCTTTTTTAGCCACCATGGCTTCGTTCCATGGCTCAAAATTTGATGCCGTTCCTGTTTCATTGAGCGGCAAAGAAGGCATTTGTCCCCGGGCACCCAAAAAACTGGCACTAAAGCCAAGAATGAAAAAGAATCGTCTCGGTAACATAGGGTTAAAACTATTAAAAACCGCCTTTTAAAGCAAGTTTTCATGGAATTTATTTGAAGACAAGGTTTTGCTTCCAAAGGCTGCGAATGGGGCAAAGCCTATCCCCATATTTTCCTTCTTGGCTGGCTTCAGCCACAACCACACCCATTCGTGCATTCGTGGCTAAAACCCCATACACCAAAAGCCCGCCAAAAATTCCTAAACAAAAAAAGGCTGCTCTGTTTTCAGAGCAGCCTTTTCAATTAAGTTATTTCAATCAATGCTGAATCAACAACCTTTGATTTATGGATTTTTGATCCGCCTGAATCTCTAGGATGTAAACTCCGTTAGCCAAAGCGCCTAAATCCAGTTCCGTTTCCTGTTTTGGGCTATCAAAATGCCGCCGCAGAACGGTTTGTCCTGTCATGTTGATCAAACGCAAACTCTTCATGTTGCTTGCATTGATGTGCACATTCTGATTGGCGGGGTTGGGTGAAATCCGTATTCCATCAATGGAAGTGTTTAGCCCTTGGGTAGAGCTAATGGTGATATCAACACAACTTGAGTCGCTGTTTCCGCAATCGTTGTAGGCATACATGCAAATGGTTTTAGGACCCAATGTGGTGTAGGTGTATTGATATGGGAAAACGGGGTTGTAGGCGGTATCTAAACCTACAAAAATCACAACCACGCTATCAGCCCCACTTACGTTGTTTGGAATGGTTACAACAGGGCCGCTCACCGATGGCAACAAATCGGCAATTACATCGGCACAAACAGTAACGTCTTGGCAAATGGTGTCTGCAACACAGCCATTGTTGGCGGTCAAACAAACGCAATAGGTGCCGCTTGCGGCAAAGGTGTGGGAGTAATTGATTCCCTGACCTGTTGCATTATTGGGGCAAAACAACCATTGCGCTCCAGGAGAAACCAACGAGGTATTGGTTACGTTTACGGTAAGGCTGCTGATGGTGTGGGTGAAACTTAAGTTAAGCGCATCGGGAACTTGGTAGGTTCCAGGGGTAGCTGTTCCTTGAACAATAGGGTTGGAGGCATTAACACGGAATTTGTATCCGTTGCCACCTGGAAGGTTTGCCGGCAAGGTTGCAGTAATGCTGCCGCTGCCCGTTCCAGATTGTGTTCCAATAATGTTTCCAGAAAACACTCCAGCACCGTCCGACATTTCAAGGGCGTAGTTGTTGTTGCCTTGGAAGCTACCACCCGTTACGGTGAATGGAACGGTGACGCTCATGCCAGGACACAACACGTTACCCGTGGTAAGGTCACCTGTAGCTAAGTTTGGCGTTACAATCGGTGCCGACAATTCAATGTTGTCGATTCCCATGGCAAGCAAGGTTCCTGACTGTCCATTGTTGTTTACAAACCTCCAACCAATCATAAGGCTTGGACGGTTGTCAAAAAGATTTGAAGAAATAACGGTTTGGGTCCAGCTGGATTGATTTGCCAAATTTAATCCAGGCCATTGAGTCCAAGTTGAACCGCCATTGGTGCTGTAATACATTTCACCAAAAGCATTGGGTGAGCCTCCCGAAATCCACCAAAATTTTAAGGTAACCCCTGTTAGGCCCGAAGTATTGATGGCTGTTGTGCGGGTAAAATAGTTCCCCGCATAATAACATGCGTTATCGGCAGCCGTGTAGTGGCAATTGTCTATCGGATTCATGCCCAGCTGAGATTGCGAAGAGGCAATGTGCATGTATTTTCCGTTTGGCGTGCTCATGGAATTGGGCTGAGCCGCGGTGTTGGGAATGTTTAGGGTATTAAAACAAGTTCCACTGATGGGGGTGAATTGCCCTCCGGTATATTTGTTGTTGATTATCCAGTTGTTATCAAAGGTGGAACTGCTGTTCACATCGTTGGTGTTCATCGACACCATCGGTTGATTCCCCTCAAAATTCTCAAAATACACTTGCTGGGCTGTTAGCGAAGTGCACAATAGCGAACCTAAAAGGGTTAGGCTAAGAATAATTGTTTTGCGCATAGGGCGTAATTTTAAAGTAAATGTATGAAATTGCTTGTATTTCGCAAAAATGGACGGCAGTTTTAATGATTATTAATGGGCGGCAGGGGGCAGGCGGAGAGGTTGGGGCAGGCGCATAGACCTGCTTCAATAAAATAACCCGTATCTTTATTGCACCAAAGCCTTCACCCAATCCATACAAATTATGAAGCCTACCCTTGCTCTTCTTTTTTCGTTAGCGCTTGGTTGCGCCCTTTCTGCTCAAGGATTAAAAGATTTGCAGAAAAAGGCCTCTGGAATGGTAAAAGGCGCTGGAACTGCAACTGGATTTACCGAAGAAGAGGCGGCGCGCGCCCTAAAAGAGGCCTTTTCAAAAGGCACAGAATGGGGGGTCGCCATGGTTTCAAAAGAGAACGGTTACTTTGGGAACCCCAAGATTAAAATTCCCTTTCCGCCCGATGCCCAACAGGTAGAATCAAGGTTGCGTTCCATGGGCATGAACGCCTTGTGCGACAATGTAGTGCTTTCGGTGAACCGTGCGGCCGAGGATGCCGGGCCTCAAGCCAAAGCCATTTTTCTCAAAGCCATTCAATCCATGACCTTGAACGACGCCATTCAACTGATAAAGGGAGGTGAACAATCCGGCACCGACTACCTTAAAAAATCTACCCGAACAGATTTGGTCAATGCGTTTAAACCCATTGTTCAAACTTCGCTCGACAAAGTAGGGGCTACCCGTTTTTGGACACAAACAATGGAAACCTACAATAAGATTCCTCTGGTTCAGAAGGTGAACCCCGACCTGGTCGATTTTGCTACCCAAAAAGCCGTGGATGGCCTTTTTACAATGGTGGCAGAAGAAGAACGAAAAATTCGTAAAGACCCTTTGGCTCGCAGTTCTGAACTGCTAAAAAAGGTTTTTGGCAGCAACTAGCAACCCAAAGTCCCAATATGGCTCATGCCGTTTCGCCAATCCCAAACGGCAAACGGTCTTAGGTCCCTACGACATTAGCAATGGAGCGGTGTCCCCCCATCAAAGGTCCTCTATCCGTTTTAAATTGCGTTCGGCCTGAGCCAAAATGGCCACCTGTTGTTCCTCTCCCATTCGGTCCCAAGTAGGATACATCATGCCAATGCGGGGATTGTTGCGAAGTTTTTCCCGATGCCGGTGGTAAAAATGCCAATACAAGCTGTTGAGCGGGCAGGCATTGTCGCCCAATTTTTCCTGCCGGTTGTATTGGCAGCTCCCACAATAATTGCTCATTTTATGAATGTAGGCAGCCGACCCCAAATAGGGTTTGGTGCCAACAATTCCGCCGTCTGCAAATTGGCTCATACCTCGGGTATTGGTGATTTCAACCCACTCAAAGGCATCAATGTAAATTCCTAAATACCAGCGGTCTAGTTCGTTGGGGTCGATTCCCGCCATCAGGGCAAAAGCCCCTGTTACCATAAGCCGTTGAATGTGGTGGGCGTAGCCGTGCTGCAGCGACTGTCCAATGGCTTGGCTTAGGCAGTGCATCTTTGTTTTTCCGGTCCAAAACCAATTTGGCAAGGGCCGTTGGTGGTCAAAGTAATTTTTCAGTCCAAATTCAGGCATTTCTGCCCAATAAATACCGCGCATGTATTCGCGCCAACCCAAAATTTGACGAATAAATCCTTCAACACCATGCAAAGGATAGGCTTCAGGATTGGCTTTGTGAGCGGCTTCGGCGGCCCGAACAACCTCCAAGGGACCAATCAATTTTATGTTCAGGGCAAAGCTCAGGCGGCTGTGCCACAAGAATGGTTCTGAGGTATTCATGGCATCTTGAAAATCGCCAAACCAAGTAAGCCTATGTTCAACGAACTGCTTTAGTAAATCAAGGGCCTCAAGGCGGGTAATGGGCCAAGGAAAGGCCTCAGAACTTGGCTCGCCCAAGGTTTGAATTCCAGCCTGCTGAATTTCGGTCCACAGCGGAGTTAAAAGAAGCTTGGATTCCGGAAGGGCGGGCAAGGGGGGCGACCCTTTGTAGGGCTTTCTGTTTTGAGCATCATAATTCCATTGCCCACCCAATGGCGCATTTCCCTGCATCAATACCCCGTGGTTTACCCGCATTTGCCGATAAAAACGTTCCATTAAGTAGGTTTTTTTACCCGTAAACATGCCGCTTAAGGTGCTTCTGTCGGTCAAAAAATGTTCGGTGCTGCACATGGTCCAGCCGTATTCTTGGGCGGCTTTCCCCAATTCCTGGTCTAGCCGGTACTCGTCTGGCTCCAAGTATTCCACGCAGCTTGCCCCCGTTAATGTTTGCCAATGCCGCAGATTCAGGGCTGCGGCTTGCTGGTTTTGGGAGTCTAAAATAGAAAGGTATTGAACCCGATGCCCCTTGCTGCGCAGGCGTTCTGCAAACAAACGCATGGCCGCAAAAATGCCCAAAACCTTTTGGGCATGGTGGGTTACATAATCGGTTTCCTGACGCATTTCGGCCATAAGGTATAGCGTCTGCCCACAAGGTTCTGCAAACCAAGTATGGGTTTCGTTCAGTTGATCGCCCAAAATGAACCGTAGGCGTTGAATTTGCGTGCGGTTTATATCCATATTAATCCTTCATTTGGGTCGCCGATAGGCTGAGCAAGTTGACGGTCGATTCGGCAGGCAATCCACCAAGCGAGTACCGCATCGGCCTCGTGCCAACTCTTTAGCTCGGGAATCGCTTGGCCTATGGTGCTTTCTAAAAACGCCCTAAAAGCCGGAAGCTCGGATTTGGTGGTTTTGTACGCCGGAACCCGGTTCAAGGTTTTTATAAAACCACCCGGGTAGCCCTCGAAAACAACAAATCCTTGCTTTGTCCACTGCTGGGCCAGTCGGCAGGCTCGGGCGGTGAGCCCCCCTAAAAAGAGCGGACTCATGGCCTTAGCTTGCCGGTCGGCTTTCCGGTAAAAAAAGTCCGAATTTTCATTGGGTTGGCGGTAGGCCAAAGGCAGAGAAAGGGGGGCATCAATGCAAAGGGTGGCCGGAGCCTGCCCCTCTAGTGCGGCATTCAAGAAAAGGTCGGCATCTTGCCCTTTTTCAGATGAAAATATCCGAAGGACTTCCCCCGATACCCCTATGCAAAGGGCTGTGGTCCCGGCCAATTTTGACCCAAAATCTATTCCGATATGCATACTTGGCTCCATGCGTTTTGATAGGCTTTATCTGGGTCGTACATTTCTGCTTGCCGTTCCGGATTAAATACCCGATTGGGCCGGGGGTCGTTCCCCACACCAGCTACATAGGCCCAATTCCCGTAATTGGAACAAGGGTCGTAATCAATCAATCTGTTTTCGTACCAAGCGGCTCCCCAACGCCAATCCAGTTTTAGGTAATGAACCAAATAACTGCTGGCGTTTTGTCGGCCTCGATTGCTTAAAAAACCCGTTTGGTAAAGTTCTTTCATGCAGGCATCAATGAATGGCTGACCGGTTTTTCCTAACCTCCACGATTCAAACCGATCCAAGTCGGCCTGGCATTCAGGGGGCTGCTGCCGAATCCCCCCCAGCCTAAAAAAGGAATCCCCATACTTCTGCATGGCAAAGTAAAAATAATCCCTCCAAAGCAGTTCAAAACCAATCCAATAGGTGCTTTCGTTGGCCCCAACACTGGCCTCATACCGTTTCAATTCGGTCCATATTTTTCGGGGCGATAAATTCCCTTGGGCCAACCAAGGACTAAATCGGGTTGAATACCTGTAACCCTGAAGCCCATTCCGGGTTTCTTTGTACTCTGAAGCCCAATTTCCGCTAAAATAATTTGATAGGTGCAAAAGACCTGCCGTTTCACCCCCCTGAAAATCCTGAATACGATTTGATTCCATGGCCTTTTTTGGGTGAACCTCTTGTGATTCGAGTGCCGCAGAGCCCAGGGGAGGAGCAGGCAAATTCGTGGCGGGTGGATGAGCCTTAATTGTAGGGAACTGGGCCTCAACTTTATTCCGAAAAGCAGTAAACACATCGGGAAGGCGATTTAATTCAAAGGGAAGTTGCTGGGCGGCAAGAAGGGGGTGAGAACTGTATGTTTCGCATTCCAAGCCAAGTTTGCCCAGTTGTGCGCGCACTTCTGCCTCGTCGCGCTTCTCGAATGGAGCTTTTGACTCCTCCATACGGCAGGTTTTCAGGCCAAATCGAAGCATAAGCTCTGGAATGGCCTGGGCAGGATTTTCAGAAAAAACGAAAAGCTGTTGACCTTTTTTTTGCAAATTGGATTTTAGGTCGTCTAAAGCTTGCTCAATAAACCGAGCGCGAAAAGGCCCAAGTCTTGAAAATCCAAGGGGAGCCATGGGGCGGTTGTCATTTTCAGAAAAATAAACACAAAGCAAAGGTCCGGTCTGCATTTCTGCAGCTTCCAGCCCTGGATGGTCGTGCAAACGAAGGTCGGTCCGAAACCAAAGAAGGCTTCCTTGCGGTGAACTCATGCTACTGAAACAAGCCAGAAGGGAAATGGTTACAGCATTTTAAAAATAATTGATTTGGGGGCGGCAGCCGGGCTTTCCGGGCTACTCCGCAGTTGCCGAAAGGCAGGCCCAGCTGGTTTGCGGGGGCTCCTAACGTCGCCTCCGCACCTAGCAGGCCAGGCTTCGGCAACTTTGCGGGGTAGCCTCGTCAATCCCTGCCGCACCTAGATTAGGAATGGCTAATTTTATACTACCAGGTTGATGGCCCCGCATACGCAACCATGCGTGCATTCCGAGCTAAATTTCAGAGCCTAAAATGCTGCGATTTGAAACGCAAAATAGCGCATCTCTATTCCATATATGCCTCCATCGGCAAACAGGAACAAACCAAATTACGATCTCCGTGGGCATCGTCCACCCGGCTTACGGGGGGCCAAAATTTATTTTCTTCCACATAGCGCAAGGGGAACACGGCTTTTCTGCGGCTGTAAGGACGTGTCCATTCGTCTTGAGTTGCAACAGCCGAGGTGTGGGGAGCGTGCTTCAGTACGTTGTCTTGTGGGTCGGCCAATACCAATTCGATTTCTTTGATTTCCTGCCGAATTTGAATCAGGGCATCACAGAACCGCTGCATTTCTTCCATGCTTTCGCTCTCGGTAGGTTCAATCATTAAGGTGCCGGCCACAGGGAAACTTACCGTAGGGGCGTGAAATCCATAATCCATCAAGCGTTTGGCAATATCAACCACTTCAATTCCTGCCTTTTTAAACCCACGGCAATCCAAAATAAATTCGTGGGCAACCCTGCCGTTATCAGCGCTGTACAGCACCGGGTAGTGCGGCTCCAAAACGGCTTTCATGTAGTTGGCATTTAATATGGCAACCTGAGTTGAGCGAGTAAGCCCCTCAGCACCTAGCATCCGAATGTACCCATACGAAATCAACAAAATCAAGGTGCTTCCCCAAGGTGCCGCCGACACCGCCGGAATGGCTTGCTCTCCGCCTACACGGCGTTCGTGGTGGCCGGGCAAAAAGGGCGCTAAGTGCGCTTTTACCCCAATGGGACCCATTCCAGGGCCGCCACCGCCATGCGGAATAGCGAAGGTTTTGTGTAAATTCAGGTGGCAAACATCGGCGCCAATGTTGGCTGGCGAGGTTAATCCTACCTGGGCATTCATGTTGGCTCCGTCCATGTACACTTGCCCACCGTGCTGGTGAATGATTTTTGTTACTTCAATAACCCCTTCTTCAAAAACCCCGTGGGTTGATGGATAGGTAATCATTAGGCAAGATAGTTCATGGCTGTGTTTTTCGGCTTTGGCACGCAAATCGGCAAGGTCAATGTTGCCTTTTTCGTCGCAGGCCACCACCACCACATTCATGCCGGCCATCACCGCCGAGGCCGGATTGGTGCCATGGGCCGAAGAAGGTATCAATGCTACTTTTCGTTGTTCATCGCCTCGGCTCAAATGATAGGCCCGAATCACCATTAACCCTGCGTATTCTCCTTGTGCCCCGCTGTTGGGTTGCAATGAAACCTCATCAAAACCTGTAATTTCGGCCAAATCCGTGGCCAATTTGTCAATCATGGCCTGATATCCTTGGGTTTGTTCTGCTGGGGCAAAGGGGTGAATGGCCTGAAATTCGCGCCAACTCAATGGCATCAGCTCCGATGCTGCGTTCAACTTCATGGTGCAAGAACCCAAAGCAATCATGCTGAAGTTTAAGGCAATGTCTTTCCGTTCAAGCTGCTTGATGTAGCGCATCAATTCGGATTCAGAACGGTGCTGTCTAAATACAGGGTGGGCTAAGAATTCTGAACTTCTCCGCAAATCTTCGGGAATAGATAGGTCAACGTTCTGAAAAGACCTGTTGGTTAAAACAGGAGCCGCCAACCCAGCCACTTCAGCAAACACATGAATCAGGGCGTTCAAATCTTCGGTGCCCGTGGTTTCATCAACCGAAACAGTTAGGTATCCGTTGCTGTGGCGGTAAATGTTAATGGCTTGTTCCCGGCATTGATGAAAAACCTGTTCTGTTTTAGCATCGGCTACCACAGCCAAGGTGTCGAAACGGGGCCCACCCATTAGGGTATAACCCAGGCCTTCAAGGGCGTTTCCTAGCACAGCAGCCTTGCTTGCCGATTCATGGGCAATGGCTTTAAGCCCTTCGGCGCCGTGGTACACGGCATACATTCCAGCCATAATAGCCAGCAGGGCTTGAGCCGTACAAATGTTTGAGGTGGCTTTATCGCGGCGAATGTGCTGCTCGCGCGTTTGCAAGGCCATACGCAGAGCCGGTTTTCCTTGAGCATCTACGGTAACCCCAATGATACGCCCTGGAATTTGGCGCGAATATTCTTTTCGGCAGGCAAAAAACGCCGCATGCGGACCCCCAAATCCCATGGGTACGCCAAAGCGCTGGGAATTTCCCACCACTACATCGGCGCCCCATTCTCCGGGAGGCGTAAGCAATGTCAAGGCCAACAAATCGGCGCTTACCACAACCTTAACCGATTGCTCGGCACAGGCTTTTGCCAACTCGGCAAAACGCCCTACGCTTCCCCACGTATCGGGGTAGCAAAATAAGGCTCCAAAATATTCAGGACTTGGTGTGAATTCTGAAACCGGTCCCACCACCAATTCAATGCCCAAAGGTTGGCTACGTGTCAAAAGCACATCGTAGGTTTGGGCATACACGGTATCGCTCACAAAAAACTTCATGGCCTCGGCCTTCACTTGGTCTCGGCTGCGCAGCCCTAAAACCATCGACATGGCCTCAGCTGCTGCCGTGGCTTCGTCCAACAACGAAGCATTGGCCAAATCCATGCCCGTCAAATCCATTACCATGGTTTGGTAATTCAAAATGGCTTGCATGCGGCCCTGAGCAATTTCGGCCTGATACGGAGTATAGGCCGTGTACCACCCCGGGTTTTCAAAAATATTCCTCAAAATGGGCGATGGAGTGTAGCTATTGTAGTAACCCTGCCCTAAAAAATTTCTGGCCACCACGTTCTGGCTTGCCAATTCACGTGCATGACCAAGGTACTCAGCCTCGGTCAGTGGAAGATCTAATTCCAATTTCTTTTTCAAGCGAATGGCCGGAGGCACGACCTCTGACACAAGCCCCTCTAAATCAGCCGCTTGAACGGCTTTTAACATGCTTTGCAATTCCCCAGAATCGGGGCCTAAATGTCGGTCAACAAAGGTGGCGTTCGGCATACAATTGACAATATGTTTTTAATGAACGCAAAATTAAACATATTTGTTGGTGGAAAACGCGGTTCTGCGTCTTAGCTTTAACCTTTTTGTATCATGCGCTCATTCTTTCTATTTCTATTCATTATTGGCCTGGTTCCAGCTTCTGTTCTTTTTTCTCAGGGCCAAATCCTGCGCATGAATGGACGCGAAATCCAAGCAGGATTTTTAGAGTTTAAGCCCTCAGCAGGCGTACTTTATTACCAAAAAAAATCAGGCAAAGGCCCCATCAAGGCCATACCCGCCTACTCCGTTTTTTCGTTTACCGATTCAAAAGGCGAGCAGGTGGTGTACCGGCAAGACACCACACTTCGGGGCTACGAATTGAGCGAAGCCGAAATCAGGGCTTTTGTGTACGGCCGCCGTTCTGCCCGCCGGCACTATGAATCGGTGTATTCTTACATTGGCGGGGGGTTGTTTGGCTCGGCTTCTCTCCTTTTGAATTATTTCTGGGCGCCTGGCCCGGCCCTTTTGTTTATGGTTGGTCAGGCCTACATGCCTCCAAAGGCCGAACGGGTTCTGGAACACGGTCCCGGAAATATGTTTGGCCCCTATTCGGCCGACACACTGCCGCCCGGCATTCAGGCCATTGGTCCTGAAGACGCAGCCTTTGTGAACGACACCCTTTTCCAAGAGGGCTACCGCCTTCAAGCCGGCAAACGAAAACTCCGCAACGCCTTAATTACCGCTGTTCCTGCCATTGCTACCGGAATGGTTGTTCGCTACTATTTTATTCAATGAGTCCATCTCCCTTTGCTTTGCTGAAACAGGACGCCCTGCACCATGATCAGGCCGATCCTCTTGCTTCCTTTCGTTCCCGTTTTGCTTATCCGAAACTGCACGAGTCCAACACCCTATATTTTACTGGAAATTCGCTGGGCCTTATGCCTTTGGCGGCCCGCGAAAGTTTGATGCAAGAACTTGATACCTGGAGCCGGTATGGGGTTGAAGGGCATTTTGAAGGCCCACAGCCCTGGGTGTCTTTCCACGAACCGTTTTCAGACTGGCTAGCCCCTTTGCTCGGCGCCCAGACCCAAGAGCTGGTCGCCATGGGCAGCCTTACCGCAAACCTTCATTTTCTGCTGGCCTCGTTTTATCGGCCCAGTTCCTCGCGTTATAAAATCCTTTGCGAGGGCAGCAGCTTTCCCAGCGACGTTTACGCGCTTGATTCTCAAGCCCGTTGGCATGGTTTTGACCCGGCCCAAGCTGTAGTGGAATTGCATCCCCGCCCAGGCGAACACACCCTGCGCACCGAAGATATTCTGGCTCAAATCGAAAATTTGGGTTCTTCCCTGGCCTTGGTCATGTTGGGGGGAGTAAACTACCTAACCGGCCAATTTTTCGACCTTAAAAGCATCGCCAAAGCAGCCCATGGCGTTGGCGCCTGCATGGGAACCGATCTGGCCCATGCCATTGGCAACGTGCCGCTGTCACTGCACGACTGGGATATTGATTTCGCTGCCTGGTGCTCGTACAAGTACTTGAACAGTGGGCCCGGAGCTACGGCAGGCATTTTTGTGCACGAAAAACACCTGGGAAAATCCGACATTCCGCGCTTGGAAGGCTGGTGGGGGCATAGGCCTGAGACTCGTTTTTTAATGGGTCGGCACATGCAGGCTGCCCAAACCGCCGAGGCTTGGCAGCACAGCAACGCCCCGGTTATGAACATGGCGGCTCAGCGCGCTTCGTTGGCTTTGTTTGCCGAGGCAGGTCAGGACCGATTGCACGCCAAGCGCGAAAGTTTGGTGCGGTTTTTTCTTCAAGGGTACCGGGCGCTGCAGCAGGAATTGCCCGCGGGCAGCCTAGATTGCTTAACACCAGAATCCATATCCGACCGCGGTTGTCAGTCCAGCTTGGTGTTTCCGGGCCGCGGCAAACGCTTTTTCGATTGGCTAAGCCAAGCCGGAGTAGTCGCCGATTGGCGCGAGCCCAATGTGGTGCGTATCGCCCCGGTGCCGCTCTACAACACGCATCTAGAGGTTTGGACCTTCCTCGATTTGGTCCGACAAGGGCTTAGCATGTAATTTGATTTCTTTTTTTGGGCGCCTTATCCCGCTTTCGGCTGTAGTCGGCCGCGCGGCAGGCAACAGGCCTAGGCGCTTGCGGTGGCTCCCAAGGTCGCCTCCTCAGCGCAGGCCTGTGGCCCGCCGCCTTGCCGCCTGCCGCCTCAATCGGGGGCGCGGCCAACCCGAATGCCCAACGCCATAAAAGAAAAAAGCCCCGACCCGTGTCGAGGCTTTGGAGCGGGAAACGAGACTCGAACTCGCGACCCCGACCTTGGCAAGGTCGTGCTCTACCAACTGAGCTATTCCCGCAGAATGGGAGGCAAATTTACATTGATTTTCTGTTTTCGCAAATTATTTTCGCCCTGTTTTTTTCTCTAAGCCCACCATTCGCTTTATTTCGTTTAGTTTTAGTAGGGCCTGAACGGGGGTTAGGTTGTCAACATCCAGCGTTTCCAACTCATCGCGTATGGACTCCAAGGCCGGATCGTCCAATTGAAAAAAGCTGAGCTGCATGCTTTTTTCGGCCTCCATTTTCTCGGTTGGTTTGTCTTTTTTTCGGCTGGATTCCAATTCTGACAGTATTTTTTCGGCTCTTCGAACCACTGTCAGGGGCATGCCGGCCATTTTTGCTACATGAATGCCAAAACTGTGTTCGCTGCCACCCGGCAGCAATTTGCGCAAAAACACCACCTTGCCCTCTTTTTCTTGAATGGAAACATGGTAGTTTTTTACCCTAGGCAGCTGCCCTTGCAATTCGTTTAGTTCGTGGTAATGCGTAGCAAACAGGGTTTTGGCTTTTCCCCCTGGGTAGTTGTGCAAATATTCCACCAAACTCCAAGCAATGGAAATGCCATCGTAGGTACTGGTACCCCGGCCAATTTCATCCAACAAGACCAAACTGCTGTCGCTCAGGTTGTTCATAATGGCGGCGGTTTCGTTCATTTCCACCATAAACGTCGATTCCCCTTGGCTTAGGTTATCGCTGGCTCCTACCCGAGTAAAAATGCGGTCGGTCATTCCCAGTCGGGCCTGAACGGCGGGCACAAAAGACCCCGCCTGTGCTAGGATAACGGTTAGAGCCGTTTGCCGAAGCAAGGCACTTTTACCCGCCATATTGGGTCCGGTTATAATTAGTATTTGCTGCTGTTCCCCGTCCAAATGAACGCTGTTGGGTATGTATTTTTCGCCCGGTGGTAGCCCTTGCTCTATTACCGGATGCCTTCCGTCAACCAAAGTTATGCTGTGGTTTTCGGCCCATTCGGGGCGGCGGTAGCCTCTTTCTAAAGCCAATTGGGCAAAATTCAGAAGCACATCGGCCATGGCCAAGGCCTGGGCCACCTGTTGCAATTTCGGAATAATCGGGTGCAAAGCCGTTAAATACGATTGGTACAGTTGGCTTTCTAAACCAACGATTTTTTCTTCGGCGCCTAAAATTTTCTCTTCGTAGGTTTTTAATTCGGGCGTAATGTAGCGTTCAGCATTCACTAAGGTTTGCTTGCGAATCCAAGAATCAGGAACCTTCTCTTTATGGGCATGGGTTACCTCAAGGTAATAACCAAACACCTGGTTGAAGCCTATTTTTAATGAACCAATTCCGGTGGCTTCTATTTCGCGCTGTTGGATGTTCAGCAGAACATCTTTTCCAGAATAGGCCAACTGCCTGTATTCATCGAGTTCGGCATGGTAGCCGGCACTAAAAATAGGGCCTTTCCCGGCCTGAACTGCGGGTTCTTCTTCAAAATCGCGGCGCAAGGTATCGGCCAGGGTTCCCACTTCGGGCAGGTTTTGTGCCCATGAAACAAAGGCTTCTGGACCTTTGCTGTGTACGTCGTCGGCAAGGGCCTGGGCGGTTTCCAATGCCTGAGCTAAGCGCGGCATTTCGCGGGGCGACAACCTTAGGGTGGCCAAACGCCCCACAATGCGTTCCAAGTCGCCGGCCTGCTTTAGTTCGTTTTTCCAAACTTCAATGCGTTGGGGCTCGGCAATGAGGGCTCCCACCATGTTCCAGCGCTGTTCAATCTCGGTTTTGTTGCGCAAGGGCATCAGCAGCCAACGCTGCAGCAGGCGCGAGCCCATGGGGCTTACACAGTGGTCCATCACCTGAAACAAAGATCTGCCTCCAGGTGCCACCGATTGCACCAGTTCCAAATTGCGGATGGTAAAATCGTCCATCCAAACGTAGGCCGATTGATTCAGCCGTTGTATGGTGTTTATGTGAGGCAGGTTTTGGTGCCTGGATTGCTCAAGATAATGCAAAATCACTCCCGACGAAATGCTTGCCAAAGGCAAATTTTCTAAGCCAAAACCCTTAACACTGGCCACTCCAAATTGGCGCTGTATTTTTTCTTCGCAAAAACCAGATTGAAACACATACTCCTCGAGCGGGTACAAATAGGTGTTTGCCCACATAGACCTGCCCCAATCCATTCGGCCACGGGGCAAAAGAATTTCACGGGGTTGAAAAGCCGAAATCATTTGCTTCAAGAAGGCCGCATCGCCCTGCCCTGCAAAAAAATTGCCGGTCGAAATATCCAGAAATGCCAAACCCGACTGGCCTTGGTGTTCGGTTCCTACACAAGCCAAAAAATGAGCACTGCCCGAGTCCAGTACTTTTTCGTTTAGTGTTAAGCCCGGGGTTATCAGTTCGGTTACGCCTCGTTTCACTATGCCCTTAACCAATTTGGGGTCTTCAAGTTGTTCGCAAATAGCCACCCGCAATCCGGCACGCACCAAGCGAGGCAAATAGGCGTCCAGCGAATGGTAAGGAAATCCAGCCAATTCAACCGTGGCAGCTCCCCCGTTTTTTCGCTTTGTTAGGGTAATGCCCAACACCTTTGAAGCTTTAATGGCATCTTCGCTAAAAGTTTCGTAAAAATCACCTACACGGAACAGCAAAAGGGCATCTGGATGGGCTGCCTTTACCTCATAATACTGCTTCATCAATGGTGTTTCCTGCGGTGCTGTTGCCACCCCTAAAGATTTTTTCCGAAGGTACACAATCCGCTACGGATACAAAAACCTAAGGAGCAAGCTATCTTTGACCTATGCAAAAGAAAACAATGCCAGAGCTGATGCGGCTGAGCCCTGAAGAGGCTCGAAGGGCTCCGCGCCTTCCCCTTCGGCTTCTGCTTGAAAATGTACGGAGCGCCCACAACGTCGGCTCGGCATTTCGCACCGCCGACGGTTTGGGATTGGAAGGGCTCGATTTGCTGGGCTACACGCCCTGTCCGCCTTCTAAAGATATACTTAAGGCCTCGCTGGGAGCCGAATCTACCGTGCCATGGAAACACTGGGAATCGGTAGAACAGGCCTTGGATTTTTATGCCCAACAGGGCTACCAAATTTGGGCACTAGAGCAGGTTCATGGAAGCAAACCCTTGCATGAATGGCCTTGTTTTTGGCCCCAAAAAACACTGTTGATCGCTGGGCATGAATTGGACGGGGTTTCAGAATTTGCCCTAAAAAAATGCCAAGGAGCCGTCGAAATACCCCAGCAGGGCAGCAAACATTCCCTCAATATTGCCACCGCTGTGGCCATGGCTATGTGGGAATGGTCAAGGTCTTATTGGAAAGTTAACCCTGATTAGCCAATAATTAGAATAATTTCCTAAATTTACCCTCTGTATATCTATCGGTCGTATGCAAAAACGCTATATTCCATTCCTTTTAGCCATGGCAATTATGCTTACAGGGCTTTCGTCCTGCAGCTACCATTATGCTCAGAAAATCAAGGTTTACCGCAAGGCAACCTTAGGTACGCCTAGCCGCAGTTCCGATATGATTGCCAACGGCAGGTCAAAAACCGGCTATTACTCCGATATGATGCACAGCTTCGGAGTGGGTGCAACCTATTGCATGAACGATTTTACCTTGGTAATAAACGACGTTACCGCCAATGTTAAAGGCACCATTTTAATGGCAAACCTGCACTATGAGTTCCGTTACAATTTTTTGCCCATTGGTTATAAAAGTTCGTTGAGTTTAAATGTGCCTTTGCACGTAGGTGTTCCTGTTCTATCTGACGCAACAGGCACTTCCAACAGCAGTGTGTACATTACTCGAGTTAAAGACATTGGCCCAATGGACATTAGCGTATTCATCCCGGTAACCTTGAACGTAAACGTGGGGCGAAATGCCTTGGCAGGGGTAAAAGGCGCAGGCCTTGGATTGGGCGGGGGATATATGATGGCCATTGCTCCGGGAAGCGATTTTGCTGGAGTGGGCCCCTTTACCCACGGCCCCTACGGAGCCTTTGATTTTCGCTTTGGTATTTGCACTCTTGGTAGTTATGCCATGTACAGCATGCGCCACGAGGCCTTTCAGTTGGGCGGCAAATTTACCTTTACTTTTTAATTCAGCGTTCTGAACGCATAGCTTAACCACAGGCAACATGCCTAGGGTCGAAACGGCGTACATTCAATTGGGGGGGAACAAACCCGATACGCCCGACTGGTTTTTTCGCTGCGTTTCGGAAGAAATTCCCCTATTGGGCAAAATAACAGCACTTTCTTCTTGCTACGAAACAGAACCCTGGGGTTTTGATAGCCCCGATCGATTCTTGAATGCCGTTGTTGCGGTTGAAACCGATTTGAGCCCGGAACAGCTTATGCAGACCTTGCTGCGTATCGAGAAAAAAGCAGGAAGGCACCGCAAATCCGAAAAGGGTTATGAAAGCCGAATACTCGATTTAGATGTGTTGGCCTTAGGTGAACAAATTGTGAATAAAAAAACAATAATTCTGCCGCATCCACGGCTACATTTACGCAACTTTGTACTGCAACCGTTTAGCCAAATTGCAGCCCAATGGGTTCACCCGATTCTCGGAAAAACCACGCTGGAACTTCTGGCCGGCTGCACAGACCCATCTGAAATAAAACGGTTGACAAATCAATATGCAGCACTGGCGATATTTGGTGGTTGAAGGCAACATCGGGGCAGGGAAAACAACCCTGTCAACCATGTTGTCTGAGCACTTTTCTGCCCGCTTAGTATTAGAACAATTTTCCGACAACCCTTTTTTGCCTGGATTTTACGAAGACCCCAACAAATTTGCCTTTCCACTGGAATTGTCATTCTTGGCTGAACGGTATCAGCAATTAAAAGACGAATTGAGCCGGCCCGATCTGTTTCGCCCTTTGATTGTGGCCGATTATTTTGTGCTTAAATCCTTGATCTTTGCTCAGATTACCCTAGAACAACACGAATTTGAGTTGTTTTCGCGCTTGTTTAAAATCATTCGCGACAGTTTGCCTTTGCCCGACAAAATTATTTTTTTGCACAGCAACCGCGAGCGTTTAAAATCCAACATCCAAGAACGAGGACGGTCGTATGAGCAAAACATCCAAGATGAATACCTTGAGAAAATACAAAACGGGTATTTTGGATTGCTAAAAAGCCTTGAAACCCTGCCCGTGGCACTGGTCGATGCGAGTGGAGTTGATTTTGTGAAGAATCCCGAAGATTTTCAACGCTTTGTTCGCCTGGCCGATATGCGCTTGGAGCCCGGGGTGCATTATTTCGATGCCGAGCGCCTGTATACATTGTAAACGCTAAGGCTTTAGGCTGCTTGATTGAACTTGCAGTTTGGGACGTAAGCGGGCCTTTTGGTAGGTGCGTTTGGCTTCTTTCCCTTTGCGTCGCACCCTGCGTTCTGAAATGGGCAAACCAAGTTCATTCTGGCATTCTTCCGAGCAACATCCTTTGTTGGCCTCGGCGCAATTGCTGCATTGAATAAACAGTAAATGGCAAGACTCGTTGCGGCAATTGGTGTGGTCGTCAGAAGGCTGCCCACATTGGTGGCAATGGGCAATAATGTCAGGGCTGATTCGTTCGCCCAGCCGATCATCAAAAACAAAATTCTTTCCAATAAATTTATTGGGCAGGTTTTCGGCCTTGGCTTGCCTGGTGTATTCAATTATACCGCCCTCCAGTTGAAATACCTGCTGAAAACCTTTGTGGCGAAAATAGGCCGAGGCCTTTTCGCAGCGTATGCCTCCGGTGCAGTAGAGCAAAACGGGTTTTTGTTCGTGGCCTTTTAACATTTCCTCTACGATAGGTAAGCTGTCGCGAAAGGTATCTACATCAGGGCAAATGGCTCCTTCAAAATGCCCTACTTCCGATTCATAGTGGTTTCGCATATCAACCACAACGGCATCGGGATGCTGCAACAGGTCGTTGAATTCCCGGGCTTTTAAATGCGGTCCGGGTTGCGTAACGTCGAAGCTCAGGTCTTGAAGCCCGTCGGCAACGATTTTATCGCGCAACCGCACGATAAGTTTTAAAAAAGAATTGGGCTTAGATTCTACGGCAATGTTGAGACGAATTCCCTGTAAAAAATCGAAGCCATAGAGTTTTTGCTTGAAGGCTTCGAATTGGTTTTCGGGCACAGAGATTTGTCCGTTTATGCCTTCGGAAGCCACATAGGTTCTGCCCAGTACTCCAAGTTCATTCCATTGTTGATACAGGGTGTTTCTGAATTCAACGGGGTTTAGAATATGGGCATATTTATAAAAGGAAAGGGTAACGCGGGGAAACCCTTCTGATTCCAATTTTTGGCGTAGGGTTTCACGGTCGTATTTGTTGCCGGGCAGGGTAGAAAAGTCCTTCATAATAGGGCATAAAAATACGAAATCCTATCATGCTTGGTAGGGGTAATTGAAACGATGCGGCCTGCGGCAGGGATTGAACCGGGTTGCCCGCAAGGGTGTTGGGGCAATGGCCCGCGCGGCGCGGAGGCGACTTTAGGAGCCCCCGCAAGCCCGCTGGGCCAAGCCCCCACAACCGCGGACTACCGGTGAAAGCCCGGCTGCCGCCCCAATCAAAACCAGCCTAAAATTGGGCAAAAAAAAGGGGGCCGAAGCCCCCTCTTTTAACCGTTGGATTGGTACATTATTTGGCTGCAACAACCAGTTTGCGCGTAACCGTTTTGCCATGGGCAGAGAAAGTTACGTGGTAAACGCCAGCCGAAAGAGCCGAAGTGTTTACAATGTGGTGGTGCGTGCCAACCTGCATCATGCCTTTTACAGGAGCTGCGATATCGCGTCCGTTCAAGTCGCGGGTATAGATTTCAACCATTCCTGGCTCGTTCAAGGTAAACTCTAGGTTTGACACATCTTGAGCAGGGTTGGGGTACATTTCGCTCAACAAGAAGCTGCTAAAGTCGCCGATTTCGGTAGGAATAGCGTTGCTGCTTCCCAAAGGCTTAAGACCCATACGAACTGTGGCCACAGCGTTTCCAGAGTAAATGTAATAGGTGTAATCGGCAGGAGCCCAGTACAAGGTGGTTTGACCTTGGTGGCGGTCGCCAGAAATACCTGGAATTACGAATTTGCCAGCAGGATCGTTTACTGGGGTTTGAGTTGATTCCAACATAACACCTGCGTAGAACTGAGTAGTACTATCGGTAGGAGGAATGGGTGTTGGGAAAATTTTCATGCGGATGTAACGACCTGTTTCGCCTTGAGCCCAAGGAGCAATGGTGTGAATATCGTCGGGGAATCCAAAGATATCTAGACCAGTCTGGCTGCGGTTGGAAAGGAATCCAGACAATTGAGTGCCAGGAGTAGAAACCCGACCTTGGCCAATGTCAGCAATCAAATAGGTCTCGACAAAATAAGCCGTGTCGTCGTTTACCGATTCAAACTTGGTCATTAGGTGGTATTTCTGCTCGGTGGGAGCATTTGGAATCGAGGCAGCCGTGTTGTTGTGGAAAACAAATTGGAAGTCGGTTCCAGCTACGGGATTTACCTTAGGCAAACCTTCCATAGCATACAGGGTATCGTTGATAATAACAGGATGTTGGAAAACGTTGTCGTTGGGGTTAATCATGTCGGGGTTGGCGCCTTGAGACTCGATAACCACTTTGTAGCTTCCAAGAGCTGTGGGAGCAGCGATACCAGAATAGCCACGAACAACGCTGGTAGCGCCGGCGGGAAGGTTAAAGCTGCGTGAATCTTGACCAAGAACCGTATTGGCGTTGTCAAGCAATTTTACGGAAACGATAACGTTTTGGTTCATACCACCCATGTTAGAAACGGTGGTTCCCCAGTACATAGAGTCCAAACCAGCGGTGGTGGTTGGAGTAGCCATGAACAATTTTGTGTGCAGGGTGTCGCCGCTGGTGAAAGCAGTTGCATTCAAGTAATCAAATGAGAACTGAGCATCGGCTTGAGCGATTTCGTAGTTCAAAGGAACGCCGATGTAAATATCGTCGATCATCCAAGAGTAGTAATCGGAATCCCAAACGAAGCGGAACTGGAAGTTGGGAGAACCGCCTACAGTCAATGGAACGTATTTGGTGCCAGAATCAATGCTGTTGGGGGTAGTTCCGGCAGCCCAAACTTGAGTCCAAGTGGTGCCATTGTTGGTCGAGATTTCTACCACGCGGTTTCCTTGGAACACCCGAGAATAGTGCTCGAAGGCAAGACCTACAACGGGGTTGTTGGAAAGGTTGATAACGGGCGAGGTTAGGATGGAGCGCTGAGGAGCAGGAGCGGGGCCTGAGCCTAGGGCGCCAGCGCAAGAAGAACCTTGGTCATCTAGCCAGTTAGAGTCAAAAATCACAAATCCGTTGGATGCGGTAGTTGAAGTGATTAACGAGTTTTCGCAAGCGCCTCGGCCACCTACGGTAACATCAGGCACAGTGTTAGGCCCGCGGTATTCCCAAGCGGCGTCGTTGTCGTTTTGAAGACCATTCTGACCGGTAGCCTGTTTTAGCGGGTTGGTCCATGGGCCCATTTCTCCTGCGAATCCAAAACTCCAAGTTTCAGAATACACAACACTAGAGAAGAAATTTGAAGCACCTTCTGTAGAATGATTTCCACCAGTAAAGGGCAGTTCATACAGGCCGGCAACAGTCCGCTCGGGGCTGGCTTTTTGGCCTTGTGCTAATCCTGCAACGGCAAGAAGAGCTACGGGTAAAATGTAATTTTTAAGCATGGTTAAACGGTTATTTGGAGCAAGGTACGAATTATTCCTATTATTAGCCAAATGTTAATTTGCAATGTAAGAGCTTAATACTGAAATTTAATTTGGAAGCTATCTGTATATTTAGGGTATGAATTGCCTATTTTTTCGTTTTATACAGGCTGGTTTGGCCAGTTTGTTCGCTTTGGGGCTTAGCGCTCAAGGCACCTTGCAGTTTAATCAGGTTAAGTTGGTTCAGGCCATCGACTCGGTGCCGGCCAATAAGGTATGGAAAGTTGAAACTGCGGTGCTGGGCATTTCGCAGGGCATTCGGGTTTCGCCTACTTTTTACATCAATGGCGATACCGTGGTGTTGGGTTACGATTCGTACAATGTAAGTAGGTGGGAGAATGTTACCTCGGTGGTGGTGCAGGTTCGTGGTCAACTTTGCAACACCGTGGTGCGGATGCGCTTTTTGGGCAGCGGCGGCGGCTCGGCCATTGACCAAGACAATTCCAGTGCCAATTTAAATAGCACCTACAATCAATTTACTACGGTGGCGACCTTTACCCCGCCTTCGCCGGGGAACAACGAGATTGACCGATGGAATTTTTGGTTGGCGGCGGGAAATCAAACAACAAGGGGAACTCCCGAATTTAGGATAGTTGTGAATTTGGCCAACGGGGCTCAAATTGTTGAAACGTACAACACTAGCAGTAGTTGCGCTTGCTGCTGGAATGTCGGTGATGTTTGGGCAAATTTTGTGGGGAATTCCAGCAGTACGGTTGCCCTTTCCCGAATGGATCGAACCCGCCCTCAAATCTCTACCTCTTTGCCCATGTGGCTGCCGGCGGGCACTACCCTTCAAGCCGGGGGAAACGTAAAGGCATTGTCGGTGATTGAGTTTAATATTCTGCCCTGATTTTTCGTTTTTAAGGGATTTCTAAGGGCAAGTAAAGCTGTTGGTTAGCGTTTTAAGGACTAACCCCGACTCCGCTCTTCTTTTCTTGTGGTTGTGGCTGAAGCCACGCAAGAAGGAAAAAATGTGGCTACGCTTTTTGCGGCTAGGTTTTTAGCCACGAATGCACGAATGGGTGTGGCTTTGGCCTTAGCCACTAATTCAGGAATATATGTGGCTACGCTTTTTGCGGCTAGGTTTTTAGCCACGAATGCACGAATGGGTGTGGTTGTGGCTGTGGCCACCCATTCAGGAATATATGGGGCTATGCTTTGGGTGTATGGGGTTTTAGCCACGAATGCACGAATGGTTGTGGCTGTGGCTGAAGCCACTCATGCAGGAAAATATGGGGATAGGCTTTTTGCGGCTAGGTTTTTAGCCACGAATGCACGAATGGGTGTGGTTGTGGCTGAAGCCACGCAAGAAGGAAAAAATGTGGCTACGCTCTTTGCGGCTAGGTTTTTAGCCACGAATGCACGAATGGGTGTGGCTGTGGCTGAAGCCACGCAAGAAGGAAAAAATGTGGCTACGCTTTTTGCGGCTAGGTTTTTAGCCACGAATGCACGAATGGGCGTGGTTGTGGCTGAAGCCACGCATGCAGGAAAATATGGGGATAGGCTTTGGGTGTATGGGGTTTTAGCCACGAATGCACCCATTCGAGCATTCGTGGCTACCCTAGTTACGCATTTCCAATAACCACCGATTATGAAAACCAGGCCAATCTAGCCCAAAAACATACCATTCGTGCATTCGTGGCTACCCTAATTACGCATTTCCAATAACCACCGATTATGAATACCACGCCAATCTAGCCCAAAAACATACCATTCGTGCATTCGTGGCTAAGCTAGCTGCGGCCTAATTGCCTTGCGCCAGTGTCGCCGCCCCAGCGGTTTATCCCCACAATCCAAGCCCCTAAAACAAAAACGAAATGCTCATTTTTACAAACAGGTTATTGCCCGGCCCCCCAACCAAAGCATTCGGCCCATACCGATAAAACACCCCAACTCCAAATCCGGAATTGTTCAACACCAATAGGTTGTCAACGCTCAAACCCGATTCAAAATACCCCCGCTCTAAGGTTGCACCCAACAAACCCGCATGCCCCTCTCTGTTTGACCAACCACCCCAACCCATGTTGTGGAACAAAGACAAATTCGGCCTAAACACTTTTTTCCACTTTACCCAATTCGGGAAGGTATGGTTGATAAACCCATACACATAGTAATTCCCAATAAATTCAGCCGGCATCATGGTTTCAAAGGCGTTCCGGCTTACCAACGAAAAATCGGTATAACTTCCCCGACCATTAAACAATACTTGAGCAGGAGCCCGCTCCGGAACCCAACCCGCCATTAAGGTTGCTTGAATGCGCCCCCATTTTTTCCAACTGTACTTTTCTTCGACTTTCAGCTGAATCCGGGTGTATTCCTGTCCGCCCACGGGCCAGGAAATTCCCCGACCCACCTGAAACCACAATACGGGCTTGTCGGTGGACAAGGCCAAGCGGGTTCCGCCAAACGGTATGTACTTTTCGCCCAAACCCCAACGCAGACTCAAACCTACTTCGGTCAAATTGAACCGCCTAAGGCTATCGGTGCCTTGGGCATACCGGTATCCATCGGTGGGGTTTTGCCAGCGGTGCTGACCATACACCTGAATCTGCACATTCGCCACCGGACTGCTTTCCAAACTTATTCGGGTTTCTTGTATGCTGTCGAACACCGAAACCGCCAACTGCCTGTTTAAATCGTTCAATTGCAGAGGCGGCACAATGGCCATGTCGGTGGCCGCCCGCTCAATTACATCTTGCCGATAACCCAGCCGAAGTTTGGTGGCCGATTTTCGGTGCAAGGGCCATTCTGAAAACACGCCCCATTTCAAGGCCATGTCTTTAAACCCATAGGCCACATAGCCCCCCACTTGCCACCACGAAATCAACCGTTCGTTGCTTTGCAAACCCAGCCCCAACCGAAACCCTTCGTATTGGTTTGCCCGCATCAATTCATTCAAATTCCAATCAACAATCCCTGTCCTGAATCTTCCGGTAACCAGCGCCTCCAATCCCTTCAAACGCTTGTCTAACTTCATTTCTTTGCCCACGCTGTCCATCACATGGTAGGTTAGGGAATCTTTGCTCTCCCGCTCTTCTCCTCCAAAGGTGTTCAGCAATCCTTCGCTGTTTTTTTCCCATTGTTCATCTAGCTCCACCGCCATGGCACTAAAATCAGAAGGCCGAATCCGCTCTTTGCGTTCTATGTTTCTTAAATAGGTTCTGGCTTGCACCACCATAGGGACTCCGTTGATGCTGGCGCTGCGCAAATGCAGGTCCAATTGCTGCTGTACAGGGAACCAAGCCAGGCTGTCGCAAGGCTCATAGCGCTGAACAATGGCCACCCGATTTCCGGTTGAATCGACCGGCGAGGCTACGGCGCTTTGCAGCGCCACCTGACTGGCATTGATGAACAATTGCCCTTGAATGCCTCGGGGGTTTTTGGACTTTAAGGGATAATATTGAATCAAAAGCAGGGTGTCGATTCCCTGAACCAAGGTGTCGGCAATATCGTAATAGTACATTCCTAGGCCCTCTTTGCTGATGGGGTTTTGGTACGATACGCCCAAGATTTCAAAGCGGTCTTCGTAAAAAGACAAGCTTTGCATTTGGGTGGTCAGGGTTGAAATGATTGGATTTTGTAGCCCCGAGGTGCGGCTGGCTTTGATGGTTTCTTGAAAGCGCCCGGGTTTTAAATACCGGCGTTCTATCACCGATTCATTTAAAAAGAAATACTGCTTTTCGGCCATGTTTTTGACTTCAAGCAGTGCGCTGTCGGGCTTTTTCATCCGCAGGCTGTCGGTCATGGCCAACAGGCTATCGGCTTGCGGGCTTAAACTAATGCGTTGATATACGGTGGCTTTCCATTTGGGCAGCGACAAGGGATTTAAGCTGTCGCGTTTGGCCAATATTTTGCGCACCCAGCTTTCGGCTTCCGACATCTCGGCCAGGTACTTGACCTCGTTTAAGCGCACCGACGAGGCCTTAAGGGCTACACGCAATGGGGCAGAACCTTCTACCAGAATGGTATCGCTGATGTAGCCAATGCACGAAAACACCAGGTATTTGCTGCCGCTGGGCAAATTTAATTGAAACCGCCCATCAATATCGGCCGCCACGCCTTTTCCACTCCCTTGTATCACCACCGAAGCAAAAGGCAGGGGTGCCGCGGTGCGCTCGTCCACGATTTTGCCCGAAACCAACGCTTGGCTTACTAGACCCAAGGGGCCCATCAATGCCAAAAAAAGGGTTAAAATCCAACGGCTTCGCTCCTGCATCCCTCAGGGCTATCGTTGAAATTATTGAAATGTTTTGTCGGCCATTAGCACTGCCCGATGCAGGTCGATGCGTCCGCCTGATTTCGACAAGCTGCTAAATTTCACTGTTTTTTCGTCGCCAGGAAGCACCACTTTTTCTTTGGTTTTTACCGCCGATTTCATCAGGACTGAAATCACATCTTGAGCCGTCATCTTCGGATAATAGCTCATCAGCACTGCCGCAACACCAGCCGCCGCGGGGGCCGCCATGCTGGTTCCCTGTGCGTTATCGTACTTGCTGTCGGGAATGGTGCTGTAAATGGCTACTCCGGGCGAGAACAGGTCCACGTTCTTTTTGCCGTAGTTTGAAAAACCGCCGACTTGCTTTGGGGCCTTTTTCCAGGAACCAGCTCCGATGTTGAACCAGGTGCTGCTGGCACCACCGGATTGATAGTATTTGGTTGGGAAGCGGTCTTCTTTGTCCACGTTGATGGACTCGTTGCCGGCGGCATGCACCAGCAAAACTCCTTTGGCGGTGGCATAGGCCACGGCATCGTCCACCACTTTTTTGTCCCACGAAAATCCTTTTCCAAAGCTCATGTTGATGATGTTCGCTCCGTTGTCGGCGGCGTAGCGAATGGAGTTGGCAACGTCTTTGTCGCGCTCATCGCCATCGGGTACGGCACGCAAAACCATGATACGCACGTTGTCGGCAATGCCGTCCATACCAATTCCGTTGTTGCGTACGGCGGCAATAATGCCCGCTACGTGGGTGCCATGGAATGCATCGGGACCTTCCACCAGGTTGTTTCCATAAAAGCGTTCGTCGCTGTTGGCATAGTTGTCGCCCACAATAGCGCGGGGGTCAAAATTTACGTTTAAATGGAAGTTCACCTGTCCTCCAAAATAGTCTAATGCCTGGTCTAAGCTGCGGCGAATATCGGCCAGGGGAACATCGGGATTTCGTGTAGCAATCATTTTCACCATTCCCATGGCTTCCGCCACCTCGCTGCCTTCGGCCACGGCCAAAGAGGCAAGGTTTGAGCCTTTGATTTCATCAATGCCTTGGCTTTTGGCCTCGGCCAAAACCTTGTCTAGCATATCGGCAATGCCTTGGTACTGCTTTAAACCGCCCTGAGCTTCTGCCAAATCGGCATCTAAAACGGCTTTGGCGGCGCTGTATTTTTTAAAATTAGCCAAATCGGCTTTGGCTACGGTTTTCTCGGTTTTCCCTTCAAATGCAGGGCCGTAAGCTGCCACAATGCGGGTCATTTCCAAGGCATCTTGGTTGATTTGAGAACCATCCTTGCCGCCAATAAAATTCCAACCGTTCACATCGTCCACATAGCCGTTGTTGTCGTCGTCCTTACCGTTTCCTGGAATTTCGCCGGGATTCACCCAAATCACCCCTTTCAAATCTTCGTGCTCAATGTCCACGCCCGAGTCGATGACAGCCACCACAACGGTACGGCTTTTTTTATTTTTTAAGAATTCATAGGCCTTTTTCGAACTAACCCCGGCATATCCATCGGCTTCTTGGTTCAAATGAAACCAATCTTTGGGGGGCGTATCGGTCTGCGCCGAAAGCGGCAAAACGGCCAACAAAAGGGCATAAAATAAAGCAATACTAAGCTTTGCAAAACGCGTATTCATGGTAGTTGATGTGTAAATTTCCGTGCAAGATAGCGAATTTACTTTAGGTGTACGGTTCTGGTTTTTTTGGGGGGCGGGTTACGGGCTTTCAGGGCTAGTCCGCCGTCAAGGGGCCCGGCGGCAGCGGCAAAAAAGGAGCTCCCAAGGTCGCTCTTTTTTGCGCGCGCCGCCCGGCCCCTTGCCGTTGCGTGCTAGCCTCTTCAATCCCGCCCGCGGCCGCACAAGTCTTTTATCTTTGTTTCTTTGTGAAGGCAAACCCATGAAATTATTCCCCCCACTTCCCTGGATTTCGAGCCTTAGGCCCATCAACCTTGGTTTTTTGGCCCTTACGGCTTGGATTGTTTCGCCTTCCCAGCTGGGCAGTCCTTTGTTCGCGGGCCTACTGATGTTAATGCTTATGGGCAACCTGCACAACGACCTGGGCGATTTTCGGGCCGATGCCCTAAACCGCCCAAACACCAATCCCTTTCAAAGCAAAGAAAACCGCCGCTTGGGCGTTCTTCTTTTGTTGTTGGCTTTGGCAATGTTCCTGATTTTTCTGGGCATGCTTGATTCCACAGCCCATGTGTTGGGTTTGGTGGCTGTTGCTCTGGCTCTTTGGCTTTACAATTCTAGGCTTCAATATTTTCCGCTTCTGGGCAATGCTTGGCTGGCAGGCATTATGGGATTCTGCTTGTTTTTGTTGATTCATACAGGCCCCCTTGCATTTCAGCAAAAAATATGGGCCTACACCGCCGTAGCTCTTGTGCATTTTGCTCGAGAGTTGGTAAAAAGCCTGCAAGACCAAGCCGGCGATGCAAAGCACAAACCCCTTCGGTATTCCTTGCCTCCGGTTTGGTTGTACCGCCTGTTGGCCGCTCTTTCGTTGTTGGGCCTGGCGGCCTTGTCGGATTTGCTTTGGCGCAGCGAAAAATCGCCCGTCATTTTTGGACTGGCCTTTGTTTTGCCTTTGCCCTTTGTTTTGTTTGACCGAAACTACAAACGGCTGTCGTTCCTGCTAAAGGCCTTTATGTTGTTGGGGCTGCTGGTGCTGTACCTTTGCTATGTATTGCCTTAATGCCATGAAAAACCCCGCCCTGTCCTCTTTTCCCTTTTCCTTGGTTTTGGGTTCTGCCTCGCCCCGCCGCCAAGAACTGCTGCAGCAATTGGGATTTGGCTTCCAGGTTTTGGTGCGCCCCATCGACGAAGAAAATTTGCCTGCTATGCCCGTGAACGAAGTGGCAGAATGGCTGTGCCGAAGCAAAGCCCAGGCTTTTCAAGATGTGCTTGATGCCGACCCAAAGCTACTAATCATAACGGCCGATACTGTGGTTTGGAAAGACAACACCCTGTTTGGGAAACCTGCCGATCGGCAGCAGGCCATAGACATGCTGATGGCCTTGCAAGGACAAACCCATCAGGTAAGTACCGCCGTTTGTTTGGGCCACAAAAGCGGATTGCATAGCTTTACCGATACGGCAAAGGTCAGCGTACGTAGCTTGAACCTGGCTGAAATTGAATACTATGTGGATGCCGCCCAGCCCTTTGACAAAGCCGGAGCCTATGGAATCCAAGAATGGTTTGGCATGGCTTGCATCGAACGCATTGAAGGAGATTTTTACACCATAATGGGATTGCCCACCAACAAACTGTACCGGGCTTTGCTTGAATTTAACCCTGTTGTATGAGAATCGTTGACACCATTCCCCACGCTGAATACCGAATTTCCATTCTAAAAATGAACGACAAATGGCTGCTGCGCATCGAGGCGGGCCCTTACGAGCAGGTGTACAAATTCACCACCGAAATGGCTGCCGACACCGATGAAATTAAGCGCCTGGCCAGCCCCGAATTTTTAGAAAAGGTGAAAATCCAATTCGATGCCATGCACGGCATTTTTTTGCCTGCGGTTCGGAGTTTAAAAGGACGGTAGAACCGCTGGGGGTATAGACGCAAAATATGGCGTCTCTACTTACGCCGCTGCGGGTCCAGCCATTCATGTCCCAAATCGGCAAGGCCATTCAGCACAGCAAACAAAGCCGATGTGGTAACAATGCAACCCATCACCACCGGATAATCCATGGTTTGAATGCCCACCACCAATTCCCTTCCAATTCCTTTCCAGCCAAAAATGTATTCCACAAAAACGGCACCGGCAAGCAAACTGCCAAACCAACCGGTAAACGAGGTCCAAACTGGCCCCAGCGAGGCCCGCAACAAATGCACAAACCAAACTCGACCTTGAGTTAAACCCTTGGCTTCGGCTGTGCGAATAAACAGAACCGACCTATTGGAAAGCAAGGTGTTTTTGGTCATTTGCAGCATTACCGACAAGGGCCGAATTCCCAAGGTAATGGCGGGCAGCAATAGGTGTTGCAGAGCCAAATGCCGTTCTCCGGTTAGGTTGTCAATGCTGTACAAACTGCCCCAAGGCGGCAAGCCTGTAAACTCCTTTAGCACATATCCAAACAGCCAGGCCACCAAGATGGCCGAAAAAAAACTGGGCAGAGCCATGCCCGCCGTACTTAAGCCAAGCAACCCTTTTTCCCACCATTTGTTTTGGTTTCGGGCCGCCACATAACCCAATGAAATGCCCAGCAGCCCCGCCATCAGCATCGAAGCCAATGCCAAGATTAGGGTGGCCGGAAAAGCCGAAGCAATAATGTCGCCCACCTGCCGGCCGGTTTGGTAGCTTTTTCCTAAGGACGGCCACTTTAAACTCCAGGAACAGGTTTGGCCGGTACCGCACTGAAGTCCCACAGGGCTTAGGTCGTTCACGTACCAAGCCACCTGTTTCCAAAGAGGCAAATCCATGCGCATTTCCTTTTTTAGGGCGGCAATGGTAACCGAATCGGTTTGCTGTCCTGCCAATTCATATACTGCTTGATCGCGGCTGTTCAGCAGTCCAAAAAACAAAAAGGAAAGCAAGACAGCACTTCCTAAGGCATACAATAGGCTTTTACCGAATATGCCGGCGATGCGTTTCAACGTTGCAGCAAACTGGTTAAGGCTTCGGGCGAAGGGAGGCTGCGGGCCGCCCATTTTCCAACCACCTTGCCGTTTTGAATCAACACCAATCCTCCGTTGCTGCGCAAAATGGTTTTCAAGGCTTTTTCGTCGTTAAAGCAAACGGGAATGTCCACTTGATTCTCGTTTTTATACTCATTCAACACCTCGTCAAATTCTGGAGCCGCCAACAAATAGAGCACACCGCTGTTTCGTGCCACAGGAATCAAGGCTTTTTGAGCTTCGATAACCGATTCAGAGGCTTCGGTCAGGTGATTAAACACGCCCAGCAGCACAAATCCTTTTGAATTAAAAAGGCTGTCGCGGAATTCTTCGCCGGTGTAGGGGTCGCGCAGGGTAATGTCTTTAATGCCCGGCTCTTTTCCTTTTTCAAGTACGGTTTGGTCTTGCTTCCAAAACAAATGGTTGGCCTCGAAGGTCGAATCAAACCAATCCCAATTGTCGGTGGGTTGCCGCACTTCAAGGCAATCGCTTTTGCGAATGTACACCATTTGAACGGCAACCCGGTCGGTAGTTTCGTCGGCGCCTTCGCGAATGTCTTTTCCAATGGCCCAAGCGCGGTAATCTTTCAGGGGTTCGTAGGCAGAGCAGTAAAGAGAAAATCCCGTAGAAAGCACCAAGGCAGCGATCATGCCCCAATGCGCCCCATTTTTCGGTTTCCAGGCCCTGCTGGCTTCAAACATCAAATGAAATACGCCCAACAAAACGGCGGGCAGCCACCAATCGAACTGCAATCCACACAGGGCTGCCATTCCTAAGGCCGAGGCCGACAGCATAGCAAGGCGTGAAGCGTTGCCTTCTTTTGCCTTGGCCAAAGTCGACTGCTTAATAAACAAGGGTAAAATAAAGACCAGCAAAAAGATGTCCTTGTAAAAGGACTGCCAGGGCGTCAGTTTCAGGGCATCGCCAAAGCAGCCGCAATCGGTTACTTTTTCAAAGTACGCCGAATAAAAGGTAAGGAAGGAGAAGAAAACGGTGAGCAGCAGCAGCAACCAAGCGCTCCACCGCAAATACACCCCGTGCAGCAGGGCCAAGCCCAAGGCAATTTCGAGCACACAAATGAAAATGGCCAAGGCCAGCGCGTTTTTCTGGAACAGCGAAAACACGGTCAACAAAAAGGGCACCCCTGCGGCGTATTCCGATTCCTCCATGCGCACCTCTTCTTTGGAATAGAGGGCATCTTTAAAGGCTTTGGCGCAGGGCTCGTTTTCCATTTTTTCCCCGTCTTCGGTTAAAACCATTTCTGTTTTATGGGTAAGGTCGTGGGCGAAAACCTCAAAATACTCCCGCAGTTTGTACGAAAATCCATGGGGGTCGTTGGCCTTAATCAAGCCCGACAAAATGAAAATGGTGCCTACAATCAGGCGCGAGGTCCACAATAGTATTTTCATAGCTACGAATGTACGATGTCAAAAAAACCTGAGCAAAATTCTTAACGAAACAATAACAAGTTTTCAGCTCCGACCCTAATCCATGCGCGTTAAAACCGCGTTGCGAAAGCCGCTGCTCCCTGTATTATGCCCACGTGCCACAAAGCCTACCTAAAGGCATTGGGCCCTCTTTTTCGACCTCTCAGCAGCCCTTTAAGGCCATTTTTAGTCTTAGATTTCGTTGCGATTTGGCGCAGGGAATTTTCTTGCCTTTTTGTTTTGGGTTACCGTAGCGAATAAAATGGGTAATTTAGACTGGGAATTGGGGTTGAGATGGGGTTGTTAGACGAACCGACGTTAAGTGTCATAAAAACATGGCGTAAAAATTGCATAAAAGTAAATAATAATTTACCTTTGCTTATGAAATGCTCTGAGGCTTATCGAATACTTCAGAAAGATGGATGGCACCCCGTTTCACAGAAAGGATCTCATGTTAAACTCAAACATAAATCAAAAGATGGGGTTATAATTTTTCCGAATCACGGTAGCCAAGAATATAGGTAAAGGTTTAGAGATAAAACTTTTCAAACAAGCAGGAATTAAAATTTAGAGCCATGAAAAATTTGAAGAAAAAAATAGACATCACAGTTGAAAAAACAGACACTGGCTACTCAGCTTATACTGAAGATATGAGTGTCTTCACAACTGGTAAAGATATTCCAGAACTTTACGCAAATTTAATTGAAGCGCTAAATTTGGCTTATGAAGAGTTGGGATATGAAGTAACCGCTGAAAATCTAAAACTAAATTTGGATTTACAACAGTTTTTTCAATACTATAAGGTTTTGAACGCGAACTTCTTGGCTAAGAGAATCGGAATGAACCCAACACTTTTATCTCAATACGTGCGAGGAAAAAAACATCCATCTTCCAGACAAACGGATAAGATAATCAGAGGTATTCAAAGTATCGGTAAGGAACTAGCAGATATAAGCCTCGTATAGAAAATAAACGCCACCTAACACGCAGTCAGCAAAATGGCGCCCGAACATACTCGAGAGAAAGCGCCACATCGCCTACTGCGAAACCGTTAGGTGCAATCCTGGGGACGAACAGAAAACAAAAAATCCCGACTTTACATCGGGACTTTAAATTATACAAAAACGTTATTTTAAGCGATCAGAACTTCATAAGGAAGATTAAAATCATCATGAAGTGCTTTAATGACGCGCAAAGACAATCCTCTTTTACGACTAAAAAATTCGGAGACATTCCCTTTACTACCGAAGTAAATTATGAGATCCTTTGGTTTTAAACCTTCCTGTTCCATCATATACTTTACAGCCTCTACTGGGTCAGGGGCTTCAATTGGATAATGTAAATCTTCATATGCAGACACGAGCGTACCGATTACATCGAGTTCGTCGTAAGCCATTGTTCCTTTTTTAGGATTAAGGGCTATTAATTCCTCAATCCTTTCTAGAGCAGCTTTATAATCTGCTTTTGTGCGTACTGGTTTAACATTTTTCATTTTCGAGGAGTTGAATGGTTAATTGTATTGTTTTCTGTTTGTTTCTTCAATTGGCTTTTATTGGTTGTGTCATCAGGCTTTTTTCGCATCAATTTTAGTATACTCTGCAAGTGTGCCTACAAACCGTATGAACATTTTCTGCCCAGCAAAAAACACAAGGACAACAATGCGGTATTTATTTCCTTTAATATCAAATACAACTCTATCATTTCCAACATAATCAGCAGTTGAAAACTCAGCTTTGAGTTCATTGACACTCCTCCACTTGGCTTGTTCAACTTTTTTGAACCAAACTCGAAGTGGTGTCTCAGCATCCGGGTGTTTCTTCCAGAATTTAATAAGCATTAGACGTGAAATTACGTGCATTTTCTTTTTACCATGGCTTTAATGTTCGGTTAGTATATATTGTACGACAAACATAAAATTAGGTTCTCAAATTGAGAACTTTTTAACAAATATTTATGACGGCATGACATTTTATAAGAAGGCCAGCACCTAACAGCAAATAAACCCAAGCGGACGGACTCGGTCATCGCTCGGTGCGAAGCAGTTGCCGCTTCGCGAATTTTATTTTGCACCTCGCTAATAATCATTTATCTTTAAATAAACATTTGGGTTTATAGCCACAGGATGTTTCAAAAGCCCGCTTGGGTCTATTTGACAAACGTTAGCCTTCATTGTTAGATAGCAAAGCAAATAGCACCATGAGATTAAAATTTTGTAACTTTTGACATAAATTATAGATTGGCAGAGTAGCTGAAATATACCATATGAGTAATGCTCAAATATCCATACGCTTTTTTGACGACCGCGAAGTACGAGCCATTTGGGACGAGCAAAACGCCAAGTGGCTTTTTAGTGTGCTAGATGTTGTGGCAGTGTTAACTGACCAAGACAACTACACCAAAACTCGCAACTATTGGAAATACCTTAAAGCCAAGTTGAAGAAAGAAAACAGCAAGTTGGTTAGCACCACTACCCAACTGAAACTTTTGGCAAGTGATGGCAAACGGTATTTAACCGACATGCTGGACTACAACGGTATTATTGCCTTGGGAAAAGAATTTCCGGGCAAAAAGGCAAACCGATTTATTGACTGGTTCACATTCAGTGACGAAAGTATAGATGGTAAAAGTAAAACAAAAGCCTATGCCTTGTTTGAAAGTTCTTTCATCAAGAGTATTGAAGTTGGTACAACTAAAGGTTTGCAACAAATACACGCTTACCTGTTTGGCGGCTTGTATGATTTTGCAGGACAAATCCGGCAGAAAAACATTTCAAAAGGCGGTTTTCAATTTGCCGTATCACGCTTTTTGGGTGAGACATTAAAGCAAATAGAATCAATGCCCGAAACTACATTTGAGGAAATTGTAAACAAATATGTAGAAATGAACATTGCACACCCTTTTATGGAAGGTAATGGCAGAAGCACACGAATATGGTTGGATCTGATGCTAAAAAAACGCCTAAAAAAGTGCGTTGATTGGAGTAAAATAAGTAAACGTGACTATATGAATGCAATGATGCTAAGTCCAACAAAAAGTTATACTCTAAAGACTTTATTGAATAGTGCACTCACTACCAAAATAAATGATCGTGAAATGTTTATGAAAGGTATTGACTATTCCTATTACTATGAAGAAAATGATTAAAAGATAAAAACAACGAAACGCTAACAAAGGCTAAAATCAAGCGGGCTGATAGTGCCATTTTGAAGGGCAGTACATCTTTAAACTTTATTGCAGGTTGACAATGAAGTGCTCAGAACGGCGAAGCCCTCACGAACACCTTTTAAATTAATTATTTTGTGAGTAAATGCCCGCCAGCTTTTAGCCTCAAACGTCAGGCCGCATAACAACACCCCAATTAAACATTGCAATTGTTAATAAATCTCAGGCTGTTTATTAATGGTTTTCCCTGAAAATCGGTGTTTTTATTTATGAAATATATCCAAGGAAAACCCCGAAATCAGTGGGAGATGTATTGCCTGGATGCGCATGTCGATGCCGATAATGAGGTTTGTCGGATTGACCTATTCGGGGAAACATTGTCGCATCGGGACAACATGTGCCTCCAAGCTAAAAAAACGACAGTGCGGAGATTAACCGCTTTAATCTAAGCATATTATGCGGAGAAAGTTTTATTTGCGGAGAATAATGCGTATATTTGACGCATAAATTGCGGAGAATGAAAATTTATATCCACGAAAAAGAGAATTGGACCGACTTCACTTGGGATACTAAAAAAGTGATGATAAAACTTGGTGAAGCTAGAAATCAACAGGGCAGAATTCTTGGTAAAATGGAATCACTGGGTTTTGATTTGCAGAATGAAGCGGTTTTGAATACGCTTACTTTGGATGTTATAAAATCATCTGAGATTGAAGGTGAGTTTTTAGAAATTGAACAAGTACGTTCCTCCATCGCTCGTCGACTAGGAATTGACATTGCTGGGGCAGTGGAATCGGAACGCCATGTTGACGGAATCGTTGAAATGATGCTTGATGCTACACAGAGGTATGAATTGCCTTTAACTAAAGACAGATTGTTTGGTTGGCATGCCGCGTTGTTCCCCTCCGGTTGGAGCAATCTAATTAAATTAACCGTTGCAGACTGGAGAAAAGACACGATTGGTCCAATGCAAGTTGTATCTGGACCTATGGGAAAAGAAAAAGTTCACTATCAAGCTCCAAGCTCAGACAGGATAGAACCAGAAATGAAAAAATTCTTTGAATGGTTTGAAAACGAGAAAGAAACAGATTTGGTTCTAAAAGCCGCTATTGCTCATTTATGGTTCGTTACAATTCATCCATTTGACGATGGAAACGGGCGAATTACAAGAGCAATCACAGATATGACTTTGGCACGTTCTGACAAAAGCATCAGGCGATTCTACAGTATGTCGGCGCAAATTAGAGTGGACAGGAAACTGTATTATGAAAAACTTGAAAAAACACAAAAGGGAAATTCAGATATAACAGAATGGATTTTGTGGTTTTTGCAATGTTTAATAAATGCTATTGACTCCACGGATGAGACCTTGTCGAAAATACTCCATAAAGCAGAATTTTGGAAAATACATTCCACCACAATTCTCAATGATCGGCAACAAAAAATAATAAATAGGCTTCTTGATGGATTTGATGGAAAGTTAACAACCTCGAAATGGGGCAAAATCAATACATGCTCGCAAGATACGGCTCTTCGAGATATTCAAGATTTAATAAAGAAGGATGTATTGCAAAAAGAAGCAAGTGGAGGGCGAAGTACAAATTATGAACTAAAAGAACTACCCCGCCGCCTGCGGTAGGGATTGAACAAGGTTGCCCGCAAGGCCGGGGGCTTTAATGCCCGCGTGCTGCGGAGGCGACTTTAGGAGCCACCGCAAAGCCGCTGGGCATAAAGCCCCTGGCCGCGGACTACCTGTGAAAGCCCGCAACCGCCCAAATCAACACCCTGTTTTACAAAAGTTCCAATCCCTGTTTTACAAGCATTCCTAAGCCCATTATCAGGACAAACCAGCCGAATGCGCTTTTGAGTTTTGCACCGGGAATGCGCTGGCTTAGGCCGATTCCGATGAAGATGCCCAGTATGGAAAGTCCGCTGAACAGCAGCAAAAAAGGCCAGTTGGGGCTAAAATTTGATAGGTCGCCGCCGAAGCCAATCAAGCTGTTGGCCGCAATTATAACCAAGGTTGTGCCGATGGCCTTTTTCATGGGCAAACCCGTAACCTGAACCAAAACGGGAATGATAATGAAGCCCCCGCCCGCGCCCAAAAGTCCGGTTAAAAGCCCGACGCCCAGTCCTTGAGCTACCACAAGTCCGGTCTTTTTAAGGCTGAAGTTCCCGCTGGTTTCGGCTACTTTGGCGCTGCTGCCGCGGATCATGGACCGGGCAGCAAAAACCATTAAAAGGGCGAACAAGCCCATGAGCCAAGCGCCTTTGGCTATGCCTAGCACGGCCTCGGGCAGCAGGGGAAGCAACCAATAACGGGTTAAAAAAACCGAAACGATGGACGGCGCGCCGAAGGCGAGCGCAATGCGCAGGTCGGCCTGCTTTTTTTCAGGGCCAAGCTGCCGCCTACCAAGCTGCTGCTGCCTACTATAAACAAGCTGTACGAGGTGGCGCTTAGCATGTCGAACCCCAGCAAATGCACCAAAACAGGAATGGTAAGAATGCTTCCACCACCGCCAATCAGGCCCAAGGAAATTCCAATGAGCAGAGCCGAGAACCAACCCAAAAGTTCAAGCATGGTGCCAAAGTACGGGTTTTTGAAGCTAAATAGGGGTAACCTTAGGTACAAACAGAAGCAACCCCGGGCAGGCATGGAAATTGCTTGGCCCTTCGGAAGTTCCGTTTCAAGCCTTACCTTTGAATTATGCAGGTTTTGCGTTTAGCGGTTGCGGTGTTTGGCCTTTGGGGCCTGTGTGGATTGGCTGTTCAGGGGCAAAATCCGGTTCCGATTCAAAACGATAGCCTAAATAACGCAAGCAATGGAATTTTGATAGATGGGATACGGGTGCCGGGCAGCGAAACCGATTCCTTGCGTCGGTTTCATTCTTACCCTTGGGAATTTAGCCGAGAGATGGGCTTTGGCCGGACTGTTTATTCGAATCAGCTGCATCAAATGCCCATGCTTGATGCGGCTTTGTATTTCCCGTCTTTGCCCTTGAATTTAGGAAATTTAGGCAGCGCGGTGTATCCGCTGTATTCTAACCCTGAAAGCGATCGGCCTGGATTGCTGAGCGGGCCTCAGCATTTTAATTCGTTTTTGTACCTAACGGAGACTACACCTTTGCGCGAATTGGCCAGGCCGTACACCGAATTGGCCTATCAATTGGGCTCGTTTGAGGAACACTGGTTTCAGGCCGACCATGCCCAGGCCTTTGCCAAAGGCTTGTATGCCGGGTTTAGCTACCGGCACATCAACTCCAAGGGAGCCTATCAGTGTCAAGACAAAGTGTTTCATAATGGGCGCATGTTTGTGCGGTATGCTTCGCCTTCGCAGCGCTATCAAGCCTATTTGGTGTTGACCCACAACGATTATTCGGGGCAAGAGAACGGGGGATTGCTCAACGATTCCACCTTTATAAAAGGAGGATTGTTGAATGGGAACAGCTTTATTCCCAACTTAAATCGGGCCACCTATCCGGTGCGGTTGAATGCGGCGGGGCGTACAGGAGTTCATTCGGGAATTCGGTTTGGGCAGCGTTGGCAGGCCAAGGCCGACAGCAGCGGCAAGGCCTTTCCCTTGGGTTTGGTGCATGGGGTTGAGTGGAGGCGCAGCAGCGATACCTATACCGATTTACAGCCCGACAGCCTATACTATGCGCAGTTGTTGTTTGCCAGGCCCGATGCGCAGGCCTATAGAAACAGCGAGAATGTGGTTCAAGAGGCGGGGGTGTTTTGGGCTGGTTCCCATGCTTCAAAACCAGCCAGGGGGGCGGTTTTGCTGGTTCACGAATACTACAGTGCGGGCAGCGGAACCGATACCTTGCAGTCCATAGACACCAGCTATGTTCGGGCTGTGGGCAGCGAAATTTCGGGGCATCATTTAAGCGTGCGGGGCAGGCTAAGGCTAGAGGCTGGGCGGTTTGGCTTTGATGCGCAGGGCCAAGGATTTTTCAGCGGATACCGGCAAGGCGATGTGTCGGCCCAGGGCAGCATGCATTGTCGATTCGGCGACTACAGGGGGGTAGATTTGCACCTGCATGCGGGGGCCGAATTAAGGCAGCCCTCGTATTTTGACCGGGAAATGAACACCCATTTTCATCAATGGGCCCAGAACCAGCAAAAAGAACAGCGGGCAAATCTGATGTTGTTGCTCCACACCCAGTTTTGGGGGCGGAATCTGGAAAAGGGAAACAAAGAAAAGCTGAGGTTAACGGTTTGGGCCGAGTGGAGGGGCATGAATCAATTTGTGTGGTTTGACCAACAGCTGTTGCCGCTTCAAAATGGAGATGCAGCCATGCAGGCTATGGGGGGAATTCGGAGCGAATGGAAATTCGGGGTGTTTCAGCCCCGCTTAAATTTGAATGTAAATTACAGCAGTACGGAGCGCTTGCCCTTGCCGCTTTTGCTGGGGGAGTTGGATTTGGGGGTAGAGGCCAAGTTGTTTAAGAAAAACCTGCATGTTCGGGCGGGGGTTGATGCCTCGTATGTGTCGGAATTTAGGTCCTTGGAATACGCGCCGGCGGTGGACCGGTTTTTTGTGGGTTCGGGGGCGGTTCGGGGCGGATTTGTATTGGCCGATGTGTATGTACATGGCCGCATAAAATCGGTGGATTTTTTTGTGCGGCTGCGGAATGCGGCCCAGGGATTGTTGGGGAGTCCGCACATGTTGGTTCCAGGGTATCCCTTGCGCGATCGGTATATACAGCTTGGCTTGATTTGGGGGTTTGTGAATTAAGCTGGGGCAGAGCAGCTGGAATTGGGGCTGTTTAGGGCCTAATCTTAGAAATTCGGTGTTAAATTTAAGTATAGGGAGGCCGGCCTGCTGTTTATGGTTTAATTTAGAGCTTAATTTAACTTCTTACCTATGAAACTGGG